>Ga0210408_10004279_pt1 | contig 12796 bp, 11 predicted proteins | sample IncBWH4MmetaG_FD_155471 | JGI IMG/M metagenome (GOLD analysis project Ga0210408, IMG submission 155471) | Forest soil microbial communities from Barre Woods Harvard Forest LTER site, Petersham, Massachusetts, United States - Inc-BW-H-4-M | ecosystem: Environmental > Terrestrial > Soil >...
CGGCGATTCTCTTTTGCTGCGTGAATCGCAGCGTAAACCGGATCAAGTTCCATCTCGGCGACAAAAACATCCTGCCGTAGTTTGAACTTCTCGGCCACGCGCCGCGCCAGCTGACCTGCGATGCCGAGTGGGAATTTGAGATTCTCAAGAAGCGAGATTTGTCCTCGGCGCGCAGTGTGCAGCCAATTCGGCCCGCCTTCGGACCACGCGAAGCTGCTGGCATTCGCAGAAGAACTGCCGAGATGGCCGATGGCGTCGAGATCGCCTTTGAGATCGGCGAAGGTGAATTCGCGGGCGGAATCGTAGAGTCCTTTTTCGCGCGCTTCGCCCGTTGCGCCGAGCGTCAGCACGCGCGTCTCCACGGACTGGTCGCCTTGCAAGCGATAGTGGCGGCCAATTTCGAAGAGGCGAACGTTGCGCTGGCCGTGATTGAGATTCCACTCGAGCGTGTTGGCCATGGTGACGACGCCGGTGGACTTGAGAACGTCAGCTTCCTCGGAAAGCGGATTGGCGATGCGGGCGGGCGACACACCTTCGGGGCGGAACAAGGCGTCGCGATCTTCGGAAACGTGCGGGATGGTGAAAATCTCGCGGTAGCCGAGTCCGACCAAGCGTTCGCGCAAGCGCGTCTCCGCTTCGTAATGCGGCAGGCGTTGCGCGCCCTGGCGCGCTGCGGGCAATCGCGCGGGAAATTTATCCAGGCCGTAAATGCGCGCGATTTCTTCGACCACATCGATTTCGCGTTCCACTTCGGCGCGCCAGGAGGGTTGGCTGCATTCCCACGCGGCGAGCAGCGAGCCTTCGGCTCCGCGATTTTCATCGACGCGAACGGGAGCAAAGCCAAGCGCGCTGAGGCTGGACTCGACTTCTTTGTCCGGAACGTCGGCGCCCATGACGCGAAGAATCTCCGCGCGGGTAACACGGATTTTTTTCGCCGCGCGTTTTCCGGGGTAGATATCGACAACGCCGGAAAGCAATTCGCCGCCCGCGAGTTGCAAAATCAATTCTGCGGCGCGGCGCGAAGCCACTTCCGCCATTTCCGGATCGGCGCCGCGGCCGAAACGCGTGGAAGCTTCGGTATGCAATTTCAGCGAACGCGCGCCACGGCGCACCGCGATGGGCTCGAACCAGGCGCATTCGATCAGGACGTTTTTAGTGGAGAAGGAGATTTCGCTTTCCGCGCCGCCCATAATGCCGCCGATGCCGGTGGCGCGCGAACCGTCTCCGTCGCAAACCACGGACATGCTCGAATCCAGGGTGCGGTCGATGCCGTCGAGCGTTTTCAGTTTTTCGCCGGGTTTTGCGCGGCGGACGACGATGGAATGGTCGCGGACTTTGTCGTAGTCGTAGGTGTGCAGCGGATTGCCGAGCTCGAGCATGACGTAGTTGGAGATGTCCACCACGTTGCTGATGCTGGCCACGCCGGAGGCTTCCAGACGATCCTTCAGCCATTTCGGCGACGGCGCGATTTTCACCCCGCGAATGACGCGCGCGGTGAAGCGGCCGCAGAGTTCCGGCGATTGGATTTGAACGCGTACCGCATCCGCGGCTTTTCCGCTGGCGCTTTCGGACGGCTTCGGCGCGGTGAATTTCAGCGGCAGCTTGTAGACGGCGGCAACTTCGCGGGCGATGCCGAGATGAGCGAGACAATCCGGACGGTTGGAGCCGACTTCGGCGTCGATGACCGCGCCGTGCGGGCCATTTTCGACGCTGGCGATGTTGGTGCCGGAAAGAGCCAGGCGCGAGGCCAACTCCTGCGGGGATGCCGAGACGTCGACGAAGTCTTTCAGCCAGTTGTAAACAATCTTCATTGGTTGCCTAAATTAAGAAACAACAATCACTGCGAAAACCGGCGCTTCGCAGTTGAGTCTTGCGTAGCGCTGAAACCGCAGGCCCGCCTCCCTTCCTTCGTCAGGGCAAGCAGAAGGCGGGCCCTGCAAAAGCCAAAGCCCAGCACGCGCTCCGCGGTTACGAGAATTGGCGGAGGAAGCGCACGTCGTTCTGGAAGAAAACTTGCAAATCTTCGATGCCGTACTTGAGCATGGCCAAGCGATCGATGCCCATGCCGAAAGCGAAGCCGCTGACTTTCTTCGCGTCGTAACCGACGAAGCCGTAGACGGCGGGATCGACCATGCCCGCGCCGAACAATTCGATCCAGCCGGCGCCTTTGCACTTGCCGCAGGTGGCGCCGCTGGCTGCGGTGCCGCTGCCGCCGCAGAAAATGCAGGAGACGTCAAATTCGACGGACGGTTCGGTGAACGGAAAATAGCTGGGGCGAAAACGCGTCTTCACGCCGGCGCCGAAGAATTGCTGCACGAAATATTCGATGGTGCCGGTGAAATCGCAGAAGGTGATGTCGGAGTCTACGGCCAGGCCTTCGACTTGATGGAACGCGAAGGAGTGCGTGGCGTCCGGATTGTCGCGGCGATAGACCTTGCCGGGAACGATGACGCGCACGGGCGGCTTACGCTTTTCCATGGTGCGGATTTGCATGGGCGACGTGTGAGTGCGCAACAGAAGCTGGTTTGGAGAGCCTTTTGGCAGCTCGATGTAGAACGTGTCCATGTCGTCGCGGACCGGATGATGCTCGGGAATATTGAGCGCTTCGAAATTGTAGTAAGGCGTTTCGATTTCCGGGCCTTCGACGACGGAGAAGCCGATGGAAACGAAGATATTTTCGATGTCCTGGAAGACTTGACGGAGGAGATGGTGCGAGCCGATGGGGCGGATTACGCCGGGGAGCGAAAGATCAACGCGCTCACGAGCGATAGCGGCATCCTCGGCGCCGGATTCGATGGCGACGCGGCGGGATTCGATTTGCGATTCGACGTGCGCGCGAAGTTCGTTCAGCGAGGCGCCTACGGCGCGTTTCAGCTCTGGCGTGGCGGGTTTCAGCCAGTTGTCGGTGATTTGCGTGAGGACGCCGGATTTGCGACCGAGCCAGGCGTCGCGGAAATTCTTCCACGCGGATTCGTCGTGTACGTTGGCGGAATCTGTGTCGAAGCGCGTGCGGATTTCGGCGAAGAGCGGCGCGACCTGGGCGGGTTGGGCGGCGCCGAGGTCGGCGAGGGTGCGCGACGTTTTGCTGGCGGTCGAGGTCATGGAATTGATCGATGTTGCCGAGATGGGGCGCAGCGTTCCCTCACTTTTGTTCGGGATAAAGCTGCGCCCTTACCGGGAAAGAGTGTAGCGCAACGGCATTTGCCAAGACGCGGACCGGCAGGATGCCGGTGCTACGAAGAGGCTTACGCTTGCCGTTTTGCTTTGGCTGGCGGCGGGGCGGCGGCTTTGGCTTTTTCGGCCAGTTGCGTAAAGCCGGGGGCGTCCTTCACCGCGATGTCGGCGAGGACTTTGCGGTCCAGCGCGATGCCGGCGGCTTTGAGGCCGTGGATCAGTTGGCCGTAGGTCAGGCCGTTCTGCCTCGCGGCTGCGCCTACGCGCTGAATCCACAAGCGGCGGTACTGGCGCTTCTTTACGCGGCGGTCGCGTTTTGCGTAACGATCGGCGCGATTCGCAGCTTCTTGTGCGGACTGGTACAGCTTGCTTTTGGTGAGGAAAAAGCCCTTGGTCCTTTTGAGGTACTTCTTGCGCCGGGCTCGGCGTTTTGTGCCGCGTTTTACGCGTGCCATGGGTTTGCTCCTTTTTCTTTTTGCGCCGGTGGCTTGAGCGCGGGATTTTTCGTTGGCCGGGCGTGTTTGCCTGGCGGATCGAAAAGCCCGCGGCTCAAGACCGCGGCTACAAAGTTGTTGCGGGAGACAAACAGGTGGGCGCGCGCGAACAATCGCGGTGCCAACGGGTTTGTCTCCATGATGCTCTTGCAGCGCTTGCCTTGCGGCAAGGTTTCACGCGCCAGGCGCGTGAATTGGCGGGAGTGAATCTGGCGATTGTGCAAAGGTGACGGATCTAAAGATCCGCCACTACACAAGACGTCCCGCTGCTGCTGAACCTGACGAAGAGTGGCGAGTCCTTTTATTAGAAGGGTCGCCGCTACATCAGGCGATTCGGCCGGCAGGCACCCGTGAAGCGCTGCCTGGCTCGAAAACTGTTCTCAGAGGCTAAAGCCCCTAAAGAAAATCGACGCTACGGCTTAGAAGCCGTAGGGAAGCATTTGCTTGGTTTTGAGCATATCGGCTTTGCTCACCAAGGTCAGCTTCTTGAGTTTGCGCATGCGGCCGGGCTTCTTGGTGCCGAGCAGGTGGCGCTTGCCGGAATGGCCGCGCTTGATTTTGCCGCTGGCGGTAATCTTGAAGCGTTTGCGGGCGCCGCGATGGGTTTTTAGCTTGCGCTTGGGTCTTGTTGAGTTGCGTGGCATTGCTGAAAGTCTCTCCTCACGTCGAGGGCGGGGTAAACCCGCCCCTACAAATACTGGCGCAGCATGCTGCGCCACTACAAAGAGCCCCCGCGCAAAAAATGTGCCGGGCGCGGTGTTACGACGGCTTGGTGCCGGGTGTTGCTGCGCCGGCGCCTTTTTTGGGCGCCAGCAGGGCTACCAGGACGTTGCCTTCCATGCGCGGCATGGTTTCGATCTGGCCGTGCTCGGTGATTTCGCCGAGCAACCGCGTCATTTTGGCGCGGCCCACTTCCTGGTGCGCCATTTCGCGGCCGCGGTGAAAAATCATGGCGCGCACTTTGTGGCCTTCGCCGAGGAAGCGGATGATCTGATTCTTGCGAACCTGATAATCGTGCTCCGCGGTATTGGGCCGAAACTTGACTTCCTTAAGCGCCGAGCCGCGGCTGCTTTTCCGCTGTTCGTGCGCTTTTTTGTTGGCCTGATACAGATACTTGCCGTAATCGGTGATTTTGCAAACGGGCGGGTCAGCGGTCGGCGAAATCTCCACGAGATCCAGACCCTTTTCTTTGGCCATGCGAACCGCTTCGAATGGCTGCATTACGCCCAACTGGCCGCCTTCTTCGTCAATCACCCGAACTTCCCGAGCGCGAATGCGTTCATTGACGCGAACACGGTCGGTTTGCTGCCGGAAATTCCGCTCTGCGATAACTCCCCCTTGCTAACGAATGTTGACTCAGGGTTTGCGAGTACAAACCCTGCAATCTTGTATTGACTCAGGGTTTGTAAGTACAAACCCTGAAACCCGAGCCGTTGCCCACCTTGATGAGCGGAAACAGCCCCGATTTCAACCACACTGCCCCAGCGAGTTACCGCTTGGGGACAGGGTGAAAAGTATAGCATGCAGAGAGGCTGGGGCCGCAAGGGCGCTAGAAGTCGTATGGCGGCCACGAAATGACGGTCAGGTTGCCTTTGGGGCCTGCAAAGGTGGCGCGGAGTTGTGCCGGGTCGCCCTTGAGGATAGAGAGATCGAGGCGAAGCACGAGATTGGCGGTCCTACTGAGCGAGAGTGGATCAGGGGTGAGAGCATCGAAACTTGAGAGTTGACAACCTCTCGGTGCGTCGGAAGAGGGGTGAGAGGAGTCTGCGCTCCATTCGATGAAGAAGGGGAGCAGGCCGCTGGCGTTGTCTTTCAGGTTGAGCGTTTGCCATTGCAGGAGTTTGCCGTCGGGGCGTTTGCGGGAACCGGGTGTAGGGCCCTCGGCGGCGATACCGTCCTTAGCAAGGCGGTCGGCGAGGTCTAGGATGTTGCCGGGATGCGCGGCCCAGGTGACGAGACGCGGCTCGTCTAAACCCTTTAACTTGTAAATATCCGGCGCGTTGGACTGTTGCGGATCGGGGGCGATGATTTCGAGATAGCGGCGCTCGCCGAGAGAGAGGAGCGCGTTGCGGGTGCCGCGTCCGGGGTGGATGCCGCCGAATGCGGCTCGGACTCCGGTGTGCTTTTCGACGAAGTCGATGCCGTGGTCCAGATCGTTGCAGCCGAGGAGGATGTGGTCGAGCAAGGTAGGCACCTCGTTCGCGGTTGCAGGCAAAGACAAGGTTGAGGCTGCGAGCGCGCCGGCGGTCATCGCAAGAAAATATCGGCGCGAAATTTGATCTGGCATGGCGGCCTCCGCGGCTTTTGCGCATGTTATCATGCGCGCTCCTTGCGAAATAACTCGCCAAATATCTTGCCCAATATTGCGCCAACCACTTTGGATGCGGCTGCGAATGTGGATCCGCCGGGACGTTGGCGAGCGCTGGCAGTGCTGGCGGGTTCGTCCGTTTTGAGCATGGGGGCGTGGTTTTCGGCTTCGGCGGTGCTGCCGCAGTTGCGCGGGTTGTGGCATTTGTCGGCGGGCGCCGGGTCACTGATGACCATTTCGGTGCAGCTGGGATTTGTGGCGGGATGCCTGGCGTCGGCGGTGCTGAATCTGGCGGATTTGGTGCGGCCGCGGCGGTTGATTTTGCTGGGAGCTTTGTGCGCGGCGCTGGTGAATGCGGCGTTGGTGCTATGCACGGGACCAGCGAGCGCGCTGCCGGTGCGATTTCTGACCGGGGCGAGTCTGGCGTTTGTGTATCCGCCGGGATTGAAAGCGATGGCGACGTGGTTTCGGCGCGGGCGCGGGGTGGCGCTGGGAACTCTGGTAGGCGGATTGACGCTGGGTTCGGCGCTGCCGCACCTGCTGAATGGATTGGGCGGAGTGGATTGGCGGCTGGTGATTTTGGGAACGTCGGGATTGACGGTGCTGGGCGGATTTTTGGCGGAGTTCGGGACTGTGGACGGGCCGTTTCCGTTTCCGCGCGCGGTGTTTAATCCGGGGCAGATTCTGGCGTCGTTCGCAAAGCGCGGCGTGCGCCTGGCGACGCTGGGATATTTCGCGCACATGTGGGAGTTGTACGCGATGTGGGCGTGGTGCGCGGCGTTTTTTGCGGATGTCCTGCGGGCGCACGGCGTGGTGCGATTTCAGCGGGATGCTTCGTTCGGCGCGTTTGCGGTGATTGGCGCAGGGGCGTTTGGCTGCTGGGCCGGCGGGCAGCTCGGGGATCGCTGGGGGCGCACGCGGACCGCGGCTTTGGCGATGGCGGTTTCCGGTGCGTGTGCGCTGGTGATTGGCTGGGTGGCGCTGCCGGTTGTCGTGGTGCTGGGTATTGGTGTGGTGTGGGGAATTGCAGCGGTGGCGGATTCGGCGCAGTTTTCGGCGATGGTGACGGAGCTGGGCGATCAGGCTTACGTCGGGACGGCGCTTACGGTGCAACTGGCGGTGGGATTTACGCTGACCGTAGTGACGATTTGGCTGGTGCCAGTGCTGCGCGATCGCTTGGGCTGGCATGCGGCGCTGGCGATGCTGGCGATCGGGCCGGTGGTCGGCGTTGCGTCCATGGTGCGGCTGAAGAATTTGCCGGAAGCCGCGCAGATTGCCAACGGCCGCGGCTAGTAGAACAGGCACTCCTGTTTACACTGAGCTTCGAAGGGACTGTGCAGCGTAAACCCAATCGCAACGCTAGCAAATGTCGACGGGCGTTAGTCCCAAAGTCTCTGCGTCGGAAAAACAAAACTATTTTGCGGGAAGGCCGCGGTGGGTGACCAGGTAGACGGCGAAGCTACCTAGCCAGTGGCCGCCTTCGTAGTGTTCGCCGGTGACCGCGGCGAGGCCGCCGCGTTCGTGGGCTTGGGCGGAATTGCGGATGGCGGCGAGGCGTTTGTCGTTCGGTGGCAAGCCTGCGGCTATGCCTTGCAGCATCCAGGCGCGGCTGAGATTCAGGCCGTCGAGATGGGCGAGCTTGGGATCGCTGGGATCGGGAGAAACGACGGGCTGCAGCCAGTCGCCGCTGGCGGAGGTAGGAATCTGCGGAAGAAACGTTGCGAGCCAGAGGGCAAATTGGTTTGCGGGAAGAACGCGGCGCATCAGGTCAGCTTCGCCGATGCACGGCGAGAGAAAATCTTCGCCGGATGGTTCGTAGGCGAGAGGGCAAGATTTGTCGTTGAGGTAGAACTGGCGGGATTTCGCGATCAGCAGATCGGCGAAGGAGGCGTCGCCAACGAGGCGGGCGTAATCGAGAGCCAGGCCGAAGGAAAAGGCGGTTTGGGTATGTTCGCCGATCCGAATGGGATAGGAGAGCTTGGGCAGCCAGGTCTTGAGGCGCTCGAGTGCGGCGAGTTCGAGAGGATGCAACGCTGCGAACATTTCGCGGGCTTGCGGATCGTCCCACTCGCGGAGTTCGGCGGCGAGTTGCAGAAGCCAGGCGAGGCCGTAGGGGCGTTCGAAGTTCGTGCGGCCTTCGGCGCGGACGTAGGCCGCTTCCTGAGCGATATTTTCCGGAGTGAGGTCATGGCGCAAGGCTTCGCGGGCTTGGGACGCGAACTGCGCGTTCGGGAACGTGCGGAGGAGACGGACCAGCAGCCAGTGGCCGTGGACGGAAGAGTGCCAGTCGAGACAGCCGAAAAAAGCGGGAGTCAACTTGCTGGGCGCAGCGACGTCGGCGTCGCTGTTGAGCAAGTGGCTGATATGGTTGGGATATTCCTTGCTGACGCAGGCGAGAGCCAGCTTGGCGAAGCGCTCCGCGGCGTGTGCATCAAAACTCGTGGAGACAGGCTTGGTTTGAGCGGTGGCGCAGTTTGCGCAAATCAGCGCGAGCACACCGGCTAGAGCTAAAGGATGACGCAAGGGTTGGCTCCTCAGGAGATGGTGCGCGATTGCGATTCTTCTTGCAGTGCAGCAACTACTTCCGCGAGGGGCTTGGGGCCGAGGTCGCCTTTGCTGCGGTGGCGGACGCTTGCGGTGCCCGCTTCGGCTTCTTTGGGGCCGACGACGAGCATGTAGGGAATTTTCTGGAGCTGGGCGTCGCGGATTTTCGCGGGCAACTTTTCGTTGCGGTCATCCAGGTGGACGCGCAGGTGGTGATTCTTCAAGGTTTCGGCGATGTGCTTGGCGTAGTCGGCGACTTTTTCGCTGACCGGGCAGACTTGCACTTGCACCGGGGCGAGCCAGAGCGGGAATGCGCCGGCGTAATGCTCGATGAGAATGCCGAAGAAGCGTTCGACGGAGCCGAGCAGCGCGCGGTGGACCATGAGCGGCTGGTGGCGAGCGCCGTCTTCGCCGACGTATTCGAGGCTGAAGCGCGCGGGCAAGTTGAAATCGAATTGCACGGTGGTGAGCTGCCAGGGGCGGCCAATGGCGTCGATAAGCTTGACGTCGATTTTTGGACCATAAAACGCGCCTTCGCCTGCGATTCTCTTATAGGGAATGTTCATGCGTGCCAAAGTGCTGGCCAGAGAATCTGAGGCGTGTTGCCAGTCTTCGGGCTTCCCTGGGTAGTTTTCAGGATGCGCGGGATCCCAATCGGAGAGTTCGACTTCGAATTTGTCGAAGCCGAAGGTTTTCATCACCGCGAACGCAAAATCCATGCAGGCTTCCACTTCACTTTCAATTTGCGAAGGCGTGCAGAAAATGTGCGCGTCATCCTGCGTGAATCCGCGGACGCGCAGCAAGCCGTGCAAGACGCCGCTGCGCTCGTAGCGATAGACGGTGCCGAGTTCGCCGAAACGCACGGGAAGATCGCGATAGCTGCGGAGCCTGGATTTGTAAATCAGGATGTGGCCCGGGCAGTTCATGGGCTTGAGCTGGTAATCGGCTTTTTCGACTTCTACGGGGCCGAACATGCTGTCTTTGTAATAGCCGGTGTGGCCGCTGGTTTTCCAGAGGTCCAGACGCATGATGTGCGGCGTATAGACAAGATCGTAGCCGCGCTTGAGTAACTCGTCCTTCAACCAGGTTTCGATGAGGTTGCGGATCAGGCCGCCTTTGGGATGCCAGAAAATCAAGCCGGGGCCGGCTTCTTCCTCGATGCTGAAAAGATCCAGTTCCTGGCCCAGTTTGCGATGGTCGCGGCGCTTGGCTTCTTCGAGGCGGTGCAGATATTCGTCGAGTTCTTTTTGTGAAAAGAACGCGGCGGCGTAAATGCGCTGCAGCTGCGGATTGCCTTCCTGGCCTTTCCAGTAGGCGCCGGCAACGCTCATCAATTTGAAAGCCTGGATGCGTTTGGTGGACGGGATGTGCGGGCCGCGGCAGAAGTCGATGAATTTGCCGGTGGTGTAGAAGGAGACCATGGGCTCGACGGCTTTTTCGTCGACCAATTCGCATTTGAAAGTTTGATTGGTTCTTTTGTAGAGCTCGAGCGCTTCAGGCTTGGGCATGAGCTTGCGTTCGTTGGGAATATCCTGGGCGGCGAGCTCGTGCATTTTCTTTTCGATTTTTTCGAGGTCGGCGGTGGTGAACGGTTCTTCGCGAAGGAATTCGTAGAAGAAGCCGTTGTCGACCGGCGGGCCGATGCCGAGCTTGACGTTGGGGTACAACTCCATGACGGCGGCCGCGAGGAGATGCGCGGCAGAATGGCGGAAGACGTAGAGAGCGTCGGGGTCGCGGTCGGTGAGGATTTGCAGCTTGACGTCGCGATCGAGCGGGCGGCGAACGTCGATGAGCTCGCCTTGGCCGTCGTTAGGAACAGTGACACGCGCGACTAGAGCGGCGTCTGCCAGGCGCGGTGAAATGCTTTTGGCGATTTCGACGGGCGTGGTCCCTTTGGGGACATCCTTAACGCTGCCGTCGGGAAGTGTGACGTGAATCTGATCCATGCGCTTACTCACCCGGAAGAAGAAACTTCAAGCTTAGCGGCGCGCCACACCAGAATCAAGGTTCGTTCGGACGAATCAGAGTGAGGCGGGGTTAGAGAACAAGCGCGTTCGGAATGTTCTTGAAATGCGCGTCCGACGTAATGATTTGGGCGCTCTTTTTTATGGCCGTGGTGTAAATAATTGCGTCTGCCATGGGCATCTTCAACTGAACGCTGTTTGTTGCTGCGTCAGCGGCGATTTGCTCGTCGAGCGGAATCACGTTGAGGCGCGAGGCTTCGGAATAGAACCTGTCGGCCGCTGTCTTTTGCTGTTGAGAGAGAAGCACTTTTCGAACCTCGTAGATAACGATCGTCGGAACGATAAGAGTCTTGTCCTGTGCGACCAGATACGGCTCAAACAGAGGTTTCTTCGTGTCGTCTGTCAGATATTCTAGCCATCCAGAAGAGTCAACCAGGACACAATTAGAAACGATCGTCGCGCTCACGGTAGCTCTCCTTCCATTCGATTCCCTTTGCAATGCCGGCGAGGTCCCGCATGGCCCCTGGAGGATGGATTCGGATCGTTCCATCCAGCACGTAGAGCTGCAGTTCTTGGCCGGGAGTCAGATGCAGTTCTTCGCGCACCTTCTTGGGAATTACGACCTGAAACTTGGGTGAGACTTTGACGATTTCCATCGCGGCACCTCGCTCCCTCTATCGACCAAACCGCCGTAACCATTGGATCGAAACATAGTATTACACAATAGCTATCGATATGCTATGTCGTAGCACAAATTGATGAACGATAATGAACCGCGAGGGTTGGGACTCTTGAAGTGGCCGGGGATTACTGAGCGGCGCGGGTGGGTTGGAGGTTGTCGACCAGTTTTTGGAAGGCGGGATCGGAGGAGAGGGCGGCTAGTTCGGGGATTTGGGTTTGCAGGTTGGCTAGGTCTTGGGATTTCAGGCCGGCTTCTTTGGCGAGCTGGAGGGATTGCAGGGCTTCTTTTTTTCGCTTCATTTTGAGGAGGCATTGGGCCAGAGAGATGTGCGGCCAGGGAATTTCCGGGCGGGCGGCTGCGGCCAGGCGGAGATAGATCTCGGCGAGGGTGAGGTCGTTTTCGTCAACTAGGGGTTCGCCGGTTTCGATCATCATGGCGAAGATGCCGCGGCGGGCGCGTTCGAGGACGCGGCGCTTTTCTTCTTTCTTTTCGCGGGTGGAGCGCTCGCGCAAATCGGCGATGAGTTGGGCGGCTTGATCACGGATTCGGACGCGGTCGGCGGTCGGTTCGCGGAGAGCGGCGGTGACGCGAAGAATGTCGCCTTCGAGGGAAGATTGCTGGGCGAGGTCGTCGCGCTCGCGCTTTTCGGCGTTGCGATAGGTGGGATCTTTTTCGATAGCGGCGGCGCGATCACGAAGGGCGTCGACCGGTGCGAGGCCATCGAAAGCAGCGGCGGCTTGGCGATAGGCTTGGGCGGAGTAGAGAGGATTGCCGGCTTTTTCGATTTCCTGCGCGGCGGCGGTGAAGCGCTGGAGTTCAGCGGCGATGAAAGCGTCATCGCGGGACAGACGCTTCTCCTTCATGGCCTGCAAATTCATCCAAGCCAAGGCTTGCGGCCAGGCGGGCGCGGGGCCCCATTCGTGGGCGCCATCGAAACGATAGAAAAAATGCGAAAAGCCGAGAGACGAGAGCTGCGGCTCGAGGCGGACGAGTTCGCTGTAATTGAAGTCGAGCATTCCGGAGGTCAGAAAGACGGCGAAGGTTTTTTCTCGCGAAGGGGGAGAATCGGGCGAAAATCCGGCGCCGCTCATGAAGACGCCTTGAGCGCAATTGCAGCGCTGGACAAGTTGCGAAGCGACGCGGGCGCCTCCGGAAAAGCCGGCCATATAGACGCGCTGCTCGTCGATGGAGAAGCGGGAGTGGGTATCCTGCCACATAGCATTGGCGGCCTCGAGTTCGGGCTTCCACGGGCCGTTTTGGGAGTTGTTGGAGGTGACGATGATGTAGCCGTATTGCTCGGCGGCGTCTTTCATAAGTTGCGTGGGAATCATGCCGCGGGCGGCGGGGTCGAAGACGTAAACGATGGGCCAGCGTTTGCTCGGCGCGTAAGAACTGGGGAGATAGAGCGCGTAGCTTTGTTCAGGATGAGCGGGGCAAACAACTTTGCGGATGATTTCGCCGGGTTTGAGAGGAGAGTCGTCCGGCGCGGCTAGCGCGCGGGGCGCGAGAAGAAATAGCGCGAGGGCCAAAGGCGATGCGAATCGGGAGGCGGGCGTCACGGTGCCAGTTTAGACGCAGGAACCTTGCGCTCGCGAGCATCGACCAGCGTTTGCTGTGACTTTGCTGGATG
>Ga0210408_10004282_pt1 | contig 12793 bp, 6 predicted proteins | sample IncBWH4MmetaG_FD_155471 | JGI IMG/M metagenome (GOLD analysis project Ga0210408, IMG submission 155471) | Forest soil microbial communities from Barre Woods Harvard Forest LTER site, Petersham, Massachusetts, United States - Inc-BW-H-4-M | ecosystem: Environmental > Terrestrial > Soil >...
GCCCGCCGTCTCCGAGGGGGAGGAACTTAACGCTTTCACCACTGGAGCCGGCGATCTTGACAATGCCGTTGTTGATCAGGGCGACGCCGCCGTTGACCACGGCGCCGAGCGTAATCGAAACTTGGTCGCCGGCGCTGTTGGCGAACAGCGTGCCGCCGTTGCTGACGGTGCCGGAGACGACCACATTGCCGCCGCTCGTCTCGACGACTGCGCCTGCACCGATCGTTCCGCCGCTAAAGATAACGTTGTTGACCTCAATCAGCGAGGAGGCGGCAATGGTGACACCGCTCACCGCACCGAACTGAGCCGCAATCGTTCCCCCCGCTGACGTCTTCAGTGTACCGCCCACGATCGTCTCGCCTACAAGCTTCACTTGTGCCCCATTGCCGGAAGCGAGAATCAAAGCCTTCGGATTGGAATTGATGACGGTTTCATTTGTGATAACAACCGATGCGCTGGTGCCAAGCGCCGCGATGGTCCCGGAGTTTATGAGGGTGGCTGAATCTATGAAAAGACCTTGCGATGTCGTTCCCTCGATCAGCCCGGCGTTGGTGACGTTCGCGACCAGTTCCAGGCGGATCGCGGTGCCGTTGCCATTGATCACGCCGGAAGATTGATTGTTGATGGTGAAGTGGCTATCGCCAATTTCGCCGGCGCCGATGATCTTGTTGTTCACATTGGTCAATGTGAACCCGCTGCCTCCGGTAATTAGGCTCTGATTGCCGGACATTGACACCGTCCCGCCGCCGGAGAGTGTCACGTTCTGCTCGATCAGCAATTCGGTGGCGCTGAAAGTACCCAAAAGATTGATGCTGCCCGCGTTATTCAGCGCTGCGGCACCCACCGTCTGCGTGGCGCCGTTTTGCACGTTGACCGCCCCGGAATTGATGAGTGTCCCGAAATCCGTCGCGCTGACCGCGGCGTCGAAGCTGCCGCCAACGGAGTTGATCGCCGTGCCGCCGCTGGCAATAGTGATATCGACGGCGCCGCCACCGCTTCGGACGAAGAGCTTGCCGCCCCCGAAAACCGTCGCGCTGGCGTCGAAGCCATGGCCACTGGCGATCTCTGTGCCACCGCTTGAGATCGCGCCGCCGACGGCCGTTCCACCGCTGAGGACGAAGAGCCTGCCCCCAGCGACTTGCGCGCCGAGGTCGGTGCGCCGGCGCTGACGGTCTCGCTGCCGCCGCTGAAGATGGTGCTCGGATCGGCCGTCCCGCCCGAAGATACGACAAGCGCGCCGCCGCTCGACACGTTGGTGTCGCTTGCGACGCCGCCGCCGGACACGATCTCGGTGCCGCCGCTCTTGAGCGCGACATCGATGCTGGCGCCGCCGAACGTCACCTTCTCGACGCCGCCCTTGAGGATCGTTGCCCCGCTGTCCGTTCCGTCGGACCCGACGATGAGCGCGCCTCCGCTGCGGACGGTGGCGTCCAGATCGGTGCCGCCGGAAAGGACTTTGAGTGTGTGGCCGCTGCTGACGATGAGACCGCTGTAGACGCCACCGCCGACCCCCAAGGTGGCGCCAGCCGGGATCGTGACGCCGGACGGCAGCGGGATGCCGCCGAAGAGCTCGAGGGTGGCGCCGGTCTTAATGGTCACGCCGCTCACGGTGGCGCCGGAGTCGATCGCCAGCACGCCGCCGCTGCTGACCGTTGTGCTGGTCAGCGCGCCGCCGCTCGTAATCTCCAGCGTGCCGGCCTTGATGGTCCAGTGGGCGGTGCTCGCGCTGCTGACCGTCCAGGTGCCGCCGACCACGTTGAAGATGGTGAAGCCTTGATACTGCGCAGCGGCGCCGATGGAGCTGAGATTGAACGTATCCGAGCCGAACCCGCCGAGCTGGAACGTATTGTTGCCCGACTGCGGATCGACGATGCCGCTGATGAAATAACCGGCGCCGAGGGTCAGCGTGTTGCCGCTGCCGGCGAACTCGATCGCCGTGCCGCCGGTGCCGATGATCGTGCCACCGTCGAAGATGCTCACTGCATGGGCGCTCTTGATCTCGATGCCGGCCGAGCCCGACACCACGCCGGTGTTGAAGATGCCGCCGGTGAAAGTGGGGCCGGCGATGTCGATCGCGGTCTTGCTGGAGAGAACCTCGCTCAAGCCGTCGATGCTGATGCCGGCTTCCGTCGCTTTGATGCTGCCGCTGTCGACGATGCCGCCGGCCACCGTGGCCGTGAAGACGCCGATGCCGAGTTTCCCCGCGATGGTGCCGGAATTGACGATCCCGCCCGAAAGCATGCCTATCTGAAAAATATCAACGCCAGTAGCGCCCGCAGAGATCACGCCGGCGTTGGTGACGCCTCCCGCAAAAGTACCTTCACCGAGCCGCAGACGCAGTCCATCGTGGGTCGCCGAAATCAAGCCGCTGTTGACGACGGCGCCGCCGCTGCCGGAGCCGCCGAATATCGCGACCCTGGACAATCCGATACCATTGGTGCCAACGATCTTGCCGCTGTTGCTGATGTCGCCAAGGAAAGTCGCGGCGTTCACGGATATGCCGCCACCGCCGGAGATCGTGCCGGCGTTCGTTATCCCCCCGGCGACGCTTCCCGCCCCGAAGAGGGTGCCATCATTAAAATCAATGCCGCCGCCGATGATTTTGCCGGCGCTGCCATTGACGATGCTGCCAAAAAAGGTCTCGACCGTTTTCAGAAAGACGTCGCCTTGCATAGTACCGGTGTTCGTAATCCCGCCGGCACCATTGCTATTCCCGAAGACGCCAACATCGGTTACCCGAATGCTCCTTACCGCCGCCGCAATTTTACCGCTATTGCTTATCCCGCCCGCGAAAGTGCCGACGGTGACAACTGCGATGGCGCTCTGGCCCGCGGAGATTGTGCCGCTGTTGACAATACCGCCGCCGGCGCTGCCGTTCCCGAAAACGGCGACGCTGACAACGTCGATACCGTCCCCTGTAGTCGCGGTAATCTTGCCGCTGTTGCTCACTCCGCCGAAAAGCGTCGACACACCTGTAATTTTGCTTCCAGTACCGTGCGCCGAGATGACGCCGCTGTTGGTAATGCCGCCGGCGAAGGTCGTAAAGTTCTGAAGCAGGATGCCGCTGTTATGCGCCGAGATCGTTCCGCTGTTGGTGATGCCGCCGCCGGCGCTTGGGTTGCCGAAGACGGCGATGCTGGTGCCGACGAAGACGCCGATCCCCGTGGTGGAGACAATCTTGCCGCCGCTGGCGTTACTGATACCGCCGGAGAAGCTGTTGACAAGCCCGACCCGAATACCGGAGTTCTTCGCCGCGATCGTGCCGCTATTGGTGATGCCGCCGCCGGCGCCGGTATTGCCGAAGACGGCGACCTCGTTGACAAAAATCCCTTCCGCGCCCGTCAGCTTGCCGCTGTTGCTGATGCCGCCGGTGAAGCTGCCAACGTTGGTGGAAACCTCGATTGCGGCCGCACTGCTCACCGAAATGGTGCCGATGTTAGTAATGCCTCCCCCCGGGCCACCCGATCCGAACATCGCGACGCTGCTGACCCACGATACCATGCGACTTCGCGGTGATCGTGCCGCTGTTGCTGATACCGCCGGTGAAGGTCGTAACCAGCTTGATCTGGATGCCGTTGGAGCCGGCGGCAATCCTCCCGCCGCTGTTATTGACGATGCCGCCGGCGAAGAGCGAGGCGTTGTCCACAAAAACGCCCGCGTTGGAGTGCCCACCGGAAATCGTGCCGCTATTGGTAATGCCGCCGGAGAAGCTCGATACCGTAGCAGGCGTGCCGCTGGTCGTTCCCACGACAATGCCGTCACCGGATTTCGCAATGATCGTACCGACCTTGCTGTTGCTGATTCCACCGGCAAAGGTACCCACGGAATTGAGACGAATTCCAGCGAAGGGGCTGTTGATTTTGCCGCTGTTGCCGATGCCGCCGGTAAAGCTGGATAGCTGGACGAGTACAACGCTCTCGCCAAGTGTACCGCTATTGGTGATGCCACCAGCAAAGGTCGAAACGTTGAAAGCCAAGATAGCGGCGGCTTGCGCCGAAATCGTGCCGCTGTTGGTAATTCCGCCGCCAAATGACGTGGTGTTTCGCACCGCGATGCCGGCGACCCCGGTCCCGCTGGAAGTCAACGGCAGTGCAATTATCTTACCCTTGCTGGAAACCTGTATGCCGCCGACGATGACCGCCGCGCTGTTGACCTCGATGCCGGCGCTAGCCGCGCGGATTGTGCCACTGTCGACGAGCGCACCTTGAATGGTGCTGTCGAGGATGGTGAAACCGGTCTCAGCGACGGTGGTGCCGACGTTGAGGACGCTGCCGAGAAAAGTCCCGACACTGGTCAGTTCGACACCCGCGTGGCCAGCGGAGATGGTGCCGGCGTTCGTTATTCCGCCGGCGATGCTGCCCGCCCCGAAGACCGCGACGGTGCTGACGTCGATCCCCCCGTCGCTGGCAAAAATCTTTCCGGTGCCGCTGTTGACGATGCTGCCGAGAAAAGTCCCAACACTGGTCAGGTCGATGCCCGCGTGACCCGCGGAAATGGTGCCGGCGTTGGTTATTCCGCCGGCGATGCTGCCCGCCCCGAAGGCGGTGACAGTGGTGACGTCGATGCCCCCGTCCTTGGCAAAAATCTTTCCGGTGCTGCTGTTGACGATGCTGCCGAGAAAAGTCCCAACACTGGTCAGGTCGATGCCCGCGTGACCAGCGGAAATGGTGCCGATATTCGTTATCCCGCCGGCGGTGCTGCCCGCCCCGAAGACGGTGACAGCGGTGACGTCGATGCCCCCGTCGCTGGCAACAATCTTTCCGGTGCCGCTGTTGACGATGCCGCCGAAAAATGTCCCAACACTGGTCAGGTCGATGCCCGCGTGACCCGCGGAAATGGTGCCCCTGTTCGTTATCCCCCCGCTGGTGCTGCCGCCGCCGAAGACCGCAACGGTGCTCAGATCGATGCCGGCGCGGCAGGCGAAAATGCTCCCGGCGTTGTTGATGCCGCCGGCAAACGTGATCGTATTCTCTACGACGATACCGCTGGAGCCGGCGGAGATTTTGCCCTGACTGCCGACCTGGATGCCGCTGGAAACCACGCCGCCGCTGACTAGAATGCCGTCTTTAGTTGCGCGGATCGTGCCGCTGTCGACGATCGCGCCGGCGATGGTGCTGTCGCTGAGGACGCTAATGCCGTTCGCGGTGCCGGAAATGAGGTTGGTGTTGACGAACCCGCCGGTGAGGAAGGTGCTGCTGGTGATGATGACGCCGCCGCCGGGGCCGATCGTACCAGCATTGGTGACGCCACCGCTGAAGGCGGTGGCGCTGATCAACATCGCGTTGGTGTGACCGCTGAACTTGGTCGGATATGGCCCCGTAAATTCCATTGGCACCCCCCGAAGGCGTTATGCCGGAACGAGATGTAGCGTGCTGAACGCGTTCACCAGACTGCCGCAGAACGGCACCTTGGTCGAAGCCTTCTGCGGTGTCCAGTCGTGTTTTCCTAAAGCTTGTCGATTAAGCTGACGTGACCGGGAACAATTGCGCCGCAGTCGGTGTGGGCTTTGATGAACGTCCGCGGCGGAGAATTCTGCTCGAGACGAACGATAAGGCGATCGCATCAGCGAGCACGAAGGCTTGCCCCGGCGCCGGCACCCCGGGATCGCGGAACGCGCGCGCCGCTCGATCCGCCGCCGGGCGCAGCTTCTTTATCCCCGTGTTTCTTTATTGTGTTGATCTGCACCCGCACTAGCCGTGCGGCGCATGCGTCAACAGCAGCTGCTGTTCGGGTCGCGTTTCCGTGACCAGCGTGCCGCCATGGCCGTCGGCGACTGCGACGAAGCTTGCGGCCATGTAATTGCCGAGGAGCGCGAACGCCGCCGTGTGCCGGCCGTCGCTCACCGTCAGCGTCCCGCCCATGCCGGTCGCGTTCTGTGAATACGCAAGCGTCGTCTGCGAACCGAAGGCGATGTCCGGGAGATTGATACCCGGCCGCGGGAAGGTGGAGGCCGCACTCGGCTGGACGCTGCCGCCATTGGGAACCGCCGGATCGGTGATCGCGACAGTGCCGCCGGCCCCGGAGGTGATATGGAAGTTACCCGCCGAATAGCTGCCGACCATCTTGATGGCAGCGACCATCGTGCCGCCGCTGGAGATGAACAGCGTTCCGCTGCCGGCGGCGGGCACGTAGCTCAGGCTGATCGTGTTGGGGGCGGACGCGACCGACACAAGGTCGATGAACTGCTCGGGTTTCGAGTGCCCCGAACCGCCGAACCCGGACACCCTGCCGCTGAAGGCGCTGGTGTGGCCGACCGTGTCGGCGATTTTGAGCCCGCCGCTGCCATTGGACAGGAACCTGACGCTCTCGCCGCTGGAGCCGGCGAACTCGACGATACCATCGCCGATCAAGGCGACGCCGCCGTTGACCACGGCGCCGCTCGCGATCTCGATCAGGTCGCCGGTGGCGCTCGCGAACAGCGTGCCGCCATTGGTGACGGTGCCGCTCACGATCGCCGTGCCGCCACTCGTTTCGATGATTGCACCAGCGCCGATCGTTCCGCCCTTCAGCGTCCCGCTGAGCGTACTGCTATCGAAGCCCGTAATCTGTCCGCCGGCTGAACTCTTCAGCGTGCCGCCCGAGATCGTCACATCAACGAGGGAAATTTGCGCCCCGTTGCCGGACGCAAGGATCAGGGCCTTGGTCGTGGAGTTCACAACGGTAGTTTCCAGAATTTGCGCGAACGCGCCGGTGCCCAGCGCCGCGATCGTCCCGGAGTTCGTAGTGAGCGAGGCGCTGCCGCCGATGGCAACCCCTCGTGAGGTCGTCCCCTCGATCAATCCGGCGTTTGTTACCGTCGCAACGATGTCCAGTTCGCCCACGGTGCCGCTGCCGTTGCCATTGATGATCCCGCCGGCCTTGTTGACGACGAACAGCGCAAACTCTCCGCCGAGCCCGCCGCCGCCGACAATCTTATCGTTGACATTGGTCAGTGTGAAACTGTGGCCGCTGTCGGTGATCAGATTGTGGCCACCGGCCATCGACACCGTGCCGCCGCCGGAGAGCGTCACGTCGTGCGCGATGAACAGGGTCGTGCTGCTGGTGCTGCCCAGAAGGTTGATGCTGCCCGCATTGTTGAGCGTCGCAGCGTCCAGCGTCAGCGTCGCGCCGTTTCGTACATTGATCGTCCCGGAATTGACCAGCTCGCCGGAATCCGTCGCGCCGGCCACGACGTCGAGTTCACCGTGGGCGGAATTGACGGCCGAGCCGCCGCTGAAGATCGTGACGTCGATGGCGGTGCCGCCGCTCTGAACGAAGAGCTTGCCGCCACTGGAAATGCGGGCGCCGTCATCGGTGCCGCCGGCGCGGATGGTTTCGGTGCCGCCGCTGAAGATCGTGGTCGGATCGGCCACGCCGCCCGAGGACACGACCAGCGCGCCGCCGCTTGAAACCTTGGCGTCGATTGCGGCGCCGCCGGCGGAAACGATTTCGACGCCACCCTTGCGGATCGTCGCCCCGCTGTCGGTGCCGCCGGCGCCGACGATGAGCGTGCCCCCGCCGCTGACGGTCGCGCCGAGATCGGTGCCGCCGGAGAGGATTTTGACGGTGTGGCCGCTGCTGACGGTGAGACCGCTGAAGGCACCCCCGGCGAGCCCAAGGATGGCGCCCGCCGAGAGCTGGACGCCGGGCGGCAGCGCGATACCGCCGACGAGCTCCACCGTGCCGCCGTTCGAAATGATCGCGCCACTCACGATGGCGCCCGACTCGATGATTTCCGTGCCGCCCGCCTTGACGAAGCTGCTGCTCGCGGTGCCGCCGGATTCGATCACCAGCACGCCACCGCTGCTGACCGTCGTGCTGGTCAGCTCGCCGCCGCTCGCAACCTCCAGTGAGCCGCTCTTGATGGTCCAGTGGGCGGTGCTGGCGCTGGTGACCGTCCAGGTGCCGCCGACCACGTTGAAGGTGGTGAAGCCGAGGTATTGAGGCCCGATCGAGCTGAGATCGAACGTATCGGAGCCGCTCCCGCCGAGCTGGAAGGTGTTCTTGCCGGAAGGATCGACGGTACCGCCGATGCTGTAGCCGGCGCCGAGCGTGAGGGTGTTGCCGCTGCCGGCGAATTCGATCGCCGTGCCGCCGGTGCCGACGATGACGCCCCCATCGAAGACGCTCACCGAATGGGCGCTCTTGATCAAGATGCCGGCCGAGCCGGCGACCACGCCGGAGTTGGAAATGCCGCCGGTGAAGGTCGGCCCGGCAATGTCGATCGCGGTCTTGCTCGAGAGGACCTCGCTTGCGCGTTCGATCAGGATGCCGTGGCTCGTCGCCTTGATGCTGCCGCTGTCGAGGATCGCGCCGCTGATGGTACTCGCGAACAGGGCGATGCCGGTTTTAGCGGTGATGGAGCCGGAATTGACGATACTGCCCACGACGCTCGCAACGCCGAACGCGTTGGTGGTCGACTTGCCGAATTCGATGCCGATATGTCCGGCGCTGATCGAGCCCCTGTTGCTGAGGCCGCCCAGGAAGGTTCCTACGCCGCGGACGACGATGCCGTCGCCGTGCGCGAAGGGATCACCTTTCGCCACGATCACGTTGGCGTTGATGATGGCTCCGGCGATGGTATCAGCCTGGACGACGATGCCCTTCGCCGCCGATATCGTGCCGCTGTTGACGACGCTGCCGCTGGCACTGGTGCTGCCGAGCACCGTGGCGCTGCTGCTCTTGCTGATCGCGATGCCGGTCCCAGAGGTCGCCGTGATCTTACCGCTGTTGCTGACGCCGCCGGAAAGCGTCTGCACACGTACGATGTCGATTCCGGTGCCATGCGCCGCGATCACGCTAGTATTGGCAACGGCCCCGGTGAAAGTAGCGCCTGCGGCAAGAAGAATGCCGCGGTCCGACGCAGTGATCGTGCCGGTGTTGGTAATGCCGCCGGACGCGCTACCGCCGAAAACCGTGAAGAAGCCGTAATGGATGCCGGTCTCCGCCACCAGCCTTGCGCTGTTGACAATGGCGCCGGCAAAAGTGGCCACTGATTGGAGTTGGATCGCATTAAACGCCGCCGAGATCGTGCCGGTGTTGGTGATGCCGCCGCCGGCGCTGCTGTCCCCGAAGACGTTAACCCGGGTCACGGCAATACCCATGGCCAAGGTCGCCGTGCCTGCCGTGATCGTGCCGCGGTTGATGATCCCGCCGGAAAGCGTGGTCACGCCGGAAATATTGACGCCGGTCCTTCCGGCCACCACGGTGCCGCTGTTGGTGATGCCGCCGAGCGCTGTCGCGCCGAACACCTTGATGCCGCTGAACGCGGAAATCGCGCCATGGCTGGCAATCTGCACGCCGCCAAAAACGTCGCCACCGCTGACCAGGACGCCGTTCGCCCCGAAATTCGCCGCCACAATCCTGCCGCCATCGACGATCGCGCCCCCAATGGTGCTGTCGAGGATGCTGACGCCGGTCTTGGCGACGATCGTGCCGCTGTTGACGATGCTGCCGGCAAATGTTGCGACCGGGAGTGTGCCGTCGATTTGGGAGCCGCCGATCACAATACCGCCCTATCCAGCGGAAATCGTGCCCTTGTTGTTGATGTCGCCGACAAACGTCTTGATGTCCTCGAGGAGAACGCCGTTAAGGGCGGTCGTCAGCGTTCCGTCGTTTTCGATGTCGCCTGAAAAGACTGTCACGTCGAGGGCTTTGATGGCGCTGAAATCCGAGGAGATCGTACCGGTATTCGCAACGGAGCCGTCGAAGATCGATACGTCGCTTACGAAAATGCCGCGAGCCGAGACCCCCGCAGAGATCTTGCCGACGTTGCTGATGTCGCCCGTGAAGGTAGTGACCAGCTTCACCTCGATGCCGGTGGAGCCGGCCGCAATTCTGCCGACGCCGCTATTGACGATGTCGCCGGAGAAGAGCGAAGCGTTTTCGACGAAAATGCCGTCAGCGCCCGCGGAAATCGTGCCCGCGTTACTGATGCTCCCGGCGAAGGTCGTGACCAGCTTGACCTCGATGCCGGTGGACCCGGCCGCAATCCTGCCGCTGCCGCTGTTGCTAATATCGCCGGAGAAGAGCGAGGCGTTGTCGACAAAAATGCCGACGCGTCCTGTCGAGGTAATTGTGCCAGCGTTGCTGATGCCGCCCGTGAAGGTCGACACCAGCTTGACCTCGATGCCGCTGTCGCCTGCTGCAATCCTGCCACTGGCGGCGTTGCGAATGCCGCCCGAAAAGATCGAGGTGTTGCTGACGAAAATGCCGTCGTGGGAATGCCCGGCGGAAATCGTGCCGCTGTTGGTGATGCCGCCGGTGAATACCGATACGCTGCTGACGAAAATGCCTGTGAAGACAGCCGACAGCTTGCCGGCATTATTGATGCCGCCGCCGAACGTCGCTGTGTTCGCCACCGTGATCGCGGTATTGGCGGTGCCGCCGCTGGCGACGATCCTGCTGCTGGCGTCGACCTTGATGCCGCCGATGATGACGCCGCTGTCGAAGATGTTCCCGCCGCTCAGGAAGGCGCCGCTGATGACCGAGATTGCGGTCGTGCTGCCGCTGAACTTGGTCGGATATGGCCCCTTGAATGGCATCTGGCCCCCCGCGACATATCGGGACGGCGTTCAACGGCACGCCGCCAAGTCAATCCGGAACGCCCCTGGGATGAGCTTGATCGAAGCCATCACCCTTGTCCAGGCACGTTCGTCCTATTGCTTTTGATTAAACCGATGTGACCGCAAATATTTCGGCTACGGTATGCCAAGTCTTTCCACAAGTATATTGAGTCTTAGTGACGGCCCGCAGCCGGAGAACACTACTCAAGCCGGACGACGAGAGCGTCGCTCTCTAAGCTGGCTTACTCGCCGCCGCATAAGTCCCGAATACCGAAAGCCTGCACCCGTCGCTGGCGCGTCGTACACTGCGGAACGCGAGCGCCCGATCAATCCGCCGCCGGTCGCAGCTTCTTCACCTCGGCGTCGGAAGGCAGCACGCTTGCGCCGTCCACATATTTGAAGTCGGCCATGGTGCCGCGGCCGTCCTTCAGCGCGAGCTTGCCGACGAAGGCGCCGAGCGTCGCCTGATGATCGCTGGCGCGGAATTCGAACGGCCCGAACGGGCCATCGAGCTTGAGGCCGCGGAAGGCGTCGACGAGCTTCTCGGTGTCGGTCGCGCCCGCCTTGGCGATCCCGGCGGCCAGCGACTTGATCGTCAGATAGCCGACGATCGAACCCATGCGCGGATAGTCGTGATAGCGGTTCTGATAGGCGGCGACGAACGCCTTGTTCTCCGGCGTCGCGATTTCGTTCCAGGGATAGCCGGTGACGATCCAGCCGGCCGGCGCCTCGTCCTTGAGCGGATCGAGATATTCCGGCTCGCCGCCGAGGAGGTCGACGACGACGCGGTCCTTGAACGTGCCGCGGGTGCCGCCCTCGCGCACGAACTTGATGAGGTCGCCGGCGAACAGCGCGCTGAAGATGCCTTCGGGCTTGGCGTCGTCGATCGCCTGCACCACCGCGCCGGCGTCGATCTTGCCGAGCGGCGGCGCCTGCTCGGTGACGAACTCGATGTCCGGCTGCCGCGCTTTCATCAGCTCCTTGAAGGCGGCGGCGGCAGACTGCCCGTACTCGAAATTGGGATAGACCAGGGCCCAGCGCTTCTTCTTGGTCGCGAGCGCGTCAGGCAACAGCATCGCCACCTGCATATAGGTCGAGGGCCGCAGGCGGAACGTATAGCGGTTGCCGTTCTGCCAGGTGATCTTGTCGGTCAGCGGCTCGGCGGCGAGGAAGAACACCTTCTTCTTGCCGGCGAACTCGGTGACCGCGAGGCCGACATTGGAGAGGAACGTCCCGCAGAGGATGTTGACGCCCTCCCCGGTGGTCAATTCCTCCGCGACGCGCACGGCATCGCCGGGATTGGCGCCGTCGTCGCGCGACACGATCTCAAGCTTCTTGCCGAGCACGCCGCCGGCGCTGTTGATCTCCTCGATCGCCATCTCCCAGCCTTTCTTGTACGGGTCGAGGAAGGCGGGCTGGGCCTTGTAGCTGTTGAGTTCGCCGATCCGGATCGTCTGCTGCGCGGCCGCTGGCAGCGCCGCCGACAGGGCGAATGCACCGGCAAGGACGATGGCGCGAGCGCGCATGGTCTCTCTCCTCTGCGTCTTCGGAGGCTCGCCCGTTCCCTATCATGCCGGTTCCTGGCGCGCAGCAACCATCGCGCCGCAGCGCCGACGGCTAGCCGCGCCAGAGAGCAGCTAGTGCGGCGGCGGCGAGCGCGAGCCACGCAGCGATGAGGATGATGCCGCCGGCAGGCGCCGCCATGGCGAACAGCCGGTGCCCCGTGAACGCCCGCAAGGCAAGGTCGCCGGAAAACAGCGCGGCGCCGAGAACCCAGCCGGCAAGCGCGAGGATCAAGAGCGGCCGCCATACGACGCCCTGCAGCAGAAGCGCAGCGCCTCCGACCACAGCAGCGGCGTGAAAGAGCAGCATGTAGCCGGCGCTGGCGCCTGTCGCCGCCGCAGCGTGGGCATGCGCGCCGGCGGCGGCAAGCATGATGCCGCCCGCTCCCATCAAGCCGGCCAGCAGCAGAAAGATCGTCGGGGTCAAGGATGGAGGCCCTCCGCTGCGCCCGCGCGCCGCCACGCGCCGGCATCGATCATAGGGGAGCGCGCTTCAGCTTGCCACGCTTGCAAGCGCGCGTCCGGACGCCGGCGCGCCGACGCTGCGGCTTTGGCGAAGCCTTTGCGCCGCGTGCGGATCGTGCGCCGGCAGGTACACGACCGGACGCTGCGAACAGAATTCGCGGATGCGCGCGAGCGTCGCGGCCGCAACGGTCTCATCGGGGCTGACGCCGTCGACCGTGCCGC
>Ga0210408_10004283_pt1 | contig 12793 bp, 7 predicted proteins | sample IncBWH4MmetaG_FD_155471 | JGI IMG/M metagenome (GOLD analysis project Ga0210408, IMG submission 155471) | Forest soil microbial communities from Barre Woods Harvard Forest LTER site, Petersham, Massachusetts, United States - Inc-BW-H-4-M | ecosystem: Environmental > Terrestrial > Soil >...
GTCGGAAACCTGATCGGCCATTCGACGGTGCGCTACTACGTGATGGGCGACGAGAGCCAGAAGCGCGCTGCGACCGACGACGAGATCAAGAAAATGCAGGACATCGTGCGCGACGGCATCAAGGGCGGCGCGCTCGGCTTGTCGGTGTCGCGCAACAAAGGCCATTACGACCCGCAAGGCGTTCACATCCCGGCCCTGTGGGCCGACGAGAAGGAAATTTTCGCGCTCGGCGACGTGCTGCGCGAGATGGGCACCGGGATCATCCAGTCGGGTGGCGGCCGCGCCGCCGAGCTGAAGGACGGGCTGATGGCCCGTTTGTCGGAAGCCACCGGCCGCACCGTCATCTACAACAATCTCGGCCAGACCGTGCGCGAGCCCGATGCCTGGAAGAAGCATATGGCGCGAGTCGAGGAAACCTCGAAGGCGGGGATCCGGGCCTATCCGCTGTGCAGCCCGAACCGGGTCACGCAGACCTTTACGATGCGCAACTGCCAAGTGTTCCGAGGTTCACCGACCTGGCATCCGATCCTCTTGTCTTCGGACGAGGAAAAGCTGCGCGCCTATGCCGATCCGGCGATCCGGCAGAAACTCCACGAGGAAGTGGTCGAGCACAAGGTCCAGGTGCCGGCCGCCGGCTATTCTCGAGAGTGGTACAACTACATGTGGGTCGAGACCCCGGTACTGGAGAAGAACCAGGGGCTCAAGGGCAAGACCATCGGACAGATCGCCAAGGAGCAGAACAAGCGGGTCATCGATGCCTTCCTCGACCTCGTCGTCGAAGAGAACCTCGACACTGGTCTGATGCAATCCGAGAACAACGTCGACGACGAAGCGATGGCGAAGATCCTGACCTATCCGAACGCCATCGTCGGCCTGTCGGATGGCGGGGCGCACGTGCAGTTCCATGGCGGATACGGCTACAGCACGCGTCTCCTCGGCGAGTGGGTGCGCGAAAAGCAGGTCATGACCCTTGAACACGCCGTGCGGCGCTTGACCTTCGACTCTGCGTCTGCACTGGGGCTGTACGATCGTGGGTTGATTCGGCCCGGCATGGCGGCCGACATCGTGATCTTCGACCCCGACACGGTGCGGCCGTTGCCCGAGACCGTTGTCCATGACTTCCCGGCGGGCGGCTGGCGCATGAAGGAGCCGGCGGCCGGCATCATGGCGACGATCGTCAACGGCGAGGTGCTGATAGAAAACGGCAGGCACACCGGGGCACTCCCCGGCCGCGTGCTGCGCAACACCTACTACCACTCGCACGCTTAGCTTTCCCTCGTCGGCCGACAAGACCGCCCACGACACTCATCGCGGGCGGTCGCCGTTCGCCCGCGCTCAACTGGCGAGCTGGACGACATTGTCCTCTTGCAGCCGGCACATACGGTCGAAAAATCCGCGGCGCCTGCGCAGCTCTGCTGGAGGGCCATCCTCGACAATGCGGCCTTGTTGCAGCACTATGACCCGATCGAACTTCGACACCGTCGATAGGCGATGGGCGATCGCCAGCACGGTGCGGCCGCGCATCAACACTTCGAGCGCCCGCTGGATTTCGATTTCCGAGGCGCTGTCGAGCGCCGAGGTCGCCTCGTCGAGCACTACGATCGGAGCATCTTTGAGGAGAGCTCGAGCAATCCCGAGACGCTGCCGCTGACCGCCTGAGAGCTTCATGCCGCGCTCGCCGACAATCGTGTCGTAACCTTCCGGCAGCGCACTAATGAAGTCGGCGCATCGCGCTGCTCTCGCCGCGGCCAACACTTCCTCGTCCGTCGCCTCGGGCCTGGCGTAGCGGATGTTTTCCAGTGCGGAACGATGAAACAACAAGATGTCCTGCGGCACGACGGCGATAGCGGCGCGCAGACTGTCTTGGGTCATCGCGCGAATGTCCTGATTGTCGATCAGAACCCGGCCACCGTCGACGTCGGCCAGCCGCTGTACCAAGCCGATCAAGGTAGACTTGCCAGCTCCCGAGGGCCCGACAAGACCAACGCGTTGCCCCGGCTCGATACTCAGGTTGAAATCATCAAACACCTGATGTCCGGTGGGGTAAGAGAAGTCGACGTTGTCGAACTCGATACTGCCCCCGAGATGGATCAGCGGCCGCGCTCCCGGCTCGTCGACCACCCGGTGATTCTCGCCGATTACCTGGATAGAATCGGCAATGCGGGCGATGAATTGCGTCGCATTGACCAGCGCGAAGGCGAGATCGCGCGACCCGTGCAGGATGCGAAACGCCATCGCCAAGGTCAGGATAACGTCGCCCGGACTGACCCTCCCCTCGCTCCACAGATGCAATGTCCAGGCGAGCATACCACCGGCCATCAGCCAGAGGGCGAGATCGTGCAGCACGCGCATGCGCTCGACATACATTAGGCTATCGCGGTGCGCGTCCTGCTCGACTCGCAGAAGCCGCTCGAAGCGGCCGCGCTCCCGTGAGCGCGCCGAAAACGCCTTGACTACCCAGATGTTGGAGAGCACGTCGACCAACTCGCCACCGACTTCGGCGGCACGATCGGCATGAAAACGGTGCCGCGGCATGCCGCGTTGGCTGAGCCGGACGAGCGTGCCCGCCGCCACCAAGACAAAGCCAAATAAGGCCGCAACCAAGTGCCACTCTACGGTAGCCAGCATCGCCAGGGCGGCGCAGAAGTCGGCGCAGACCGGGGCAATATTGAACAACACGGCCGAAAACGCCTGCTGCAACGAATCCCCGGCCGAGGAGACTCGGTTGGCAAGCGATCCGCCCATGCGATCGGCGAAATATCGGCTGCTATGGCCAATGAGATGATTGAACAGGTCGAGTTTGGCCTCGGCCTTGTCGATGAGAATAGCACGGTAGCCGAACCAGCTGCCAAAACGCCACAGCACACTTTCGCCGGCCAGCAGGGCAGCAAACAAGCCCAGCGCCCACCACACCCGAGCGATTTGCTGTGGCCCGGCGGCCATGGCATCGACAATGAGTTTGAGGCCGAATTGCGAGACGCAGGCGAACGAAGCCGCGCCCGCCACCGACACCAGGGCAGCGGCATGCAGCAACGGGCGCCGCCTTATGTAGTGCCACAAAAATGCCAACGGCCGGTCTGGAAATTCGGCGGCGCCGGGTGCGCTTCCTTGGCCAGGATTCGGGGTCCTCGTGAGATCTACGAGCCTCAGCGGAGCAGTCGAAAAACCCTCCGTACTATGCCACCTCGACGCAATCGCCCGCATCGCTCTGACGAATATCATCGGCTGCTGTCCTAAGTTTCTCGAGAAAACGCCCTCCACCGGCGGCATCTCTCCCCATTATCGCGCCGCGCGTTGGACTTTGAACTCGAACACGGTGGTCTTACCGCCGCCTGCGGTGATCATGGGCGGAGTTTGTCCCTCAACGCTGATGGCTGGCGAACTATTCCCGGGCAGATACCTGTTCCCTGCAAATCAGCTACCCTCAGAGCCGGCCCCGGGGGCGGAATGAACAACGGACCACTCACCAAGCTGTAGGTATTGACGGTTGTTCTAGTGCTGCGACACAGCGCCGCGCACCGGCAATGCATTTCTCGCCTGGGTGTCCACGTTGTCGCTTGTGCGTTGCTATTCCAGGCATCCAGACAAATGGAGCGAGCATGCGGATTGCTCAAATTGCGCCGCTGATGGAGGCGGTTCCCCCTAAGCTTTACGGCGGCACCGAACGGATTGTCGCCTATTTAACGGACGAGCTCGTGGCAATGGGGCATGAGGTGAGCTTGTTCGCGAGTGGCGATAGCGTCACGACGGCGCGCCTTGAAGCCGCTTACCCTCAGGCGCTTCGGCTCGACCCCACAATCCGCGATCACGTCGCTCCACTCATCGCAATGCTCGAGACAGTTGCACAACGAGCGCACGAATTCGACGTAATCCACCTGCACTGTGACTATCTGGCTTACCCGGTATTGGCGCGATCAGGTGTGCCGTTTCTCGCCACGCTGCACGGCCGCTTGGATCTGCCCGAACTGAAGCTAGTCTACAAGGCGTTTACCCAGGTGCCCGTGGTATCGATATCCGACTCGCAGCGCGAGCCGCTGCCGGAGGCACGGTACGTTGCTACGGTGTATCACGGATTACCGGAGCAGCTGTTGCGACCCGGTGACGGGGCTGGTGGGTACTTGGCGTTTCTCGGCCGTATTTCCCCGGAAAAGGCGCCGGATCGCGCCATCCGTATCGCGGCTCGGGCCGGGATGAAGCTAAAGATCGCGGCCAAGATCGACCGCGTCGACCGGGAATATTTCGCCGCCGAGATCGAGCCGCTTCTCGCACAACCGCACGTCGAGTTCGTCGGCGAGATAGCCGAGCACCAGAAGTCTGACTTTCTGGGCAAGGCGGCCGGTTTGCTATTCCCGATCGCGTGGCAAGAGCCGTTTGGCTTGGCGATGATCGAGGCGATGGCTTGTGGGACGCCGGTGATCGCGCTACGTAACGGGTCGGTGCCCGAAGTGGTCGACGATGGGGTCACGGGATTCATCGTCGATGACGAAGGGACTGCTGCGAGAGCTGCCGAGGAGCTTCATGTGCTGGACCGGACACTGATCCGCACTGTATTCGAGCAGCGGTTCACCTCACGGCGGATGGCGGAAGACTACACCAGGATTTATTGGGAGCTCATCTCCGCTGAAGGGTAATGGCCGTTCCACATTCCCGGGTTGTTTGAGCGCAATGCCGCCGATCCGCAATCCTTTCTTTAGCAGTTTGCGACTATCGCTTCTTGGTGCCGGCACGATCATAGCGGGTGCATTATTTGTGGGCTTAGCGGCGGCGCAAACGCCGTCCACTGCTCCGACCAATCAGGCGACGGGGGATGCCGCGCTGAACGGCGCCAGTCTCGACTATTTCCCGCGAGACCACCTCTTCCGGATATTGGGGAAGGAGGTGCTGAGCGCGAAAGGTGAGGATATGGGGCGGATCGTCGACGTGCTGTTCGACGAAAAAGGGGAGCCGCACGCCGCGGTCATCGACTTCGGCGGGTTCCTTGGCGTGGGAACCCGAAAAATCGCGATCAGCTGGAGCGCGCTGCGTTTTGATCTCGGAGAAAAGAAGAACGTGATCGCGCTCGATCTCGGTCGCGAGCAACTGAAGGCCGCTCCCGAATACAAATACACCGAGTCGGACAAGCCAATCCCGGTGGTAGCACAGCCGCAGTCGCCCCCGCAGGAACCCGCCCCCGATCCCGGTCGGTGACGTAATTCAGGATGACGACACGATTGCTGTCGCGGATCGGGTTGTGGGTGCGACCCGCTGCCGAGCCGATGACCCGCAGTCTACGGGGGCTCGATTGGTTGAACTTCTTTGTCGCGAACTTTCAAACCGGATTTGGACCGTTCATTTCGGTCTATCTTACCGGCATCGGCTGGACCCAAGGCGCGATCGGTGCTGCGTTGAGCGCCGGCACGGTCGCAGGGATGGTGAGCCAGGTCCCCGGCGGAATATTGGTCGATGCCGTGCGCAGCAAGCGAGCGGCCGCGGCCGCAGCGATCCTGGCGATCATGGCAAGCGCACTCTTGATAGCCTTGTGGCCTGCCTTGTTGCCGATCGCTTTGGCGGAGGTGCTGCATGCTTTTGCCAGCTCGGTCCTCGGCCCGGCGATTGCTGCATTGAGCCTCGCACTGGTCGGCCACGGTGCCTTTGGCGAAAGACTCGGTCGCAACGCCCGCTATTTGGCGATCGGCAACGCGTTCGCTGCTGGGCTCATGGGCACGTTCGGCTACTACGTCGGGGAGCGTGCCGTCTTTTTGTTGACCGCGGCACTCGGCATCCCCGCGTTGGCCGCGATCGAGATGATCCGAAACGCGGATCTCTCTTCAGCAAAAATCCAGCAGAGACCCGCAGCGGCGCCAAAGCCCGAATCTACCGGCTGGTCATGGCGGTTTCTTAGAGACCGCAGGCTGCTCGCCTATGCCGCATGCGCAAGCCTGTTCCAACTCGCCAATGCGGCGATGCTGCCGATTGCCGCCGGGATGGTGACAAAGCGGGCCGGCAGCGAAGCTTCATTGGTGATCGCAGCTTGCATCGTCGCGCCACAGGCGGTCACAGCCGTCATTTCCCCTTGGGTGGGGCGAGTCGCTGAAGGTCGGGGCCGCCGGCCGATCCTGCTCCTTGGCTTCGCGGTGCTGCCGATCCGCGGCATGCTGTTCGCCGGCATCACCGACCCGTATCTGATGGTCCTGATCCAACTGCTCGACGGATTGAGCGCGGCAGCCCTTGGGGTCCTGACCCCGCTGATCGTCGCCGACATCACGCGCGATACCGGCGGCTACACGACCGCTCTCGGAGTGGTCGGGCTCGCGATCGGCGGCGGCGCGACCTTGAGCACGATAGCAGCCGGCTTGGTTGCCGACCATCTTGGGAGCGAGGCGGCGTTCCTCGGCCTGGCCGCTGGCGGGCTCTGCGCGACTGTCCTCGTCGGAACCTTGATGCCAGAGACGCGACCCCCGGGAAATCACTCCGCGGCGATTAGAGGTGCCAGCGGACTTCCCGGTTTTTCCAGCTCGGCCGGAGGCCCCTGATCGACCAGCCGCCCATGCTCCATGACCAGCACCCGATCGAAGGCCGAAGCGAGGCGGGGGCGGTGTAGGCTCCATACCAGACTGCGCTCGGCGAACTCGGCCTTCAGGCGCTCGAGGAGGGCAGTCTCGGTCGCCCCGTCGAGCACTGCGGTTGCATCATTGAGCGCCATCAGGTCGGGGTGTTTGAGGACCGCACCGGCGATCGCGAGCTTTTGGCGTTGCACTTCAGACAGGCGAGAACCGCCGGTGCCGACAGGGTAATCAAGTCCGACCTCGATCAGGGTGCTGCGCAGACCGAGCTCATCAAGCACCTCGGTAATCGCGGCGTGTACACGCTCGCGACCGCCCGACTCGCCGCGCACGACAGTACCGAACAGAACATTCTCCTGGATCGACGCCGCTGCATTGTAGCGCTCGGGGTCGAAGAATTCGACCGAACCCCGCAGCTCCTCGGGCAGTCCCGCGGCGAAGGCGCGCCTCGCCTCCAGTACCCGCTGCTGTATTTTTTCGTCGATCAGATCCAGCGGGTCGCGGGCCGCGACCAGTTTGAACGCCAGTGAGAGAAGCCGCTCCCGCGGAGGCTGCAGCAGGTTCTCGACCCCGGCGGTCTCCATCCGCTTGAGAATGCCCTCGAAGACCGGCAGCTCGTCGGCGCCGATGAAGGAGAACTCCTCGAACAACCCGTCGGGGCGCATGCCGGCGAACAATTCGATCATCATCCGGGCGACCCCGGCGCCGACTTCGAGTAGATCGTGAGTGAGCCCGACCTGGTCGAGCACACTTCGAAGATAGGCGTCGCGGGCCAGCCCGTCGCCTTCGAAGGCCGGTCCGATCGGCGTCCCGAACAGCAGATTGACGGAAACCGGCGAATTCGTGTTGTAGCGGTCCGGGTCGAAGCGCTCGACGAGATGCGCAAGACCGCCGTCTTCGAGACGCTCGGAGAGCACGCGGCGCGCTTCGAGGACACGCTGCGTCGGCTCCGGCTGGCGATCCGGATCTAGCCGGCCACGCAGGCCGAAAAAGTGGACGTCCTCCTCGATGTCGACGAGCCGCAGGACCTCGACAATGCGCAGCTCGAGTTCAGCTGCGTCCGCAACGCCCGCCTGCCGATAGTCGATCCAGTCGGCGGCGATATCGTAATCTATGTTGCCCGAACTGCGGGCCTCCTCGATCGCGCGGCTGCGCGACCGTTCGTCGGACGAACCATCATCCGGCACCCTGTTCGGGCGGTGGCGCAAACCGAGCAACAGATTGTCCCTTACACTCGTCGAAAAGAGGTAGGTGATCGGGCCGACATAGCCGATGCGGCGGCCCGAAACCGCCAGGGGTACGCTGAGGTCGGTATCCCCGATGGCGAGTCGGCCACTTGTCGGGGTAACGAGCCGTGCGAAGAGCTGCGGGACGAGATTCCTGCCGCTGTTGCTCTGCCCGACGATCGCCACGTCGGCGCCGAGCGGAAAATCGAAATTGACCCCCTCGAGCAAGTGGATGCCGTCGCTATCCGTCACCCCGAGATTGGCGGCACTGACCTCGCCGTGGAGGGGCTCGACATGCTCCGGCTCTTCGATCAGCAAACGCTTGTCGAGCATTTCGGGAACCTGGAACTGCTCGACGACCTGCTCATATTTGATCGCTACGTCCTGCTGGTTTTGGTAAAAGTCCAGCAATTCCTTCCACGGCGACGAGAGTTCCTTGTAGGCGGCGAGCACGGCGACCAGCGCGCCCCACGAAAGCTGGCCTTTGATGACAAAATACCCACCGATCACAAAGAACAGGAAAGGCGTCAAATTGCCGATCAGATTGTTCACGAATTTTACAAAGAACTTACGATTGTAGATTTCGAACCTAATATCGTAAATTTCGCCTAGACGATTAGAGATGTCGGCCAGTTGATAGACGGCGGAGTCGTTGGCGCGAATTTCGCCGCGTGCGGCGATCGTCTCGGCGATACGGTCCGAAAGCACGCGGACCTTGCGCACCCGTTCGCGCCCGAGGCGGCGAATGATGCGCTGCATCTTTGGTATCAGATAGCCCTGCAATGGATAGAACGCGACAGCCGCGGCGCCCAGCATCGGATCCTGCACGAACATGAAGACGAAAATCGTCAGCAAGGTGCCGCCCTGTGAGATCGGCAAGGCGAAGGCGTCTCCGATGAACCCGCCGACCGGCTCCAGCTCTCCGGTCATCATCGCGATGACCTGACCGGTTGCGGTGCGGTCGAAGTGGTGCAGCGGGAACCGTAGCACCCGCTCGTAGAGCTGGTAACGCAGACGGCGCAGCATGCGCTCGCCGACTTGTCCTTTCTTTACATTTAGATGCAGCTTGAACCAGCCGTTTATTAATACCAATCCAAGAAAAATGCAGCATAGGATCAGGAGATAGGGGATCTGGTCAAATTCCATCCCCAGAAACGGTTGGGGAAATTCCTTGCCGGAAATGGCCCGGTTGACGATCAACTTGGGTAGATCCAGAGAATAATAAAGGAACGGAAAAGAAAGTAGCGTGACGACCACGAGATAAAGCTGCTCAGGCAGGCTGTAATGCAGGATGTAGCCATAGATCGAGGGGTCGAGCCCGTCGGGCCCGGTTTGCGGCAACAGACGCCGCAACGACGCGGGAAGCGGGGGCGGCCACAGCGATTTTATGGACGCGGCGAGAGTACGAAGAAATCGCATACGCTGCTCTCTAGTCTTTGGCGCGACGAGGCAGTCCGGCTTCGCGCATCAACGCCGGCCCACTCGGCTCCATCCCTGGGCAAATAGTCGCGCCACGGGGGGCGCGGGAGAGGCGGCCGGGGGTATGACGGCAAATTTGATCCCGTTCGGCTGGCGGCGCGGGCCGCGATGTCTTTCCATGGGGAACTTTTGCCGGCGTCGCGCGATCCTCTTTCAAACCCGCATTGGCCGAGGATGGCTCCCGGGTGGATGTTTGCCCTCGATTCAAGGTTGGCTTGGATGACCCTCAATCGTACGCGATGGACCTTCGCAGGTGCGGCCTGTGCCGCAGTTGTTCTTGCCCCCATATTCTCGAATGCGCAATCCTCCGTTGACACCAGCGACAACACCGGCCGCAATCTCACAAAGCAGGCACAGAGCGAGATCAGCATCTCGCTGCCGAGCTTTGCCCCTCTGGCCGAACACGTACTGCCGGCCGTCGTCAATATTTCGGTCGAGCTGACGGAGCAGGCCGCCGCGCGGGACGAGCCGGATAGCGGTGCCTCGCCCTCGGCTCCTGATGGAACGCCCTTCGACCAGTTTATGCGGCGCTTCCCCAACAATCCATCGCGCCGTCCCGACGAAAAGACAATGGCTCTCGGTTCGGGCTTTGTGATCGATCCTGCCGGTTATGTGGTCACCAACAACCACGTCGTCGCCAATGCCCAGAAGGTGACGGTGACTTTCCAGGACAACAGCCAGCATCAGGCCAAAGTGCTCGGCCGCGACGAGAAGACCGATCTCGCTCTGATCAAAGTCAACGCCGACCACAAACTCCCATATGTGACATGGGGCGACAGTGACGACGCGAAAGTCGGCGACTGGGTTGTCGCGGTCGGCAATCCGTTCGGTCTCGGCGGCACGGTCACCGCGGGGATCATCTCGGCGCTCGGGCGCAATATCAATGAAGGGCCGTACGACGACTTTCTGCAAATCGATGCGCCGATCAACCGCGGCAATTCGGGAGGTCCAACCTTTGACCTGCACGGCCGGGTGATCGGCATCAACACGGCGATCTATTCGCCCTCCGGCGGGTCGGTCGGGATCGGGTTCGCGGTTCCTTCGAACGTCGCCAAGAACGTAGTTGCCCAACTCAGGGAGCACGGCCACGTCACCTGGGGCTGGCTCGGCGTTACGATTCAGAACGTCACGCCGTCGATCGCCAAGAGCCTCCGGCTCGACCCGGACCACCCGGGCGGAGCGCTGGTCGCCTCGGTCAGCCCGGACAGTCCCGCCGAGAAGGCCGGCATAAAGCCGGGCGACGTGGTCACCGCTGCCGGCGGCCGCGACATAAAGACGATGCACGATTTACCGCGCCTCGTCGCGGCGACGCCGATCGGCAGCAAGCTCGACCTGACGATCCGACGCGGCGGAAAGCAACAGAGCGTCGCGGCGACGATCGGCGAGATGCCCGAGAAGGTTGCGTCCGCGCAGCGAGGGGTTGTGCAGCCAGGCAACACCATGGCCAGCGCGCTCGGCATGGAGCTGTTGCCGCTCGATCCGCAGTTGCGCAAGGAATTGCAGGTGGCCAAGGACGTGAACGGGGCGGTGGTCGGCCGGGTCGCGAGCGGCAGCCCGGCAGGCGAATTGGGCATCCAGCCGGGTGACGTGATCATGTCGGTCGATCAGAAACCGGTGACAACGCCCGAGGAAGCCGCAGCTCAGTTAAAGGAAGCGGCGGCGCAGGGCAACGTGCTGTTGCTGCTCAACCGCCATGGGGCGAGCCAGTTCGTTGGCTTGTCAGTCGAGAATAACGGGACTGCGGGAAGCAGCCGCTGAGCCAGGCGCGATCAATTAACCGACGACGCTGTACCGCCTACCCGCACGTCGTCATCGGGCAGGAATACCACGCCAACCTCCTCGAAGGCGCGCTGGATGGCGCCGACCGTAGCCGCGTCCGGCTGCTGACGCTCCAACTCGAAGCTATCGATGACGCTTTCGGGCACCGAAGCGGCGCTTGCCAGCTTACTGAGAGACCAGGTGAGCAGGGTGCGGGCGGAGCGGCATTGGGCGGCGCTAATAATCATGGTTTCTCGATTTCCTCGCCTTGCGGATTTGCCTTGCGGATTTCAGGCGTGATTTCGCCACATTAATCAAACGCGCGCCACAAAAGATTGTTGCCTCGGCCGAGGGGAGACGCTCCTTGGCACCGAGTCTCCCTTCTTTCGGCATCTTCCTCGCTACTAACGGCGCCAAAAAACCGGATTGCTCCCTGCCAGGCCAATTCCAGGTCTCGACACGATTTGCCGCTCGTCGCACCACACCTACAAGTAACGTTAACAAATGAATATGCTAATTCCCGCTGCGCGCGCGTGGTGATAACTTAGGTTTGTAAGCGAAGCGCGCGAGTCTACTAGACGGCTGCTCAGGTTTCTGCTACTCTTGCGTTTGACGGACAACCAGTTAATGCCGCCGAGCGTTAACATTTTTCAGCTCTCGATGCAGCTCAGACTATTCCGACATTTTGTCCCGGCCTCGGTCGTGCTTCTTGCATCATCGGACGCCTTGTTGATTACTGGCGCCTTTTATCAGCTCTTGTCGCATTCAGAGATTGGCACACCCCTCGTCCTCGGGGTTTCCAGCTTCAGTGCCCAATTCTCCGCGGGGTTATCAGCTGCGGCCGTTACCGCGATGGTTTCCGTCGGATTGTACGGACAGCAGAGCTTTTTGGATTTCCGACTCCTGCTCAGCAAGATAGTGGTCGCCTCTATCCTTGTGCTGATGCTCGTCTCGTTTTCGGCGACATATTGGCGAGACGGCCTGGATGATCTGGACTTCAGCCATTTCCCACTGAAGGCGACGCTGATTTGGCTCCTTTGCGTATCAGTGACGCGCGGCACGTTCTCGGTAACGTTGGGGCGCGGTCTGCTGAAACGGCGCGTGCTAGTACTGGGTAACGGCGCTCAGGCGGCCCGCATTGCCAGACTCGTCGAAACCGGGCGTAACGAGCATTTTTTTCCCGTATCGTTCATCGATGTACCCGCCCTATCGGGAACGGACGACTGGTCTGCCGCCGAGTCGGACACACTGATGGAATTGGGCTACCGGCTTGGCGCAACTGAAATTGTCGTAGCAGCCGATGAACGACGCGGTTTGCCGGTGCGCCAACTGCTGCACTGCAAGCTCGCGGGCATCAACGTGACCGACTTTCTTGATTTTTGGGAGCGCGAGACCAGGACCGTCGACCTCGATGCGCTGAAGCCGAGCTGGCTCTTTTATTCAGACGGTTTCCGGTGCGGTCCGGTCGATGAGTTTATGAAGCGCACCTTCGACATCCTCGTGAGCTCGAGTTTACTGGCGTTGACCTTGCCGCTGCTCGCTTTGACTGCATGTTGGATCAAGCTCGAAAGCGCGGGGCCGGTCCTCTACCGTCAGGAACGGGTTGGATTGCATGGCCGTGGTTTTACTATCCTGAAATTCCGCAGCATGCGGATCGATGCCGAGAGTGATGGCGGGCCTCGTTGGGCCGCGAAGAGCGACCCTCGCGTCACGCGCGTGGGAGCGATCATTCGTAAACTCCGCATCGACGAGCTCGCACAAATTCTCAATGTCTTACATGGAGACATG
>Ga0210408_10004284_pt1 | contig 12791 bp, 7 predicted proteins | sample IncBWH4MmetaG_FD_155471 | JGI IMG/M metagenome (GOLD analysis project Ga0210408, IMG submission 155471) | Forest soil microbial communities from Barre Woods Harvard Forest LTER site, Petersham, Massachusetts, United States - Inc-BW-H-4-M | ecosystem: Environmental > Terrestrial > Soil >...
TGGCACGTCATGCAACAAAGGCGTGGAGAAAGAATTCAACCGGGCGGTAGCGCTGCTGCATTCCTTCCAGTTCAGGCGCGCCATCGAAGGATTCAACTCGGTGCTGGGCGAAGACCCGACCTGTGGAATCGCCCACTGGGGAATTGCTCTTAGCGATTGGAGCAATCCTTTCGCGGCCGGAAGGAAAGACCGGGGCCAGCTTCAGCTCGGACGAGAGAGCGCGGAGCGCGGCAAGATCGTGGGCGCCAAGACGGACCGCGAGCGCGCGTACATTGCGGCCGTCGGTAAGTTGTACAGCGACTTCGAGAGCACTCAGCAGCAAGCACGTTTGCTTGCCTATCGCGATGCCATGAGGGATGTTGCGGCAAAATATCCGGAGGACCATGAGGCGCGAATCTTCTATGCGCTGGCGCTCGCGGCCTCGGAAGATCCCGCCGACAAGACTTATGCCGACCGGCTGGAGGCCGGAGCGATTCTCGAGAAATTATTCACGGAGGAACCCACGCATCCTGGGCTCGCACATTACATCATCCATACTTACGACGTGCCGGCGCTGGCAGGTCGGGCGCTGGTAGCGGCGCGGCGGTATTCGGAAATTGCCCCCGATGCGCCGCATGCGCTGCACATGCCATCGCATACCTTCACTCGCACGGGGTACTGGCAAGAATCGATCGAAAGCAACATAGCGGCGGCCGCAGCGGCGCGGCGCGAGGGTCAGACGGCAGAAGAGTTGCACGCCAGTGATTACGAAACGTACGCCTACCTGCAAACCGGGCAGGACGAGGCCGCGGGACGGATAGTCGGATCCCTGCCGGAGATCGCGTCGCGCTTCGATCCGAAGGTCCTGATCAGCGGGGCCGGGAGTCCGCCGGCCGGATATTTCGCGCTGGCGGCGATCCCGGCGCGCTACGCGCTGGAGCGGCGGGACTGGAACCAGGCCGTGCAACTGGTGGTGCGGGAGACCCCGTTTCCATATACCGATGCCATGACATGGTTTGCCCGCGGATTAGGCGCGGCGCGACTGGGGCAAGCGGCGGCGGCGAATGAGTCAGCGGCGGCGCTGGAGCAGATCCGAGCGCGGCTCTTGAAGGCCGACGAAAGCTACTGGGCGCGGCAGGTGGAAATCCAGGAGCTTGCGGTCCGGGCATGGGCGGCGCTGGCAGAGAGAGATAAAGAAGGAGCGCTGCGTCAGATGAAGTCGGCATCGGAATTGGAAGATGGGACGGAGAAAAGCGCGGTGACGCCCGGGCCGCTGGCCCCGGCGCGCGAGTTGCTGGGCGAGATGTTGCTGGAGACGAATCAGCCTGTGCAGGCACTGAAGCAATTCGAAGCGACGCTAACAAAGGAGCCGGGGCGATTGCACTCGCTCTATGGAGCGGCGCACGCTGCGCAGCTCGGCGGGAGCCGCGATACGAGTCAAAAATATTTTCGCGAATTATTGAGGGTCTGTGCTCGCGCCGATAAGCCTGGAAGGTCCGAGGTTGTAGAGGCGCAGCGGTCGATTCTGCAAAAATAGTCCGCTTCGCCGTCACCCGCGCAACCACGTGCCGGCACCGGTGGGCAGACCGGGCGGCGGCGAACCGCCGCCGGGTCTGGTAGCCGATCAGCTCGCCCCGCCCGCGAACTAGGAAATATCGGCCGTCGTCGTTTGGTCGGCGGTCACCACGATTCCGGTCTTGACCGGAGTGAACATCACTGCGGAGTCAGCATGAGTCAGACTGTCCTGTGAGTTCAACGGTCGAATGCGGAACTCTGTCCGATTATTGATATCATCCCGGCAAATCCGATTGTAGCAAGCCGACCCGCGGGGGAAGTTCGCTTATTTGGTTGCGGCTTGGGCGATGTGTACGGAAGACAGTCACAACAAAGGGGGATGAATGAACATTGCAACTCGATACATCACGGCAGATGGCCCGCACCGGCCTGCGATCATCCGCGACGTCGCCATCGCGGTTGGCGTGTTGATCCTGCTGATGATTCTCTGGCCGTTTTATTCGGTGCCAACCGGGAGCCGAGGCGTCATCACGCAGTTCGGCAAGATCACCGGAATTGAGCCGGAGGGGTTGGCGGTCCTGCCGCCGTGGCAGAAGTTGACTCTGTTTTCAATCCGAGCGGAGCAAGCGGACATCGAGAACGCCGCCGGGGCCACGAGCGATACGCAACCGGTGACGGTCAGTCTCACGGTTCGCTATAGCATCAGCCCCGACAAGGTTGCGGAAGTTTTCGAGAAGTACAGCCATACCGGCGATCTGTCGTCGTATGTTCAGACCGCCACCCATGAAATATTCAAGGCCGTCACCGCCAAGTACACGGCGCCTGACCTGATTTCGCAGCGGGCCAAGGTGTCAAGCGACATCTACTCGGCGCTGGCCGACAAGCTGGCGATCTACGGTGCGCAAGTGATCAACATCGACATGCGCAATTTCGCCTTCCAGGAATCGTACATGCGGGCAATCAACAGCAAGGTGGAGCAAGAACAGCTGCGGCAGGCCGCGGATAACAAGCTCAAGACGGTCGAGTCCGAACAGAAACAGAAAGTCGCCATCGCGGAGGCCGAAGCGGCCGCAGTCAGAGCGACTGCCGACGGCGAAGCCTATGCCAAACTGAAAGTGGCGACGGCCGAAGCGGAGTCTTTGAAAATCCAGAATGCCGCACTTGCTCAAAACAAGGAGGTCCTGGAACTTCGGCGCATCACGGTCGAACAAACGAAGGCGGAGAAATGGAACGGGCAGCTGCCAACCTCCATCTACGCGGGTGCGCCGATTCCATTTTTGAACGTCAAATAATACGGCCGAAGGCGTGTTGCGGCAGGCTGCTAGAGTCCGGCATTCCTATTGACCGCCAGCGCGATCGCGGACCAATCGATCTCTTCGCCTTCCTGCGCGATGACTTGCAGCAGATGGTCGCGCAGCACGCTGAGCAGGGGCATCGGCACCCGGAGCGCCTCCGCCGATTGACCGGCAAGCCGCATATCCTTGAGCCCGAGTGGGGCGGCGAATCCGGCGGGCCTGAATCGCTCCTCAGCCAGGATCGCGCCATAGGTGCGATAGAGAGGGGCGTCGAACAGACTGCCGGTCAAGACTTCCAGTAACTGCTGCTTTGCCACCCCGCCTTTTTCCGCGAGAGCCATCGCCTCGCCCATGGCTTCGATGGCCGAGAGGATCATGAAATTACCGCACAGCTTCACGAGACTGGCGGCGGACGGCGTTGTCCCGAGATAGAACACGCGCTGGCCGATCGCACCCAGTAACGGATTGACGGCTTGAAAGTCCGCAGCATCCCCGGCGGCGACCACGAACAGTTTGGCAGCCGCGGCAGCCGCCGGCCGGCCAAAGACCGGAGCGCATAAAAAGTGCTGCCCCAGCGCGAGATGCGTTGCCGCGATCCGATCGGCCGTGGCCACGGCGATGGTGCTCAGCGAGACATGCAGCGCCGCCGGCCTCAAACCGGCGAGCAGACCCTCGTCGCCGGCGATCACCGCATCGAGGGCCGCGTCATCTGCGAGCATGGTAAAGACGATGTCCCGGCCCGTTGCGGCGGCCTTGGGGCTCTTCGCCAGGGTGGCCCCGGCATCCACCAATGCTCGAGCCTTGCCGGCGGTGCGATTCCAAACCGCCGCTTCGTGTCCGGCGCGTAGCAGATTGGCGGCGATATTCGCGCCCATATTCCCCAGACCAATGAATCCGATTCGCATCTGTCCTCCCGTCGATGAGTCACTGCTCGCGCAGATCGGTCAACTCACGTTGAAATGCCGCCTCATCGGTCGACGGCCAGTCGAACTCGCGCGCGTACCGATGGCCGGAGTACACGGCAGCGGCGATGGTGCTTGGCGCCAAGCAGTCGCCGATCGACGTGATCGACGCTATTCCCGCCGCTTTGGCTGCCTCCGGCATGGCGTCAAGCTCGTGCGCCAGTTCATCGTTCGGCAGACGCGAGGTCACGGCAACGACCGACGCCGCAGGCACGGTGGTTCGGCGTGCCGTGTACGTGCACTCGAGCACCAGTCCGGAGCCACCCAATTCGACGGCATTGCGGTTCAAATGCACCTCGACGCCGAGTTCCAGCAATCGCTTTTGAATGGCATGCTGTTCCAGGGTGTTGACGGTCCAGGCCGAAACTCGATCGGCGGGTGTGACCAACGAGACGTCGTGACCCATCGCTGCGCAGCTTCTCCGCAAGCACCGCTCCCAAATAGTAGTGATCATCGTCGAACACGACCACGGGCCCCGATACCCGTACTCCGTCCATCACTTCATCCGGTGTGAACACGCGTTGCGCCGCATCGAATCCGCGGATGGCGTGATGATTGGCTCTGCCGACACCATCGCGCCGCCAGTGCGAACCGGTGGCGAGCACGACGCGGGTGACGCCCAATTCCAGCACCTCACCGGCGGTAACGCGGCTGGCGCGCAGCATCTGCACGTTCTGCATTTTATTCAACTGATTCAGCCGATAATCCCGGACGCGCGCCCAAGCCGCGAGTCCCGGCAGCCGTGATTCGCGCGTGACGCGGCCGCCCAGTTGTTCGCCGGCCTCGGCAAGATAGACCGAATATCCGCGCCTTCCCAGCAATCGGGCACATTCGAGTCCGCAGGGACCGGCGCCGACGACGAGGAAGGAGTCGCTGCCGGTGCGGCGTGGGACGGCCTCCGGGTGCCAGCCTTTTCGCCACTCTTCGCCCATGGTCGGGTTCTGGGTGCAGCGGATCGGCGTCATGGTGTAATCGCCGGTGACGCAGACATTGCAGCCGATGCATTCACGGATGTCATCGACCTCCCCGTTCTCAATTTTCTTCGGTAGGAACGGGTCCGCGATGGAGGGGCGGGCGGCGCCGATCATGTCGAGCACCCCGCGCCGAATCTGCGACACCATGGTATCCGGCGAGGTAAAGCGGCCGACGCCGACCACGGGCTTGGTAGTCACCTTTTTCACGAATCGAACGAACTCTTCTTGATATCCTTCCGCCGCGAATCGCGAGGTCATCGAGTCGTTGGGCCAGTCGCTGACGTTGACGTCCCACAGGTCCGGCAACTCCGCGAGCATCGCGACGACCTCGCGGCCCTCCGACTCTGCGCTGATGCCGTCGGCACCCCGCAGTTCGTCGACCGCGAGCCGCACGGCCACGGCGCAATCCGACCCAACGGCCTCTTTGGTGTCCTCGATCAATTCGCGCAGCAGCCGTGCACGGTTGACCAGGCTGCCGCCGTATTCGTCGGTGCGATGATTGTGGCGGCTTTGCAGGAAGTGCATGGCGAGCGACAGGCTATGACCCGCGTAGACATAAATGATATCGAAGCCCGCCAGCCGCGCGCGCAGCGCCGCGGCGCGGTGCCAGCGGCGGTAGCTGCGAATATCGGCCTTGGTCATGACGCGCGCCTGCGCGGGTGAGTAACTCGCGGGATTTATGCCGTGGCTGGGGGCGATGGAGACTTCGCGCGAGTAAAGATTCAACGCGTGCATGCCCGCGTGGACCAGCTCGATCGCGGCCAGGGCGCCGTGTTTATGAATGGCGTCCGTCATGAGCGCAAGCGCCGGCACATCCCGGTCATGCCACAAGCGGCCTTCGATATACGGCGACAGATCGCTCGACGGATGGATTTCCACCTCCTCGGTGCTCACCACCGCCCAACCGCCTTCGGCTTTCACGCCGCGCATCGCGGCGTGGGCCCGCGGTCTGGCATAGCCCATCCCATTGCAGTGGGGGACCTGGTAGAAGCGGTTCTTGGCCACCACCGGTCCGATCTTGACCGATTCGAATAAGATGTCGAAACGAGGATCTCGGCTCACGGTGTCAAGCTCCAGTCGGGCGCGGAGGCCAAGGCGTGCGGCAAATTAAGCAATAGCTTCAACGTAATCGCAATCGTTCCCCGTACCCCGTCAGTTCTAGATATCCGCGACCCGTGAGTTGGCGCCGCTCGTAGGCGCGCACCGCGCCCTCCCAGTAAATGGCGCCGGTGGACAGGCGAGTGTCATTCTCCTGGTCGTCGAGCAAGGGTTCGAGTTCGAACTCTCGAGCGCCGGCCCGCACCCGCCATTGCACGGGGTAGGAAATTTGTGTCCGCGGCGAGGTCCAGCGTCGGGCCGCTTGAAACTCAACGTCGGCAGTCTCGAGAACTTGCACGTGACCGTCGCTGCCGCGAAGCGTGCCGCCGGCCCAACGCTGTTCGCCCTGCGCGCCGCGGATGCGAAAGGCCATCAGGGCAGCGCCATCGGTCAAATTGATGCCGATCCAGTCCCAGCCGACGGCTCCTGCGTCCAAGTATTCGCTGGACCATTCGTGATCGAGCCAGGCTTCGCCCGTCACCGGAGTTCCGTTGCCCTGGCGCTCGATCCGGCCCGCCACGCGCAGGTGCGGCAGGCTGTAGTAGTAGCTCGCGGCCGTGATCGTGGGTCCTTTGCGGCTGACGCCCGAATCTCCATTGAGTAGAACCGCCTGTGTCTCCGATAGCGACAGATCGAAAGAAAAATCCTCCGCATCGATTTTTGCCGCGTAGCTTTCCGTAGTGCGTTGCAAGCTCCAGCCATCGATCCACACATGGGTATCGCCGGTGGCGGCCTCGGCCAGTCCCAATCCGGCGCGGCGGATCCGTTGGTCCTGCCAGAGCCGCCCGTGCTTCGGGTCGCTGATGGCGCAATGTGCGATGAGCAGTTGATGAGGCGCGAAGGAGCTTGGATTGTTCTCGTCGATAGCGGGCTTGCTGCGGAAAAACGTGATTTGAAAGCCGAGCGGCTCGCCCTTATCCGTGGTCAACCAGCCGGTGACATACCACCACTCGGTGCGAAATTGCGGATGGCTGCCGAAGTCCTTGGGGAATGCCAGCGGTTGATTGGCGGTGACGGGCGCGTACGAGGTGGTGGCCGGAGCCGCAGCCAATGCGGGCGCCGCCGCTGCGGCCGAGGCCGACGCCGTCGCGAGCGCACCCGCCATTGCGGCTGCGAGCAGGGGCGCCCGGTGCGTACGCAGAGACCTCCTCACCAGTCCTCGCGTACCGCCTGCACGGCATCCTGACTCATCGCGGCGCGGCCGCTCCAGATGGCGGTGACGGCCGCTGCAGCCACCAACGTGACGCTCAATATCGCCAGTTGCCAGACCGGGATGGCTAGATCGATGCTCCAGTTGAAGGATTGCCGATTGATCACGTAGACCAGGACCAGGCTCAGGGCGGTGCCGAGCGCGAGACCGTAAACCACGCCGAAGGCGCTCATGAGGATGCCTTCGCTGGCCAGCATGCCGACGACCTGCCTGCGCAACATGCCGATATGCCGCAGCATGCCGAACTCGGCGCGGCGGGCGAGGGCGGTCGAACTCGCGGCAAAGCTCACGCCGGTGAGGCCGATGATGACCGCAATGGCTTCGAGCGCGTAGGTGATGGCAAAGGCCCGATCAAAGATTCGCAAGCTTCGCTCGCGCAGCGCCGTACTGGTCATTATTTCGAAAGCATCGCCGCGCGTGAACCGGGCGCGCAGCGCAGCTTCGGTGAGCGCGAGGTTTGCGCCCGGGTTCAGCCATAGGGAGCCCTCGTTGGCGCTGCCATCGCCGGTGGCGGCAAGGTAGGCCTGACGCGAGATCACGATGGCCCCGGAGGCACGCGCGTAGTCGCGCCAGATGCCCGCGACAGTGAACCGATGGTGGAGATTCGCCAGCGGCAGATCGATCGGGTCGCCGATGGCGTACCCGTAGAGGTCTTGCATCGCTTCGGATATCCACGCCGGTTCGGCGTTTGCGGGCAGCGGCAGCTTGGCGCGTCGCACCAGCGGCAATTCATCCATCGATTGCGCAGAGCTCGCACCGCGGGCGATCAAGGTCACCGGTGGGCGAGCGGGGTCGAGCAACAGTTGCCGCGTGCGGCGAAAATCGATGCGCGAGACGCCGGCGACTGCCGCAAGCTGGGCTTGATCGGCGGGCGACCAATAGGCGGTGTCGCTGCCGAAAGGCTCGCGCAGCTGCATGTCGGCGGGCAGCAGCTTGCCCAGCCAGTGATCGAACGACACTCGGAATGAGTACACCATGATGGCCATCGCCACCATCAGACTGAAGCTCACGATGATGGAGGCCAAACTCAATGTCGAGAGTCCGACGTTGTCGCGCAGCTGCGCCACGGCGGCGTCGAGCACGATGCGGCGGGTGCCGGGCGCCAGTTTCAAGGCTTTGTCCGTCAGCGTTGGTACCAGCAACACGGCGCCGAATAACAGCGCGGCAATCGCGGCATAGCCAAACAGCGGCAATCCTCTCAAGGAAGGCAACAGGGAAAGCGCGGCACCTAATGCCAGCAGCGCCAGCCCCGCGAACGCGCTGCTGCGAGCCGCGACAGCGAAGTCCCCGTCACCGCCTTTCAGGGAACGGGCCGGCGATTGGCGAGACGCGGCGCGGGCAGCCACCCAGGCGCCGATGCTCGCCACCGCCGTGCCGATTACAAAGAAGGCGAACATCGGCACGGTGGACGCGCTCATCGATGCGCCGACCGCGCGCAGTTGACCGTTGCCGAGATCTCCCGTGAGGAGACGCAGTATTGCCGCAGCAAACGCCAGGCCAAGAATGACCCCGATGAAAGACCCGACAATGCCGAGGGCCGCGCCCTCGCCGATGAGCGCCCGCTGCAATTGGCCCCGCGTCACGCCCAACGCGCGCAGCAGCGCCAGGGAGCTGCGCCGGCGCAGCACCGACAGCGATTGCGTCGAGAAAACCAGGAACGCGCCGGTCCACAGGGCGACAAGGGCCAGCATATTCAAATTGATCCGATAAGCCCGCGTCACCGTGATGGCGCGGTCGCGCTCGACTTCCGGAGCAATGGCGAGAACACCGGGCGGCAAGCGTGACCCCAGCGCGCGGCGAAAGGCGGCGACGTCGTTCCCCGATTTCAAGCGCAAATCGATGCGATTCAGGCGGCCAATTTGATTGAAGGTCCACTGCGCCGAGGCAATGTCCATCAATCCCAAGGCCTGCGAGTACGTGCCCTCCGACAGAATCCCGAGCACGTGCAGCGTTTTGGGCGAGCTGCCGACGATGACGGGCAGAGGATCGCCGCTGTGCAACTGCAGCTCCTGCGCGGCGCTGCTGCTCAAGTAAATGCTGTCCGGCTGAAAGAGTCCCAAGACACCCGCACCGATATCACCGATGAGCGCGGGTTGCAGAGTGGCGGCGCGGAATGGGTCCAGACCCACCACCTTGAGCGGGTCGCGCCGCCCGGGCAGAGCCACATCGAGTTCGAGTAACGGACTCGCCACACTGACCGCCGCATTGCCCGCCAAGCGGGTGAACAGGCCCTCATCGAAGCCTTCGCGTGGGCCCCGCACCACCACATCGGCTTCCCCCACCAGTCGTTTCGTGGCCAAGCCGAATTCGTTGAGCGCCGCGCTGTTGACCAGAAACACCGCGGCGCCCAGCGCTACACCCAAGGCGATGGCCAGCACGGTGACCAGCATCCGTGCCGGCGATTCGCGCAATTGCGCGAGCAGCAGCAGCCGCCACATGGTGAATGCGCCGCGCGAATCGCGCGGGCTGCTCATGCGCCGCCGCTCAAGGGCTTGAGGCCGCCGACATCGAGCACCAGGATGCGATCGGCCGTGTCGGCCGCGGTGCGTGAGTGGGTGATCAGGATTCCGGCGCCTGCGTTCGCTTTGACCTGCGCCCGCAGCAACTCCAGAGTCTGCGCTGCCGTGCGCGGGTCGAGATTTCCCGTCGGTTCGTCGGCCAGGACCAAGCGCGGCCGATGCACCAGCGCGCGCGCGATGGCGATGCGCTGCACCTCGCCGCCGGACAGTTCTCGCGCGTAGCGCTTGGCGAGCGGTGCGATGTCCACCGCCGCCAGCATCAGGGCGGTGCGCCGGCTGCGCTCGGGCTCGGTCACGCCGAGCAAATCCAGGGGCAGGGCGACGTTTTGCTCGACGCTGAGATAGGGCAGAACATGAAAGGCCTGGAAGACGAATCCCACCGCTCGGCGGCGCAGCAGCGTAATGGCGTCATCGTCGAGAGTCGAAAGATCGGCTCCTTCGAGCAGCACTCGGCCCGAATCCGGCCGATCGAGTCCGGCCAATAAATTGAGCAGCGTGGACTTGCCGACGCCGGATTCGCCCATGACGGCCAGGTACTCGCCCTGCCGCAGTTCCAGATCCAGCCCCTCGAAGAGGACGGGGCGATCCGGCGCATAGCGTTTGCTGAGGTTCTCGAGCCGCAGTACGGCGGGATCAGTCACCGGACCCCGCAACACGCCCAAGTCCCGCCCCGCTCAAGCGGCGTCGACTCCGATCATGGCTTTGACCTCCAGAAAATCGTGGAGGCCAAATTCTCCCCACTCGCGTCCATTGCCGGACATCTTGAAGCCGCCGAAGGGGGTTTGCATATCGCCCGACGCGCCGTTCAAGGCAACCTGACCGGCCCGGATGCGGTTTCCCACGCGCCGCGCGCGCACATTGTCCTGCGACCAGACATACGCGGCGAGCCCGTAGGGCGTGTCGTTGGCAATCTGCACCGCCTCTTCCTCATTTTGGTAGGGGAGGATGCATAGCACCGGTCCGAAGATTTCCTCGCGTGCAATCGTCATGTCGTTGCGCACATTCGAGAAAATCGTCGGCTTGACGAAATAGCCCGTCGGCAATCCTTCGGGGCGACCGGCACCGCCCGTAACGAGATGCGCGCCTTCGGCAATTCCCTTCGCAATGAATCCTTCGACGCGGTCGAATTGCAGTTTGGACACGACGGGGCCCACCGTGGTCTTGTCGGACTTCGGATCACCCACGACGACGCTCTCGGCGACGCGCTTGGCAATGGCTTCCACCGCCGCCATTTTGCCGGCGGGAACCAGCATACGCGTCGGCGCATTGCACGACTGCCCTGAATTCTGGAACACGTGCAGCACGCTCTGTTTCACGGCTCGTTCAAAATCCGCATCATCCAGCAAGACATTGGGCGATTTGCCGCCGAGTTCCTGATGCACTCGTTTGACCGACGCGGCGGCGCTGCGCGCGACCTCGGTGCCGGCCCGGGTCGAACCGGTAAATGACACCATGTCGACTTCACGATGCGAGGAGAGCGGCGCGCCGACGCTGATGCCGTCGCCATTGATGAGATTGAACACGCCCGCGGGAACCCCGGCCTCGTGCATGACCTTCGCCCACAGGACGGCGCTGAAGGGCGAATACTCCGACGGCTTGAGAACCATGGTGCAGCCGGCGGCGAGCGCCGGTACGACTTTCGCAGCCACTTGGTTCATGGGCCAGTTCCACGGCGTGATCAGGGCGCAGACGCCGACCGGCTCCTGGACCAGCCGGATGGTGCCGCGCATTTCTTCGAATTTGAAGGTTTTCAGCACGTCGATCATGGCGCTGATGTGGCCGACCCCGATCCGGGTCTGCGATCCCTTCGCGAGCGTGATGGGAGCGCCCATTTCCGTGGAAATCGCCTGCGCGATCTCATCGTAGTGCGCCTTGTAGGCGGCCAGGACGCGCTCCATCAGCGCGAGGCGCTCGGCCGGGGAGGTGCGAGAATAACCATCGAAGGCGCGGCGCGCGGCGCCGACGGCGCGATCCACATCTTTGGCGCCGCCCATCGAAATCAGGCCGGCGACCGCCTCGGTGGCCGGGTTGATGACCTTGAACTCCTTCGGTTCGACGGGGTCAACCCAGGCGCCGTCAATATAGAACTGCCGATTGTCGTACATCATTGAATTGCCCCTCAAAATTCATTGCTTCCCAAGGCGATATTCTACCTGCAGGCGCCACGGGCCGCAGGTAATGTGTCGCCAGCCACCGACGTTTGGTTGCGAGCGGGCGCAAGCCCCATGATTTCACGCAGGTTTTGCAACCGCACGCGCGATTTTTGCGGTCACAGTTCTCAGTCTGCCGGCTGCATTATTGCTAGTCTGCGGGCGCGGAATCGAAGGGAAATACGCAGCGATTCCGCCACCGTATCGATTTTGGAGTTCATCTATGTCAGGAATCGCAAGACTGTTCCTCGTGCCTGCCGTCGCCGGCCTGCTGAATCTGGGGCTTGGCCTGTCACGCGCCGGGGCGTCTGACTCGGCCCCGGAATGGAATCCAGTGCGAACGCATGCGGTGCAGATCGGGCCCGAGGCCCATCGATTGGTGGTGGGCTTTCGGGCCACCGCCGGCAATACCGTGGTCAAGACGATCGCGATCCGCGCGCGGACGCAGAGCGTCAATATCGAACAAGCCGACACGTCGGATGCGGATGCCGCCGGCCTCGCGGTGCGCACCGGATTGGCGATGGCGAAGTCGCAGCAGATTACGCCGAGCATGCATGTGCTGTTTTTGCAAAAGACGATTTATGGTGCCGATGTCGAGGCGACGCTGAAAAAATTGCGGGCCGACCCGGCCGTCCTGTATGCCGATGTCGATCACCGCCGCTATGCGCATTCGATTCCTCCCAATGATCCCTTATACGTGCCCACAGCCGGCGCCACCGGTCAGTGGTACATGAATACGCCGAACTCCGTGGATTTGTCGGCCACGGACGCGGTGTCCGCCTGGGCGATTACCACGGGCAGCACGGGCACCGTCATCGCCGATGTCGACACGGGTGTGCGGTTTGACCATCCCGATTTATTGCGCGCGGGTTTCGATTCATCGCATGCCGGCTTCGGCGGGCGGTTGCTACCGGGTTACGATTTCGTCGATCAAGATTACAGTCCGACCACGGGCGCCGCTCTCGGCACCTTCCTCATCGCCAACGACGGCGACGGCTGGGATCCGGACCCCTCCGATCCCGGCGATTGGATCAGCAGTACCGATCTGAAGAATCCGTTGTTTCCCCCGGCCTCCTGCGGAAACCCTGC
>Ga0210408_10004285_pt1 | contig 12790 bp, 7 predicted proteins | sample IncBWH4MmetaG_FD_155471 | JGI IMG/M metagenome (GOLD analysis project Ga0210408, IMG submission 155471) | Forest soil microbial communities from Barre Woods Harvard Forest LTER site, Petersham, Massachusetts, United States - Inc-BW-H-4-M | ecosystem: Environmental > Terrestrial > Soil >...
TGAACCTGGTCGTATTTGGCAGAACCGTTCGCAACCGGATGTTGCACATTTCTTCCATGCCCGTACTGATTCGATTGACCTGGAGCGGCTTGTACGTCGTCGTCTCTCTGTTAATTGCCTTGATCGTCCTTACCGTGATTTACCGGGTAGGACGGCCGGGCCACCATGGGTTGAAAGCTCACTTGCCCGGCGCGGAAGTCGCCACGATCTTGTGGTGGACAGTCAGCATCGCGCTGGGATTTTATTTGCGCAGGGTGCCCTACAGCCTTATCTACGGCGGCTTGGCGGTCACTATTGGACTGCTGCTATGGATGCAACTGACGGCAACAATTCTGCTGATCGGCGCTGCCTATAACGCCGAATTACTCGATCGCCCGGACTGACTTCCCCGCTCAATCGGAGTACACTGAACTTGCCAGAGTTCGGTTACGGGAGGCAGCGATGGGCGAGATGCGCGTCGAATGCTATGCCGGATATCGGGCCGATGAGCGTCCTACCAGGTTTACCTTGCGCGGTCATACCTTTGAAATTATGGAAGTGGAAGACCGGTGGTATTCTCCGGGCGCGATCTATTTTCGCGTCCGCACGCGGGACGGCGATTATTTCGTCTTGCGTCATGATGAACCGCAGGATATCTGGAGCCTGGATGCATTTCGTTCGGCTCGCGAACGGTCGGATTTGCCCGAGGCGGGCCAGGTCGCGTTGAGCTGAGCGACCAAGTCTCTAAGATTGCTGCTGCTTCGTGACGGTTCTGCAGGCCGTGCGAAAAGTATCCAATTTACCTACTGTCAAGACACGGCTTCCCATCAGATCGCAACTTTTCTTTTCCCCCAGGGTTAAACTGGTAGCGTGGGTTGAAAGCCACGTACTGCTGTGCTGGCCGCGCACACTCCCGCAAGGGGGATGGCAAAATGAGAAGAGTCTCCTCCCGCAAAGCTGCTTTACACACGTCTCAACCGGCATCAATTCCCGGGATCATTGTGGTTTTCCTCATGGCCGCGGCCGTATTCGCGGTGCCGTTTTTCCTTCTCGCCGCTACAGACAAGAAAGATAGCAAGGGAAAGTCGCCGGAAGCTTTCAGGGCAGTAAAGGGTCTGCCCACCGAGGGGCTCAGTGACGATGAAGCCATTCTGCAGGCGCTCAATCGTCTGGGGTTTGGACCACGGCCAGGCGATGTCGAGCGCGTCAAAGAAATGGGCCTGCAAAAATGGATCGACCGGCAGCTTCATCCGGATTCGATTGACGACGCAGCTCTCGAAGCTCGCCTCGGACGATTCCCAACTTTGAAAATGTCCTCCGCAAAACTTCTCGGCGAATTTCCAGAGCCGCAGGTCGCCGCGCGGCGTGAAGGGATAACCGTCGAGGAATACCGGAAGGAACAGCAGCAACAAATGCGGTCGGCCATGCAATCGATGCAGACGGAAAATCAGAGCGAGCCCGCAAGTTTTTCACAGTCCGGAACGCAAGGGAACGCTCAGACCGACCTACAGATGGCCGATGCGATGCACATGCCGAATTTCGAGGCCATGGACAATGATCTGAGCGCGAATCCAGTGAAAGAGAAAGGGCAAGCGAAGGTGCAGGGCGGCTTCAGCAACCGCATGATCAATTACGAGCAGATTCACTTGCCGCAGCGCATTGTCGCCGAACTTTCCATGGCCAAAATGACGCGCGCGGTTTATAGCGAACGCCAACTTCAGGAAATGATGGTGGATTTTTGGTACAACCACTTCAACGTTTACGCCGCCAAGGGCGCTGACCGGTGGCTGATCACGGAATATGAACGCGACGCGATCCGACCGCACAGCATGGGAAAGTTTCGCGACCTGCTCGAAGCCACGGCTAAGAGTCCGGCGATGCTATTTTTTCTGGACAATTGGCTGTCGGCCGATCCTGTCGCGTGGCAGAACCTACAGCAGGAGCAGCAAGAGCGACGCGAGATGCGCGGAGGGGCATTTGGACCCGGCCCATTCGGCCGGTCGCGGTTTCCGCAGGGGCGGCCGGGACAGAATGGAAATCCAAACGATCCGAGTGCCAAAACAAAACAGAAACAACAGCGTGGCCTGAATGAGAATTACGGGCGTGAGCTTATGGAATTGCACACGCTCGGCGTGGATGGCGGATACACGCAGAACGATGTCATCAACGTCGCTAAGGCGTTCACCGGATGGAGCATCCGCCAGCCGCGGCGCGATGCGGAATTTTACTTCGAGGATCGCCTCCATGACACGAGCGTGAAGACCGTGCTCGGTCACGAAATTCACGGCGGAGGAATGAAGGAGGGCGAGGAAGTCCTCGACATTCTGGCGCGCGATCCGCACACGGCGCACCACATTTCCTTCGAGCTGGCGCAGCGCTTTGTCGCCGATAATCCGCCCGAGGCGCTGGTGGACCGCATGGCGCAGACGTTTTTGAAAACGGACGGCGACATCCGAGAAGTCTTGCACACCATGATTTATTCGCCCGAGTTCTGGTCCAAGGAAGCGTACCGCGCGAAGATCAAGACGCCGTTTGAACTTGTGGCGTCGGCTACGCGCGCTGTAGGCGCGGAAGTGGAAGTCCCGCTCATGCTCGTGCAATGGACGAGCCGCATCGGCCAGCCGCTCTATCAGTGCGAGCCCCCGACCGGCTACTCGGACAAAGCCGATGCTTGGGTGAATACGGGCGCGTTGCTCAGCCGAATGAATTTTTCGCTCGCGCTCACCTCGAATCGGCTCCGCGGCGCGCAAGTGGATATCGATTCTCTCATTGGCAGCGACACAGCCGCCAATCCGCACGCCACGCTCGACCGCGCGATTCAATTGTTGTTAGGCGGCCCGGCGTCGCCGCAAACTCGCGACACGCTGGAGAAGCAATTGGACGATCCGCAGATCTTGCAGGCGGCCCTCGACGACAAGGTCAAGCAAGTGAATACGGCGATGATCGCGGGATTGGTATTGGGCTCACCGGAATTTCAGAGGCGGTAGGACGCCTTTACACGCTGCGGAAAGAGTGATTTGTTTTCTCATTCCGAGGTCGCCGCGGCGACCTCGGAATGACAAAAGAAGTGGGCGCCTTTTTCCGTAAGCTGTTCAGAGAGTTTTGTTTCTGGAGTTGCAGCGCAGGCCTTGGATGCGAAGGAGAATGACGATGAAAGTTTCGCGGCGCATTTTTCTGAAGAGTGGCGGCGTGGCCATGATCGGCATGAGCACGATTCCCGCATTCCTGCAACGCGCGGTCGCGGCGACGCCGATGCCGAACAAGAAAAAACTCATCGTCGTCTTCCAACGCGGCGCCGCCGACGGGTTGAATATCGTTGTCCCGTTCGGTGAAGAAAACTATTACCGCATTCGCCCGACGATTGCGATTCCGCAGCCGCGAAAAGGAGTTGAGGGCGCTGCTGTGGACCTCGATGGTTTCTTCGGCCTGCACCCAAGCCTGGCGCCCCTCGGACCTTTGTTCCACAACGGCCAGCTCGCTATCGTTCATGCCGCCGGTTCGCCGGATACGACTCGCTCACACTTCGATGCCCAGGATTTCATGGAGTCCGGCACGCCCGGCGTTAAATCGACGGAAGACGGCTGGCTCAATCGCACCGTAGTCGGGATGAGCGAACAAGACGCCTCTCCCTTCCGCGCGGTGGCGATGGGACCGAATCTTCCGCTTACGCTGCGCGGCTCCGCGCCCGCCATCGCTCTCGCCGACGTCAAACAATTTCGCGTAATGAGCCAGTCCACCGCAGTGCAGGGTGGATTTGAGGCGCTCTACGCGCAGACGGTCGATAAAGTTCTGCGCGGCACAGGCACCGAAACGTTTGAAGCGATCGATATGTTGCGCAAAGCCGACCCTTCGCGTTTCCAACCGGAGAATGGCGCCGACTATCCGAAGAGCCATGTCGGCCAGACGCTGCAACAAGTGGCGCAGCTTCTCAAAGCAGACATCGGAATGGAGGTCGGCTTCGTCGATATCGGAGGATGGGACAATCACGTGAACGAAGGGGGCGCGCAAGGGCAAATGGCCAATCTGCTGCGCGACCTCGGACAGGGCCTGGCCGCGCTGCACCAGGATTTGGGCAACCGCATGGAAGATGTGGTTGTCGTCACCATGTCCGAATTCGGCCGCACGGCGCATGAAAACGGAAATCGTGGCACCGATCACGGCCACGCGAATTGTATGTTTGTGATGGGCGGTCCCGTGAAAGGCGGAAAAGTGTACGGCAAATGGCCAGGCCTCGGCCCTGGCCAGTTGAACGAAGGCCGCGATCTGGCGCTCACCACCGATTTTCGGTCCGTGCTTGGAGAAGTGATCGGCGGACACCTCGGAAGCAGCAACCTACATTCTGTTTTCCCGGGTTTTGACAATAGCCCCGCGAAATTCCCGCGCCTCTTGAAGGCATAATTATCCTGTCCGTTGAAGAACGGCCAAGCGCAACGAAGCCTGGCCGTTCGCGTTTTTCCTTGACAAGGGATCGCTCCAATCGTCTCCACAAATTTGATAGTATGTCCCACCGGGGGCAAACAAAACCCCGTTAGGTTCAAATCGCATTGTAAGGACTTAGTGCACTGCTCCGGCTGAACGAACTGCCGTGAAATGGGGCGGTTGAGGTGTGCAGCCAGGTTGGCAGGTTTCGTTTTTTTGAGAGGGCAAATGAAGATGAATCGCTGGATGCGGCTCATCGCTTCCGTGATTGCGATGGCCATGATCGCGAACCTGCAGTATGCCTGGGCGCTTTTTGTGAAGCCGATCATGGGCGCGACACACTGGAAATTGTCCGAAGTGCAGTTGGGATTCACCCTCTTCATTTTCTTTGAAACCTGGATGATGCCCCTCGCTGGCTGGTTCATGGACCGGCTGGGGCCGCGCATTTTCATGTCCGTGGCAGCGATCCTGTGCGGCATTGGCTGGGCCGGCATGGGCTGGGCTCACACTTTGACGGGACTCTATGCTCTGTACTCCCTTGCGGGATTCGGCGCCGCGCTGATTTATTGCGGCTCAACCGTGGTGGGACTGAAGTGGTTTCCGGACAAGCTGGGGCTTTCCTCGGGACTCATTGCCGCGGGTTTCGGTTCTGGCGCCGCGCTGTTCGTTCCTCTGATCGCCTACATCATCCGCGTGGAGAATTACAGATCCGCTTTCCTTTATACCGGAATCGGGCAAGCGATTGTCACGCTATGCGTTTCGCAGATCCTGGTCAATCCAAAGCCAGACGATGCCGAAGTTGCCGGAAAGAAAGCCGGGAGCCGGTACAAAGTACGAACGGGTGCGGAGCAATTTACTTGGCTCGAGATGCTGGCCACACCGCAATTCTACGTGTTGTACGTGATGATGCTGATGATGGGAATCGGGGGCCTGATGGTTACGGCGCAGGTGGGTTCTGTTGCGGATACGCTCGGCATCAGCAAGGTCGCCTTCACGCTGGCGCTCACCATTAATCCCCTGGCAAATGGCGCGGGGCGAATTTTCTGGGGTTGGATATCCGACCACTTTGGCCGCGAACGAACCATGATCATCGCATTCTCAATCCAGGCACTGGCGCTCGTCAGCGTCCTTCATCTTGGGCGCAACTCTCCAGTCTGGTTCATCGTGTCGTTGGCGACGGTTATCTTTACTTGGGGCGAGATTTATTCACTTTTTCCGGCCGCCTCGGCGGATTTTTTTGGGACGCGCAATGCCGGCGTCAACTACAGCTTTCTATATAGTTCCAAGGGAGTGGCTTCGATTATGGCCGGATGGCTGGCCGCAGAACTGTTTGAACAAACCGGATCTTGGACCGTCGTGTTTTATGGGAGCGCGACGCTCGCATTTCTTGCTGCGCTGATGGCCGTAGGACTCATCGCTATCCCGCTGCCGTCGAAGTTAAAAGCGGCATCGCCAGTCGCAGCTCCCGTCAAGAGCGTGGAACAGTAGAGAGATGTTCCCGGCGAGTGGGCATGCCTGATTTAGGTGCTGGTCGCACTTCGAGCACTTTTGCACGAATAAATTCTAACGATGCTTTTTAGGAGGTCCGACCTTTAGATCGGACAACTATCGATTCATAGGAAGGGACTTTAGGCCCTGGAGCTTCAGGGGTTAAAGCGCACGAATTCCTATGAGTGAACGTCGTGGCTGAAGCCCCGACCTCCTAAAGACTAAAGGTCCAAACGATCACGATCATTTTATATTAGTGAAGATACTGGATTTCTCTCAGGTTTTTCCATCTGGGCGCAATTCTGGTAACATTGTTGTCTCGCCCTTCTTTTATTACCTATCTCCCGGGAGGTAAAGGTCAAATGGCAAGCCCAATGGTTCAGATTCAGGTCACTGCGCCGGTTTCCGACGCCCACAAATCCGTGCTGACTGACGAAGCTGTGGCATTTTTGAAGAAGCTTTCCTCAACTTTTGAGGTTCGGAGGCAGGAGCTTCTTGCGGCGCGGCATACGCGCCAGGCGAGGCTGGACCGCGGGGAATTGCCAGACTTCCTACCCGAAACCGAAAACATTCGCAAGGCGGACTGGTCCGTGGCCTCCATTCCAGCGGACCTGATGGACCGGCGCGTCGAAATTACCGGACCCGTGGATCGCAAAATGATCATCAACGCGCTCAATTCCGGCGCGAATGTGTTCATGGCGGATTTCGAGGATTCTAACTCACCGACCTGGACGAACAATCTCGACGGCCACATCAACCTGCGCGACGCCGTCAATCGCACGATCACGTACGTCAGTCCGGAAGGGAAGAGCTACAAGCTCAATGAGAAGATCGCGACGCTGCTTGTTCGTCCGCGCGGGTGGCATCTGGATGAAAAGCATTTCCTTGTGGACGGCAAGCCGATCTCCGGCGCTTTGTTCGATTATGGCCTGTTCTTTTTCCACAACGCCAAGAGCCTGCTCGCGCACGGAACGGGGCCCTACTTTTATCTGCCCAAGCTGGAGAGCCATAAGGAAGCGCGCTTGTGGAACGACATTTTTAATTTCTCGCAGGACTATGTGGGGATTCCTCGCGGGTCCGTTCGCGCCACAGTGCTGATCGAAACGATTCTCGCGGCGTTCGAGATGGACGAAATCATGTATGAGCTGCGCGAGCACTCCTCCGGCCTCAACTGCGGACGCTGGGATTATATTTTTAGCTTCATCAAAAAATTCGACACGCGCCCCGACTTCATTCTTCCGAATCGCGCCGAAGTGACCATGACGCAGCACTTTTTGGCTTCCTACGTGGCGCTGTTGATCCAGCAGTGCCACCGCCGGAACGCTCATGCCATGGGAGGAATGGCGGCGCAGATTCCCATCAAAAACGATCCCGTGGCCAACGAAAACGCAATGGCCAAGGTCCGCGAAGACAAAGTGCGTGAAGTAAAGGCGGGGCATGACGGCACATGGGTCGCGCATCCCGGCCTCGTCTCCGTGGCCAAGGATATTTTTGATGAGTACATGAAAGGTCCGAATCAGATCGAAGTGAAGCGCAACGATGTGCACGTCACCGCCAAGGATTTGCTGGCCATCCCCAAGGGTACGATTACGGCGCATGGACTGAAGTGGAACATCGACGTGGGATTGCAATACCTCGCCTCGTGGCTGGCTGGAAATGGCTGCGTTCCCATTTACAACCTAATGGAAGATGCCGCCACGGCCGAAATCTCCCGCACGCAGGTCTGGCAGTGGATCAAGCACGGCGCCAAGCTCGATACCGGTGAAACGGTGACGGCACAAATGGCGCGCGACACGATGGCCTCGGTGCTGGAAGGTATGAAAGCAAAAATGGGGGAAGAGAAGTTCAATGCCAGCAAGTTTCCAGCTGCGGGCAAAATCTTGGTGGAGCTCATGACCAGCCCGAATTTTCATGAGTTTCTGACGCTGGATGCCTACGCGGTTTTGGCGTAGAGGCTGTTTATTTGAGTGAGAAAGTCTTGTTGTCGCGGCTTCAGCCGCGACAACAAGGCTCCAGACATGATTGGGCTTCAGAGTTTCTGTGAGAACTCAGTTTTGATTAGTGTAGCGCCCGCCTTCAGGCGGGCATCTGCTTGAATTCAAAATGCCCGCCTGAAGGCGGGCGCTACAAAAGCTTGCCACCCTTAAGTTCTCACACAGACTCTTTAGCCCCTGACGATTTGAGGAGTAGGCGCCAAACCGGACTGGGGCTAAAGCCCAAATTCAGTCTGGTTCATGTGTCGCGGCTAAAGCCGCGACCCACAAAGATCCGGGCAAGAAAATGCTTCCGTTCATTATTTCAACTGATTGGCTGAATTTCGCGGCTCTAGGGGCAAATACCCTGGGTGCAACCGCGCTTGTGTTCGTCGGGGATGTCCGCAAATCGCGCTGGCACGAATCCGTTGCGATTGGGCATTTGAACTTTCGGCAGAGTCTTTGCGTCGAGCACGTCGCCCTCTTGGATGATGCCGTTCTTGAATAGTATGAAGGCGGTCAGCGCGTACACTTCGTTTGGAGTTAGAGTTCCGCCCTGGTTTCGCGGCATAGCACGGTGAATGTAGTCCCAGACCATGGTCGCATACGGCCAGTAAGCCCCGAGGGATCGCTCCGGCTTCATCGTCGTCAATGACTCATGAGCGTCTTTGCCCGACACGAGCGCAGGACCAATTTTTCCGCCCTCGGCGTTCGGTCCATGGCACACCATGCATTTTTCAGCAAAAATTTCTGCGCCTTCCTTGGAAGAACCGCTGCCCGGAGGAAGTCCCTTGCCCTCTGGGCTGATGGAGATGTCCTTGGCCTGAATCTCCTGCTTGGTCGCAGGGGCGCCGATACCTTTATAAGCCGGCATTTGTGTTTGCGCGGCGACAGCAGATGCGACGAGCGCCACGCCCGCGGTGAGGAGCTTAGAAAATCGCATTCTTCACGCTCCCGTCGCGGTTCAGCCTCCAGGGCTGAATCGCGTTGAAGTCGCTGGTAATGAGCGTGGACTTCTTGAAGAAATCCACGTCCGTACCCCAGATCTTGGCGACTTCGATTAGGGATGGCTGAACCACGCCCTTATCATCCGTGGATCGAGACATCAGCATCGCTTCCTCTCCGTCCCAATTCCATGGAATCGTAAACCGGGTGTGCGCTTTCCGCGCGATCGGGTCCTGCAACACCGCATCTTTCCAGCTTCGGCCGCCATCCGTCGAAACTTCCACGCGGCGAATCGCTCCGCCTCCGGACCAGGCAAGGCCGGTGATCTCGTAGAATCCCGGTGCGGGCAAGTGGTGACCGCCCGAAGGCCGGGTGATCACCGACTTCGGTCCCAACTCAAATTCAAACCAGCGCGATTTTCCATCCGGCATGAGGCGGGGATATCTGCTGATCTCCATCATGCCCATATACGGCTCATCGACCACATTAATCCGGTGCAGCCATTTCACGTTGCAGATTCCTTGCCAGCCGGGAACCACGAGACGCAAAGGGAAGCCCTGCTCAGGACGAACAGGTTCGCCGTTTTGCGCATAGGCGACCAGCGCATCGTCCATGGCTTTTCCCATCGGAATGCTCTTCGCGTGCTTATAATCGTCGGCGCCTTCCGCGACGATCCAGGTCCCGCTCTTTTGCACTCCCGCCTGCTCAAGGAGGAGTGAGAGCTTCACGCCGGTCCACTGGCTGCAGCTCGTGTATCCATGAGTGTCTTGCGCGGTGCCTTCAGGAGAAACCCGCGCGGCTCCTCCGGGTCCTCCGGTCGTGCTGTTTCCGTGACACTCGATAAAATGAAATCGTGAGACCGATGGAAGGCGTTGCAGTTCTTCGACCGAAAGAGTCATCGGACGATCGACCATGCCATGAATCAGCAGGCGATGCTCCTTCGGATCGATGTCCCGAGGTTCATAGCCGTGCGAAATGACGTAATGAAGCGAAGCGGGGGTGATCATCCCGGTCGAATCTTGCAACGGAGTAGTAAGACCGAAAGCGCGGGGCTCATCCGGCAACCGGCGTTCCGGATTATTGATGCTGCCGCGGCGAACCGCATCGACAAAGTGGGAGCGTTGGCCGTAGAGATGTAATTCGTCAACTTTCTCCATGGGCGGTTCGACCGCCGCAGGAAGCGCGGTCCCAGATGCACCAACGGCCAAGCCCGCCAGCGCGGCGCTCTGTTTAAGGAATAGTCTGCGACCAGGTAGTCTCGGGCTCATGTGACCCTCCTGTGAGATTTATCGGAATGGTATCACAGGCGGCGATGAGTGGGAGGGGAAGTGCCTGGTCTATCGGCGGTCAAGGTTAGAGGGATGGAATTCCCATAAGCCACAGCTTTTCATGCAGGGTCTGCGTTTACCAGATTTTAATTTGACAGTCTGTCTTACTACGACTATACGTGTGCGGCATCCGTTGTGCTCCGGGGCGCTCTTCGAATCGTTGCGGAGGTTCTGATGACTCGCTCTCTCCTCTCCAGACGGCATCTAGTCTTGTGTTTCCCAGGGATTGCTTGCGCCTTGCTTTTCCTTGCCTCACACTGCGCGGCCCAGCAACCTTTTGTGCCCGCGCCACACCAGCCAGTTCCTCGGCTGGTATCCAAGCGCGTACCCTATCCGCACCCGGCGATGTTGCGCTCAGTCGCGGGCGGGCTGTGGATGACGGATGGGAATTACAAATCATCTATCTACCTGAAAAATAATCTGATAACCTCTGCCCTCGAAGTAACCCCAGTGTTGTATTTCGCAAATGGGACAAGGCTTCCGCTTGCGCCTCTGAAGCTCGATGCCGCAGGCACGGCGACTGTGAGCATCAATCAGGCGCTCGCGGACAATGGGATCGCTCCTTTCGCGCAATTGTCTGGATATGTGGAAGTCGAATACACGTGGCCTTGGGACGTGCTTTGCGTGACTATTCACAACGTCGATCTCGCCCATAGCATCATCTTCAACTTCAACTTGGGAGTGCCGCTGATTGGGGGGAACATTCTTCCAGAGCGTGCGGCCGAAACCAGTGAGACGCTCGAGGGCATGTGGTGGAAGGAAACTAAAGGTCTAACGGGGTTCGTCGCGCTTTCAAATCCAACCCAGGCTCCAAGGAGCGCGACCGTCGTGGTGACCGATTCACTGAGCCAACCGATTGATCAACATACTGTTACCGTCTCCCCACACGGGACGAAGATCGTGGAATTGCCGGAAGTACAGAATGCGCTGGGAGTGGTCGGCGGTATCTCCGTCAGCTATCAAGGACCGGAAGACGCGATCATGGTCTATGGCGGCCTCCAGGATCCGGCGGCCGGATACTCGGCCAATATTCCTTTCACCGATCCGCCGGACCCTGCGGAGGAGTCCCAAGTCACGCCACCCTCAACATTCACCCTTGCGGAAGTTGGCTTGATGGCGGGCATTGCCGATCCCGTGATGTCATTCCCTGCGGCGACTGTATTCACGCCGTACTCAGTGATGCGAAACGCGTCCAGTCAAGCGATCTCGGTCAAGCCGAGCCTCTATTGGATGGACGCTACGGGACCTCGGTCCGCGCAACTCCCGAAAGTGACCCTTTTGGCTCATCAGGCCGCGAGCCTTGACGTACTCTCGATGATGACTGTCGCAGGACTGACGAACTTCAGTGGCAGCGTCAACCTCGTCCTGGACCTGCCGGACAGCGCCCGGTCCTCACTGGTGGTGGCCAGCGGCAGCGTGGACAAAACAAAGAACTACGTTTTCGGAGTGATGCCAACCCTGGTTACCGAAAGCGAATCAAAGACTCTATCCTACTGGAGTGTCGATAACGGTGACGACACGATGGTTGCGTTGTGGAACCCGGCGGACGAAGGACAGGACCTTATGTTCGAGATTTTCTTCTCCGGCGGGCATTATTTGCTCCCCATACATTTGGGACCGAGAGCCACCCGCGCCTTCAACATTTCGGAAATCATTCGCAACCAGATCCCAGACTCCGAAGGTAACGTGATTCCGCCATCGGTGCACGACGGCAGTGCGCAAATCCGAGGCAGTCAGGACGCGGCTGAGCGGATTCTCGTTGCCATGGATGCCAGCATATATAACGTCCAGAAGGCCACTTGCGGGTGGACCTGCACGAGCTGCAACGGAGACATCGGTGGGACCCTTGAGGATGACCCCTTCGGCCTTTCGTATGTTGGCACGAAGCAAGAGACTTTTATATCTCACCGCCATGACGGCACGCAGCATGACGTAACCAGTGTTTCAAAATGGACATCCTCAAACACGCCTGTCGCCACCGTTAATGTTGGGCTTGTCTCTGGGCACTCGCCCGGGTCACTCACGCTTTCAAGTTCCTTTTCAGGCGTGTTGAACATGCCGTATGGATGCCACAGTGAATGGGGCGGATGCTCGTCGCATACCGTTCTCGTCTCTGGGCCCGGCGCAGTCCAACCGACTGTAAACATTCAGGGCAGTCCAACGTACGTTTATATCGGACAGGATCCCACGGTGACTCAGATTAATGCTTTATTCAGTCTAGGAAATCCAAGTGGCGGCACCTACCAGTGGTCGTCTCCAGACACGAGCATCTCGTTCGACAATCCAGCTGCTGAGGATGTGCATGTAACGGCGGGTAGCTATAGCGGCGGCACGAATGACACAAAGATCACCGTGAACTACACTCTCAGCGGCCAGTCGGCCTCGCCAGCATCCGTCATGTTGACAAAGAGAATTTTCAAGTTCTTAGCTGGCGACTCCGTCATCGAGATCTCGGCATACAACGGGCCCAGCCAGTACGGATATTCATTCAATGCTAGGTACAACGTATTTGCAAATCCTGGCGGGCAGCAAGTTACAAATGGCAGCGGTGTTTCGACCTCCGAAAACGTAACTCAGGTAAGTTCAAATGCTTCTTCTACGCCAAACTACGGACAGGGCGCGCTAAATGCGAACAGCCAACTGTTGGACTCGTTGGCA
>Ga0210408_10004287_pt1 | contig 12788 bp, 7 predicted proteins | sample IncBWH4MmetaG_FD_155471 | JGI IMG/M metagenome (GOLD analysis project Ga0210408, IMG submission 155471) | Forest soil microbial communities from Barre Woods Harvard Forest LTER site, Petersham, Massachusetts, United States - Inc-BW-H-4-M | ecosystem: Environmental > Terrestrial > Soil >...
TTCAACTGCAGCTGAATGGACGCAATTTCACCCAGCTGATCACGCTGGTACCGGGCGTTAGCAACCAGACTGGACAGGACGAGGGCCAGGTCGGGGCCGCGGCCAACGTCAACTACAGCGTGAATGGCGGCCGCGTCGAATACAACAACTGGGAAGTCGACGGCGGCGACATGATGGACAACGGCAGCAACTTTTCGCTCAACGTCTACCCCAGTGTGGAGGCCATTGCCGAAGTCCAGGTGTTGACCTCGAACTACGGCGCGCAATACGGAAAGAATGGGTCGGGCACGGTCGAAGTCGAAACCAAGTCTGGGACAAATGCCTTTCACGGTTCGGTCTGGGAGTTTGCGCGGAATGAGGCGTTTAACGCGCACAACTATTTTGATCCGGTGGGGACGCCGGTAGCCGGTTACCACAAGCACGATTTCGGCTACAGCGTGGGAGGCCCGATATGGAAGAATCACACGTTTTTTTTCTGGCTGCAGAACTGGCGGCGTGAGGTAGTTCCTTTTAATTTCTTCAATTTCGTTCCGTCGACGACGGATAGTCAGGGCAACCCAGGGAATCGCCAGGGGAATTTCAGCGATCAATGTGCGCCCATAAACCCCAACCCAACCGACTGTCCCATTGATCCAACTACCGGCAATCCGTTCCCCAATAATCAACTTCCATTCATCGACCCGAATGCCCAGGCCTTGCTGCCTATGATTCCTTTGCCCAACACCACGAATGGCGGCCAGGCCACATTCGCCGCAGCGGTAGGTCAACCGACGCGGTGGCTCGAAAACCTCATACGGATCGATCATGATTTCAATGCCAGACTGCGCGCCACTTTTCGCCTCATTCACGATTCGTGGGACACCACGAGCGCAACCGCCACTTTCGAAAGTGAGAATTTCCCTACGATCCGCACGCATTTTGTCGGCCCGGGCACAGAGATTGTTTCCAGGTTAACGGCCACTTTTTCGCCAACGCTGCTGAACGAGTTTGCCGCCAGCTACACCACCGACCATCTGCGAATCACTAACACCAATCCTTCGGTCTGGACGCGCACCAGCAGTTTCACGATGCCCGGGCTTTTTCCAAACTTTGAAGGTAAACTGCCCGACTTCTGCCTGAGCACTTCGGGAGCCTACGGAGGCGGATTCTGCGAAGGGCCCACCGCTTTCCCCTGGTCGAACTCGAATCCGACCTTCACATTCCGAGACAATGTGACCAAGAGTTTGGGCAAGCACAAGCTTGAATTCGGTGGATATGTCGTCAATGCCGAGAAGAATGAGTTCTCCTTTACCAACCTTGGAGGCGATCTGACATTTGACAGCACTGTCCCGGTTTCCACCGGGAACGCTTTCGCCGACCTGCTGTTGGGAAATATCGCAAACTATCAACAGGCCAACGCGCAGCCGAAGTATCACATCAACTACAAGATTTTCGAGCCCTACTTTCAGGACGACTATCACATCTTCAAGCGTCTGACTTTGAATCTAGGCCTCCGCGTGAGTATGTTTGGCACCTTTTGGGAAAGAAACCATCTGGTATCGAATTGGGATCCTGCTGCCTACAATCCGAAGACCGCACCACAAATTGACGATGGCAGCGTCACTGGAGTCGAGGGGGCGCTTCTTCTTACCCCAGGAACGACGCCGTTCGACGGCGTTACGCAATGCGGAGTTGGGGGAGTACCGCGGGGCTGCTTAAAGGGGCACCTGTTTAATCCGGCTCCGCGCCTGGGATTCGCCTGGGATCCGCGTGGAGATGGAAAGATGTCGGTTCGCGGCGGCTACGGAATTTTCTTCGAACACACCAACGGGATGGAAGGCAACGCGGAGAATCTGGAAGGCACGCCGCCGTTGGTGCAGGAGCCCACACAGTTCAACATCGTTGGCTACAACAACGTAGGTGGGCAAGGCTTGCAATTTCCGCTATCGACGGTTTCCATTCCGGACGCCGTGAAATGGCCCTACGTGCAACAGTGGCATTTGGACTTGCAGCGCGATCTCATCAAGAACACCGTGGCCACGATTGCGTATGTTGGCGCGAAGGGAACGCATCTTACCCTACAACATGAACTGAATGCGTTGCATGCTGTTCCCCCATCTCAGAATCCGTACGTGCCCGGCGAACCGATCACATTACCCATCGCTCCTCCCGTCAATTATGCCGGCGATTGCAGCACGGGAACCACGTTCGCTGGTGTCCCTGTAACTGGGCAGGCGGCCAACAACCTAGCCGTTGCTTGCGGAAATGATCCCAATCCGTTCCGGCCCTTTTCCAGCCTGGATTCTATTCAACGGGTTGAGCCAGTCGCCAACTCCAACTACAACGCGCTGCAGTTTTCGCTGCGAAAAACTGACGGCCCGCTCACGCTGGACGTGGCCTACACCTACAGCCACTCGCTCGATGATTCTTCCGATAATGTCGACGGCAACTTTGTAAACTCCTACGACATCCACAGCAACTATGCCAGTTCGAATTACGATCAGCGGCACATCCTCACAGCGTCCTGGGTCTACGAAGAACCCTTCTTCGGCGGTCATGGACTGTCCCACACCTTCTTCGGCGGATGGCAGTTTGCCGGCATCCTGACCTCACAAAGTGGCGCCCCGTTTTCGGTGGTCGATGGCATCTTCGGGGACAACGCGGGCGTCGCCGATGGGGTTTCGGGAAACGGCTCGTACGCTGATCGTGTGGGCAATCCTCATGCCGCTCCAGACCCAAGCTGTGCCGTTCCCGATACCAAGGCTCACCCGATCTTCAACTGCGTCGCTTATCAACAGCCCCAAGGGCTGACCTTCGGCAACTCGGGCCGGAATAGTCTGAATGTGCCGCATCGCACCAACGTGGATACGTCGGTCTACAAGATCTTCAAGCCTACAGAAAAAGTTCAACTTCAGTTACGGGCCGAGGCGTTCAATGTGTTCAACCACACCCAATGGAACGGGGTGAATAATTTCGTCGGGGCGCTGAATTTTCTATATCCCAGCGGTGCTCACTCGCCGCGAATTTTGCAGTTCGCAGTCCGGATCACGTTTTAGAATTGCGAAAAGAACGCAGTCATGATTCGCGAACACAGCTATACGTACCCTTACGGTACGGTACCATCGCTCAGGTGACAGCGTGGCGGGACAGAACATTGAACGACGGGAAATGCTTCGCATGCTGACGCTGGCGGCTGGAGCGGCCACGTTCCCCGGCTTTAGCAAATGGACGTTTGCCTGTGGACATGTGGGTAACGCAGTCCTTCAGATCAGGCCGGCGTCGTACCAACCCCTGTTTTTCGATCCGCAAGAATATGCCTTGATCGAGCGCCTCGCCGATATCATCATTCCTGCGGACTCCACTCCGGGTGCGAAAGAAGCAGGAGTCTCCGAGTTTATTGACTTGATGGTGTCACGCGATCCGGAGCTGCAGAACAGTTTTCGCTCCGGACTGGGCTGGCTGAATCTGCGCAGCACGAGCGCATACGGCAAGCCCTTCCTTGGACTCTCATCCAGCCAACAGATCGCTCTGCTCGAGCCGTTGGCCTACAAGGCAAAGTTCCGAAAAGGTGAACAGGCAGGACGTGACTTCTTTGACTTGCTCCGCGAGTACACCGTCATGGGTTTCTATACCAGCGAGATCGGTCTCAAAGAATTGGATTTTCCTGGACTCAAGTTCTACGCCGAGTCGCCTGCCTGTCCTCATCAGGACGATCCGGAACACCGTCATCTTCCTGCTCCGAAATTCTAGAAAGCATGCCAAAACACATCTATGACGTCATCGTGATCGGAACCGGGGCCGGGGGCGGCATGGCGATCAAGACGCTGTGCGAGGCAGGCCTCAAGGTCTGCGCCCTGAACTCTGGACGAAGGCTGGACCCGGACAAAGACTTCCGCAACCATCGCATGCCCTGGGAGCTGAAGTATCGCGGCTTTGGCGATCCCCAGACTCATCCGCGGTCGCAAACTGATTTCGTCGGTGATTCGGAGTTCGTGCAGGGCGCGTGGGAGAACGAGGCCGCCTACACCCAGGCCCCGGGAACGAAGTGGGGCTGGCCGCGCTGCTCCGCGGTGGGCGGGAAAACGAATTTCTGGGGGCGAAGTTCAACGCGCTTCGGCGACATCGATTTCCGTGCTGCGTCCCTCGATGGGCACGACGTGGATTGGCCAGTCACTTACGACGAGATGGCGCCTTACTACACGCGAGTCGAAAAGATGATTGGCGTGGCCAGCACGGTGCAGAACCGGCCCAGTAATCCTGACGGTTCGTATCTGCCGCCGATGAATTTCCGCTGCTTCGATCGGATTCTTCAGGCAGGCGCGGGGAAGGTGGGGGTGCCGTATCTCCCCGACCGCATTGCGCAGCTCACGGTTGGGCACGACGGGCATCCGGCCTGCCATTTTTGCGGAGACTGCAGCAGTGGGTGCGAAGTAGGAGCTTTCTTCTCGACGCCGTTTTTCCTGCTGCCTGTGGCCGAGGCCAGCGGAAATCTGGAATTGCGAACCAGCGCGCTGGCCAAGAATATTTTGGTGGATGACGACGGACATGCTACTGGAGTTGCGTATGTCGATCGGAATGACAGACAAGAATACGAAGTCTACGGGCGGGCTGTCGTCGTGGCGGCGTCCTGTCTCGAGTCGGCACGCATTATGCTGAATTCGAAGTCTCGGCACTGGCCAACCGGCATCGCGAACTCCAGCGGACAGCTGGGACGAAATCTCTGTGATCATCTATACGGCATAGCGGCGTCGGGCTACCTGCCTCAGCTGCTCGGCCAGCCGAGTTTCCCCGACAACGTTTCGGATAGTTCCATCGCCTGGATGCCGCGCTGGCAAAACCTGCAATATCCCCATGAAGAGAAATTTATCCGCGGCTATTCCGTCTATCCCGACGGCGGCTGCTGGGAGTTCCCCGCCTACCACGACCAGATCGAAGGATTCGGATCTTCGTTCAAGCTGGAAATGAAACGCAGATATCCCACGCCCGTTAGCCTGATGACCCAGATCCCCACGCTCCGCTCTGACAAGAATTATCTGGACATCGACCCGGAAGCTAAGGATTCGTACGGCATTCCCAAGGCACGGATTCATTTCCAGTGGGGAGAGAACGACCTGAAGATGTGGGAACATGCCAAGACAGTGTGCGCCGAGGTGCTGCACGCCGCGGGCGGAGTCCTCGAATACGCGGCGGATATTCCGGAGAATCCCGGGTACAGCCAGCATGAGACCGGAATCTGCCGCATGGGCAATGATCCGAAGAAATTCGTTACCAACCGCTTTGGTCAGACACACGACATGGCGAATCTCTACGTGTGCGATGCCAGCGTGTTCTTGAACTGCACCGATAAACCGACCACGCTCTCTATTCTTGTATTTGCTCTGCGAACAAGCGATTTCGTGGTCGAGCAGTTCCGCAAGGGCGGACAGTGAAAAATGTGCGCTACGGCTTTACCTGCATATCGAAACGGGAGTAAGGTGACGCAATGACTGACACAGCCGGCAAGATGAATCGCAGAGAGTTCATTGAATCAACCGTCGCGGCGAGTGGCGCAATCCTCGCCAGCTCCGCATTGGCCACGTCCGCTTTTTCCTATGGAAATATCCTCGGCGCCAACGACCGCATTTCTCTCGCCCACATCGGCATCGGCAGCCGTGGCGGCGACCTGACGTGGATCGCCGGCCACCTGAAAGACAGTCACCACATTGAGATGACGGCGGTTTGTGATCTCTGGAAGGTGAATCGCGAGAAGGCAGTCAGTGAAAACGCGAAGTACTACGGTCGCGCACCTCGTGCGTTTCAATATCTGGAGGATGTACTCGCGCTAAAGGACATCGACGGAGTCCTGATCTCGACTCCCGAGCACTCCCATTCCCCGATCTTGAAACTCGCCGCGGAAGCTGGGAAGGACGCCTACGTGGAGAAGCCCATGGGCAACGTCCTGGCTGAAGCTAAGGCGGCTCGCGACGCCGTGCTCGAGCACAAGTGCATCGTGCAGGTGGGAACCCAGCATCGGAGCGAGCCCTATCCGCGAGCCGCGCATGATCTGGTGCAGACTGGAGTCCTCGGAGATGTAAGCAAGGTGGAAGTCGAGTGGAACTACCACGGTCCCCGGTGGCGCGGGCGGAAGGAAGTAAAGCAAATCCGTGAGGCCGACACCGACTGGCGAAAGTGGCTGATGAACAAGCCCTACCGGCCGTTTGATCCCCAACTTTATTTTGAGTTCCGCTTGTACAAAGAATTCTCCAGTGGGATTCCCGACCAGTGGATGAGCCACGGCCTTGATCTGGTGCACTGGTTCATGAACGACAGCTTCCCTCGCTCGGCCGTGGCCAACGGCGGCGTTTTTGCGTGGCACGACGGCCGCGAAAATGCAGACACATTCCACGCGCTTCTGGAGTATCCCAAAGGTTTCCTGGTCAGCTATTCGACTAGCTTTGGGAACGATGCTCCGGGCTTCACGCGCTACATGGGGAAGAAGGCCACGCTTTTCAATATCGGCGGCGAAGGCAGCCCTCGCTATCAGCTGATCGAAGAAAAAGGGAATCACGAAGATGACGCAGAGGTCGACAAAAAACGAAATGCGAAGGACGTATTGCTTCCGGGAGAGACCAAGATGCAACCGATGAGCATCGATGACCTTTCCCTCGAACACATGGCTAACTGGTTCGAGTGCATGCGCACGCGCCAGCAGCCGCACTGCACCGTGCACGAGGGGTTCGGTCACTCCGTCGCCTGCATGATGGCGGCTGAGTCTTATTGGGCAGGTAAGAAAATGTACTGGAACAGCCATGCGGAGACCATTCAGGATCACGCGCCGGAACCGGCCTAGACAAAACTCAATGATGCAGCCGCAATAGTCGGCCTTGATTGCGAACCAAGGTTAGTAAGTAAATTTAATTGCGAGCGCAGTCTTTTTCCGCATGAGTCTTGCAATCACGCACCATCGGCATTGGGACAAGACTCTTCCTTGACGCATGTACTTCCCATTCTGGGAAAAGAACACTCTCACGGATTGGCCGGTCGGACAATTAGTTGCTGTACCCTTGGAATCTATTCTTGCTGGTGCTGATGCTTCAGACTTGATGATGTTATGCGACTCCCCCAGTCCATCATCGAGTGTCTCTCTCTCCGCCTAATCCACCTTTCAACCATCAGCCTGGCGATTATTCTTGGGTTGCTGCCCGCAAATGGGGCGGCAGCTACAAGCCAGCTCACGTGCACTCCTACAACCCTGCCGTTTGGGGCCACGATTGTGGGCCAACCCAAGACCTTGCAGGTCGCGATGACCAATAGTGGTCCGAGCAGCATCACGGTTTCGTCCATGACGTTGGACGATTCTGAGTTCAGCATATCTGGACTGACTATGCCGCTGGTGATCGCTGCCGGACAGAGCGTCGATGTCAGCGTGAATTTCACTCCTGCGAGTGCAGGATGGAAGGGAGCCAGGCTCACGATCATCAGCAACGCCTCCATCCCGATCCTTCGCCTGCAGGCTGGAGGTTCAGGTGTAGCTAGCCAACCGGTGAGCGCAAGTCCTGCGAGCGCATTGTTTGGCCAAGTCGGGGTAGGAACAAGTTCCACAATCGCGGTGGTACTCACCAATACCCGACCTTGGAACATGTGTCTGACGAAATTGCAGACTCGCGGCAGCGGATTCTCCACCTCAGGGCCGAGCTTTCCTCTGACCTTGCCCGCTGGCAAAAGCGCTACGCTGAACGTGACGTTTACTCCACAGTCGAGCGGCGCGGCTGCGGGCAGCATTTCTATTTCGGGCGTGGAGTTGACCATCCCCCTTGCGGGCACGGGCTCGACCTCCGCGACTGGTCAGCTAATAATCAACCCTGGCTCCACCAACTTTGGGAACGTAATGGTGGGGACGACAACGACTCAACCGATTACACTGGCCGCTTCCGGCGCCAGCGTGATCGTCTCGTCGGCCGCCAGCAGTAGTTCACAATTTGTCCTAGATGGAGCGTCTTTCCCGTTGACCATCCCCCCTGGTCAAAACCTGTCGTTCAATGTGGCGTTCACGCCGCAGGCCAGCGGGAATGCCACCGGGACGCTGTCTTTCGTCAGTAACGCTTCCGACGCCAAGGCGCTTGCGTCTCTAAGCGGCACGGGGATGACGCCGCAGTACAACGTCAGCTTGTCGTGGAGTCCCAGCACATCTTCAGTAGCGGGCTACAACGTTTACCGCCGCGCATCGTCGACGGGCCCTTATTCCAAGGTGAACACCGGGGTAAACCCGAGCACGGCCTACAGCGATGGCTCGGTGGTCTCGGGGCAGACGTACTACTACGCGGCTACAGCGGTCAGTTCCAGTGGAGGGGAAAGCACCTACTCGACGCCAGTCCTGGTGAAGGTCCCCTAACGGGCACGATCGCCCGGCGGGGTTGACGGTGGTTTTTATCGGTGGGTCAGGCCGTAGCCAACGGCGAAACCTGAAGCACTGATATTGACCATCGAAGTGATACGTTCAAGTTTGTGATGGCCGGTCTTGTGGAAGAAATAACTGATGCCGATCATGCCGGCGTTCTCTCCAGCGAAATTTAGGGCCAGCGCTGGAGTGGAGGTTCCGAGAACACGGGCCACGGGATTCATTTCTCTCCCGCCATTTTGAACATTCTGACGAGTCACGGCAAAATCAGCCACGCTCAGCGCGCCTGAGGTGGCAAACAGGATTCGATTCTCTCTGTCCCAAAATTTGTGCGAGCGGGGAGTCTCTGGCGAACTTGCCTTGACGAACGGCGAAGGCTCAGCCGCGACTTTTGGCGTGAGTAGCAAGAGTCCCTGGGCCGCAGCGGTGGAGGGAAGAACGCTGGACAGAAACAGAGCCGACGCGCAGAAGCCGAGAATCTTAGGAAATCCACATGTAGGCATAGGCGCTCGCCGCAAAAGGGCTGGAGCACGTCAACATGCAGCAAGCGGTACACCAAGCGCACCCGATTGCAGCCTACACAAGAGTATTTTAATCAATTACTTACGAAGAAATGGCACGATCGTGCCAGCGGTGCATGTGCATTTATTTTCACTTTGATGCCCTGTGTCCTTCTCAGCTGCCGCTCGCGGTGGCACTCACTCCCGTCCGCGAGCGGCCGACCGTTCTATCCCGGCGCTTGGGGAACTGCAGTGCTTGTGGATGCTATAGGTGCTGGTCGAGGTTCCTTTCGATGTAGAAACCAGAGCAGGACCGCGATGGCACCCAGAGCCATCAGAAAGAAGGCAACGCCTCCCTGGCGATGCAGTCTCCCGGTGAGGAAGCCTGGGTCCACTCGAGTACCGAGCATCGCGATGGTGAAGATGCGCAGGCCATTCTTGGCAATCGCGAGTGGGATCGCCGCTGCGACCACCAGAGCTTTCCTCCATCTCGAACGTAACCAGATGTGCGCAAGAACCATGGTGGTGACCAGCAGCATCGAGCTGGAGCGGATGCTGCTGCACTCCTCGGCGACTTCAACCGTCAAACCGGGGATGGTTAGTCGGACGCCATCCTGTGCCACCGGGATGCCGCAAGCCTGGAAGAAGAGACCCGTGGCGAAGGTAGATCCGTGCTGCAGCTGACTCACTACCCAATTCAGCAAGAACAGCGGAAATGGAACCAGCACGAATAAAAAGGCAAGTGGAAAGAAAAGTGATCGCGCCACTGCAGTACCGAAACATAGAACGAAAGCTCCCAGCCACCACACCACAAGGGCGAACATGCTGGCTGAAAGCTGTTCATCGGAGTGCAGTTGTGCTGCAAGCAGTTTTGCAAGCGTCGCTACCAGGAGCGAAAACAGCAACAAACTCACACCCAGGCGAAAGTTTGGTTTCGACAGTGACCTGACTGAGCGCCACTCCACCAAAATCAACGCAAAAGCAATCGGCAGAATAAGCAACAGGTGGGTGTATTGCTCATCTCGCCACGCCAGAGAAAATGTCTCGCTCAAAGGACGCCATGCTGCCAGCGCGGAGGCCACGCAAAGCAACAAGAACATAAGTTGTGTCGTCCTTTTGGCCATGAATGTTGCCGCACAAATCCCATCTGCCGGATCTGCGTTTTTCGCTGCGGTTGCGAAGTCAGGCCTGCGGCGTAGCCAGCCACCTCCTTAGTACTCCAGATCCGGTTGCGCCGCCCGAAGCTCTGTAGCCGACTCTGCCCTCTCGCCGCTTTGACCAACTGCCCCGATCATCTTACCTTTCCGCCGGCGATCGCGACGCAACCAGACTAGACCCCGTGTTCAAAGTCGCCAAAGCATGAAAAGATAGAAGTTGGTATCCGCCAAAGGCGACCGATACCCAGGGGAACGAATGAAGGACTGCCGCCAATTCTATATCGATGGAAAATGGATCGACCCAGTCAAGGCCAACGTTTTCGAAGTCATCAATCCTGCCAATGAGGAAGCGATTGCCACCATCTCACTCGGGACCGCGGCCGATGTTGATAAGGCCGTAAGCGCAGCCACCAGAGCGTTTGAGTCCTACTCAGAAAGCACTGTGGAGGAACGCGTTGCCCTGCTGCAGCGGATCATTGCGGTTTATCAGTCGAAGATGGAAGAAATGGCAGAGACCATTTCACACGAGATGGGGGCGCCCCTGTCGTTGTCGCGAGCGGCGCAGGCTCCATCCGGGCTTGCGCATTTATCTGAGACCGTGAAAGTCCTGGGAAATTTCCGGTTCGAAGAGCTCAATGGCTCCACGCTGATGCGAAAAGAGCCGATCGGAGTGTGCGGACTCATTACTCCCTGGAACTGGCCGATGAACCAGGTTGTCTGCAAGGTAGCGCCCGCGCTTGCGGCGGGATGCACCATGGTTCTTAAACCCAGTGAGCTAGCGCCACTCTCCGCTCACTTGTTCGCTCAGATTTTGCACGAAGCAGGCGTTCCGGCTGGCGTCTTCAACATGGTGCACGGGGATGGACCAACCGTGGGTGCTGCGATCGCCGCACATCCTGGGATCGCGATGGTATCGTTCACCGGCTCTACACGAGCGGGAATCGCCGTGGCTTCGGCCGCTGCCCAAACCATAAAGCGGGTCACACAGGAGCTAGGCGGCAAGTCCGCCGCCATCATCCTGGATGATGCGGATCTGGAGAGTGCCGTCAAGGACGGAGTGCAGGCTTGCATGCGCAACACGGGCCAATCCTGCAACGCGCCTACCCGCATGCTGATTCCGCAGTCCAAGTTGGACTTGGCAGTCACGGCAGCGAAGCGAGTGGCCGAGGCCTCAAAGGTCGGGAAGCCATCGGAGAACGACACGAGCATTGGCCCGCTCGCGAGCAAGGCGCAGTTCGAAAAAGTGCAGAAGATGATCGACCAGGGAATCGCAGAGGGAGCTGAATTGATCACCGGTGGTCCGGGGCGTCCTGCCGGTTTCGGCAAGGGCTACTACGTAAAGCCCACCGTCTTTGGTGGTGTCCGTAACGATATGAAAATTGCGCGCGAGGAGATTTTCGGGCCGGTGCTCTGCATCATTTCTTACAGCGATGAAGACGAGGCTGTCCGAATAGCAAACGACAGCCCGTATGGACTCTCCGGCTACGTAGCATCGGGAGACCTGGAGCGGGCACGCAGGGTGGCGAAGCGAATCCGCTCCGGGAACGTGCACATCAACAACGCACGTCTAGACTTTGCCGGTTGTTTCGGAGGCTACAAGCAGTCGGGGAATGGCCGAGAGTGGGGCGAGGCGGGACTCGAAGAGTTCCTCGAGTTGAAAGCTATCTTCGGGTATGTTGGTCGTGGAAAGTGAGCTGGGACATCTTGTGTGGCGCCGTGAATTCGCGGGTCACAACGTCTGGTGGTCCTAAGATGCAAGGGCGTCAAATCGCGGTCGCGTGCGCGTGGCCAAACTCCTGGCCGCAGACTCGTAAACTCTACGGGGCATTCGCGCATTCATGACGCGGCTCCCAATAACAGAGATACTGCCCCCTATATGGCAGCGCGTGCTGCGGTGCTCCTCTGTTGCTCCCCAGGACAACTTCTTCGAAAACGGAGGAACGCTTTGGCTGGCAGACACACTCTTTGCCGAGCTCGCGCAGGCTTGTGGCCGTGAGTTTCCGAGCGCCATGATCTGTCACGCGCCCACGATCGCCAGCTTGGCTGCGCTGCTGGACGCGCCCTCTCTTCCTAGATTCTCGCCATTTGTGCAGACAAAGCCTGGCAACAAAGAGCCGCCAATTTTCATAGCGCCAGGCTTGGAGGGCAGCGTCCGGACTTTCCAACTTGCCAGGCTGATTCGAACCGAACATCCGATTTTCAGCATCCAGGCAAAGGGTATCGACGGACTGGAAGAGCCGTTGGACCGCGTTGAGGATATGGCTGAGTACTATCTTCAGGCATTGAAGGAAATGCAACCTCACGGCCCCTACTTTCTGATCGGTTACTCCTTCGGAGGTTTAGTAACGCTGGAGATGGCGCACCGGCTTACCCAGAGGGGCGAACAGATTGCGCTGCTTGCGTTGCTTGACACATACCCTCATCTGAGTTTTCTGCCATTAGGCATGCGGTTGCGCGTTCTCGCGCAACGGGCCGGCAATCATGTCTCCGCTATGCGGCAATTGCCGCTCCGCGATGCGTGTTCGTATGTCGCTCTTGAACTGAAACGCCGGTTGCTTCCGGGATCTCGCCTTCCCGCAGTACCCGGCCCACAACCGCCTCGTCTGTCGTTCGCGCGAACGACCGTGTACGCCAAGCAAAAAGCCTTTCTCGCGCTAGCCCGCTATCAGCCTCGCTTTTATCCGGGCAACGTGAAATTCGTAAGAGCCGAAATTGTCTCCCATTTTCCCGACGATCCGGCTGCAATCTGGGCGCGGATGTCGGAGTCGTTTGAGC
>Ga0210408_10004288_pt1 | contig 12788 bp, 8 predicted proteins | sample IncBWH4MmetaG_FD_155471 | JGI IMG/M metagenome (GOLD analysis project Ga0210408, IMG submission 155471) | Forest soil microbial communities from Barre Woods Harvard Forest LTER site, Petersham, Massachusetts, United States - Inc-BW-H-4-M | ecosystem: Environmental > Terrestrial > Soil >...
CCTCGACCCTGACCAGGCCACGTGGGGCCACTCCGTCGGGCGAGCTTGTCGTAAACAGCGCCTAACCCTCCCGGTTGCGCAGGGCTGTCCAGGGAGGTTTTCGCAAGAGGAATTCGTGTCAGGCTCGCAGGAAACGGTGTCCATTCGTCTTACGCGGACTTGATCCGCGGATTCACGTCTTCGTCTCCACCGTTTCAAGCCGTGGATGACCGGGCCTAGCCCAGCCAAGACGAAATTGGGCGGCGGTTTCCCTCTCTTCATCCTCCGCAGATGTTCCCCGGACTGCCCTACCGCTTGCGCGGATGGGGAGGGGCCTCGCGACGCGGCTAGTGCCGAGTTGCGTCTTTGTTAAGAACCGGCGTCGATAATCCCGTGGGGCTTTCACAATCGCAGGCCGGCCGTGGGTGTCGCGCGGCTTTCGGCGGGAACCAAGGCAACGTTATGAGTTTAGGCGGACTGCTGGTCGGGAGAGGATTTGTGACCCTCTCCGACCTCAACGAGGCATTGGAGCGTCAAAGGGTCGAGGGTGGTCGGCTGGGCGAGAATCTGATCGCCCTGGGGCTGCTGACAGAGGAACAGCTGACGTCGGTTATTCACGCCACGCCCCCGGTACCCTCGGCGATGTCGGATACCGGTATCCCTCAGCGCAACCTGCTGAATCTGATGCTGAAATTCATGCATATCGAGGCCTGTGAGACGGTTCCCGACCTCGCCGGCCGGATGAAACTCCCCCACCGCGTCGTCCAGCAGTTGTTGGACGACGCAGCGCAGCTGAGACTGCTGCAGGCGCTTGGTTCGGTCGGCGGCGGGATCGCCCTTTCGATCCGCTACTCGCTCAGCGATCAGGGCCGAAACGCGGCGAAGGACGCGCTCGAGCAGAACCTCTATCTCGGGCCGGCGCCAGTATGCCTGACAGCGTTTCAGGACCAGATCCAGCGCCAGCGGATCGCCAATGAAATGCTGGATGCCGAAGCGTTGCGCAAGGGCTTCGAGGGGCTTGTGGTGCCCGAGCATTATCACCGCAAGCTGCTTCCGGCGATCAACGCCGGCCGCACCGTGCTGCTGTTCGGGCCGCCGGGCAACGGCAAGACGACACTCGCAACCCGCATTGCGAAACTATTCCGGGACGTAGTCTATATTCCGTACGCCCTCGAGGTCGGCGGCCAGATCATCAAGGTATTCGACCCCAGTCTGCACAAGCCCGCAGTGTCGGAAGCCGACGCGGCGACGCTGTCGGGAAAGGGCGGGCTGCAGCGCGAGCGGTTTGACGAGCGGTGGGTCGCTTGCGCCCGTCCTGTGGCGGTGGCCGGCGGCGAGCTCACCCTCGAGATGCTCGATCTGCAGCACAATCCGGACACCAAATTCTATGATGCGCCGCTGCACGTCAAAGCGCTCAACGGTATGTTGCTGATCGATGATTTCGGCCGGCAGAAATTTGACCCCAACGAACTGCTCAACCGCTGGATTGTGCCGATGGAGAGCCAGATCGATTACTTGAAGCTGAACACCGGGATGAGTTTCTCGCTGCCTTTCGACGAATTACTGGTGTTCTCGACGAATCTCGCGCCTTCCGATCTGATGGATCCGGCGTTCCTTCGCCGAATCCCGTACAAGATCAAATTGTTCTCGCCAACTCGCGATGAATATCGACAGATATTCGATGCCGTCTCGAATGCCTACGGGGTAGAATTGACCACCGATGTGTTCGACTTCGTCGTCGATCGGTTGATGGGCAACGAAAAGTTCGGGCTTGCTTATTACCAACCGAAATTCATTTGCGAGCAAGTCGTCGAAGCTTGCAAATGCTATAACCTGAGACCGCAGCTCACAAAGGAGCTGGCTGCGGAAGCGTTGGCGAATCTATATTTCGACATCGAGGACGCCCAGGATTCGTAAGTGACGCCGCGGTTTACTTGAGCGCGACGGCCCCGAGCGCCGCGTCGCCGTTTCGGCGACAGGGGACAGGGCAAGTTAGGGGCGGCTCAAGAGGGCACATCGACGTGGCATGGAGACGCCTCGACGGAAGGAGGCAGATCAGGCGCTATATTTCGCAAAGCGCTCTCTGTTATCGTCCGGCCCGGATTTTCCCGCATGCCGAGACGCAATGATGAAGAATCCGGATGTCGCCGACCGCGAAAACGAGCACGTCGCGTCTCTGCCGCGACGCCCCGCTCCTTGTCATCGGCGAGGGCACCAACGAGCTGCAGCGCGTCACCATGCCCGTCAGCTGATCGAGCGAAGCCCGGCGTGACCCCGACGATCATCGGGCCGGGGCGAGAACCTGCGTGATCTTCAACGCGTTCGAGCGGATGGTCGCCTTCCGCTACTTGCGGGCGCGGCGGCAGGAGGGGTTCGTTTCGGTCATCGCGATCTTCTCGCTGCTCGGGATCGCCCTTGGGGTTGCCACCTTGATCATCGTCATGTCGGTGATGAACGGCTTCCGCGCCGACCTGCTCGGCCGCATCCTCGGCCTCAATGGTCACCTCGGCGTTTATGCCGCGAGCGGCTCGCTCACCGATTTCGACTCCGAGGCGCAAAAACTCGGCGAGCTCCCGGGGATCACCGGGGTCACCCCGCTGATCGAAGGGCAGGTCATGGCCACCTCCGAGGCCGGTGCTGCCGGCGCTCTGGTGCGCGGCATCAGGCCCGACGATTTGCGCCGTCGCCCGTTGCTGGCGGACCACATCGTCCAGGGCTCGCTCGCCGATTTCGACGATGACGGGGTCGCCGTCGGCGATCGGCTGGCACGCCGGCTCGGAGTCGCCGTCGGCAGCCCGATCACGGTGATTTCGCCGCAGGGCACCGCCACCGCCTTTGGCACGATGCCGCGGATCAAGACCTACCGCGTTGCCGCACTCTTCAATGTCGGCATGTACGAATACGACAACAGCTTCATCTTCGTCCCGCTCGAGGCGGCCCAGCTGTTCTTTCGCCTGCCGAATGCGGTCACCAGCCTCGAAGTCTTTGTCGCCGATCCCGACCGGGTGCGCGAAGAGCGGCGGCTGATCGCCAATGCTCTCGGTGGTCCTGTCCGTATCGTCGATTGGCAGCAGGCGAATTCGAGCCTCTTCAACGCTGTCGAAATCGAACGCAACGTGATGTTCCTGATCCTGACCCTGATCATCGTTGTCGCCGCGTTCAACATCATATCCAGCATGATCATGATGGTGAAGGACAAGGGCCGCGATATCGCGATCCTGCGCACGATGGGCGCCTCGCGCGCGGCAATCCTGCGGATTTTCATGCTGAGCGGCGCCAGCATCGGTATTGTCGGCACGATCGCGGGGCTGCTCCTCGGCGTCGTCTTCACCCGCAACATCGAGGCGATCCGGCAAGGCCTTCAGAAAATCATCGGCACCGATCTCTTCGCCGCGGAAATCTATTTCTTTACCCGGATCCCGGCGCGTGTCGATGCCGGCGAGGTGGCCGCCGTCATTGTGATGGCGCTGGCTCTTTCGTTTCTTGCCACTCTCTACCCATCCTGGCGCGCGGCACGGCTCGACCCGGTCGAGGCGCTGCGTTACGAGTGAGCTCGCCGATGCCCCTCGAGCCGGCGCTCGAGCTGCGCGGCGTACGGCGCGCCTTCAAGCAAGCCGGCACCGATCTCGTCGTGTTGAACGGGGTCGACCTTCTCTTGCAGCCGGGCGAGGTCGTGGCCTTGGTCGGGCCGTCCGGAGCCGGCAAGTCGACGATGCTGCATGTCGCCGGCCTCCTCGAGCGCCCTGACGACGGTGCCGTGCTGATCGGCAGCGAGGATTGCAGCCGCCTCAACGACGAGCGGCGCACCTCGTTGCGGCGTTCGACCATCGGCTTTGTCTATCAGTTCCATCACCTGCTGCCCGAATTCTCGGCCCTCGAAAACGTCATGATGCCGCAGATGATCGCCGCGGTGCCGCGCCGGCAGGCCCGGGAAAAGGCGGCGGGGCTGCTGGATCGGGTAGGGCTTATGCCGCGCGCCGGGCACCGGCCGGCGCGGCTCTCGGGCGGTGAGCAGCAGCGCGTCGCGATCGTCCGCGCGCTCGCCAACGACCCCAAGATCCTGCTCGGCGACGAGCCGACCGGCAACCTCGACCACGCGACCGGCGACAGCGTGCTGCACACCCTTCTCGACCTCGTCCGCCACACCGGCCTCGCGGCACTGATCGCAACCCATAATCTCGATCTCGCCCGCCGCCTCGACCGCATCGTCGCCCTCGAAGACGGGCGGCTGAGGCCGGGCGACTAAGTGCAAGCGGATTGACAAATTGCGATTTATATGCTATTCCAGCAATATGTTCTAGTTCGGCTTGCGCCGCGCCATCGCGCAACCGCAGATAACTGCACTCGGGAGTTTTTGAAGAGAGAGCCATGCTGTCGCATTCCCTGCTAGCTCCCTGCTAATGCGTTGCCGACGTCCAGCCGAGTCATATCAACTCATTGATATACGTGAAATTAACGACATCGAAACCGGTTATTCGGGGGCCGAGAGCGTTTTCTCCCTGCTGTCAGGGAGATGCCGCTCGCAGACCGGCGGGATCGAGGCCGGCCCTCGAGCCGGTGATTCGGCTCGGTTGCCAGCCCGAGCGGGGCTGATCGATCCCCGACCGGGCACAAACCGTGGGCGTCGTGACCGCGGCTGAAATCTCCCGCGGCTCGTGCGATGGTGCAGGCATGCCGCTCGCCGATTTTGTTCATCTGCGCGTTCACACCGCCTACTCGCTGTCGGCCGGGGCGATCCATGTCAAAGAGCTGGTGGGGTTGTGCAAAGCCGAGCGCATGCCGGCCGTGGCCGTCACCGATACCGGCAATCTGTTCGGCACGCTCGAGGTCGCCACGACCTGCGCTTCAGCGGGCATCCAGCCGATCATCGGCTGTGAGATCGCCCTCGCACGGAACGGCGCGCCGGAGGGGAGCCGGCCGGGTCACGGCCCGGCCCAACCGGAGCGGATCGTGCTCTTGGTGCAAAGCGAGGCGGGATACCGCAACCTGCTCGATCTGGTCAGCCGATCCTACCTCGCGGGCGAGGTGCCGAGCGAGCCGGCGATCACCCGATCGGACCTCGCTCACGCCAGCGAGGGGCTGATATGCCTGACCGGCGGGCCGCGCGGACCGATCGGCCGGCTTCTCGCAGAGGGCCAAGCGGAGGCCGCCGACGCCGTCTTGACCGAGATCGCTGGTCTCTTTCCGAACCGGCTCTACGTCGAGCTGATGCGCCACGGGGCGCCGGAGGAGTCGCGAACCGAGCCGGGCTTCGTCGAATTGGCCTATCGTCACGGGTTGCCGCTCGTCGCGACCAACGATGCCTATTTTCCCGATCGCGATTTTTACGAGGCGCATGACGCCCTGCTGTGCGTCGCCGAGACGACCGTTGTCGCCGACCAGGAACGCCAAAAGCTGACCCCGCACCACTTCTTCCGATCGGCCGCGGAGATGCGGGCGCTCTTTGCCGATTTGCCTGAGGCCTGCGACAACACGCTGGTCATCGCCCGCCGCTGTGCCTTCATCCCGCAGCAGCGCCAGCCTATCCTGCCGGCCTTCCCGACGGCTGGCGGCGTCGACGAGGAGACGGCATTGCGCCGCGCCGCACAGGCCGGGCTGGATGATCGACTCTTCCGCGCCGGGATCGGCGGCGACGCCGCAGGACCCTACCACGATCGTCTCGCATTCGAGCTCGAGACGATCGTCCGGATGGGGTTTGCCGGCTACTTCCTGATCGTCTCCGACATCATTCAATGGGCCAAGCGCCAAGGCATCCCGGTCGGTCCCGGGCGCGGGTCGGGGGCCGGCTCGGTCGTCGCCTGGGCGCTGACCATAACCGATCTCGACCCGCTGCGCTTTGGCCTGCTGTTCGAGCGGTTTCTCAACCCCGAGCGGGTGTCGATGCCGGATTTCGACATCGATTTCTGCCAGGACCGGCGCGACGAAGTCATCCGCTACGTACAGCAGAAATACGGGCGGGATCGGGTTGCGCAGATCATCACCTTCGGCAAGCTGCAAGCGCGCGCGGTGCTGCGCGATGTCGGCCGGGTATTGGGGGTGCCCTACGGGCTGGTCGACCGGCTGTGCAAGCTGGTGCCGAACAACCCGGCGCACCCTGTCACCCTCGAACAGGCAATAGCGGGCGAACCGGCCCTGCAGCAGCAGCGCGCCACCGACGAGAGCGTGGGGCGGCTGATGACTATCGCGCTGAAGCTCGAAGGGCTCTACCGGCACGCCTCGACCCACGCCGCCGGCCTAGTGATCGGCGACCGCCCTCTCTCCGAGCTCGTGCCGCTCTACCGCGACCCGCGCTCTGATATTCCGGTCACCCAGTTCAACATGAAGTGGGTCGAGCTCGCAGGTCTGGTGAAATTCGACTTTCTCGGCCTCAAGACCCTGACTGTGCTGGCCCGCACGCGCGATCTCTTGGCCGCGCACGGTGTGGCACTCGATCTGGAGAACCTGCCGCTCGACGATCGCGGGGCTTACGAACTACTGGCGCGCGGCGAGACGGTCGGCGTGTTCCAGCTCGAAGGTGCCGGTGTCCGGGACATGCTCAAAAAGCTCCGGCCCGACTGCTTTGAGGACATCATCGCCGTCGTCTCGCTCTACCGCCCCGGGCCGATGGAGAACATCCCGCGCTACATCGCGGTCAAGCATGGGGAGGAGGCGGCCGACTACCTGCACCCGGCGCTCGAGGGGATCCTGAAGGAGACCCACGGGATCATGATCTACCAGGAGCAGGTCATGCAGATCGCCCAGGTGTTGGCGGGCTACAGCCTCGGCAGCGCCGATCTCTTGCGCCGGGCGATGGGCAAGAAGATCCCGGCCGAAATGGAGGCGCAGCGCCAGCTCTTTATCGAAGGTGCGGCCGGGCGCGGCGTCAGCGCCGGGCTCGCCGACCACATCTTCGATCAGATGGCAAAATTCGCGGGCTATGGCTTCAACAAGTCGCACGCCGCCGCCTATGCGCTCGTCGCCTATCAGACGGCCTATCTGAAAGCCAACTATCCGGTCGAGTTCCTCGCCGCGCTGATGACATTAGACCTTGGCAACACCGACAAGCTCAATGTCTTCCGGCAGGAACTCGACCGGCTCGGCATTCGTCTGTTGCCGCCGGACATCAACCGCTCGGAAGTTACTTTCGCGGTCGAGGCCGATCCGAAGACCGGGAAGCCGGCGGTCCGCTACGCGCTCGCCGCGGTCAAGGGGGTCGGCGGACAGGCGATGAGCGAGCTCGTCGGCGAGCGCGCCCGGGGCGGCCGCTTCAAGGACTTGATCGACTTCTCCCGCCGCCTCGACGCCAAAAGCTTCAACCGCCGGCAATTCGAGAACCTCGCCAAAGCCGGCGCGTTCGACAGCCTCAACCCGAACCGGGCGCAGAGCTTTGCCGCGGCAGAGCAGCTGCTGCGCCAGGCGAGCCTGGCGGCTGAAGAGCGCGCGAGCCGCCAGGAGAACCTCTTCGGCAAGCTCGATCCGAGTTTCGCGCCGCGCCCGGCCTTGCCGTTGGTGGCCGATTGGCCGCCTGTCGAGCGGCTGCAGCACGAGTTCGCCGCTATCGGCTTCTACCTGTCGAGCCATCCGCTCGACCCCTACGGCAAGAGCCTCGAGCGCGCCGGCGTCATCCGCTTTGCGGATTTGGCGGCAGGTCTGGCGGCAAACGCCGCCAGCCGCTTCCGGCTCGCCGGCATCGTCGTCGGCAAGAAGGAGCGCACCTCGGCGCGCGGCAACCGCTTCGCTTTTGTTCAGATGTCCGATCCGAGCGGGATCTTCGAGGTGACCCTGTTCTCCGAGACACTGATCGAGGCGCGGGGATTGCTCGATTCGGGCCAGCCGCTGGTCGTCACCGTTGACGTCCGCAGCGAGGAGGAGAGCCTGCGCCTGACGGTGCAGAAGATCGAGTCGCTCGACACGGTCGTCGTCCATGCTGCCGCCGGCCTTCGGGTCTTTGTCGGCGAAGCCCGCGCCCTTTCGAGCCTCAAGAGTGTCATCGCCTGCGAGGCGGGCGGCCGCGGTCGCGTCACGGTCGTCCTCGACCTGCCCTCCCGGGAGGTCGAGATCGCTATCCCCGGTGGCTTCAAAGTCGATCCCCGAACCCGTGCCGCGGTCAAATCGCTGCCCGGGATCATCGACGTCCACGACATCTGAGCGGGCGGCGCAGCGCGGCCGTCCGAGGCTCGCTGCTACGCGTTGATCGAGGCCAGCTCCTCGATGCGCAGGCCGGCGCGCACCCGCGCGACCAGCTCGTCGGGCTCGTAGACGATGCCGACAGGGTTCTTGTCGGTGACCGAGCGCCCCTGCATATAGGCCTTGCCTTCTGAGGCGGTCGCGAAATTGTCGACCAGGAGCTCGACCTGGTTGTTGTCCGGGTCGTGGTAATACATCGAGGTCGTAACACCATGATTGACGCAGCGATGCGGACTGATCCCGATCTTCTTCAGTCTTAAGTAGTTCTCGGTCAAATCATCGAGGCCGGCAAAGGTGAAAGCGACGTGATTTAGGCCCGCCGCGTCGGGCTGGCGCTCCGCCAGCGGCCCGGGGTCGAGAAAGGCGACCCGGTGATGCTCGTCGTCGTAGCTGATAAACGAGATGCGTTCGGCTTCGTAAAGGACCTCGGCTCCGAGCACGGTGCAGTACCAATCGATCATCTCGCGCCGGCGATTGGTCTGCAGCACGATATGTGACAGCTTCTTCGGTGACGACATGATCTCCTCCTGCTCCACTCATGTTTGTGGTCCGATCGGTGCATGAGGCGGCCGGGCAAGTCAAGAATTACGCGAGATGCGGTTCGCGCCGGCGGTCCCCGCCAAACGCAATCGACCCCATCGGCACTGCCGGCGACGACCGATGCTATGCAGGTGCAGCCGGAGTCCGCCCGCGACTTTTTCCGGACGACGATCGCTTCTTTTGCTCTACCTCGATACCTCGCTGCTTGTAGCGGCCTTGACCACCGAGACGGAAACCCGGCGCATACTAGGACACAGGCCGCATCTCCGAGTTAGCAGGGGAGGGTCAGCGCAATCAACTTCTGCGCCGCCCGCTCGACGCTATCGAGGTGGCGGCAGGTGTCGATCAGTTCGGCGAATTGTGCCTCGCTGATGGCGAGGCCGGGGGTGACCGGACGGATGCGCCGGGCCTGTTCCTCGAAATCCCAGATGAACTCGCGGCCGGTCCCTTCCCGGGCGAAGCTGCGGCCGTCTTTGGTGAAGACCGTGATCCGCGGGCCGAAGAGGGTGCGGCGCACCGTCGGGATCAGGGTCACGCGATGCATCAGGTCGAGCACCTGGGGCGGGTCGGTCTCGCCGGGGGCGGGCCCGGCGCCGCGCAACAGCGGGTAGCCGCGTTCGACCGCACCCCAGGCCGTGAAATACTGCGTGCTGCCGACCTGCGGTGGGCTCTCGATGCCGCGGCTGGGGAAGGCCGGGCTCGGGTACTCGGTCTCGAACCAGTTTACCAATGCCTCGATGCGGTCGATCTCGTCGTAGCCGAGGTTGTGCTCCTCGCACAGCTTCGCCGTCACGTCGACATGCGCGATGTTGTAGCCCGCGGTCGAATAGATGCGGTAGAGCGTCTCGAGGAAGATCCAGTCATGCCCGAGGCCTTGCGTGATCTTGGCCATGTCGGCGCGGTTCAAGCCTGTGAAGCTGTAGACCAACTCGCCGCGGTTGTTGCCGGCATAGGCGTGGTAGAACCCAGCCTCGCCCTCCAAAGTCGTCTCGCCGCCTGGTGTCCCGTGCTTGGCCAATGCCACGGCGAGCAGAGCATTGCGCACCGCGCCGCCCTCCCGCAATGACCTCCCGCCGCTGCGGGCGCCTTCGAGATTGCCGGCCGCCAGGTTGACGCATTGGGCGATGGCGTCGTGGATTTGATTCTGGTCGAGACCCTCGATCTTGGCGGCGGTGATCGCGGCGCCAAAGATGGCGAACACCGGTCCGGCATGAAAGCCGCGCGACATGACCGTCGGGATGAACTCGGCGGCCATCCGCTCCATGACCTCGTAGCCGGCAGCGACCGCGACGAGGAACGCCTTGCCCGAAGCGCCGGTCACCTCCGCCGCAACGAGGGCGGCGGACAGGATCGCCGTGCCCGGGTGGGTCAGCATGCGAAAGGTGTCCCACTTGCCGCCGGCAAAGATCGTTTCGGTATTGACAAAGGCGGCCCCCGCTTTGGTCAGCTTGCTCCCCTCGCACAGCACGGTCGCGGATCCGCCGCCGCCGGCCTCCTCCTCCTGCATCAGCGCCAGCGCCTGCTTGCTGCCCGGCATATCGTGAGCGACGAGCGCCGAGGTCAGCGCCTGCAGGGTGACGCCTTTGGCGCGATCCACTACCGCGGGCGGCAAGCCTTCATATTCGAGATTGGCGACGAATGCGGCGAACTCTCGGCTCAGCGACATTACAGCCTCCTTCGACAAACCTGTCGTCGGAGCGCCCTCAACGCCCGGCATTCACTCCGACGACCACTTCTTGTAGCCTTGACGCAGCGCCTTGCCCAGTCGGTGGGCGTGGTCGCTCCAATCGCCCCTGGGTGATGCGGGAGAGGATGAATTCTTCAGCTGCCCCGCCAGTCTGCCGAGCCGAAACGCACCGTCCGTCCAGTCTCCAGAGGGGACCCCGGCGTCCTTGAGCCGGCGCTCCAGCCGCCCCTTCAGGGCTTCGGCGTTGGCTTTCTCATGCGCGGTGGCAGCCGGATCGGCGATCACGGCGGATACCGCCCGCAGCTTCCGCCGGACACTCCCGACCGCTCCGATCAGCTCGCCGATGCGCATCGTCGGCAATCCTAGCACAGCGGCCGGCCGTGCGTCGATGCCGCCCCCGGGGCAAGCGGCCTAGATGCGGCGCAGCAGAAAGAGTTGCTGAGAGCCGTAGGACAGCCAAACCCGCCGCGGCCGCAAGAAATCGATCCCCAGTACCAGGTCCGCGTCGCTGAGCTTGAGGTCGGTCACGATCATGTCGGGATTGCGGACTGTCTCTCCCCCGATAACGAGTCGCGAAAATTGGTGGACGCGCCCGCTGACCTGCTCTCCCGCAGCACCGCGCAGGACGGCGACGCGGTCATGCGCCAACAGCGCCGCGGTCATCCCAAGGGCGAGCGCCGCGCCGGTGGAGAGCACAGTCGATTGCGCGCCGGTATCGATGAACGCGCCGATCTTGCGGCCGTCGAGTTGCACCGGAAAGAACAGATGATCGCCCTTCGACCGGCCGGCGACAATCGTGACATAGGGCTCGGTCCAGGCCGGCGCCGCGCCGGGGCAGGTCTGCTTGCCGTAGAAAGTGATACGGTTATTCGGCAGGTCGAGATCGACATCGAAACTGCTCAAACTGTCGGCTCCAAGTACGCCGTCGAGTGGTCCGGAAAACGGGCTCGCGACGTTGACCGGGGCGACGCGAACCCTTCGCCAGGGTATGGCTACCCCGCCGACGGCGAAGCTGCGCAACTCCACCTCGCTCGTCTGCAAGCTGCCGGCAACCCCGCGCAGCTGCCGTTGAAACTCGACGCGGGGGCGCTGCGCGCCGACGCGCTCGGCGGCAGCAGGCGTCAAGACCGTCGTTTCGGCCCCGGTGTCGAGGAGGAGAGTCAATGGCGTTTCATTGGCGAGTAGGGTGATGATCGGAATGTTGCGTGGTGCTGCGACCGTGGTCTGCCCGAGCCGAACCGCCCCGCAGCCGTCGGCCGCGTCGGCGGCGCGCTGGGTCGCCTTGTGGGTAACGCCGCCCGGGCTGGACCCCTCGTGCGGCCGAGGTTGCCCCGCGGCCGGCATCTCTCCGGAAGCGCCGAGGGCCGACGCCAGCACCATCGCCGCAATTGCGCGGCAAAGCCATCGGTTCATAGATAACACGCCTTGATAACAACGATCACTTTGTCCGGCATTGCGCTCCGCGGGGGTTGCCAATAGGGCCACGGCACCGTAAGTAATCGGCACTTATACCTCACGCAGGGCCGCGGTCGCCGTCACCCGACGACGGCCGCTCCGGTGCCGGCCTCCCGCACTGGCGGGGTGCCCGGTGTTTCCTGCGGCGGCCTAACCGGAGAAAGGACCGACGATGGCGATTCCAACCACCACGATGCGCCAGCTTTTGGAAGCCGGCGTTCATTTCGGGCATCACACCCGGCGATGGAACCCCAAGATGGCGCCTTACCTTTTCGGCGTCCGCAACGGGATTCACATCATCGACCTCGAACAAACCGAGCCGATGCTGCACCAGGGGCTGCAGGCGATCCGCGACGTCGTGTCCGGCGGCGGCCGCGCCTTGCTGGTAGGCACCAAGCGCCAGGCGCAGGAGCCGGTTGCCGAGGCTGCTAAACGCTGCGGCCAATACCACGTGAATTACCGTTGGCTCGGCGGAATGCTTACGAATTTCAAGACGATGTCGGGTTCTATCAGGCGGCTGCGCGAGCTCGAAGAGCGCATCGCCCAGGACCAGAGCGGGCTGACTAAGCGCGAATTGCTGGAGCTAACGCGCAGCCGCGACAAGCTCGAACGGGCGCTCGGCGGCATCAAGGAGATGGGTGGTTTGCCCGACATCCTCTTCGTCATCGACACCAACAAGGAAGCGATCGCAGTCGCCGAGGCAAACACCCTGCGCATCCCGGTCGTGGCGATCCTCGATTCGAATTCGTCGCCTGACGGCATCGCTTACCCGATCCCGGGGAACGACGATGCGATGCGGGCAATCCAGCTCTATTGCGATCTGGTGGCGGGCGCCGTGCTCGACGGATTGCAGGCCGAACTTGCAGCCTCCGGGGTCGATATCGGCGCCCGTGCAGACCTCCCCAGGTCAGATACCCCGGCGATGGACTTTGCCGAGCAGGTCGCGGCGGAGGAAGAAGTC
>Ga0210408_10004290_pt1 | contig 12787 bp, 12 predicted proteins | sample IncBWH4MmetaG_FD_155471 | JGI IMG/M metagenome (GOLD analysis project Ga0210408, IMG submission 155471) | Forest soil microbial communities from Barre Woods Harvard Forest LTER site, Petersham, Massachusetts, United States - Inc-BW-H-4-M | ecosystem: Environmental > Terrestrial > Soil >...
ATGCTTGAAGTCGGTAGGCCACGCACAGCAACGCGGTTCCCCACAGCACGGCCTTGCCGAGCGCGCGCGCCTGCTCAGGCAGGCCGCTGCTGGCGGAATATAGTCCTTCGGAATGGCCCCACACGGTAATCAATGCTGCGTGCAGCAGGGCAATTCCGAGTAGCGAAACCGCTCCCGCCAAATGCTCAAATATGCGAATCTGCGGAACCAAGGTACGAAGCCAAAGGACCAGCGCACCCACGAACAGCCAGTTCAGCCCTACGAGCGCGAAGTCGGCGACCATGGATCGCAGGCAATAAACTGCGGAGCGCCCCTTCAAAAGATTCGGCAGGAGCAAGGCGAAGACATTGGTGGAAGTTGATTCGCGAAGGGCGTCGACGGGAATCCCCCATAGCGCTGGTGCCTCAAGCTGAACCGAGTGCGGTGGCTTCTTGGCATTGCCGGTCAAGCCCGCAGCCGCACCAGGTATCAGCCGCGCTGCCCAATCGATGTTCCGGCCGTGCTTCGGACTAAAAGCAGTAGAAGGCACTTCGGACTCATTCCAGCTTGTAGCCCCGTATCTCAGCTGCCAGGGGCGGTATAGGTTCAATCGAGATCACAAACTTGTTCCGGCGGCTGCGGGATCGCGTTCCCCCTACAGCCTCCGGTAGATGCGCTCAGGAATTGGAAATGTTCTTTCGGTCAGGACGGCGCCCAGGATTCGCGCCTGGACGGCCTCAAGCCTCTGTTTGACTCTGTACGCTGTGACCCGCCTGGTGTGGTGTGCGGCCAACGCCAGAATCGTCCCGTCCGCGAGCTGTCCCAGGGCCGCCACTTCACTGGACTCTGCGGCTGGAGGCGCTTCCACAATTGAGTATTCAAACTCGCGCCGAAGCCTGGTCAAAGACCCAGATAGCGACGGCCTCGTGACCGGTTCCCCGCTTTCATCACCCAGCTGATTCTCGGACGCGAACCAAAGGTTGCGGGCCACGCGGGTCGCGATCTGGCGCAACGGCAGGCTTGCGGGCCTCGACGTCGCAGGTCTCTCTTCTGGGGGCGCCTCCATATCAGAGAGAATGGGCTGTTCCCTGGCGACCACAATGACGTTTCCGTGGACCTCCCGGGCTAGAGTTTCGCCGACTTGCCGGCAGAGGTGCCCGACCTCTGTTTGCGACTCCACCGGACAAAAGATGACCTGGCTGACGGGAGTCGCGACGCTCGAAAAGAAGACTTGCCGCACCAGTCCTCGAATCTGCTCCCGAGCAAAGTTTTCCGGATTCCAGTGCGCGTCCGGACAAAACAACTGCGTTTGAGTCCGATCCTCTGTCCGCGAAACAGTCTTGATCGTGTCGGATGCCGGGAAAATGCCTTCGCCAATGACAAAGTCGATCATGCCGAGAGGCTCCTGACTGCTCTGGGCAAAGACGCAAGCACCGGCGAGTTCAAGTACAACAGCACGTCGTCGGGCGTTCGGAAGGCTGGATCAAAATAGTCGGCGGCGAACGCGGCTGCGGTGGCGGAGGCCCCCGCGGCTGCGAACCCAAATAGCAACATCGCCCAAGCGGACCACAGCGGAAGAGCGGCGGCGACCGGCCGCCCCGCAATGACTACGTTGACGATTCCGCGCTCGTCGAGCGCATCGTCCATGCGCGCTTCTTCGCGCTTCTTCATATAGCGGAGGTAGCTCTCTTGCGCGGCCCGTTCGGTGCTTTGCAGGTCGTCCTGCTGAATTGCGTTTTCCCCAAACTGCCGTGCCAGGGTTCGATAAGCAGCCACTTGCGAGCCGGTGGCTGTGGCGCGTGCCTCCAAGCCTCTCAGCTGCACATGGCTCTTTTGCAGCTCCGCCCGTGCCCACTCGTAGTTCGGATTCTTGTCGGTGGTTTCATCCCGAACAGGTGCCGTCGCGTGCGTTCCGGCAGGTCCATCAAGAGTATCGCCAGCTCCTGTACCCGGCGCTGGGTTTCGGCGAGTTCGACATGGGTCTGGCGATAGCTGGCGTCCACATCGCTCAATCTTTGGAGTGCTAGGTCGCGCTGCTGGGCGGCGGCCACGACTCCATGGTCGAGTGAGAACTGCAATAGTTGGTGCTTGGCGTTTTCCAATTGTTGCCTCGATTCGATGGTCTGCTGGTTGAAGAAAAGGACTTCTCCGGTGGGACGGTGAACTTCCCTGTGCTTTTCGAGGTAGCCCTTGGCAAGGGATTCGAGGACCTTCGCAGCCAATCTGGGGTCCTCCGAGCTGTAGCTCACCGCGATCAGGTTGGTTTTCTTGACTGGCTCTACACTCAATTTCTTCGCCAACTGCCGTGCTGCCCGTTCCACACGCTCCGCACGACCCTCGCCCATCCGGAGGAAGTGCAGCCAGTCGCGCCCGCCGAGGCTTTCGGTCTCCACAACCTTGCGCAGGACGTCCTCGTCCTTCAACAGTTCCACCTCGGAGTTGAGCTCCTCTTCGGTGATCGCCATGCGGGCTACATCGACGGGGGCATTCTCCTGCGCCGTTACAGGAGCGTCGGCACGCCCTCGGCGTACCAGGATCTTCATGTTGGACTGATACCTGGCTCCGGTAAACGCATAGAGCGTTGCCAGCGCCAGAACCAGTCCGGAGAAACAGACGAAAACTCTCCGCTGCCGGAACAGGACCATTGCCAACTCACGCATCGTCGGCGAGGTCACTTCGAGTTCCCTGCGGGTTCGGTCTATTTCCGGCATGCGAGTCAACCAAAGTCGTGTGTCAAAATTGCGCGGGATTTACGTACATGCTTGCGCCCGGCCGAGTGATAAAACGAGCGAGCTTGGAGATCGCATTCTGGGGGACGAAAACCATGTCTCCGGGGCGAAGATGGGCATCCTCTTTCAGCCCGTTCTCCTTCAGCATTTTCTTCAGATTGAGCAGACGCGTTTCAACCAGCCCGTTGTCGACGCGTCGAAAAAGGACAACCTGGGAATGCTTAGCCTGCGAGGTAAGCCCGCCGGCAATCTGGACTGCCTCAGCAACCGTGGTGTCGGAGCGCAATTCGTACTTGCCGGGCCGCCCCACTTCCCCTCCCACAATGAAGAAAGGATGCTCAAAGTCCTTCAGAGCGACGGCAACCTGTGGATCGTGCAGGTATCCCAGGTAGGCCTGCCGCACCGCATCGCGGAAATCCATTATGGTCAAGTCTTGCGCGGGCACCATGCCGGCATCTTTCAAGTTGACATAGCCGTCGGGCTGTACGGTCAAAGTCTGGTTGAATTCCGGCGAGAGTGTGAATGTGACTTCTACAACGTCGCTCGGTCTCAGCCGGTAAAGCGGGCGGCCTTGCCCTCTGAGCACAGGGTTTCCCGGGCCGTCCGCTTCTCCGGGTTTTGCGGCCGTTGTTACCTCGCCTCCCGCTCCAGCTCCGGTTAAGCCGGAAGGGGAAGACAGACTGTTTCCGCCCGATCCTTGTTGCTTCTCCTGGGCGAAGGCGGCCGAACAAAACTGTGAAATCCACAACACCGTGATGAATAGGGCCGAAATGAGAAGGCGCTTCATTTGTCCTTGGCGCCGTACGTGTTCTGTGTTGGAGCGCTGTTTTTTTCTTACCAACGCCCATGCTGCAAAGTACCTTTGTCGGTCAAGATCAACAAGACATGGGAAGGGTTGTCCACTAGAGGGGATAGCTCCGCCTTTGGGAAATTCAGTTGGAAGCGCACAATTGCTCCCATTCGGAGCAGATCCGGAAGATCACGAGTCCATACCGGCATCAAAGTGAGCAGGGCTGGGTCCTCCCAGGGACCCCCACAAAAGTAGACTTGCGCTTGCGCCGTGTCACAGTGCGGAAGGCTTACTTTATCCATCTCTCGAACGGTGGCTCGATCCGCCCCCTGAATATCTGACTAGCAGATGATCCTGCCGGGCCCGGCACGGAGTTCGAACCGATTCCTCACAGCCGCGGAACAGTTGGACACACTCTTTAAGGCACCACCCTGCTGATTCCCGTTTTGAGAGCAGTATCACGATTTTGCGCGCAGTTTTGTTGTGAGCACGCCACCCACTCCCTACAATCGTTAGGAGCCGTGTCTAGGCCCGGGAGACCCGTCTATGAGTTTGTTGTGCGCCGCCACTTCGGACGCCTTCGGCGTTCTGATCGCAGACTCCAGCCACATTCAAGCGCAGTTGTTGGGGGGCGCTTTGCGGCGGGGCTCAGAATTCCGCATCGCGACTTGTCGGATGGAAACTACGTCTCTGCTCCACGCGGTCGCCGCAAACGTGCCTCGGGTCGCGCTTCTGTGTCCGGATCCTTCCGCCAGCTTGGGGGAAGGGATGGCTACCCTACGTCGATTTCATGTGTCTCATCCTGAAGTAGTCAAGGTCCTGCTGGTGGAGGTTTGCGACCGCGAGATGGCAGTCGGCGCCTTTCGTTCGGGAGCACGGGGGATCTTCTGTGTTACCGATGCCACGCTGCGGCTGCTGCGAAAATGCGTGGAGAGCGTGGCCGATGGCCAGATCTGGGCGAACACTGAGCAACTGAACTATCTGCTCGACCTGATCGCGGAGGTACCGTCGTTACGAGTGTTGAATTCTGCCGGCGATCAACTATTGACACCACGAGAACAGCAAGTCGTCGCCCTGGTCGCGGAAGCACTAGGAAATCGCGAGATCGCCGAAGAGCTGAGTCTCAGTGAACACACCATCAAAAAATACCTGTTCCGGATCTTCGACAAGCTCGGAATCTCGACCCGGGTGGAACTTGTCCTGTTCGCGGTGAACCACGGAGATCCTCGTAACGCGGAGTGGCTGGCGGGGACGCGCCGCACTCTTCCCACCGCGTAAAAGGTGAAAGCTGACGGACCGTTCGCATCGAACGCGACGCACCACGGTGCCGTTTCTCCCGCCCCTCTAGCCCCTGCCTATTATCCCGAGCACTGCCATTTTCGCCCTGAGTTCATTTGAAAATCGTGGGGCAAGGCCTGTATAACTGCGGCAACGGAAAACCTTGCCTGAAGCCGGTTCCAACTCGAACCCGACTCCGCGGCCTCGCCGCTGGACGATTATTGCGGCTGGCATGCTGCTGGTGGCGCTGGCTCTAGTCGTGATCTACACCAGCCGGGGAGCGTTTCTTAGCCCGCTCGCTCTGGTTGTAGTGGCTGCGATTGGGCTCGCGGCCCTCCTGCTGCAGCTTCGCCTGCGGACCGATCTCGGCACTCCGGTGCGGGCGCCCTTGTGGCTGAACGTGTTGGGAATTGTTTTCGCGGTAATCTCAGTGTTTGCAGATGTGCTGCGTCTCAGCCCCGCTTTGCTCCTGCTAGCGGCACTGGGAGCGGTGGTCTGCTTCGCGGTCAGCGGCATCATCGTGCTGGATGCCCTGCGCAAGCGGCGAATCTGAAACCGGCTTCCCTGGCGTGGTTACGGTTTAAACTCCATGGCAATCGTGGTCTCGGAAACGACCGGCTCGCCATTGACGCGATAGGGCTCGAATCGCCACCAGCGCAGCGCCTCCATCGCAGAGCGCGCCAGCACTTCGGGTCCGTTCAGCGGACGCATCTCAACCACAGAACCGTCGCGCCCCACCACAACGTCGACAGCGATCAAACCCCGAAGTTTCGCCTGCCGTGCCGCTGGGGGGTAATCCGGATCGACTTTGTGCACCAGCAGCCTCTCCATGACCTCAGTGGGAACCTGCACTGGAGGCTTTTGAGCGGAGGCCAGCTCGTGGTTCGGCAAGCCCGATTCCAGTTCTTGCCATCCCCGGCTCCAGCGCCACCAGAAGCCAGCAAATAAGACGATGGCAACGACCAGCAGGATGGCCCAGGCGCGGCCGTGACCTTTCCGATTCGTAGAATCGGGCTGGTTAGGGGCCGATGCATCCGGACTTGAGTCGTGACTCTGTGGTGGAACTGCTGGCGGCCTGCCTACCTCCAACTCCGTCTCTACCTTAGACTGGCCAGCCCAATCACGAATCGCCGCTCGCTGCTCCGCGGACAGGCCAACAAACTCCATCCCGCAGCGCAGCTGGTCCTGATAACGCACCAGCGCCCGCGTCCGCAGCGAGTCCTGTGCCTGAGGAAGCCATACCTCGACTCCGACGGCCTCTCCCGGCTTGAGCTCTGCTGCCAGCATGGCTGCGATGCCACGTTCGCACAGATTCACCGACCGCCCCGGAACGGTGTCCGGGATACCCGAGCGCAGCACGGTTACATCCAGCGGTGCCTGTACCCGATAGCGGGGAATGCGACGCCGTGAGGGTCCATTCCAGCCGTGCGCCTGCGCTCCAGCTGACATTCAGCGTCCTCTTCTCTCTCTAACGGTGCAATTCGACAATTTCGCTTCCCTTGGCCAAGAGCACTGTACTCGCCATTCCGATGAACAGTCCATGCTCCACGACGCCCGGCATGTCGCTCAACTGCCGAGCCAGCTTGTCGGCGTCGGAAATCTCGCCGAAATGGCAATCAAGTATGTGGTTGTTCTCGTCAGTCACATAGGGCTTTCCGTCCGGCGCCAGCCGTAGTTGCGGTCGCGCCCCTAACGCCGCAATCCTCGTGGCCACCAGAGTTTGCGCAAACTGGATCACTTCCACCGGCAGCGGGAACTTCCCTAGCCTGGGCACGCGCTTGCTGGCGTCCGCCACAATCACGAGTTGTTTAGTCGCTGAGGCTACGATCTTCTCGCGCAACAGCGCACCACCGCCACCCTTGATCAATCTTAGCTCGGGATCAACCTCGTCAGCCCCGTCCACGGTCACGGCGATTTCCTGGCATTCGTCCAACGTGGTCAAAGGAATGCCCAGACTCAATGCCAGTTCGCGCGAGCGGACTGAAGTTGGAATTCCACGCACCCGCAGCCCATTCTTCACCTGCTCACCGAGCAGCTTGATGAAAAACGCAGCCGTCGATCCGGTACCCAGCCCCACGACCTGTCCGTCCTTCACGAATCGCAGGCTAGCCCGCGCTGCTGCTTCTTTTTCCTGATCGTTCGCCATTTGTTTATGTAGGACCGGTTCCCACGCTACGCTCGCAGGGCAAGTTCCTCACCCCAGACTGTTCTCCGTGTAGATCAAATATCCCGCCAGCACCAGTCCGAACAGGACCGTCAAAATCGTCACCAAGTCCAGCACAAATCCAGCGGGCTCGAACGTGCCCGCATCCAGCTGAATCCGTGTCTTGCGATAACGAAACAGCCCTGCCACGACCAGCACGACGCCCGCCACAATCGAAGCCGCTCCAATCCACACGGAAAGACCGGCCGTCCGCACGGGATGTCCTTGAAACGCGGTCAACTGGCGCATGGCGATGGCGAATCGTCCAATGGCAAAGCCGAACACAACAATTGCCGCGCCGGTGCGTACCCAGGCCAAAAAAGTGCGCTCGTTCGCCAGATGGTCACGCGCCCGATTAGGATTGTCCGCCACAAGCTCTCCGGATCACGGCAGCATTATTCCACAGCCTTCTCCATCAGCGCGCTGGCGCGGGAGATATTCCTTGATCAGATCCTCGGGCACACCTTGTCGGCTAGTTCGGTTGCTCACTGAGACAGAGAAGCAGCGGCTTTAGCTGCTCGTAGGACGGAAGCGAGCATTGCCAGCAAGCCAGCTACTTTTGCGCGGGTGGCACGGTCGCGGTGGGAGCGTCTGGAGTCGCGCTATCCAGCCAGGCGGAGTACCACAGGTTCAACAGCATCTGGCTGCCCGCAGCGAGTCTGTGAGTGGTGAATTCGAAAGCCTGGGGAGATCCCTTTCCGTTGAATCCGCCAGCCTTCTCCAGCGAATACACATCCTCGACCAACTGATTCGAGTCCCTCAGATAGCGCACATACTGTCCAAACTGGTCGGTGAGGTGCTCCGGAGCGTGCACGAAGCCAGCAAAGTCCTTGGCCGTGATGTTCTGCGCTACATACTTGGTTTCGAACTGGGAGTGTATGCCGTGCTCTGTAGTGTATTGCTTGGGATTCGGCCCGACCCAGCCGTTGTAGTGGATGGTAGTGTGCAGCGGCTGGGAGCCGTCGGCGACGTAGTGGCCGAGCCATCCCGCATAGAAGATGATCGCCTGCTGAACAGACGCGGTAGGCTGATGCGCGGCTCGCAGGCTCCGGTACTCACGGAAGGACGATTTCAGGCGGCCGTAGATCTCCGCGACGATGTAGGGCTGCAGGCCGACACGCTCGGGAAGATAGTCGTCGGCAAGGTCGTGATTAGGATGGTCGTTGTTGGGATGATCATTCTTAGGACGATCATTCTTAGGACGATCATTGTCAGGATGATCGTTGGCCGGATGATCATTACTAGGACGATCGTTGTCAGAACGATGCATCTCCGCGGCGCGCTTCTCATAGAGCTTGCGGTAAAACTCGTAACGTACCGGAGGCAGCGGATTCAACCAATCGACGCGCTCGAGATCGATAAAGTGGTCCGGCTCCTGTGAGTTCTTAAGCGCAGCTTCGGCAGGATTGCGCCACCGATCCGGCTCCGGTCCGAGATAAGCGATCTCCGCCGCAGCCCGCCGCAGAAACCGCGGCATGTCGGCAGGAATCTTCTGCGCCGCAACCCGGTTGATGTAGGTATGCCCCTCGTTGCCCCAGGCAAACGCTCCAGGCGTCTCCACCAGGGAGAGCGCCAGGAGCATCAGGCTGACCAGTTTGTTGCTAACCCGAGTTATGTTCATCTCCGCCCGACCGCCCGACACGCCTTCCCTGGCGTTGAATATGTGCTTCGCTAGAACGTCAGGTGCAGTGCCATCTGGATAAAGCGCGGGCTACCGATGGTGTGCTGAATCTTGCCCAGGTTCAGGGCCGGAGGACACCGGAAAGCCCCAGAACCTGCCGGTGTGTTCGGCCCTAACGGCAGCGGCACGCAGGGCGCTGGTTCCCCTGTGTTCTGATCAAGAGGGCCGAAGATCGGCGGATTGCGGAAATTTGTAACGAACTCCACACTGTTGCTGGGGACGTCAAAACTTGGGTGGTTGAAGATATTGAAGAACTGCGCGTCGTACCTGAGAGAGAAACGCTCGCCGAGCTTAAACTCCTTGAAGAGGCCCATGTCGAAGCGGTTCTGGAAGGGGCCACGGAAAATGTTGCGCCCACCGGACGCATACGGAGTTTCAAAGTAGTCGCATGCTCCAGTGTTGGGATCGCAGGGGGGCACACCAAAGTTGGGATCGCCAGGCGCGAGGAGCGGCGGCGGACCAAACGCATTCACATTCAGCACAGGATTGTGCGCGTTAATGCCGGTTGTTCCCTGCAAGATCGGGTTCTTGCTGGTCGAGCCCGCTCCTCCGACCGGCACAATCGGATTCGTGATGAAGTCATTGCCACCTCCCCAATAGATGCTCGCAGCGCCCCCGCTGAAGTCGTTCACGCTATACGGCTGCCCACTTTCTAAGATGGTGACACCGTTCAGTCCCCATCCATTCACGACGTGGTTCAGCCAGCCAGTCGCTGTAGGCAGTTTTGGAAATTGATAAAGGTAGCTCACCGAAAAAACGTGCGTGCGATCAAAATCGGAATTGCCATACGCGGACTTCAGGTTGTTGGGGTCATTGCCAGTGAAGAACAAACCCAGACCGCTTTGCTCGTCGAGAGTGTGGGAGTAGGTATAAGACGCGGTGACCAGGAGACCGTGGCTCATTCGTTTGTTCAGGCCGACCTGTAACGCGTTGTAGTTAGAAACTCCCCTCGCCTGATAGGAAGTGGAATTCGGATCGTATCCGACAAAGGGAGCGCGGAGGGCTGCATTCCCTGAGGAGAAGCCAGCCACGAGCGTCTGAATCCCACCAAGAGAAGGATCTTCAATGGCAAGACCCGGTACTTGCCAACCGTATGAATACTGCTGCGGGAAAGGTCCGCCGGCGAGGAGAATGTGCTTTGGTGTTGCGATCTGCGCCTGGTTAAACGGCAATGGAATGACCTCGTGCACGCCGTGGTTGCCGACATACCCAAGCGTGACGACCCACGTGTTCACCGGCTGCCACTGTAGATCGAACGTCCAGTTCTCCGAATAGGGCAGTTTGTTTGCAGGATTGTACCCAGCAAAGAACAAACCGCTGCAGCCAAATTGCTGAGGGGTTTGGGCGAGACAGAAAGGTGTGCTGTTCTGGACCAATTGAGAGGCGTTCGGTATCAGAGAAGCTATCTGCGAAAAGTTATTGGGGGGGGCTGCAAGCGGAGTCGTGCCAAATGGTACCGCGAGCGTCGCCGTATTGCCGTTTGCGAAATTTGGCACGACGAATGGCTCCGACATCGTGACCCCGAACGGTCCACTGATTCCGCCACCGGCGGGTTGCGAGAAGTAGGAGAAAACCTCACCGCGGTCGTAGTACATCCCGAAACCCGCACGAGCCACGAGATGTTTCGCAAAACTTGGACTGTAGACGAACCCAATCCGCGGAGCGAACCCCCATTGCCGACCCTTGAGGGTGGAGCTGCTGACGCCTTTCGTGCCAAATCCCTTGTTGTTTCCGGCAATCACAAGCCCGATTGCCTGGCCGTTATTGCCGAACGAGTCGGTGGCTACGTTGTACTGATAGTCCTGGGGATAAAAGTTCGCAAGGAGGCCGTCCTTTTCCACCAGGGGCCCGTCCCAATCCCAACGCACCCCGACGTCGACGGTCAGGTTAGACTTCAGATGGATATCGTCCTGAACATAAAGACCTGCCTGCCGCGAACGAAAATGTCGGTTCGATATCCCCGAGAACATTTCCGATGGGGATGCAGAAAACCCGCAGGAGTTAATGAAGCTGCACAGCTGGCCCTGCATAAATCCTGCGAAACTGTCGAAGTTCAGTCGTGCTGTCTTCGAATCCTTGTTAATAACGTTGAGCTGTGTGTAGTCGAAATTAAAGCCGGTCTGGATCGTGTGGCGGCCATGAACCCACCCTAGGTTGCTGGCTCCCCCGAAATTATTTTGGAATGTTCCCGCATTGGCAAAATTGGAGGGGCCGATTGTGAGCGTGTTGCCCGGGCCATCAACATTGGGAATGGTAATCATCGGGAACTGGTTATCCCCTGGAAGCGTGATCCCTTCGCTCGAGGGCGTGAGGAACTGCTTGGTGCCGGCATAGGCTACCTCACGGATGAAACCAAAGCGCTGCTCCCAACTCAGGTTAGGATTCAGAATGGTTGTATTATCCACGGACACGACCTGGCTTCCTGCGTTCAAGGTTGTCGGGAAACCGAGCGTGGAGCTGTTGGAGAACGAATTAGTGTTGGGGTCTCTCTGGTAATAGTATTTCCCGGCGAGGCGGTCTTTGGCGCTGAAATTGTAGTCGATGTTCGTGATCACTTGGTCCGCCCTGAAATTCGCCGGTGGACCTTGAATCTTGGCGTCGGCGAACAGGCCCTGCAACGTGTTCAGTTGGTGAGGATCGGTGACCGCATTAGGGATCAAAAAGCTGCCGTCGGGTGCTTTCTGGTTCATGATATTCACAGCAACCTGGTTCATGTCGCTTGCCGTGCACGGTCCCGCGGAGCATCCGCCAAAATCAGCATTGACGAGGTTCGCGAGGCCAGCGGCTGAACGATCGCTGGTCAGGCCGGGCCCGCTCAGTACGTTATTATTGGTGTCGGTGCCGCTCTGGAACGCCGCCGGAACCGCAATGAGCGAATTCCCTAATAACTGATCCGTAACCCGTTGTCCCTGATACGAGCCAAAAAAGAACAGTTTGTCTTTCTTTATGGGCGCCCCGATCATTGCGCCAAAAACGTTGCGGTGCAAAGCTGGGGTCGGGAATCCCACAGCTCCGTTGAACCATGGATTTGCGTTCCAGCCTCCTGTCTGGTAGTACTCCCAGGCGCCGCCGTGTATAGCATTCGCGCCAGACTTAGTGATCACCTCAATATGGGCGCCACTATTGGCACCCTGAGACGCGTCGTACATTGCTGAGTTAACGTGCAGTTCCTGGATCGTTTCAGGTGGAGGCGTCGGTAGAGCTTGCCCGATCGCGCCATAAACCGACGTGCTGGTCTGAATCTCACCAGTCTGGTTGTTGTTACCTTGCCCGACGTTCACAGCTACGCGGCCAGACGTCAACTGGCTGGAAGATTTTCCATTGAAGATATTGTTCGCGTTGACGCCGTTGAAAGAGAAGCTATTGCTCGTATCCCGCTGGCCATTGGCCCAGATACTCTGATTACCGAAGCCGGCGTTGGTCCCAGCCGTATTCAACAGGTCCGCACTAACACCTGGGCTCAAGATAGCGAGTTGGGTAAAGCTGCCGGTTCCCAACGGCGAATTGTCTATGATTGTGCTATCCAGCACGTAGCCGTTCGTCGTATCCGTCTCGTTCAACAGCGGCGTAGCTTCCACCGTTACCGACGACGACACCGCCCCCGGGTTGAGCTTGGCGTTGACCGTGGCGGTGCGGTTGCCTTGGACAATGATGTTGGGATAGACAGCGGTCTGGAATCCGTCTTTGGAGAATGTGACCTGGTAGGTGCCGATGGGGAGGTCGGCGATGCTGAAGGAGCCGTCTGCCCGACTGGCAGAAATGACTTCAAGATTCGTGGCCAGGACACGGACCTTTACCGTGGCCCCTTGGACAACCGCGCCGCTGCTATCGGTGACGGTGCCGTTGATCGATCCCAGGGTCTGCTGGCTGATCGCCATGTGCGAACAGAAAAACAGGACAAGGGCTGCGGCCACAGCGTTGAAAGTCGAGCGGACAGAGTTTCGCGCGGGGACGGCAAGGGCTGAACTAGTAGTCACGGCGGAGGCCTCCTCAGAAATCGGCCAGATTCTATTCGGCCCGCACACCGGAATTCAAGGATGTCGGGTTAAAATTCTATTAATACTCGCTGGGGCGTGCGAGGCTGATCGGCCCTTTCGAGGAATAATTCTTGGTCGCATTCGTCGCCA
>Ga0210408_10004293_pt1 | contig 12785 bp, 15 predicted proteins | sample IncBWH4MmetaG_FD_155471 | JGI IMG/M metagenome (GOLD analysis project Ga0210408, IMG submission 155471) | Forest soil microbial communities from Barre Woods Harvard Forest LTER site, Petersham, Massachusetts, United States - Inc-BW-H-4-M | ecosystem: Environmental > Terrestrial > Soil >...
TCGGTCCGCCGGAGCGGGTGGAGAGCCCGTAGCCTAGTCGCCCAGCACGCGCCGGCGCAGCAGGCGCAGGTCGAGCGGCACCAGGATCGCGAGCAGCAGCGCCGACAGCCCGACCACGCCGGCGAGGTGGCCGGCCACCGGTCCGCCGATCAGCACGCCGCGGAAGGCCTGCGCCAGGTGGTAGAGCGGGTTGATCAGGTTCAGGGCCACCAGCACCGGGTGCTCGAGCGGGAAGTAGGTCGACGAGAGCATCCCCATCGGCAGGACGAGCAGGAACACCGGCAGGTTCATGTGATCGATGGTCGGCACGATGGCGGTGAAGAAGAGCCCGAGCGCGCCGAACCCGCAGGCGGCCACGAAGGAGACGGGCCAGAGCGCGGGCAGCCAGCGCAGATCGAGGGCGATCAGGCCCGCGGCCTGCAGGGCCACCAGCACCACCGAGATGATCGCCACGTACATCGTGGAGAGCACGCCGGCCCACAGCACCTCGCCCCACACCACGTGGCTCAACTCGACCTGGGTGGTGAGCTGGCCCTCCCACGTGCGCTGGTAGCGCATGCGGATGAAGGCGCCGAAGAGCGACTGGAAGATCGCGGTCATGAAGGTGGCGTAGGCGAGCAGGCCCGGGGCCACGTAGGTCATGTACTCGACCGGCCGGCCCTGCCAGGTGAGGCTCATCACGTAGCCGCCGAGCCCCGCCCCGAAGGCGAGCAGCATGGTGAGCGGCTCCATCGCGGGGGGCAGGAACGCGGTGTACCAGTTCCGGAGGTAGACGCGCAGATGCCGGCCCACCACCGCGCGGCTCTGCCACTCGAGCGCGGCGGCCAGCCAGCTCATGGGGCGAGCGACAGCTTGAGGAAGAGATCGTCGAGGGTGGGCCCGCGCACCTCGTAGCGCAGCGTGGGGAACGCGCGGGCGAACTCGGCCAGCTCCTCGCCCGACACCGGCACGTGCCACGCGCCCAGGACGCTCGCGGGCTCGCCGCGTCCGCGCGCGGTGAGCCAGGCCGCCACCGCCGCGCCCGGCCCCGTGTCCACCACGATCACGTGCTCGCCCACCAGGTCGCCCAGCACCGTCTTGGCGGTGCCGCGCGCCACCACGCGCCCGCGGGCCAGCACGGTGAGCGCGTCGCTCAGCCGCTCCGCCTCGTCCATGTAGTGGGTGGTCAGGATGATGCCGAGCCCCTCCGCGCGCAGGCCGTCGACCAGGTCCCACACTCCCATGCGCGCCTGGGGGTCGAGCCCGGTGGTGGGCTCGTCGAGGAAGAGCAGTCGCGGCCGGTGCACGAGCGCCCGCGCGATCATGAGCCGCCGCCGGTAGCCGCCGGAGAGCGTCTCCGGCTTCTCGCCGGCGTAGCCCACCAGGTCGAAGCGCTCGAGCAGCTCGGCCACCCGCCGGCCGAGGTCGGTCGGGCGCGGGCGGAAGTAGCGCGCCGCGATGGAGAGGTTCTGCTCCACCGTGAAGTCGCCGTCGAAGGTATCGTCCTGCGTGCACACTCCGATGGCGCGCTTGGCCCGCACCAGGTCGCGGCCCAGCTCCACCCCGTTCACGTGGATCGAGCCCGCGTCGGGGCGCAGGAAGCCATAGAGCATGCGCAGCGTCGTGGTCTTGCCCGCCCCGTTGGGCCCGAGCAGGCCCACCACCTGCGCCGACTCGCAGGCGAGGTCCACCCCGTCGACCACGCGGCGGCCGCCGAGGTGCTTCACCAGACTACGTGCGTCGAGGAGCGCGGGCATGGACGCCCCAGTGTACCGGGCTTGACAAGCCCCGTCACCGGCGTCAGTGTCTCGAAGTCCCACGTCGCGCCCAGGAGGCAATCCGGATGGCGAGCAAGCGCCCGCGAAAGGTCGTTCGCTCCAAGCGCACCGCGTCGAAGCGCCGCTCCGCGCCCGCCCGCGCCGCGCGCGATCCGCTCCTCGCGCCGATCAAGGGCGCGGTCCACCGCGAGATCGGCGGCGTCACCATCGACATCGCGGAGGCGGCCAACGGCCGCGTCAAGCGCGTGTGCTATCCGCCCGGCTTCCGCTGGTCGACCCACATGAAGCCGATCGTGAAGACCGAGCTGTGCATGCACGCCCACGTGGGCTTCCTCGCCCGCGGCCGCGTGCGCGGCACCTACGCGGACGGCTGCGTCTTCGACGTGGCCGCCCCGCGCGCCATCGTGCTCGACCCCGGCCACGACGCGTGGGTCGTCGGCCGCGACGCCGCGGTGCTGATCGAGTTCGACGCGCTCGCCCGCACCGCCGAGCGGTTCGGCCTGCCCCCCACTCACCAGCACGCCTGAGAGGACTATGGCTTCCGAGCTCGAAGACAAGTTCCAGACCCTGCACGAGATCGTCCGCGCCGCCCGCATGAACCTGGCCCCCGGCCCGTGGGACTACCTGGTGGGCGGCACCGAGACCGAGACCACGCTCCGGCGCAATCGCCTGGGCATCGACAGCCTGGCCTTCCGCCCCCGCGTGCTCCGCGACGTCTCGCGCATCGACACCGGCACCACCTTCTTCGGCCGGCGGCTGCGCATCCCGGTGATGATGGCGCCGGTCGGCTCCATCGAGACGTTCACCCCGGGCGGCGGCGCCACCGCGGCCAAGGCCTCGGCCGCCTTCGGGGTGCCCCAGATGCTGAGCTCGGCGTGCAACCCCGGCCTCGAGGCCACCGCGGCCGCCGCCGACAACTTCCGCATCTTCCAGCTCTACGTGCGCGGCGACGACGCGTTCGTGGACGACCACGTGAAGCGCGCCAAGGACAACGGCTACCCCGTCTTCTGCATGACGGTGGACACCGCGATGTACAGCCGGCGCGAGCGTGATCTCGCCCGCCGCTTCGTCAAGCCGTGGCGCGTGCGCGCCACCGGCCAGGAGTTCCAGGCCGCCCTTTCCTGGGACAACGTCAAGCGGTTCAAGGATCGGCACGACCTCCCGCTCATCCTGAAGGGCATCGCCACCGGCGAGGACGCGGCGATGGCGTGCGACCTGGGCGTCGACGGCGTCTACGTGTCGAACCACGGCGGACGCCAGCTCGATCACGGGCGTGGCTCCATCGAGGTGCTCCCGGAGGTGGTGAAGGCGGTCGCGGGCCGCTCCACCGTGATCGTCGACGGCGCCTTCATGCGCGGCACCGACGTGATCAAGGCCATCGCACTCGGCGCGCAGGTGGTGGGGCTGGGCCGGCTCACCTGCCTGGGCCTCGCCGCCGCCGGCGAGGCGGGGCTGGTGCGCGCGCTCGAGCTGCTGGAGGACGAGATCCGCATCGCGATGGGCCTGCTCGGCGTGCACAGCCTCGGCATGCTCGACCCGTCGTACCTGCATCCGGCCACTCCGGTCACCGTCCCGCACGTGACCAGCGCGTTCCCGCTCCTGGATCTCGACGACCGGCGCTACTAGGCCCGCTCCCGTGCTCGACCTCAAGATCACGGGCGGGCAGCTCATCGACGGCACCGGGGCGCCCGCGCGCCGTGGCGACGTCGGCGTCACCGGGGACGCCATCACCGCGGTCGGCGATCTCTCCCGCGAGCCCGCCGGGCGCACCATCGACGCGAGCGGCCGCACCGTCACCCCCGGCTTCATCGACATGCACTCGCACTCGGACTGGCGCCTGTGGGACAACCGGCGCGCCGAGTCGAAGATCCGGCAGGGCGTGACCACCGAGGTGGTGGGCAACTGCGGCTTCTCCCCCGCCCCGGTCTCCGACACCTTCCGCGAGGAGATGAGGGGCTTCGCGCTCTACCTGCCCACGGGCATGGACTTCTCGTGGCGCCGGGTGCGCGACTACCTCGCGCGCTACGAGGACGGCGGCGTCGCCCTCAACGTGGCGCAGCTGATCGGTCACGGCACCCTGCGCCTGGCCGCCATGGGCTTCGCCCGCCGGCCGCCCACCGGGGCGGAGCAGGCCACGATGGAGCGGTTGATGGACGAGGCGATGGCCGACGGCGCCTACGGGCTCGCCACCGGCCTCATCTACGCACCCGGCTCCTACGCGGCCACCGAGGAGATCATCGGGATCGCGCGCCGCGCGGCGGGCGGGCGCGGCTTCTACGCGAGCCACATACGCGGCGAGGGCGCGACGCTGCTCGACGCGGTGGCCGAGGCCATCCGCGTCGGCCGCGAGGGCGGGCTGCCCGCCCAGGTGAGCCACGTGAAGGCGGCGGGCCGCCCGAACTGGGGCAAGGTCGCCGACGCGCTCGCCCTCATCGACGCCGCGCGCGCCCAGGGTCAGGACGTGATGGGCGACGTCTACCCCTACACCGCCTCCAGCACCACGCTGCGCACGCTGCTCCCCGACTGGGTGCTGGAGGGCGGCATCGACGCGATGCTGAAGCGCCTCGCCGATCCGGAAACCCGCGAGCGCATCCGCCGGGAGCTGACCGGCGGCGGGGAGACGCTGCTGCGCGGCCTCGACTGGTCGGACATCATGGTCGCCTACTCGCCCTCACGCCCGGACGCGCAGGGCCGCCGCATCGCCGAGATCGCGGCCGCGCGGGGGGAGGACCCGCTGGACGCGGCCATCGAGCTGATCGTGGCCGAGCAGGGCAAGGGCTACATGATTCTGTTCCAGCTCGACGAGGCCGACCTGCGGCGGGCACTCGTGCATCCGCACGTCATGGTGGGCTCCGACGGCTCCTCCCTCGCCGCCGAGGGGTCGCTCGCGGTCGGCAAGCCCCACCCGCGCAGCTATGGCACGTTCCCGCGCGTGCTCGGCCGCTACGCGCGCGAGGAGCGCGTGCTATCGCTCGAGACGGCGGTGTGGAAGATGACGGGCCTCCCGGCCAAGCGGCTCGGGGTGAGCGATCGCGGCACGGTGGCAATCGGCGCCAAGGCCGACCTCGTGGTCTTCGACCCCGCCACGGTGGCCGACCGCGCCACCTACGAGGACCCGCACCAGTACGCGGCCGGCGTCGGCGACGTGGTGGTGAACGGCCGCGTGGTCATCGCGGGCGGCCAGCACACTGGCGCCCTGCCCGGCCGCGTCCTCCGCCCCTGAGTCTCCGGGCTTCGGGTGTATACGCTGCTCGGAGCCGACGGGCGGCCGTACGATAGCCCCACCCGCGGCACGCTCGGGGGCCACCGGCGCTCTCGCCTGTATGGCCGGCTGGATTGCCCGTCGGCCCTGCGAGCCATCGCGCGTGGCGGTTACGTCAGGCACCGGGTGTTCTTTGCCAACGAGGAGATCGCCGTCTCCGCCGGCTTTCGACCATGTGCGGTTTGCCTTCCGGAGAGCTACGCGCGATGGAAGGTGGCACGAGGCCGCTCCATGAACACACGCCAGCGACTGCTGGGACGACTCGACCAGGCATGGCGTGCCTTCAAGGAAGCCTACGCCGGGTTGTCGGATTCGGAATTGCTCGATCCCGGCGTGACCGGCGCCTGGTCGGTGCGAGACATCATCGCCCACGTCACCACCTGGGAAGAGGAGGCATTGAGACATCTCCCCCTCGTCCTCGCTGGCAAGCGGCCGCCGCGCTATTCGGTGGTCTACGGCGGCATCGACGCCTTCAACGCCAGGACCACCGAGCAGAAGAAGAACCTATCGCTGCCCGAGGTGTTCCGGCACCAGGAGGACGTTCACCACCGGCTCATCGAGCTCGTCGAAGCGGCCCCCGAGGATCAGCTGGGTGGGGACACGCGCTTCCGTCATCGCCTCCGCCTCGACACCTACGGGCACTATCCGCAGCACGCGGACGCCATCAAGCAGTGGCGGGAGCGGCGTCGCTCCGGCGCTACTTCGCGAGCCACGCGTTCCAGAAGTAGAGGAACGGACCGGGCTTGAACCCGCGCAGCTCCTTGCGCGTCGCCTGCAGCGTGTAGTAGTCGCCCAGCTTGATGCGCCCCACGTCCTCGTAGAAGATCGCCTGCACCCGCTCGATCAGCGCGCGCCGCTTCTTCGGATCGGTCTCGCGCGTCATCTCGGCCAGGAGCCGGTCCTTCTCCTCGTGGCACCACCACCCGGGCCAGTTGCACTGCAGGGACGAGGCCAGCGCCGGGTCCGGGCTCAGGGTGAAGCCGGTGGAGAAGACGTCGAACAGCTCCGGCTTGTTCCGGCGCTGCACGAGGGTGGCCCAATCCACCACCTGCAGGTCCACGACGAAGCCGACCTCCTCCATCTGCTGCTTGGCCACCACCGCGGTGTTGTACATCCATTCGTACTCCTTGGTGGTGATCCAGCGCACCGGCTGCCCGGAGTAGCCGGCCTCCTTCAGGAGGGCGCGCGCGCGATCCTTGTTCTTCAGGTTGTAGCCGGTGACCCCCACGGTGGAGTAGAACGCGGGCTGCTCGGGATAGAAGAGCGCGCCGGAGATGCGGTAGAACTCCTTGTTCCCGATCCCGCCCGCCATGATCGGCTCCATGTCCAGCACCGCCTGGAGCGCCTGGCGGATCTTCTTGTTGGCCATCACGCCCTGCTTGTGGTTCGGCACCGCGGTGATCCAGCCGTAGGGCTTCACCGGCGACGCCCCGATGTCGCCGCGGCTCTTGATCCCGTCGTACTTGTCCTGGTTGATGCTGTTGGCGAAGTGGTACTCGCCGGTCTCGACCCCCGCGAGACGCACCGCCACGTCGGGCACCGGGATGAAGAGGATCTCGTCGAAGTAGGCGGTGCGCCGGCCGCCGTAGCCGTTGGGCACCTCGCTCCGCGCCGCGTACTCCTTGAAGCGCGCCACCTTGATGTGGCGGTCGGGCCGGTGCTCGACGAACCGGTAGGGTCCGGTGCCGATGAACTCCTTGATCTGCCCGTCGCCCGCCGCCGCGATCACCTCCTTGGGATGGATCGAGGCGCCGTTGTTCGGGCTCGCCAGCCCGTAGAGCAGCGAGCCCGACGGCTCCTTCAAGTAGATCACCACCGTGTACGGGTCCTTGGCCTCGACCGCCTCCACCGCCCGCCACACCGCCTTGCCGGTCGTCGCCACCTTGCCCCAGCGCGTCAGCGATGCCACCACGTCGGCGGAGGTCATGTCCTTGCCGTTGTGGAAGCGGACGCCCTTGCGCAGCACGATGGTGTAGCGCCGGCCGTCGGCGGTCATCGTGTACGACTCGGCCAGCATCGGGATCGGGGCGTAGCCCGCGTCGTAGGTGAAGAGCCCCTCGTAGATGTGGAACGTGATCTCCTGCGTGATGACCGCGGTGGTCCAGTGCAGATCGAGCGTCGGCGGCTCCCCGATCATCGCCGCCTTGAGGACGCCGCCGGCCCTGGGCGTCTCCTGAGCGAGCGCGGGGGCGACGAGGAGCAGCGCGGAGATCAGGACCAGGGCCCACATGACGAGCACGCGTCGAGTGATCATGGCCGGAACTATCGCCGAACTTGCGCGGGCGGTCAAACTCGGCGCCGGGTTACACTGACCGCCTATCGGCCGGAAGGCCGGCCCAGCGCCGAAGGGGAGGAAGAGCGACCATGAGCCAGATCACAAACCCGACCGCCAGCGACGCCGACCGCGTCCGCGGCCGTGCCGTCGTCATGCAGCCGGAGGACGGCCCCTCGTACTGGCAGCCCATCCCCGCCAACGGCCACGCCGACCCGAAGCTCTACCCGGCGCGCACCGGCTTCGCGGGCCACGCCATGGGCTTCCAGACCATCGCGCCCGGCAGCCGCGTGCGCGAGCACTCGCACGGCGACCAGGTGGAGCTGCAGATCTGCTTCCGCGGCCGCGGGCGCGCGGTGGTCGACGGCGTCAGCCACCCCCTCGTCCCCGGCACCTCCTGCTTCCTCGGCTACGACGTGAAGCACGAGCTGATCAACGACAGCCCCGACGAGGACCTGGTGATGCTCTGGGTGATCACCCCGCCCGGCCTCGAGGATTTCTTCCAGGCGATCGGCCGCCCGCGGCAGCCGGGCGCGCCCGCCCCCGCGCCGTTCGAGCGGCCGACCGACGTGATCGCGATCGAGCGGCGCATGGGCATGAACGACACGAAGTAACCGGCCCCGTCCATGCCGCACGTCTCGATCGGCGACGCCGACATCTACTACGAGGAGCAGGGCCAGGGTCCGGCCCTCATGCTCGTGCCCGGCTTGGGCGGCCAGGGCGCGTTCTGGGGCCCGCAGGTGCGCGACTTCGCGCGGGACTTCCGGGTGATCGTCCACGACCACCGCGGCGCGGGCCGCAGCACCCACTCGCGCATCCGCTACTCGGTGGACCAGATGGCCGCCGACACCGTCGCGCTGATGGATCGGCTGGGCATCGAGCGCGCGCACTACGTCGGCCACTCCACCGGCGGCGCCATGGGCCAGACCATCGCGCAGGACCATCCGGACCGGCTGCAGAGCCTGGTGCTGAGCGCGACCTGGCCCGGACCCGACGCCTACTTCCGCCGCTGCTTCGAGACCCGCAAGGAGCTCCTCCTCCATCGCGGCTTCGAGAGCTACTGGCGCGCCTCGGTGGTCATGCTGCGGCCGCCGCGCTGGGTGAGCGAGCACGACGCCGCGCTCGTCGAGGAGATGGGCCGTCTCTCCGCCGCCCCGCCGCCCGCCGAGGTGCTGGCCAGCCGGATCGACGCGATCGTGGCCTTCGACCGCCGCGCCCGCCTGGGCGAGATCCGCTGTCCCACCCTGGTGGTGGTGGCGGCCGACGACGCGCTCACGCCCCTGTTCTACTCCGAGGAGCTGGCCGCGCGCATTCCGGACGCCAAGCTGGTGGTGCTGCCCACCGGCGGCCACTTCGTGCCGAGCCTGCTGCCCGCGGAGTACAACCGGGCGGTGGGCGATTTTCTCCGCTCCCACCGCGCGACGTAGGCAGGCATGGGCTTCTTCCGCCGGCTGCTGGGGCGCGGCCCCCGGGTGCCCGCCGACACGCTCGGCATCCTCGATCTCTCCGGCGGCACCGTGGCCGGGCTGATGACCGCCGATCGCGCCGCGCTCGCACCGCTCTTCCGTCGGGTCAGCGAGAGCAACGACGCGCCGCCCCGGAGCACGCTGCTGCTGGTCTACTGCACGATCGCCGCCGACGGGGCGATTCTCAACTCGCGGCGCGGCCTGCGGGAGATCATCCGGGACGCGGGCGCGCCGGTGGTGATCGTGGCCACTCCCAACCCGGGCCGGAGCTACACCGTCGCGGCGAACCGGAACAAGCAGGTCGCCCGCGCCAACCTGGTGATGACCCTCGACCGGAACGGGGAGGCCTTCACCCGCTTCTTCCAGCGCCTCGTCGGCGACATGAAGCAGGGCACGTCGATGCCGCGGGCCTGGGTGAAGCTCGCCCCCCAGGTCCCCCGCGGCACGCACCCCGATTGTCCGGAGGCGATCTTCACGTGCGAGCTCGGCCAGCTCGCCTTCTCCTGAGCGCATGACCACGGCGGACCCACCCTACGACCGCGCGCTCCTCCTCGCCGGGACCCGGCGCAACATGGTCCTCGAGCTCTGGGAAGTCGAGCGCTACGGCGCCGACAGCTACCGAGATCCGGACTACGTGTCGATCTACGGCCTGCGCCCGGCCGAGTGGCACGCCCGGGGGATCCGCCTGCTCGGGCGCACCGCGGTCGAGTGCACGAGGGACGGCCTGGGCGACGCGATCGGCCGCGACGTGGCCGCGGTGACCCGCGCCGCGCCGCCCACCGGCGGGATCCTCGTGGTCGACCTCTTCGCGGGATCGGGCAACACCCTCTACTGGCTGCTGCGCCATCAGCCGCGGGCCCGGGGGCTCGGGTTCGAGCTGGACGCCGCGGTGTTCGACCTCACCCGACGAAACCTCGCCCTCCTCGGCCTGCCCATCGACGTGGCCCAGGTGGACTACCGCGCCGGGCTCGCCGGCGCGACAGTGCCGGCCGATCATCTCGTCGTCGTGTTCATCGCGCCGCCCTGGGGCGACGCGCTCGCCCCCGGCGCCGGGCTCGACCTGCGGCGCACCACGCCGCCGATCGCCGAGATCGTCGACGTCCTGGCCGCGCGCTTCCCCGGGCAGCGCCTCCTGTGCGCGATCCAGGTCCACGAGACGGTCGAGCCCGCGTCGCTGGCCGACCTCGCCGCGCGCTTCGACTGGTCGACGCTGCACGTCTACCGGCTGAACAGGCCGGGCGAGAACCACGGCATTCTCCTGGGGACCCGGGGATGGTCGCCGTAGCCGCGACCGTGCTCTGGCGCCGGCTCGACACCCCCGGCCACGACGCCTGTCGCCTCGCCCCGCACGACGCCGGCTGGTCGCTCGACGGCGCGGCGGTCTTCCGCCACGAGGGCGTGCCCGCGCGGCTCGCCTATCACCTCGCGTGCGACCGCGCGTGGCGCACGCAGTGGGGACGGGTGCGGGGCTGGATCGGGCCGCGCGCGGTGGACTGGCACGTGGTACGCGGCGCCGACGGCACGTGGACGCTCGACGACGCGCTCGTGCCCGGGCTCGAGTCGTATGTCGATCTCGATCTCGGCTTCACGCCAGCCACCAACCTGAGCCAGCTCCGCCGCGTCGCCCTCGCGGAGGGGCAGGCCGCCGACGTGCCGGTGGCCTGGCTCGAGGTCGCGACCGGCTCGCTCGTGGCGCTCCCGCAGCGCTACGAGCGGCGCACGGCGTCGACCTACTGGTACGAGGCCCCGAGCGTGGGCTACGCGGACCTGCTCGAGGTCGCCCCGTCCGGCTTCGTCCGTCGCTACCCGGGGCTGTGGGAAGCGGAAGGCTGACCGTATACTGACCCCCATGCGTGATCACGTCGGGCTCGCGGCGCTCTTCGTCGTGACGCTCGTGGCCCTCGTCGCGGCCGGACCCTCCCGCACCGCCGCCCAGGAGACGCCCCCGAACGGCAGCATCCCCGCGGCGACCCAGGCCGCGCTGCGCTGGCTCGCCATCATGGACGGCGGACAACCGGGCCAGGGCTGGGACGCGGCGGCGCCGCCGCTGCAGCAGGCTCTCACCAAGGAGGCGTGGACCCGCGCGGTCAGAGAAGCCCGGGGCCCGCTCGAGCCGTTCGGGCCGCGCGTTTTGCTGTCGGCGCAGTACGCGGCCACGCTGCCGAACGCGGCGCCGGGCCCCTACGTGGTGCTGCAGTACCGCACCAAGGTCTCGCAGGACCGTGAGGTAGTGGAGACGGTGGTGCCGATGCTCCAGCCGGACGGCTCCTGGCGCGTCTCCGGCTACTACGTCCGGATGAGCAACTGAGGCGGCCGATGCGCCGCCCGCACGCGTCCCTGCTCGGCCTGCTCGTCTCGCTCGCCGCCGCCTCGCCCGCCGGCGCCCAGGTGCCGCCTTCGGCGGAGGAGCGCGCGCGGTACACCGGGCTCCTGTCCGCCGCCGATCGCGGCGACACCGCCCTGATCCGGTCGCTGACCGCGGGCGGCGTGAAGCCGGACGGCCAGGACGGGCACGGCCGCACCCCGCTGCACGTCGCGACCTACCGGGGACACCACGAGGCGATGCGCGCGCTCGTGGCCGCGGGCGCCGACCCCAACGCGCTGGACCGCGACCGCTACGACATCGTCACGATCGCGGCGGTGGCGGGCGACATGCCCACCCTCGCGACCGCGCTGGCCGTCGGCGGGAGCGCCCGCAACGTCACAAGCCGCTACGACGGCACCGCCCTCATCGCGGCGGCGCACCTGGGCCACGCCGAGGTGGTCCGCACCCTGATCCGGGCGGGGGCCCCGCTCGATCACGTCAACAACCTGGGCTGGACCGCGCTGATCGAGTCCATCGTCCTGGGCGACGGCGGTGTCCGCCACACCGACACCCTGGTCGCGCTCGTCACCGCGGGCGCCAACGTGAACCTCGCCGACCGCGGCGGCCTGACGCCGCTGGCCCTGGCGCGCTCCCGCGGCTACGACACCATGGCGCGCGCGCTCGAGCGGGCCGGCGCGCGCTGAAGGGAGGCCTCGCAATGGGCAAGCTCGACGGCAAGGTCGCGGTCATCACCGGCGGCGCGAGCGGCATCGGGCACGCCACCGTCCGGCTCTTCGTGGAGGAGGGCTGCCGCGTGGTGATCGCCGATCTCCAGGACGACAAGGGCGCGCGCCTCGCCGAGGACCTGGGCAAGTCGGCCACCTATCTCCACGCGGACGTGAGCCGGGAGGCCGACGTGAGCGGCGCGATCGCCCACGCGGTCTCGCGCTTCGGGCGGCTCGACTGCGTGTTCAACAACGCGGGCGCGGGCGGGGTGACCGGGCCCATCGAGACGATCCCGGCCGAGGGCTTCGACGACACGATGGGCGTGCTCCTCCGCGGCGTGTTCCTCGGCATCAAGCACGCCGCGCCAATCATGAAGCGGCAGGGGCACGGCAGCATCATCAGCACCGCGAGCGTGGCCGGCCTGCAGGCGGGCTTCGGGCCCCACGTCTACAGCGCGGCGAAGGCCGCGGTCGTGCACCTGACCCGCTCGGTGGCGATGGAGCTGGGCGAGAGCGGGGTGCGCGTGAACTGCATCTGCCCCGGCGGCATCGCCACGCCGATCTTCGGGGCCGCCATCGGCGCGGCCGGCGGCCCCGAGGCCGACCGGGTGGCGGAGGTCATGAAGACGCTCCTGGCCTCGCGCCAGCCCATCCAGCGCGCGGGCCTGCCGGAGGACATCGCGCGCGCCGCCCTCTGGCTCGCGAGCGACGATTCGAGCTTCGTCACCGGGCACGCGCTCCTGGTGGACGGCGGGCTCACCGGCGGGCGCATGTGGTCGGTCGTCCAGGAGCAGCGCGAGCAGCTGCGGCGCGCCCTCGGCCTCGGCGGTTGACCGTGACGACGCTGCGGGTGGCCTTCCTGCACCTGGCCCCGGTGGCGGGCGACCTCGCCCACAACCGGAGGCTGGTGGAGGCGGCGACCACCACCGCGGCCGGGCTCGGGGCCGCGTGGGTGATCACCCCGGAGCTGTGCATCACGGGCTACACGTTCGCGGATG
>Ga0210408_10004294_pt1 | contig 12785 bp, 16 predicted proteins | sample IncBWH4MmetaG_FD_155471 | JGI IMG/M metagenome (GOLD analysis project Ga0210408, IMG submission 155471) | Forest soil microbial communities from Barre Woods Harvard Forest LTER site, Petersham, Massachusetts, United States - Inc-BW-H-4-M | ecosystem: Environmental > Terrestrial > Soil >...
AGCAATTTGGCTCCAGGACTACCCAACACAGCGCTAATCCGGCGACCGCGAGGAGCCCAGTGCGCACGACTTGCGCTAGATTGGAACAAAATTGGAACGACGGTCAAAACCGGCTCTCTCTCCAGATGCAAGAAAACCTCGCACTTGCAGGGCTTTCTTACATAGCGGGGGCGGGATCTGAACACCTATCAGCGACCGGAACCGCCCACCGCATCGAGGAAATCTGGACCCTAGCCTAGCAGCGCCCCGTGTCTGCAACGGGAGCGCGCGCCAGCGTACCGCTCGCACCGGCCGCTGCGTCGCCCGTAGGCTGCGAGTGGCCGGCTGTAGGACGGCGCACGCAAACCCACCACGGGAGGCGACATGGCAGACCCCAGGATGGAGGGCACCATCACGATTCGACTGCGGATACGCGACCTACCGCCAAGTGGGTTGCCCGATCTGGCCTTCGACGCCGACTGGCTGCGAAGGGAACTTCCGAAGCTCACGTACAAGAAGTCAAGACCGATCCCCGACAAGCGTTACGAACTCATCGAGTGCGGGGCATCGGTTAGCCCAGAAGCACCGAACGCCACCTGATCGCCGCCGCACGCAGACCTAGGCTTGATCCGTGCGCAGAAAAGACTGGGCCGTGTCGGTCATCGTGACATGCCTCGCCGGGGCCGCGGCGCTGCTCCATGACCACACGCTCGCGGTGGTGCTCCTGCTGACGCCTGCGGCCGTGGGCGCCGTCGTGATCGCGTGGGATGTCCTGCGTAGATCACCCAAGCGACCGGCGGGGACGCTCCGGATGCTCACGCCTCCGTCGATCCGCGTCCCGCGTTCGCACCGGAGCGCAGCCGGAACTCGCCCGTGAGGCGGGCGCGCTCGTAGATGCGGTCGGCAAGCTCGGGCACCGGACGGCAGCTTATTCGCCGGTTCCGTACTCGGTTGGCGCTTGCTTCGCGGGACTTGTCGTAATCGGTTCGGCCTCTAGTCCGAGCAGGCGGGGTAGTTCATCGAGCGATCCCAACCGCTCGGCGCCGGCTTCGCGCAGTGCCCGCTCGTCGCTGTCGGCGGTATAGCCAATGGCACGCATCCCGGCCGCAATCGCGGCTTCGACGCCGGATGGCGTGTCCTCGACCACGGCACAGGCGGCGGGCTCGACTCCGATCGTGGCCGCCGCATACAGAAACAGGTCGGGCGCCGGCTTGCCGTTGGCGACCGAATACGCGGAGAACCGGGCGTGCTCAGGAAAGAGATGGTCGAGGCCGGTGAGCGCGAGCGAGAGCCGCGTCTTCTCTAGCTTCCCCTGCGAGGCCACGCACACGCGCAGCCCGGCGCTACGCAGGCGCTCAACCGTCTCGGCCACTCCGGCGACCGGCTCCAGTTCACGGCGGAAAGCCTCCGAGCGCTCGACCTCGTAGCGAGCGAGCCAAGCCGCCGGCAACGAGCGGCCCAGCTTGACCTCCGCGTTAGCGAGTACGTCTGCGAGGAGCAGCCCTTGGTATTCGCGGCGGGCCTGCGGCAACGTGGTCGGTAGCCCCTGCTCGGTGAGCATCGCCGCGAGCACCCGATTGGAGATGACCTCGCTATCGACCAAGACGCCATCGCAGTCGAAGATCACAAGCTCCGCGACCAGCGTCATTGCTGTTCCGGCCCTCGCGTCCAAGCCAATATCGAAGCTCGACCGGGGCGGCGCGCAGCGCACCCGGCGGCAACGTCGGATGCAAGCTGCCGTAGGCCGGCGTCAAGCTCGGCGGGATGATCCCGCTGCAAGCGCTCGAAGTAACTTGTCTGCGCCCGCCATCGTTGTTCGAGCACCTTCTCGGGATACGCCGCCAACGCGGCGAGCGAGGCGTCTTTCAGATCGTCTAGGACAATCTCGCGCCGTTGCCCGCCGGGCAGCATCGCAAGCAAATCAGCGACGGGCAGGTGACTCGTCTGCATCCACGCTCGCGTCGATGGGAAGTAGTCGAGAAACCAAAGGTCGTCAATGTCCTCGCGCGTACAGACCATCACGGCTAGGCGACCGCCCGGTTGCAGGATGCGTCGCGCCTCGGAGAGCGCCGCGCCGGGGTCGGCTACGTGATGGAGCATCGAAACAAGAATCGCGGCGTCGAAGCTCTCCTCGGCAACCGGGAGTTGTTCTGCGGCAGCAGCAATGGTCGCCAAGCCCTTTTGCGCGGCAAGGGCAAGCATCTCGGGCGAGCGGTCGATCACGACCGGCTGCCAACCCTCCTGCTCAAGCGCAAGCGCATAGTTGCCGGTTCCGCCGCCAATGTCCGCCAGGCGGTTCCCCGGTGCGCCGGCAATTGCAGCTTGTAGCGCGGCGAGAATGGGACCGCTCGCAGATCGCGTTTGGTCATATGTCTCGGCCTGCCGTGCGTAATCGGGAAGCAGGCTCATCGGAAAGAAGCGCCCACGTCCGTCGTCTCCCCGGCAGGATTCATGCGCGTCGGAGTCTAGTCCTGTGGCTCGGCGCGCTTCGCTCCTAGTTGCGCGGGCCACAGCAGCGCGCGTGCGAGGCGAGCGGGCCTCAAAGGTCGCCGTAGAATGGGTCGCGCGATGATCGACATTGACGATCCGGGCGCGCTGCCTGAGCTTCGGCGGTTCATCGTGTCGGTGGGGCTCGACCCTTCCGGGCTGACTGACGATGAGGTGCGGGCTCGTGTACGTGTGCTGCTTGACGAGCGCGTGCCGGCGCCTGCTGTCGGGTTCGGGGATGGGCCGATCAATGGGCGCGAGTGGTTCGCTGCGGCATTGACGGCGGGCGGGTTCCGGCAGCCCGAGGACCGCGACCGGCGTGCTGTGGTAGACGCGGGCGAGCCGGTGCATCTCGTTGTGCTGGCGATCCTGGTGATGCGGCATTTGTCCAATGCGCGCCCGCAACAGCCGTGGACGGACGAGAGCCTTGCGGCGCAGTCGGGGCAGCCGGTCGAGGACTTCGCTCGCGCACAACGACTACTGGATGAGGTCGCGGCAGATGTGGGCGGCCCGCCGGCCCAGGTCCTCTCCGCCTGGGTTCAAGAACGCTTCGAGCTCGTCGTCAGCCCCCTGTTACGCACCGAAGCGCAGGATGTACTCGCCCGACCAAAGCTCCGTCGATGGGTGAGCCACGCCGCCGCACAGGAGCTCGTGCAAGCGTTGCACGAAACCGCGATCCTCGCCAACGATCCACCGGCGCAGGCGGGATTGACACCCGACCCCGACAACGACTACCTCATCGCCCTGGCTCGCTCAGCGGACGTCGCATACCTGGTGTCTGGGACACCCACCTGACGGGACTCCCCGATCCCCAGCCACCCGTTCTCACATCCCGGCAATTGGGATCTTCACGCCCTCGGTCGAGATCCCGAGCGCCACGATATGGGTGCGCTCAGCGATCTGGAGCCCGTCGAGCGTCATCACCGCGAGGCGCACGTCCTCCAGCATCAACGCAACCTTTTGTTGCGCGTGCAACTATAGTAGGTTGCATGACGCCGCATGTATCGGCAGCCGGTTGGTGTCAAGGAGCGTCACGACCCGCATCTGTCCTCATGCCGAGACGTGCTTCCCACCACGCGACCGGCACGATCTTCACGGCGAGGTCCAGTGTCCCCGTGTCGAGCTGCTCGGCCAGCTGCGTAATTGCGACCAGCCTTCGTGCGAGGAGCTCGTCGGGCATGTCACCGGCGATCTGGACGGCGGGGTTGCTTCGAGCCCGGTGCCAGCGCAGCTCATCGCCATCACTTGGCTCGGACTGGTCGAGGAGGCTTCCAAGCCAGGCGAGGCTCCCGGCGAGCTCCACGTGACGATCCACCACCTCTGCATAGGCGTCGGCGCTCAGCATCACAGCGGCCCACCGCCCCAGCACCTCGTCGTTGTGAACCACGAGCCGCGCCACGCGGTCACGCAAAGCTTGGCGTCGATCGGTGTCGGCGATCAGACCATGAATCGCTTTGCTCAGGCGCGGTGTGTCGTGCACCACGCGGGCGGCTGCGTCGACAGCCGCCGGCGGGTGCTCAGCTGGCATCAGTCCGGCCAGCTCCACCATCGCCGTCCAGACCATCCGAGCATCGCGGACCAACTCGAGCATCACGTACTGCGCCAGGACGCTCCAGCGTCGGCGCCTACGGATCTCCAGCGCCTCGTTTACGATCGCGACCGAAAGCATCACGACGATCGCGCTGGACACGAGACCAGCAAGGAGCGGGCGACGTACCCACAGACGCTCGGCGAACTGTTCGGACGCTATCGCCGCTGCTAGAGCGAGCAGCGCCACTGCAGCGCCAGTGCGGGTCTGTCGCAGGTAGGACTCTACGGATTCTGAGCGTCGGGGTCCGGGCGAGCGCCGTGCCATCGGTCGAGCTTACGTGCCCGGAGCGCGCCATTCGTCCTTTAGGTGTATACGGGGCAGGTGGTGAAGCGGAGGCGTCGTGCGGCGTCTCGATGTTCGCGCACCGGATACGACGATGGGATGAGCAGCTTGCATGGCTTGTCGTATGTGCCGGGCGATCTGCTCGGGCGTTAGCGTGGCGGCCGACCTAGTACTCCAAGGCCTTGTTGCGGATCGTTACGAGGCTGACGATCTTGCCGTCGCGGACACTGAAGTAGCTGGTCAGGATGAGCGGGACCGGGAGGTTGGTCTTGTCGTAGTCACCGTCGTATGCGGCGCGCACGATCGTGTCGCCGTGGTGGTCGATGACCTCGGTGACGTACATGGTGACGTTGTCCCCGACGATCTCCTTGGCGACGAAGCGCCCGATCGCGTCGACTCCGCGGATCTCGCGGTTAGCGTCGTTGATGTAGGCGTCCTCGGCGAAGGTGGCCACGATCGCGTCGGTGTCGAACGAATTGACGGCCGCGATGTGGTCAGCGATCACACCGGTGAGTGGGGTGGTGGGCGTTGCGGGCATCACTGTGAACCTCCAGTGTTGTGATGGTGCTGGCCGAAATGGCCTTCGTCGGGAGCTTCGGTTCTTCCCCACGGGGAGAGTCAAGAGCCGATCTGCGGCTTGACCCTCCCCCAGGGGGAGAGCGCATACTGCAGAGCCATGAGCGCTTCTCTGACCATCGGCGACTTCGCGCGCGCCACGCACCTGAGCATCAAGACGCTGCGCCATTACCATCGCGTCGGCGTTCTGGAGCCGGCCGACGTCGATCCGGATACCGGATATCGCCGCTATCGCACCGACCAGATCCCCGTGGCGCAGGTCATCCGCCGCTTCCGCCAGCTCGATATGCCGCTGGAGGACATCCAGGCTGTCCTTGCGGCGCCTGACGTCGCCGCTCGCAACGCCGTGATCGCCAACCACCTCGGCAGGCTGGAGGCCTCTTTGGAGCGCACTCAGCAGGCGACGGCGTCGCTGCGCGACCTGCTCGACCCTCAGTCATCGACCCTCCCCGCCGATCTCGAGCACATCAGCGTGCCGGCGACCGCCGCCGCCGCGATCACCGACACGATCGACATCGACGACGCATCGGCCTGGTATCAGGGCGCGCTGGGGGAGCTGCGCGCGACCCTAGCAGCCCAACGTGTGCGGCCCGCCGGCCCCACCGGTGGGATCTTCGCCAATGAGCTGTTTGCTGAGGACCGCGGTGAGGCGATCGTGTTCATCCCCTGTGACCCCGCATTCCGGCCGACTGGACGGATCGCCGCGCTGGTCGTTCCCGGCGCCGAGCTGGCCGTCACCACCCATGTCGGATCGCACGCCGAGATCGACCGCGCCTACGGTGCCCTGGCCACCCATGTCGCCCACCACGCGATCGGTGTCGATGGCCCCATCCGTGAGTACTACCTCGTTGACCGCTACACCACGCCAGATGAAGCTCAGTGGCGCACTCAAATCGGCTGGCCCATCTTCGACACCGGGCGCTACTGACACAGGCGATCGCAGGCGGCCATTGCTCCCCTCGTGAGACACGATCGCCACAGCGAACAGCCTCAGATGAGCGAGATTCCATCTCACATGAACGAGACGCCGCACGGCGTGAAGCGCTACAGCTGTTTCACCCTGCGATCCGGTTGGCGGAGGGTTGGCCGGTCTGTGCGGCGGACCGAGCGTCGCCGAGCAGGGTGAGGACGACCTCGCGGACCTCCTGCTCTAGGTTGGGCTCGTTCAGGCGGCCGTTCTCGTCGAAGCGCTCGCCTGCTTGACCGACGGCGACCTCGCCTTCGCTCACCCGAGCGCCGATCGCACCGAGAACCTTGCGCAGCTCAGCCTGCGCCCAGACCGCACCGAACATGCCGGAACTCGCGCCGATCACGGCAACCGGCTTGTAGCGGAGGGGGTTGGCAGCGAATGGGCGCGAAATCCAGTCGAGCGCGTTCTTCAGCGCACCCGGGACCGAGGAGTTGTACTCGGGGGTGACGAAGAACACGGCGTCGGCGTCCCGGACCGCCGCGCGGATTCGCGCGACGGCCTCGGAAGCGTCCTCGTTGTCGTAGTCCTCGTCATAGGGCGGGATGTCGCGCAGCCCGTGGTAGATCTCGAACTCCGCGCCCTCGGCCTCGAACAGCTCGCCAGCATGACGCAGAAGCGCCGTGTTGTAGGAGTCGCGGCGCAAACTGCCGCTGATGCCAAGGACCCGCATCGCTACGCCTGCTTTGACAGCTGCAGCTCAGCCGTGATCGTCACCTCGCCGGCGAGCGCCGGCTCACCACTGGGCAGCGGGTTGTTCCAGCTGACGCCGAACTTGGCCCGGTCGACCACCGTCCGGAGCGTCAGGCCGAAGCGTTCCCCGCCGTAAGGGTCGGCGATCGGGTCCGAGATTTCGCCGGTGATCTCGGCGGCTTCGGTGTGTCCCTTGATCGTGATCTCGCCGGCGATCGTGATGCGATCCCTGTCGCGGTTGATCGCCTTGGATGTGAAGGTCAGCTCGGGGTGGGCCTGGGCGTCGAAGAAGTCCGGGCTTTGCAGGTGCGCCGCGAGGTTCTCGTCCGGGACCTGAACGGATGCGACCCTCGCGGACCCAGTCAGCACGCCGTCGGTGACGGCGGCGTCGAAGTCGCCGAACGTTCCGTGGAACGTGCCTGCCATGTAGTCGACGGCGAACCCGATGCTCGAATGGACCTTGTCGACCGACCAAGTGCCGGCGGGTAGTGCTTGAACGTCGATGGTGGTCATTGTCTTGTTACCTCCTTTGGATGGCGGGCTGGTGGTGGGGGAAGTCCTTGCTGGTGAGTGGGAGCGGGATACTTACCTTGAGGCGTCAGGGGCCTCGCTCACGGGAGACGAATCAGGTTGTTGCCGGCCAGCGGGCCGCCGACCTGCTGCATCTCGCCGCCCTTACGCAGGCCACCAAGGTCGATGACGAAGAAACCTGCATCCTCGAACAGCGCGGCGACCTCGGACTTGGCCTCGCCGTCGTTGCCCGAGAGGAAGATCACACGCCGGCCGCCCGCCTCGTGCGGATCGGAGCCGAGCACGGCGGCCGCGAACGTGTTCCCGGCCTTCACCACGCGCGCCGGGGCAACGAGATCGGCCACGACCTCGCTGGACGTGCGCCCGGCCAGGTCGCTGGGGTCGAAGTCGTTGGTCGGATCGATCACGATCCGTCCCTCCCACTCCAACCCGTCGACTGCCTGCGGCACGTCCGGCCACATCACAGCAAGCACGACGATGTCCGCGGTCGCGGCTTCTCTAGCGGTTCCCGCCGATACGCCGTCACCGAGCTCCTGTGCCATCGCGGTCAGCGACTGCGCGCCGTGCCTGTTTGCGATCACGACCGGACGACCGGCACGCCTCGAGATCTTCGCCATTGCCTGGCCGATGCGGCCCGCGCCGATGATCCCGACGCTCTTGACGTTCGCTGGTTGCATCAGGTTCCTTTCTCAAGCGACCTTCTGAGCACGTGTGCAAGCAGCGCCCCTGCGCCGGCGACACCCAACCCGACGACGATTGCGAAGCCGAGCACCGTGTCGGGCGGGGTTGCACCCCGATCGAGCGCGACGCCGGCGCCGATCACGGGGATCGAGAGCCCGACGTAAAGCGCGATCAGCAGGTCCGAGGTCATCTCGAGGCGGTTCTCCGGCGCGGTTGCTTCGAGCACCAGACCGGTCGTCCCTTTGAACATGGCGCCCGCGCCTGCGCCGATCAACGCACCCGAGAGCAGGAACAGAGCGAGGCTTGGGCTCGAGAGATGCACGGAAATCACGAGCAATGCGAGGCCTACGAGCATGGAGATCGTGCCGAGCACGAGCACGCGCGAGGGCGGCATCCTGTTCGTCGCCAGCTGCGAGGCCACGCCCGCGGAGAACACCAGGAAGAGCGTGGCGCCGGACAGCGCGTGTGAGGAATGGCCGAACGTGACGGCGAGGAGCAGCCCGGACAGCCCGGCGAACAGTCCATTCGCCGCAAACGCCGTGAGCGTCGCCAGCGCCCCTGGAACCAGGAGCCCGACCGTGCGTGACGTGCCGCGCGACCGGCCGGCGGCAGGAGCTCGCGTGCCTGTCTCGGGCGCGGCCGCTAGGCCGAACAGCGCGATCGCGCCGAGCCCGACGAAGATCAGATACGGCAGCGTCAGGGGCCATTTTGCCCACTCGGCCAGGCAGCCGGCGATCAGAGGTCCGAGGCCGAGGCCGCCGACGTTCACCGCCGTTCCGATGTTGCGGGCGCGGATCGGGGACGCGTTCGGGTTCGCGCGGGCGCGCAGCTCGATCAGGTAGGTGATGGCGGTACCGGCGGCCAACCCGACCGCTACACCGGTGATCAGGCGCCCGATGAGCAACCCCGGGAGAGCCTTCCACGCTGCGAGCAGACCGGCTGCTGCCATCATCGTCGCGACCGAGCCGAGCATCACGTTTCGGCGTCCGGCGCGCGCGGCGATGTACCGCACCGACCCGAGGGCGGCGATCGTCCCGGCGGCGAAGATCGCGTAGATCACTGTGATCGTGAGCGCCGACAGGTGATCTCGTTCGCGGTAGAGACCGTAGAGCGGGCTCGGGAGCGTGGCGGACGCCATCACGATCAGGAAGCCGAATGCAACGGCCCAGAAGCCGGAGCCTCTTCGCCGGGTCGCAGTGGCCGGCAGGGCGTGAGTGTCACCGCTCGAGATTGGATTTGATTGCTCTACGCTCACCTCACCCTCACCACACCCTCATTCCTCCATCGACGACGAGGTCGATCCCCGTCACATAGGAGCTCTCATCGGAGGCGAGGAACAGCGCTACGTTCGCCACGTCCTCCGGCTTGCCGAAGCGACCCAGGAGCGTTCTGCCGCGCATCTCGCGACCCCACTCCTCGTCCTCGAGCTCCCCGCGAGTCGCGTTGCTTTCGATCAGTCCCGGCGAGACCGAGTTGACGCGGATCCCGTGCTCGCTTCCTTCCAGCGCGAGCTGGCGCGTCATCCCGATAATTGCCGCCTTGTTCGTAGTGTGTGCCAGAGACGGAAGTAGCTTGAAGCTGAGTGAACCGTTCAGCGACGCCATGTTCACGACCACGCCCCGACTGTCGATCAGGTGCGGCCACGCGGCACGGGTGAGGTAGAACACGAGGTCGACCTCGTCCTGCTGTGCAGCACGCCACTCCTCGTCGGTGAAGTCCTCGAGCCGGTGGAAGTGAGACCTGGCCGCGAGGTTGTACAGCACGTCGATCCTGCCGAACTCGCTTATCGCCAGCTCGACGAGCTTCGCGCATGCGGCGGGATCACCGAGGAGACAAGGCTGTAGCGAGACTATCTGGCCGCCGGCGGTGCGTACCGCCTCGAGCGTCTCCTCCGCGGGCTCGACCGCCACGTCGCAGCCCACGAGCAGTGCACCCTCGCGTGCGAACGTCAGCGCGGCCGCGCGTCCCATGCTCCCGCCTGTGCCCGTGACGATGCAGACCTTTTCTGCCAGTCGGCCGGGCACCTAGTTGGCCCCCTGCAGGGCGGCAGCCGCGGCCTGCTTCTCCGCCTCGGCGACACCAACGGCCGCCGTGAGCTTCGGGGCCTCCGTGAAGTACCAGTAGATGACATCGCGGGCCGGGCCCGCGGCCGGGGTCGCCCAGTCGCGGAAGAGCTCGGTGTTCACCGCGAGTGCCGTGGTCGGCACGGCGCCAGCGTGCGCGAGCCGCTCGATCCCGGTGCGGTGCGCGACCTGTGAGCGACCACCCACGGCGTCCGTGACGTACATCACGTCGTAGCCGTCCTTCAGCGCCTGGACCGACGCGAACGTGAGGCAGATCTCGGTGTGCAGCCCCCCGACGATCAGGCGCTTGCGCCCGGTCGCTCTCACCGCCTCACGGAAGGTGCCATCCTCGAAAGCGTTCATCGACGAACGGTCGATCGGCTCTATACCCTCCAGCTCGGACAGGATCGAGGGAAGCGTCGGGCCGTTGAAGCCAAACGCAACCCCCACGGTTGACAGCACGATCGGCATGTCGAGTGCCTTGGCGGTCTTCGCCAACAGCCTCACATTCAGCTCGACCAGATCCGCGTCCGTTTCCGAGCGGATTACCTCGAACATCTCCTTCTGGTAATCGATCAGCACCAGAGCGCAGTCCTCGTACGTCCAAACACCTAGATCCCTGTTCATCGTCTTTCTCCTTTTTGTGGCCAGTTCTTGGGTGTGAGTCGCCGTCTGGCGGCATCGAGTTCGTTTCTTGGGCCTCAAGTCCGGGCTCAGGGGTGAACCTGTGAGGCGTAGCCCAGGTCGAGACGCAGTGACTGCATGACATGGAAGGTGGTGCTGGCCGTGAACACGTCTGCGGCCGCGAGCACGCCGGTGTACTTCTCGATCACCGGTGTCGCCGCCGCGGCGGCGACCGCGTCGAGGTAACCCCTGACTCCAGCCCAGGTGTTCTCTCCGTACTTCATGAAGTAGGGCGTCGGGTCCACTGTGTCCAGCGCCGTGCGGGAGCTCGACGCGATGTCGGCCATGTACTGCTGGTGCAGGGCGATGTCATCGCGGGCGCCAAGCCGTCCCATGTGCCCGCCGATGAAGTGCTTCCACGGGTAGCCAAGCGCCGTGTCTGGGGCATTGATGTAGCCCTGCACATCCTCGGTGAGGTTGCTCTGATACACCGGGGCCCAACCCGGGTTGACGATGTCGACGAGCATCAGCGTGTCGTGGTCGGGCAGGTGGATGAAGATGTTGTCGGGGGAGTGGTTCGTCCCGTGCCAGGCCAGCTCGATGCGTGCGCCGCCGATCTCCAGGGAGAGGCTGTCGGCGAAGGTCTCCTCGGGTGGGGGCCTTGCGGGGTCGTCGTCGCGAAGCAGGAGCTTGCGGGTCTCCTCGTGTCCAATCCGAGCAACGCCTGACGCAAACAGCGAGGAGGCGCCAGTGTGGTCGGCGTGGTGGTGGGAGTAGATGAGGTGCGTGACCTCGTTGCTTACTCCGTTGGCGGAGGCGATCTCATCGACGGCCCGCTGGATGTTGTGGCCGATCGTGGGCGGCGCGTCGAGCAGGACCACGCCGTCGGTGCTCGTCAGGAACGCCGCCTGGTAGGTGCCGTCGGTGACCCAGTAGAGGTTCCGCTCGACCCGGCCTACGTAATACCCCTGCTCGTTCAGCGCGGGGCCGAGCGCCGGCCGAGGGATCGGCGCATAGTCCGGAAGCCCCTCCGCAGTCTTGGGACGCGTGTCGGCGAACGCCTCGGTGGTCGTGTCAGGTGCGCTCATCGGGTCCTCGCCTGGTCGTTGCTCTTCACGACCACTGAGCGTGTCCCCGCACCCCCGGCGATCGCATCCCTGGATTCCTTAGTCGTGGCCTGGGCGCCGGACGGCGCGCGGCGGGCGACCAGGCGAGCGACGTGGCCATATCCGGGGGCACCGGGACAGCATTCCGACGAGAGGGCGATCGCCTCGACCTGCTCGTTCTCGACGTGTGTTGCGACGGTCCGTCTGCGTCCCGGCAGGAGCGCAACCGCAAGCGCGGCACCGCTCGCGCAGATGATCGCGGCCACGATGAACCCTCCCTTGAACCCGTGCGTGAGCGCGACCGGCAGCGCCGCGCCTCCGTGCAGCGCGTTTGTCACCCGGGTCGTGGAAACCGTCGAGAGGATCGCGAGCCCGAGCGCTCCGCCGACCTGCTGCGTGGTGTTGAGCAGGCCTGACGCGAGACCCGAGTCCTCTGGCGCGACCCCGGTGGTAGCGGAGATCGTGATCGGCACGAACGACAACCCGAGACCGATCCCGAGGATCAGCATCGCCGGGAACACGTGGCTCCAGTAGTCGCCGTGGCCGGACACCTGCGTGAGCACGATGAACCCCGCCGTGGAGATCGAGAGACCAGTGACCAGCACGGGCTTGGGGGTGAAGCGGTCGACGATGCGCGAGGCGCCGGCCGAGCCTGCGATCAGGGTGAGGCTGAAGGGCAGATACGACACGCCCGTCTTCAGCGCGCTGAAGCGGAGGACCTGCTGGAGATAGAGCGTGCAGAAGAAGAACATCCCGAACAGCGCCGCCGCGACCAGCAGCATCGTCACGTCCGAGGCGGCGAGGCTCCGGTTGGAGAAGATCCGCAGGGGAACCAGCGGGTCCCGCTGCCGGCTCTCGATCAACACGAATGCCGAGACGAGCACGGCCGCCACGGCGAACCCGGCAATCGTCTTGCCCGAGCCCCATCCCCAGCTGTCGGCCTTGATCAAGGTGAACACGAGGGCGAGCATTCCGAGTGTGATCGCCATCGCCCCACCGACGTCGTAGCCGCGCTGCGCGCCTGCATCCGCACGGCTTTCGGGGACGATGCGCGGAGTCAGCGCCAGCACCGCCGCCCCGATCGGGACGTTGATGAAGAACACCCATCGCCAGCTGATCGCCTGAACGATCACCCCGCCGAGCAGCACCCCGACCGCGCCGCCAGCCCCCGCGACCGCACCCCATACGGCAAGTGCGCGATTGCG
>Ga0210408_10004295_pt1 | contig 12784 bp, 11 predicted proteins | sample IncBWH4MmetaG_FD_155471 | JGI IMG/M metagenome (GOLD analysis project Ga0210408, IMG submission 155471) | Forest soil microbial communities from Barre Woods Harvard Forest LTER site, Petersham, Massachusetts, United States - Inc-BW-H-4-M | ecosystem: Environmental > Terrestrial > Soil >...
TAGCGGGAGAGGAGTAGGGGGGTGAAGCCGCGGGCGGTGAGGGTGCGGACGGTGGGGGCGGCCTGGGCGCGGTCGGGGAAGGAGCCGATACGGACGCGGTAGACGGTGGTGCCCGCGACGCTGGACTCGGCGATGGTCGCCTCGGCACCCACCGCGTCGCGCAGCGCTTCCGCGCGCTCCCGGCTCGTGAACGAGCCCACCTGGACCGTGAAGGTGCCGTCGGACCCGGGCGCCTCCCATCCGGTGTTGGGCAAGGCGATCACCCGGAGGCGGATCGGGAAGATCCCGGCGCCGACCGCGCCCAGCTGGCGGGCCGCCGCGTACGAGACGTCGAGGATCCGACCCTTCACGAAGGGCCCCCGATCGTTGACCCGCACCTCGGCGGACTGGCTCGTGTCGCGGTTGGTCACGAGCACGCGCGTGCCGAAGGGCAGGGTGCGGTGGGCCGCGGTGAGCTGGTTCATGTCGTAGATCTCGCCGCTGGCGGTGCGCTTGCCCTGGTGCTGCGATCCGTACCAGGAGGCGTAGCCGATTTCCTCGGCGCCTGCGGCGGGCGGCTCGGCCGGAGGCCGGGTCGTCACGACCGCGGTGGAGCAGCCGGCCAGCAGGGCCAGAAGCGACAGCGCAGCGGCCGGGAGAACGCGGCGGTGCGTCACGTCTCCTATCCTGCCATCCGGGCCGGGATAGGGCCAGGGGGCCGCCCGGCCACCATCGATTGCGGGCGATTGCGGGGCGGGACCCCTTGTCTTGTCGGGGGTTTCCTGATACTCAAGGAGGCCCAGCTTCCGCGAGGAGGGAGTCTCGATCCGTGCGGCTCAAGCGAGAGGACGTGGAGCGGATGATGGAGGGCCGGCCCGCGGGCAGCACGCTCGAGGAGGCCCTCGAGGTCTTCGAGGTCTTCGCCAGCGGCAGCCTCGCGGACGAGATCTACGTGCTCGACGATGTCGGGGGCAAGCGCATCGCCATCGCCCCCTCCGCCTTGAAGGCCAAGTACCGGAAGGAGTAACACGCCATGGCCATCGTCACCATCTCCCACGAGATCGGCGCCGGCGGCCCGGAGATCGGCCAGCTGCTGGCCGAGCGTCTGGGCAGCCGCTACGTGGACCACGAGCTCATCTCCAACGCGGCCACCCGCTACGGCCTGCTGGAGGAGAAGCTCTCGCACCTCGACGAGTCGAAGCCCTCGCTCTTCGAGCGCTTCGACGCCGAGACGCGGCGCTACATCACGGTCATCCAGACCGCGCTCTACGACTTCGCCGAGCAGGACAACGTGGTGCTGATGGGCCGCGGCGGGCAGTGGCTGCTGCGCGGCATTCCCCACGTGCTGCGCGTGCGGGTGATGGCGCCCTTCGACGTGCGGGTCAAGCGGCTGACCAAGAAGCTCGCGGGCCCGATGGGGGAGCAGACCAACCCGCGCACCGTCACCGAGTTGGTGCGCCGCGACGACGGCGAGAAGGCCGGGCGCATGCGCTACCTCTACGAGGTCAGCATCACCGACCCGTCGCTCTACGACCTGGTGATCAACACCGAGAAGCTCTCGATCGGCGCCTCGGTCGGCCTGCTCGCCGGCGTGGTCGGGCAGCCCGAGCTGGCCGCCACATCCGCGAGCGCGCAGCTCGTGGCCGATCGCTCGCTCGCCTCGCGGGTCCAGGTCGCGCTCGCCACCCACCCGGAGACGCGCAAGTACCGCATCACGGTGGAGGCCCGGAGCGGCGTCGTCACCCTCGAGGGCACCGCGGCGATGGACGAGGCGATGGACGTGGCCCGGAGCGTGGAGGGTGTGCGCGACGTCAAGGCGCGCCAGGTGGACATCCCGCCGATCCCGCCCTTCGTGGCGTAGGCGGACGCGCCGGGCTCGATCAGTTCTTGGCGGGCGGGGCCGACCGCCGGCCCGCGTCCTCCGGCACCTCGGCGATCATGACCGTCACGTCCATCTTCTGCTTCTTGCGGACGATCTGGAGCGTGACGCTCTTGCCGACCCGGCTCTCCGCGACCAGGCGCTGGACATGCCGGTAGTCCTCCACCGGGACCTTGTCGAACGCGACGATCACGTCGCCCTGCTCGAGCCCGGCCTGCGCGGCGGGGCTGCCGGTGATGGTGGAGCCCACCACCGCGCCGTTGGTGCCCTCGAGCCCGAGGCTCTGGGCGAGGTCGAGGGAGAGCGGCTGCAGCGCCACCCCGAGCCAGCCGCGCACCACCTTGCCCTTGTCGACCAGCTGGTCCACCACCCGCTTGACCATGTTGATCGGGATCGCGAAGCCGATGCCCTGGCCCGCGGCCACGATGGCGGTGTTGACCCCGATCACCTGGCCCTTCAGGTTGACGAGCGGCCCGCCCGAGTTGCCCGGGTTGATGGACGCGTCGGTCTGGATGAAGTTCTCGTAAGTGGCGATGCCGACGTCGGAGCGGCCGGTGGCGCTGATCACCCCCACCGTGACCGTCTGGTCCAGGCCGAACGGGTTGCCGATGGCGATGGCCCACTCCCCGACCCGGAGGGCGTCGGAGTTGCCCAGGGTGGCCACCGTGAGCTCGTGGTCGGGCTGGAACTTGACCACCGCGAGGTCCGTTTTCGGGTCGGTCCCCATGATCTGTCCGCGGTATTCTCGTTTGTCGGAGAGACGGATCAGGATCTCGTCCGCGCCCTTGACCACGTGGAAGTTGGTGAGCACCAGGCCGCGCTTGTCGATGATCACGCCGGAGCCGAGACCGGGCCGTCGGAACTCGGAGCGCGAGTCCGGACCTTCGGAGCCGAAGAACTGGTTGAAGAAGTCGCGGAAGAACGGGTCGTCGTTGCCCTGGGGCAGGTTGGGGCCGCGCCGGGTCTTCGCCCGCTGGATGGTGCCGAGATGCACGACCGCGGGCCGCACCTGCTGCGCCACGTCGACGAAGCCCATCTGCAGCGCTTCGGCGAGCGCGACGCCGTTGGCCGCCGGCGGCGCGGTCGCGGTGACCGCCGGGTCGGGGCGGCCCAGGTGACCGCGCACGAGGTATCCGCCGCCGGCCGCGGCGATCAGCAGCGCGGCGACCACGGTGACCAGTACCAGGCGGCGGCTCATGTCTGTACTCTAGCAGGGAGCCCGCACGGCAGCGACGTCGGGGGCGGGGCGACTGCCAGGGCGAGCGGATGATAGCGACTGCCGTCTTTCACTGTCAAGGAAGCCAGTGAGATACCGACACGTCTGGCCGGGTATTCTGCTGCTGGTGGCCCTGGCGCTGCTGCTGGTGGGCCTCCTGCGCTGGGGGGACCATTTCCTCTCGCCCGGGCCGAGCGGCGGCATCCACCGGCTGCTCCAGCTGTGGGCCGCCTCGCGCCCGCCCGACGAGACGGCCGCCGCCCCGCCGGTCGCATCCGCGCCCACGACGGCCACCGACGCGCCGGTGAGCCCGCCCGGTCCGGTGGCGCCGCCGGTCACGAGCCCGGAGCCGCCGCCCGTGACGCCGCCGGTGGCCTCGACGCCGCCCGCGGTCGCGACTCCTCCGGCCTCCCCGGCACCGTCCCCGACCGCTCCCGCCGCGCCGGCCCCCGCGCGGGAGGAGCCGCGCGACGTCGTCGCGGCGGCCCCCGCGCCCGCGGCGCCGCCGACGCCCGCCCCGGTGCGCTACGCGCTGGCCCTCGGCACCTTCGCGGTCCCCGAGGACGCCGAGCGCGTGGAGGCCAAGCTCAACCAGGCCGGCTTCTCGACGGTCCGCTTCCGCCAGCAGGTGCCCGCCAAGCTCTTCGCGGTCCTCGTCGCCTCCCTCAAGGATCCGGAGGAGGGCCAGGCGACGATCGAGCGGCTGCAGAAGGACGGCTACGCCCAGAGCATGCTCCTGGTCGGCCGCTCCGGGGTGACGGTGCGGGTGGGCGCGCCGACGCCGCTGCGCACCGCGGTGCAGCTCGCCGAGAAGCTGCGCGGCGCGGGCTACGACGCGCGCGTCTCCACCGAGCCGACGCGCGCGGGCCAGGTGAGCCTCCGCCACGGCAACTTCGTCTCGCGGGTCGAGGCGGAGGAGGCGAGCCGGGAGGTGGCGCGCCTGGGCGTGCCCAACGAGGTGATCCAGATCCGCTGAAAATTGACCGAAAAAGCGGGGCAAGGGTAGTATCGACCATGCCCCCCAAGAAGATCCTCGTGGTCGACGACGAGCCCGAGGTTCGCAAGCTCATGGAGCACTTCCTCACCAGCAAGGGCTACGACGTCCGCATCGCCGAGAACGGACGGGTCGGCCTGGCTGCGCTCGACTCCTTCCGGCCCGACCTGGTGCTGCTCGACATGCACATGCCCGAGATGGACGGGGCCGAGACGCTCCGCGAGATCGCGCGGCGGGCGCCCGCGCTGCCGGTGATCATGGTCACGGTCAACGAGGACGTCGAGACGACCTCGCACCTGCTCCAGCTCGGCGCCGCCGACTACGTGCCCAAGCCGTTCAACCTCGACTACCTCGAGCAGGCGATCAACATCCAGCTCTCCGTCGTGCGGGAGTAGTTTCCTCGCGCGACGGGGGTGGCGGGGGCGGGGGGCTGCCTCCCGGGAACACGCTGAGTTGCGGCCCGGTGCGTCGTCTCGGGCGAGCCACGAGATGGACCGCGCTCCACTTCGCTATCCCGCAGAAGACACGGTTCCCGGGAGGCAGCCCCCCGCCCCCGCCACCCCCGTCGCGCGAGGCGGCGAGTATCTGGGCGAGGCCACCTGACGTCTGTTGTGTGCGGCGTCCTCTCTAGGCGGAGGTTAGGGGCGGGAGGTGAGGGTGTCGATGGTGGCGCGGGCGGCGGGGGAGAGGTCGACGAACCGCAGGCCCGCGGTGTCCTTGCGGGACCACATCACCTCGGCGCGGTCGACGGTCACCGCGGGCGCGCCCGCCTCGAGCTCCATCCGGAGCGTCACCACCTCGCCGGGCTCGAGCCGCCGCGGCACCGCGCGCAGCGCGACGCCGGTACGCGAGAGGTCGCTCGCCTCCGCGACCACCGTGAGCTCGCCGTCCGAGATGGACACGCGCCCCTCCTGGTGGCGGCGCGGGGCGCTGCGGGAGTTGAAGGTCGGCTCGTGGGCGGTGGCCGTCTTCTCGCCGATCTCGCCCAGCACCGCGTAGATCTTCACCGGGATCACCTTGCCCTTGACGGTGACCTCGCCGAGGTCGCGCACCGCGAAGTGCTCGCGCACCTCCGCGTAGGTGGCCTCGCTGATGATGATCGGCACGCTGAACTCCTTGGTGATGCCCTCGAGGCGGGAGCCCAGGTTGATCGTGTCGCCGATCGCGGTGTACTCGAGGCGCTGCTCGGAGCCGATCGTGCCGACGACCGCGTCGCCGGTATGGATGCCGACGCCGCAGGCGAGGTGGCCGCCGTGCTGGGCCGCGAAGCGCTCGCCGAGGGGCCGCACCCGCTCCTGGAACTCGAGCGCGGTCCGCACCGCGCGGAGCGCGTGATCCGGCGCCTCGAGCGGCACGTTGTAGAGCGCCATGATCGCGTCGCCGATGTACTTGTCGACGGTGCCCCCATGCTTGAACACCGCCTCGGTCATCACGGTCAGGTACTCGCGCAGGAAGGTGACGATCTCTTCCGGCTGCATCTTCTCCGACATGGTGGTGAAGCCGCGGATGTCGGAGAAGAGCACGGTCACGCGTCGCCGGGTGGCGGCGAGCGTGCTGTCGTCCTTGTGCCGGATGATCTCGGCCACCACGTCCGGCGAGAAGAAGCGCGAGAGGCGCCGCTTCTCCCGCTGCTCCTGGGTGAAGTTCTTGGCCACCGTGCCCGCGTAGGTGACGAGCAGGGCCAGCGGCACCGGCACCACCGTGACCCAGTAGCGCGCCCACAGGAAGGCGACGTGGCTGGCCGCGAGGTAGCCGGCGACCGCGGCCGCGACGAGGCCGAAGGCGGGCAGCGGACGGAACGCGGTGGCGGTCCAGGCCGCGAGCGCGCCCGCGAGCACCGCCACCACCGGCACGAGCAGGGCGGGGGCCCGGCGCAGGGGAATGTCCTGCAGAAGGGTCTCGAGGGTGTGGGCGTGGATCTCCACGCCGGGCATGCCGGACTGCGAGGCGAATGGGGTGGGGAAGATGTCGTGGAGCGTGGGCGTCGTCGCGCCCACCAGCACGATCTTGCCCGCGAAGACCTCCGGGGGCACCTCGCCGGTGACGATCCGGTGATAGGCGATCATGGGGAACGTCCCGGGCCCGCCGCGGTAGTTGACGAGCAGCTCGCGGCCGGCCGGAGCGGAGCCGCGGGCGAGCCCCGCCTTCTCGGCGAGGCGATAGATCAGCATGTCGAAGCCGAGCCAGTCGCGCTCCTGGAAGTCGCGCCGGAGCGTCGCCCGGCGCACGAAGGCGTCGGCGTCCGAGTCGTAGTCGGCGGAGCCGAAGGCGGCCTTGCCGCGGATCTCGGGGATGGGCGGGTTCAGCGCCTGCTTCACGAAGGAGGCGTCGCCGACCGTGGTGAGCGCGGCGGCCAGGACGATCCGGTCCCGGATGCGATCGACCGCGGCCCCGAGCGCGACGTCGTCCGCCGGGCCGTGCAGGGACGGCTCGGTGAACAGGATATCCATGCCGACCGCGGCGGGCTTCCCGCGCCCCACGATGTCGAGGAACTTGGCGTGCACCGCCCGGGGCCACGGCCACGCGAGGTTGAGCCCGTCGAAGTCGTCCTCGTCGATGGTGACGACCACGATGGGCGAGACCGGGGGCCTCGGGCCGCGGACGGTGAACTGGGCGTCCAGGGCCTTCAACTCCGCGATCTCGAAGAAGCGCAGCGGGTTGACCGCGGCCAGCACCACCACGGCCAGACCGGCCAGGCTTCCGGCGAGGAGCACGCGCCAGGAGGCGGTGAGGGATCGCACCGACGTCCAGCCTAGCACAACGGAAGTTGCCGCCGCCGTGGGGAAACGTCTACACTCGTCCTATGCGCGTCCGCTCGTTGCTGCTCGCCGCGTTCTGGGTCGCCGTGTTCATCTGGGTGGGCTACAACGGCATGCAGGCGGTCTCCTCCTACTTCCAGACCAACGACGTGGCCGAGCAGGCGTTCCGGGACGCCTCCGACAAGCAGCGCGTGCGCAATCCGGGCGAGGTGTTCTCCTCCGACTTCCTCGCCGACGTCCGGACCGGCGTGGTCGCGGGCGCCCGGCGCCAGGGGGTGCTGCTCGACCCCGCGTCCCTGAAGGTGACCGCCGAGGGCGGCCTGATCCGCGTCAGTCTCGGCTGGACCTATCGCACCTGGCCGCTCACGGTGGGAGGCTGGGACACCGCGGTGCCGGTGCCGATGTGGCTCGGCCGGAGCTTCGACCCTCAGCTCGGCCTGCGCCGCCTGTTCTGACCCGGCATGGGGGCATGAGCGAGCGCATCATCATCGCGGAGGACGACGAGGATCTGGCTTTCGTCCTCCGTGAGGCGCTGCGGCGCCAACGCTACGACGTCGACGTCGCGCCCACCGCGGGCGGCCTGCTCGACGGCCTCAAGGCCAGCCCCTACGACCTGATCCTGCTCGACGTGCGGCTGCCCGACATGGACGGCCTCGACGCCATCCCGCGCTGCCGCGAGCTCGCCCCCGACACGCCGATCATCGTGATGACCGCGCACGGCACGCGGGAGGCCGCGATGGAGGCGATCACCCGCGGCGCCTACGACTTCTTCACCAAGCCGCTCAAGATGGACGAGTTCCAGGTGGTGGTCGCGCGCGCGCTCGACCGCCGGCGGCTGCAGAAGCAGGTGAAGGCGCTCTGCGACAGTCAGCCGAGCGGGATCGACGGGCTCATCGGTCAGAGCGAGGCTCTCAAGCGGGCGGTGGACATGGCCCACCGCGCGGCCCCCACCGACCTGACCGTCCTGGTCCAGGGCGAGAGCGGCACCGGCAAGGAGGTGCTCGCCCGCGCGATCCACCGGTTGAGCGCGCGCAAGGACGGGCCGTTCGTGCCGGTCAACTGCGCGGCGATCCCGGAGGGCCTCCTCGAGTCGGAGCTGTTCGGTCACGAGCGCGGCGCCTTCACCGGGGCGGTGCGCGCCCGCCCCGGCCGCTTCGAGCTGGCCAAGGAGGGCACCCTGTTCCTCGACGAGATCGGGGACATGCCGCCGTCCATGCAGGCCAAGATCCTGCGCGTGCTGCAGGAGCGCGAGTTCGAGCGGGTGGGCGGCACGCGCACCATGACCGCGGACGTGCGGGTGATCGCGGCCACCCACCGCGACCTCGAGGCCGCGGTGGCCCAGGGCACGTTCCGCCAGGATCTGTTCTACCGGCTGCAGGGCGTCGGCATCGTGCTGCCGCCGCTGCGCGAGCGGGTCGACGACTTGCCGCTCCTGGCCACCCACCTCCTGGAGCGGGCCGCGCAGCGGTTGAACCGGCAGCCCGCGGTGCTCTCCCCCGAGGCCCTGCGCTGCCTCTGGACCTACGCGTGGCCGGGCAACGTGCGCGAGCTGCAGCACCTGCTCGAGGGGGCGATGGTTCTCTCCGACGGGGTGATCCGTCCCGAGCACCTGCCCGCCGCGGTGCGGCGCGCGGCCCAGGCGCGTCCCGCCGCCGAGACCGGTCCGGTGCTGTCCGGCTCGCTCGACGACGCGCTCGAGGAGTGGGAGCGGCGCATGATCCTGGACGCCCTCCAGCAGACCCATGGCGTGCAGGCGCGCGCGGCCAAGATCCTCCGCGTCTCGGAGCGCAGCCTCTGGTACCGCATCAAGAAGCTCGGCATCCAGGTGCGCACGCCGGACGACGCGCCGGCCTGATCCGGTTTCCTTTCCGATTCCCCTCGTGTATTGTCAGCGTTGATGAAAGTCCGCAAGGCCGTGTTTCCCGCCGCGGGTCTCGGCACTCGCTTCCTGCCCGCCACCAAGGCCCAGCCCAAGGAGATGCTGCCCCTGGTGGACAAGCCCACCATCCAGTACGTGGTGGAGGAGGCGGTGGCGTCGGGGCTCGAGGAGATCATCCTGGTCACCGGGCGGAACAAGCGGGCCATCGAGGACCACTTCGACGCGGCCTTCGAGCTCGAGTACTACCTGCAGGACCGCGGCAAGGTGGACGAGCTCGCGCAGATCAAGACCATCTCCGAGCTCGCGTCCGTCTCCTACGTCCGGCAGAAGGAGCCGCTCGGCCTCGGCCACGCGATCCTCTGCGCGAAGCCGCTGGTGGGCGACGAGCCGTTCGGCGTCTTCCTGGGCGACGACATCATCGTCTCGCGCGTGCCGTGCATGCGGCAGCTCATCGACGTGTTCGAGCGCCACGGCGGGCCGGTCCTGGCCGTGATGCGCATGCCGCGCGAGGAGATCGGCCGCTACGGCGTGATCGCGGCGCGCGGCCTCGGCGCCAACGTCTACGAGGTCCAGGACCTGGTCGAGAAGCCGGATCCCCGCGACGCCCCGTCGGACCTGGCCATCATCGGTCGCTACGTGCTCACCCCGGATCTCTTCAGCATCCTGAAGGAGACCGCGCCGGATTCGCGGGGCGAGATCCAGCTCACCAACGGGCTCCGCGTGCTCCGCGGGCGGCGGCCGATCTACGCGGTGGAGTTCGAGGGCAAGCGTCACGACACCGGCGAGAAGCTGGGCTTCCTCAAGGCCACCGTCGAGTTCGCCCTGGCCCGGCCGGACCTCTCCGACGCCTTCCGCGAGTACCTGAGGAGCCTGAAGCTGTAGGGAAGAGGCAGATATGTCTTGTGGGGCGCTACTTTGCCCCTCGTCATCCCGCGTCCATTGATTGACTTCCCCCGGGGATTCTGGGACAATCCCTGCACTTTATTTCAGGGCCGGGAGGTGTCGGCACCTATATGAAGAGCCAGCCCAAGCGCACCTTCCACACGGCCTCCGAGCCCGAGATCAAGGCCGGTGAGGTCTCGGACGTCTACTTCGATCGCACCGTCGAGATCCTTCGCGCCAAGGGTCTCAACAAGCACGTCAAGGCCGAGATCCGGCTGAAGAGCTTCCCGCAGCCCGACTGGACGTTCGGAGTCCTGGCCGGCATCGAGGAGGCCTCGGGTCTGCTCGAGGGCCTGCCGGTCAACGTCTGGGCCATGGACGAGGGCACGCTCTTCGGGCCCGAGGACACGGTGCTCCTCATCGAGGGCATCTACCCCGAGTGGGCCAAGTACGAGACCGCGCTCCTCGGCTTCCTCTGCCAGGCCTCCGGCATCGCGACCAAGGCGGCCCGTTGCAAGCGCGCGGCCGGCCCGCGCCAGGTTATCTCCTTCGCCGCGCGGCGCATGCACCCGGCGCTGGCGCCGATGATCGAGCGCAACGCCTTCGTGGGCGGCTGCGACGGGGTCGCGGTCACCAAGTCGGCCGAGCTGATCGACGCCGATCCCACCGGCACGATCCCCCACGCCCTCGTCCTCCTCTTCGGCGACACGGTCGACGCCCTCCGCGCCTTCCACGAGGTGGTCGACGCCAAGGTGCGGCGGGTGGCCCTGATCGACACGCTCCAGGACGAGAAGTTCGAGGCGATCCGGGTGGCCGAGGCCCTCGGCCGCGACCTCTACGCGGTCCGCCTCGACACGCCGTCCTCGCGCCGCGGCGACTTCTTCAAGATCCTCGAGGAGGTGCGCTGGGAGCTCGACCTGCGCGGCCACGGCCACGTCAAGATCCTCGCCTCCGGCGGGATCGACGAGTACGAGATCCTCAAGCTGAACCCGCTGGTGGACGGCTACGGCGTCGGCACCTCCATCGCCAACGCCCCCGTCCTCTCGTTCGCCCTCGACATCATGGAGATCGAGGGCGTGCCGATGGCCAAGCGCGGCAAGCGCTCGGGGGCCAAGCAGGTGTGGCGCTTCCCGGGCAGCGTCCAGAACGTGGTCCTCCCCGCCGGCGCGCCCGCTCCGGTGGGGCCCGACGGCCGGGCCGCCGAGGCGCTGCTCAAGCCGCTCATCGCGGGCGGCCGCCTCGTGCGCGATCTGCCGCCCCCGCGGACCCTGCGCGAGTATGTGATGGAGCAGATGGCGCGCATCGACATCACGGCGGGACGGAACCCCGGGCTGCGCGGCGACTACTAGCCGCATGGGCGTCCTGGATGAGATCGTCGCCCACAAACGCGCCGAGGTGGCCGAGCTCAAGGCCCGGCGGCCGATGGCGACGGTGGCGGCGGCCTGCCGCGGCCTCGCGCCCGCCCGAGACTTCGAGGCAGCCCTCCGCCCCGCGCCCGGCGCGCGCGTCCGCCTGATCGCGGAGGTCAAGCGGGCCTCGCCCTCCCAGGGCCTCTTCCGCAGCGACCTCGACCCCATCGCCCAGGCGTCGATCTACGCGACGGCGGGCGCGGCCGCGGTCTCGGTGCTGACCGACGCGCGCTACTTCCACGGGAGCCTCGACGACCTGGTGCGGGTGCGCGCCGCGGTGCCGGTGCCGGTGCTGCGCAAGGAGTTCATCGTCGACGAGTACCAGCTCTGGGAGGCTCGCGAGGCCGGCGCGGACGCGGTGCTGCTGATCGTGGCCGCGCTCGAGGATGCGGCGCTGCGCGACCTGCTCGCGGCCGCGAAGGGCGCCGGGCTCGCCACCCTCGTGGAGGTGCACACCGCCGCCGAGCTCGACCGCGCGCTCCGCCTGAACCCGCCGGTGATCGGGGTGAACAATCGCGATCTCCAGACCCTGACCACGAGCCTCGCCCCGTCGCTCGCGCTCCTGCCCCAGATTCCCCCCGGGCCCATCGCGGTGAGCGAGAGCGGGCTGCGCACCGGCGCCGACGTGGCGCAGGTGGCGGCGGCGGGCGCCCACGCGGTGCTGGTGGGCGAGACTCTCCTGCGCGCGGCCGACGTGGCGGCCACCGTGCGCGAGCTGTCGCTCGCATGAGGATCAAGATCTGCGGCATCACCAACCTGGACGACGCCCGGCTCTGCGTGGACGCGGGGGCCGACGCGCTCGGTTTCATCTTCGTGCCCGGCACGCCTCGCTGCGTCACCGCGGAGGCGGCCGCCCGCATCATCGCGGAGCTCCCGCCGCTCGTGACCCCGGTGGGCGTGTTCTGGGATCACGCGCCCGGGCAGGTGAAGGCGACGGCCGAGCAGTGCCGGCTCGGGGCGCTGCAGTTCCACGGCGACGAGGCGCCCGAGGATCTCCTCGAGCATCGTCTCCCCGTGATCAAGACCCTCAAGGTCGCCGGCGCCGCCGACCTGGCCCGCATGTCCGACTACCGGGTGGCCGCGTTCCTGCTCGACTCGCCCACGAAGTGGAGCGAAGGGCTGGCGCGGCCGCCCATTCCGTGGGACGTGGCCGCCGACGCCGCGCGCCGGCACCCGATCCTGCTCTCCGCCGGGCTCACCCCGGACAACGTGGGCGTCGCGGTGCGACGGGTGCGTCCCTACGGTGTCGACGTCAACTCCGGGGTGGAGGCGCGCCCGGGTCGCAAGGACGAGGCGCGCGTGCGGCGGTTCGTGGCCGAGGCGCGCGCCGCGGCGGCGGAGCGCCCGTGAGGGCGACCCGCGTGCGCCCCGCCGCCCTGCCGGACGCGGGCGGGCACTTCGGTCGCTTCGGCGGCCGCTTCGTGCCCGAGACCTTGATGCAGCCGCTGATCGACCTGGAGAAGGCCTACCGGGCCGCCCGCGGTGACGCGCGCTTCCGCCGGCGCCTGCGCGAGCTACTCTCGACCTATGCGGGCCGGCCCACGCCGCTCTACTTCGCGGAGCGCTTGACCCGGCACGTGGGCGGCGCGCGCATCTACCTCAAGCGCGAGGACCTCTGCCACACCGGCGCCCACAAGATCAACAACGTGCTCGGTCAGGCTCTCCTCGCCCAGCGGATGGGCAAGCCCCGCGTGGTCGCGGAGACCGGCGCGGGCCAGCACGGGGTGGCCTCCGCCACCGCGGCCGCGCTGCTCGGCCTCGGGTGCCAGGTGTACATGGGCCGGGTC
>Ga0210408_10004296_pt1 | contig 12782 bp, 13 predicted proteins | sample IncBWH4MmetaG_FD_155471 | JGI IMG/M metagenome (GOLD analysis project Ga0210408, IMG submission 155471) | Forest soil microbial communities from Barre Woods Harvard Forest LTER site, Petersham, Massachusetts, United States - Inc-BW-H-4-M | ecosystem: Environmental > Terrestrial > Soil >...
AGAGCTTGAAGATACCAACGACCGGGTGCGTTCCCGTGAGTTCGGTCGTGCTGTCGAGGTAAAACGCGCCCGCGAGCCAGCTGATCGGCAGGCCGGTGCCGGCGGCATAGGGCTTCGATGCCAGTCTCGCTTCGGCCGTCGCTTGCGATTGATGGGTCGTCTGTGTAAAGACGCCTTTGAGCGCCGCAAGTCCAGTTGCCACGGCGGATCCAGCCGGGAACAAGCTGGCCAGAAATGGAACAGTGTCGATCGTACCGTCTTGGGTAACCGCAAAGTCTCTGTCGTAACGGCTGCCGACGACGGTCAGATCCGCGACTCCGAGGTCGCCTTCGACGGTGAGGCTTGGGATCGTGATGCGGTCGGTACCCGGCTCGCGAACGGTCTTCGAGGTCTGGAAGGGCTGCAGTGCCTGTCCGGCCAACGGCTGACCGTCAGGCACTACCTCGAAGAATGCGTCGATGTCGTCGCTCACAAACCGTTGGTAGAAGATGGCCGGAGTCGCGGACCAAGCCTCGGTCATCTGCCATTTCAACGCGGCCTTCGCGACCGTCCAGCGATTGCCATTGATGCCCTTCGCGATGACGCTCAAGTCCGCCGGGCTGACCTGATCGATGTAGCCGCTGTCTTGACCTTCCTGTACCCCAAGACGTAACGCCAGCCTCCCGTCCAGCACGGGCAGGTTTAGAACCCCTTCGACGTTGTAGTTGGCGCCGCCATGCCGTGTGCCGGACAGTTCCGTGGCGGCGCTTGCGTCGAACTGAGTCAAGTTCGGCTGCTTTTCGATGAAGCGAACGACGCCGCCCAGGGTGCCACCGCCATACAGCGTACCCTGCGGTCCGCGCAGGACTTCCACGCGATCAAGGTCGAAGAAACGCGGCTCGGCGGTGCCCACACCAGCCAGCGTGGTGAGCGAGACGTCATTCAGGTAGACGCCGATTGCGGCGGTACCCGCCAGGGAACTGATGCCACGAATCTCGAGCGTAGAAAGGCCGGGTCCGCCCTGCGTCGTGAACGAGACATTGGGAACTGCTCGCGATAGATCAGGAATATTCGTAACGTGTTCGCGGTGAAGATCACCGGCCGATATGACCGAAATGCTCATCGGCACCGTGCTGACGATCTCGCTGCGCCTCTGCGACGTGACGATGACGTCGTCCAACGCGCCACTGTCTTTGATGCGGTCGGCCGAGTCGGAGACGCCCGCGCTTCGCCGTTTCGGCGCGTCGCCTGTCTTCGACGGCGCGGCCGGCGTGACCGTGGCAGTCTCAAAGATTCGGACCGTTCTCGGATTCAGGAATTCGAAGCCCAGCCCGGTTCCCTCGAGTAGCCGCCCCAGCGCGTCGACCGGCGCGAGGCCGGCCGGTACGTCGCCTGACGTTCGCGAGCGCACGATCGTCGATACGTAGACGAACTGCAGCCGCGTTTGATGGCCGAATTCCGCAAGCGCCGCTGCCAGTGGCTGCGACGGGATCGGATTGGATAACACGGGCACGGATTCGATGGTGCCAGCCCATGCGCCGAACAGCATCCCGAGCATGGCGCAGGCGAGCCATCGGCTCACGACAGCAACATGCGGTCTCTCCGTCAAGCTTGGCTCCATTTCCGACTCCCGGCGCTCAATTGATTTTGGTTCTACTGCCGATCGGTTGGTCTGCCTCACTATGAGCCTTTGGCCGACGTTTGGGACACCAAAATCTTTTGCGGGAAAGATTTTGGTGCCCTTTGCGCCCAAAGCCCACTCATACCCACCACATAGACAGGGGCGGACGCCGTATTGGCGGCCGAACGCAGAGTCGCGATTCTGGGGGAGTTATGGACCGTTTCCTTTCGATGCGCACGATAGTCGTGATACTGGCCGTCGTACTCACCGCCGGCTGCGGCGGCGGCAGCAGCAGTCCACCGCCCTTCGAGATCACCTCCGGTCCCCCTTCGAACGGCGCGACGGGCGTCGCGTACCCGGGCTTCACATTCATTGCGAGCAACGGTGTGGCACCGGTGAGCTGGACCGCCTCCGGCGTACTGCCGCCGGGCCTGTCGCTAAATCCAGCGGGTCAATTGCTCGGCACGCCCGTCACCGCGGGAACGTATTCGTTCACGGTCGTGGCCGCCGATTCGTCCAGTCCGCCGCACGACGCCACGGCGACCGTCAGCCTCCAGATCAGCGACTCGATGATCGTTATCAGCACGGCACCGCAGCCGCCTGCCGGGACGGCGACCTACCCGTACGCCGGTTACACATTCACGGTCGCGAGCGGCGGTTCGGCGCCATTCACGTGGGCGAGCACGGCGGGTACTGCGCCTCCCGGCCTGACGCTCGGCAGCGGCGGATCGCTGTCGGGGTTACCGACGAGTGCGGGCACATTTACGTTCACCGTCACAGCGACCGACAGCGCACCGACGCCACAGCACCAGTCGGCTCCCTTCACAATTGTGGTGGGCACTCCGACTGCACCGGTTGTCAGTACCACGCCCGCGCCGCCCGCGGGCACGGTCACTTATCCGTACAATGGCGGTACCGCCTTTTCATTTGGCGCGAGCGGCGGTCTCGGGCCATATATCTGGAGCGTCACGACCGGTGCCGTGCCGGCCGGGCTGACACTCGGTTCCGATGGGACGCTGTCCGGGACGCCGACGACGGCGGGCACCGTGATGTTCACCGTCACCGCCAAGGACAGCGCCCAGCCGCCGGAGGCGGGGTCGCAGTCTTTCACGGTCGCCGTCAATACTCCGGGCCCGCCGGTCATCACCCTGACGCCGGCACCGCCGACGGCTGTGGCCGATAACGGCTATCCAAATTTCAATTTCACGGCGACCGGTGGATACCTTCCACTGACGTGGGCAGTGACTGCCGGCGCACTGCCTCCCGGGCTCTCGTTGGCCACCAGCGGGGCCCTTGGCGGCGTGCCGACGACCATCGGCTCATTCCCCTTCACCGTCACGGTCACCGACAGCGCACCGACGCCCGAGATGAACTCGGCGCCTTTCACAATCGCCATCACCGCACCACCGCCGCCGACCATCAATACTGCGGCGCCGCCGACCGGCACTGTGGGGACGGCGTATCCTGCCTTCGGGTTCGGGGCAACCAATGGCTACCTGCCGCTGGTCTGGAGCGAGACCGGCGCATTGCCCGCGGGCCTCGGAGTGAGTGCCGGCGGCGTCCTGTCCGGGACGCCCGGCGAGGCGGGCCAGTTCCCCATCATGCTCAATGTCGTGGATTCGCTGAGCCGCAGTGCGCCAAGCGCGCCCGTAACGGTTCGGGTGTCGTTAGAGCGGGCTGCGGCTGGGTTTACGCCGACCACGGGCAGCATGACGGCGGCCCGCTCCGCGCACACGGCGACACAGCTGCAGAGCGGCCACGTGCTGATCGCCGGTGGCAGCGACGCATCGGGGCCGTTGGCATCCGCGGAACTGTATGACCCGACGAATGAGATCTTCGCCGCGACGAGTAGCATGATGGTCGCGCGCTCCGGGCACACCGCGACGCTGCTTGCCGACGCGGCGTTGCCGAACAGCGGCAAGGTCCTGCTGGCCGGCGGCGGGAGCCAGACGGCTGAGCTCTATGATCCGGCGGCTGGCGCGTTCACAGCGACCGGCAACATGGTCGCGCCGCACACCGGTCAGACTGCGACGCTGTTGCAGAATGGCCAGGTGCTCATCGCAGGAGGCGCAACTGCCAGTGCGGAGCTCTACAACCCGGCCACCGGCACCTTTACCGTGACCGGCAGCATGACGGTCTCTCGGAGCGCCCATACCGCGACGCTGCTGCTCAACGGACAGGTGCTCATTGCGGGCGGCGGGACGGCGACGGCGGAGCTCTACGATCCGGCGAAGGGCACGTTCACGGCGACCGGCAGCATGATCGAGCCACGCTCCGAGCACACCGCCACGCTGCTCGCCAATGCGGCGTTGCCGAACCACGGCGCGGTGGTGGTCGCCGGGCCGGATCTCAGCGCCGAGGTCTTTAATCCTGCGACTGGCACTTTCGCGCGCGCGGGAAACCTCCTGATGGGCCTGCCCGCGTTGAACGCAGCCCGGAGCATGACCGCCTTCCTACGCAATGACGGTACGGTGGTCTTTGCGGGTGGCTACTTCTACGTGCCCTTGTACCGCTCGCAGGGTCGGAGCTGCTTCAACTACGGCGAGGCAAAATATTCGCTCGCGGTAGCGCAACTGTTCGCCCCAGAAAGCGAGGGCTTCACGACGACCGCGCATCTGAACACCGCGCGCTACGGACACGCGGCCACGGTCTTGGCGGACGGCACGGTGCTGGTCACGGGCGGAACGTTGGGCACGGTCCGCACCGCGTACGTCTGTGGTCACTATCACCCAAGCGCGGTCTCATCCGTCACCACCGTGCTGGCGTCGGCGGAACTGTACAAGTAGCACCGCGGCTAGGTCCGCAAGTAGCTCGCCCCGTTGACGTCGATGATGCACCCGGTCATTGCGGCGGGCGCATCGAGTGCGCAGTAGACAGCTGCTTGCGCGATCTCCTCGGTTAGGTTGACGCGCCCGAGCGGATGCTGCGCGAGTATCGCGGGGCCGTCGGCGCCGGCCAGATGACCTGCGGCCATCTCCGTTTCAACCCAGCCGGGCGCTATGCAGTAGACATGAATGGCGCGCGGCGCGAGCGCCTTGGCGAGAGACTGCGAGAGTGCGTTGAGCCCCGCCTTGCTCGCGCCGTAGGCGGGCGCGTCCGGTTCGCCCCGAAATGCGCCGCGCGAGGAGATGTTGACGATCCTGCCGCGGCCGAATGCCGCGTCCACGGGATCGATGCGTGCCGCCATGCGCTGCGCCGCCAGCAACGACAGGTTCGCGGGACCGATGAGATTGGCCGCCAGCGTAAGCTGCCAGGCGGATTGCCAAGATTCGTAGCCGGTACTCAAGGGCGGATGCATGCGGTACAGGCCGGCGTTGTTGATGAGAATATCGATGACGCCGAAGCGCTCGAGCGCGCTGTGCCAGAGCCGGGTCGTGGCGGCCGGATCGGCGAGGTCGGCGGCAAAAACCGCATGCTCCGTCCCCGGAAGACTTGCGAGCGCCGCATCGGCGGCTTCGCGGTTGCCGCGAAAGTGAAGGGCGACGCGCACGCCGCGTTGCGCAAGATGCGCCGCAATGACGCGGCCGATCCCGCGCGCAGCACCCGTCACCAGTGCGACAAGGGGCGACTCGCGGTCCTGCGACATCATGAAACCCGCGTCGTGCTCGCCCAGTTCTGAACGTCGGTCGCCGATAGATTGTCGATGGGGCGGCGAAGAGCGTGCGCGGCTTGGATGACGGCCTGTATCGCTTCCGGGAAGTCGGCCAATCGACGGCGCACCACGTGAAGCTCTTGTTCTTCCGTGACGCGGATGCCGCCGCGCTGCTTCATGGCGGCTTCGAGCACCGCTTGGCGCTTCAAAAGAATCAAAGCTTCGTCGACGGATTGCATTTCACCTCTCCTTACAAGGCTGCTCCAAGCACGCGATAATATCGCGTGTCCTGAGTCCGGTGCAGCGTGATCCAACTCGCGATATCGATCGTTGCCGATTTCTTATGTCGAGTCATCGGCGCCGCGTTAGGGGTTTCCCGCTAGATTTCAATTGCGTGACGTGCGTTTGGCGCTCCACCTGCGGCGCAAACCGGTGCATCCGACTGACGAGCTCCGGAGGGATTGCCGTTGCGCGCGAAGTTTTCGCCGAAATGAACACCAGCACCTGCTTTACTCGCATGCGCAGCTCACCGCCCAGGGAGGCTTCGATGCGCAGTTCGCAGGAGGTCCGCCCCACCTTCACGGCCCACAGATTGAACGTCAGGCGATCTCCGTAGCGCGTCGGCTTTTCGAAGTCGACCGTAAAATGCACCGACGGAGTCAAAATCTGCTTGTGATGGAACAGGCCGGGCGCACTTGCTTCCAGGCCATCCTCGAACCAGTCCTCGACAAAATCGCTGACCATTTCGAAATAGCGTGGATAGAACACCCAGCCGGCGGCGTCGCAGTGCCCGAACCGTACGAGAATTTCCCGCTGGAATGCGGCCATCGACAGTGTCCCCTGCTTCTGACGGGCGCCGCGCTGCCCCGGGCGGTGCCGTACCAATCCCTAGCGTAGCAGGAAACTAGGGTGTGGAGGCGTTGCGGAATGTGGTCCATGCGGCCGCCGAAAAGACCAACACGTTGGCGACAATGACCGGTGATGCGTTGATGAGCATGCCATAGGTCACCCAGAGCAGCGCCCCAAGCATCTGCACGCCGCGCAGGAGCGACGGACGCGCGAAGAAGTACGAGGCGACGAACACGGCGGTGGCCGCCCACCCCAGACACTCGATCCCGACGTGACTCATACCGCTTCGGCTTCGGCGCGCGCAGCGGAGGACAGGATTTCGCCGATCTTCACGCGATCCGTTCGATCCTTTTCCCACTCGCTCAGCGTCAAGCCGTAGGATTCAAACAATTCCCGAATATCCCCGGTTCGCCAGTGGAGAAGTTGATCGAGAATCGGCACCATGATGCTGAACGCGTTCTCGCTGAGCACCGTGCTTTTGGCAATCCGCGCGAGCTGCTTGTTCTCGGAAACGGCAATCGTGAAACCGTCGTGGTTGTTGACGTGCAGCATCACGTGAACGTCGGAACTGCCGTCGCCCACATAGATGATGCGGTCGGAGGTCACTCCCAACCGCTGCTGCAGTTCCTCGATCACCGCCACCTTGCCGTAGCCGGCCGGCACGCGCTGGATGGCGCGGACTTCCCCCGAAACGGGGTCGAATTCCAACTCGGTGCCGTAGATATGATCGGGAGGCAGCACACCGTCGAGCGCCGAGATGACGATTTCGCGCGGCGCCGCCGAGATCACGAAAAAGGAAAAGCGATATCCTTCCGTGCCCCTCTCCATGAAGTCGATCAGCGCCGGAATCGCACTCTTGAGACGAACGCGACGGCCGGCCTCCACCAGATGCTCGCGGCGGACGCCGCGAAATTCCGGATCGTGACGGATCAAGTACGCAAGCTCGCCGCCCTGCTGCACGAGATTGCTCCGCGCAAGACCCGCGACACGATCCTCAAAGCCGGATATGCCGAGCAGCTCGCTCAGTACGAGTCCGGAATCCTTGAAGCTCAGAGTCTGGTCGAAGTCGGACGCGAGCAGATAATGTTTAAGCGGGGTTTCGGTCATTGGCGGCAATCTCCTGACTGGCCCTCACCATGGAAGCTCGGGTGCCATGATCAAGCACCGGGCGATGGATGTCAGATGATAAAAACTCTCGCCCCGGCGAATTCTGCTCATGTCGGACGGGGAGGGAACTGTGACGGGTTCACGGAACTTTCCCCGAGTTTGGATTTCAGGCGTCCGCTTCACTAGACTGCCCTCATGGTGCCGACCTCAACGAACAACGGCGACTCTGAATGGACGGTGAAACCATGCCCAGCGCGATAACGATGCCCGCCGCCATAACCATGCCCGGCGCGCTAAGAGACTCCTCCGAGGCGGATTTTCCGGCGCTGCTGCGCCTCAACCTCGAGTCGGAGCATTTCCTCAGTCCGCTGACACAGCCGCGGCTCCACGCCCTGCATGCGCAGGCCTGGTACCGGCGTGTCGTCTGTCTGGACGGCGTTGTGCAAGGATTTCTGCTTGCGCTCCGTGAAGGAGCCGGCTACGACAGCCCGAATTATCAGTGGTTCGCCGCCCACTACGCGGAGTTCCTCTACATTGACCGTGTCGTCATCGGCGCAGCGGCGCGCGGTCGGCGCTTCGGTGTGCTGCTGTACGAAGACCTGATCGCACGCGCGCGTGAGAATGGCTTCAGTCGGATTGTCTGTGAATTCGACACCGATCCGCCGAACGAGGTCTCGCGGCGGTTTCACCAGCAGTTCGGCTTTCACGAGGTCGGCAGTCAGCGCGTCGCCGGGGGCAAGAAAGCGGTCTCTCTGCAAGAAATGCTGCTCTGACGGGTGAATTCAAATTCAATTGCAGCAATGGGGGCAAGACCGTTATATAGTCGGATTGAGGTGGGTGTCGACTACCCGCCGACCGAGACCGACAGTACGCAGACACGGAGGTAGTGATGGTTACTAGGCGAGTATCCCCTGCTAAGAAGACAACGAAGCAAAAGGCGGCGACCGCGACGCCCGAGCTCACGGACAGCGCGGTGATGGTGGTTCTGGAATCGGCGCAATCTGCGGCCCCTCCAGGCGCAAGCTTGGACCTGGACGCTCGGCGCCAACTGGTGGCGGCGGAGGCATATTTCCTGGCGGAACGCCGCGGTTTTGAGTCGGGTCACGAACTTGAAGATTGGATAGCCGCCGAAGAGTTGGTCGAGTCGCGTCTGCAGCAGACGCAGGTCGCGTAGCGAGAGGTGAATTTCGCGGCGCGGGGACATACCGAGCCAGCGGCACGGTGGCGCGGAAGAGCAAGTGCACCCGCCGGATACACAGGCCGGCAACCGCCGAACATTGCCGATGGACGCAGTTCGAGTTCGTGACTGAATTCGCAGCGTCGACGAAGGAACTTGGCCAAGATAAGGGAATTGCCGAGTAAAAGGGATCGAACCGATGGCAAGACGCCAGGGTTTACCAGCGATTTGAACAAAACCGGCTTCAAGCTTCCGTGGCGGGTGACAAGCCTAGCGGCGATCGTGGCGTTCGTCTTACTCCACGTCATTGCCATTCAGACTGCATCGCCTGCCACGGGAACCACACTCTCTGACGGCACCTTCGCTCAGCTCGCGCTGATTCATCAGGTTGCCCTGATTTCGCAGTATGTGATTCCGGCGGCCGTGTGGATTGGAGCGATGGGCTCCTTCGGCGTGCGCCGGCGCTCGAAGTCGCCGCTCACATCGGCGCACGGAGACCCGGTGGCAGTCTCAGCCCTGAGCTGGCGCGACTTCGAGCGGCTGATGGGAGAGGCGTTCCGGAGGCGCGGATTTATTGTGACCGGTTTCGGCGGCAGCGTTCCGGAGGGGGGCGTTGACCTCGGATTAATGAAGCATGGCGAGCGATTCCTGGTTCAGTGCAAACATTGGCGGAAACTGCAGGTGGGCGTGACCGCGGTGCACGAGTTGAACGGCGTCATCGCGGCGCAGGGTGCCCACGGCGGATTTGTAGTTACCGGCGGTCAGTTCACGCCCGAAGCACGCGCATTGGCGAAGTCCTGCAAAATTGAGCTGGTCGACGGGTCCGCCCTGGAGCGGCTGATCGGCAATGTTGCCGCGAAGGCGCCGTGACACTCAAGGCCTCGGCGTGTTCCGCAGCGTGCCTTCCCGAATCACATTGGCCAATAACACGTCGACGAGTGTGCCGCCACTGGCGCCGCCACCGGCCACGATGTCCGGCACCAGCTTGACACCGGACTTTGCCAAGGCTTCCGCCACTTGCACCACGGCGTAATTACCCGACTCCATGGAGGCGATCTTGAGTTTGATCACTTCGGCCTCGGCACCGCCGACCGCTCGGGTTTTTGACGCCTCGGCGTCGCCGACAGTGCGCACCACCGTCGCGTCGGCCTCGGCATTGATCGTCTTGGCCCGCGCCTGACCTTCGGCCGATTTGACGTTTGCCTGGGCATTGAAGTCGGCAATCGCCACTTGCCGCTCGGCATCCACGACCTTGGCCTGCGTGACGGCTAGAGCGTTGGCCTGCTCAAACTGCTGACGTACCACCTGCGCCAGTCGCTGCGTCTCGTAGGTCACCCGCTCCTGTTCGGCAAGCTTGCGATCGGTGAGGGTTTTCATCAATTGGTCCGGCGGCACAATGTCGCCGATGAGAGTATCAACGGCGCCGACGTTGTACTCCTTGAGGGCTATGGAAATGGCATCACGCGCCTCGCCCTGGCGCACCGAACGATTCTTCAGAAAATCGATGATGTCGGAGCCCTGGGCAGCATTGCGGAAGTAGTTGCCGATGGTCGGTTCAAGCACCTGGGTCACCAGAGCCGACATGTCTCCGAAGCGGGCGATCACCTTGGGAGCGTCATTGCGCGGAATGTGAATGATCTGCGAGACATCCAGATTGAACTTGAATCCGTCGGCCGATCGGACCGTGATGGTGGACAGATTGGCATCGAGCCGGTGTGCTTCGGTCTTGCCGGTCGCCCAATTGAGAACCACGTTGGCCGTGGGCACATTCGTCACTTTGTGCGTGTACGGGTTGACCGGATATTTGCCTGGATCGAGCGGCTCGACCCAGACGCCTTTCTCGCCGCGGCTGACCAGATTCCCGTGCCTGAAGGCGTCTCCGGTCACGTCCTTACCTTCCTTGCCGACATAGGCGATCACCACACCCACATGGGCGATCGGCACTTCGGTCATATCCACCATTTCTATGGTCGCGAAGCGTGGATTGATGAAGTAGCGTCCTGCGAGCAGCACCTGCTCCTGCAAACCCTTGCCGCCCTTGCCGTCGACAAACACCTGCGGGCTCTGAAACATGTTGTGCCCGCCGATCACGGGCCCGGCAATCTCACCGGCAGGCAGTGAGAAACCTTCCCGGGTGGTGACTACGCCGACTTTGTTATCGGGGATGTCGACCGCGTCGGCCAACTGCACCGAGAACAGGAAGGGATTGATGCGGTAGGTGCCGGGAGCAATGATGGCCATTTGCGGGCCGCGCTCGCCGCCGCCATCCATGAAGGCGGGCGCGTCCTGGAAGGAATCGCAATCGACGTGCCGTGCGATCACCCGGCCATCGCACAAGGGTTTGCCGTCGCGCGCCTCGATGACCCCAATCTTGCCCGGCGGGACGACGATCGCATCATTGAGGGTGACGGTAAACAGAAGCGAGTTGATCCGGTAGGTTCCGGGCGGGATCACTCCCATTTGCGGACCGCGCTGACCCTTGTTCTGCAGGAACGCGCGAGAATCCTGGAAGGAATCGCAGGGCACCAACTGTGCGACGATTCGCCCGCTCGGCAGGGGTTCGCCATCACAGGCCTCGACGCATCCGACCTTGCCAGGAGGCACCGTGAAGAATTTGACCAGTTCGACGCTGTACTGCCAGGGCCACAGGCCCAGATGCAGGCCCGGAGGCAGCGTGTCCGCCTGGTACCCAGCTTCGCCGTTCAGTGCGACGATTCGGCCGGCCGGCAGGCGGCGATTTCTGCCGAACAGCACAAATTTCTTGGTCATCACACCGACGCTGTCATCCGGGACGATGATGACGCCGCAGAGCGCAAGCACCCAACGGTACCTCAGCACCAGAATGATTGCAGCGAGTGCGATCGCGGTGAGCCGCCAATGCCCTAAGACATAATCCATGTGAATTCACCCCAACGTATCGCAGGTCCATCTTCCAGTACGCGCGCCGTAGTATACGAACATTGTCGGCGTGGTACGCCTTGATTCTTTTAGCAGCATTCTAGCGCGCACTGCGGACGATCATGGAAGCGACGATCGTCGAGGGATGGCGCGCAGCGTGTGGCGCGCCCGCGCCGGCTGATCGTTGGGGATGGTAGAACCGGGTGCAGGGGGCGATCGTTCGCGTTTAGTGGGTCCTATCGTCGCAATGGGCGTCGCGATTGCGGTCGCAAGGACGGACGTCCCGAGGCGGGTCTCGATGCTCATCTCGAGGCTGGTCTCGAGACAGGTCTCTGGGTGGGTCTCGCGGCTGTTCTCGAGGTTGGTCGCGGGGCTGGTCTGCGTGATCTCGTTCGTGCCCTCGATCGCCGCCGTTGCAGGCGGAGAACCCCATAGTCGCAATCACCAACATCATGGCCGCGGCGGATCCGTAAACGTTCATGGGCTGTCCTTCCTTAAGATCTATCCTGGATTGCACAACACCATAGAACGGCTGGCCGGCATATCGAAATAGAACGTGAAGCGGCGTAGGTCCCCGCCTACTCGGTGCTTCGGCTATGATGCGGCGCTAGTTCCAACAGGGGAGTCCAATGCAATACAAAATCCTGGCTGTCGCCGCGATGTGGCTACTCTGGGAGACGGCCTTCGCCGCAGCGCCGCCCGGAGTTCCTCTCGTGACGACCAAGCCTGTGAAGGTCACCGCGGCGGCAGCACGTGGCCCCATTTTCAGCGCGAAGACGGCAGTCAAAGACAATGGTCCGGACGGTCCAACGATCGATGTCACGATCGCTCGGTCGAAGGACGGCAAGGTGGAGTCCGGCCTCTACAGCGCGGGCCCCTCCGAGCAAGACATTGCTAGCTACCCGGATGACGAGTTCATGTTTTTCATCTAGGTCAGCGCCAAGTTGACGTCCTCCGACGGCACGGTACTCGAAGTGCGCGCCGGCGAAGGCGCCGCGATTCCGAAAGGCTGGAAAGGCCACTGGTCAACACAGGGGTACAAGAAGTACTACGTGACCTATGAGAGCGAGCCGGCGAAGTAACCGGGTCCGCGATGCGTCGAAGTACGTTCTCGAAATAAGATTATATTTTATAAATAAATGATTGATAAGATTATATTTATGGCATAACTAATTCTATGTACCGGGACGCGCCATGGGGCATAACAACATCGGCAACAGGTCATGTTCCATCGAACCGTCACCGACTGCCTCTCGTTGAGCCATGCGAATGACCGATGCTTCGTGAGTGACCATGAAGCTCACTAACGGCACATCCTCGGCGGGTGCGGCATCCAGAAGTTTCTGGAAGCGGTCGCGATAGGGACCGGCGAGCACTGCGAGTTCGGCCATCGCGGCCTTCCACGGCATCGAGGCAAATTTCTCCGCGGCAGCCGCACCAGCGGCGCGCTGGCGCTCGTGCGGGGCTCGCATCCTGGGTGTCGATGGATGACAGAATTATTGCATGCTCATGCCCCGCATGGCCATTCGGTTTGACCGCGCAACCTATTGTTGAACGAA
>Ga0210408_10004297_pt1 | contig 12781 bp, 10 predicted proteins | sample IncBWH4MmetaG_FD_155471 | JGI IMG/M metagenome (GOLD analysis project Ga0210408, IMG submission 155471) | Forest soil microbial communities from Barre Woods Harvard Forest LTER site, Petersham, Massachusetts, United States - Inc-BW-H-4-M | ecosystem: Environmental > Terrestrial > Soil >...
GGCGGCATGTTCCTGGGCGACAGTAGCGGCCGAGAGCGCCAAGGTGGCGACACACGCCGCAGCGATCACACCGGCACTGCGAGACCTTCTTGTCATGCTGTTCATGAATGCCCTCCCAGCCCGCGGCTTTGCCGCGGATGCGATTATCCCGCTGCCCTGCTGGGCAGCCGTCATGGTTGCCCGAGCAACGCCTCCACTTCGAAGGTGTTCGCGCGGCGCATGGGACGCCCATCCACCGGGCTCACCGGCGCCTGGCGAATGCCATCGGGCGGAAATACCGTGGCCTCGATCGGCTGGGCGTCGATCTCGAAACGCACGCCGGGAAAGGCGCGCACCTGCTCGGCGTTGAAGCGCAGGCGCTTCTCGGTGACCTCGTGCGGAATGCCCTCATCGAGGAGCTTCAGTGTGACCGATTCCGCGCGGTCGGCGAACAGGTGCAGCTGCACTTCCGAATACAGCGTCGCCGTCCCCGAGAGCACCGCGCCGACGAGCCTTGGTGAGAATTCCCGCAGATAGCGCATGGCAGAGAGCGCGGCGAGGCGTTGCGCGTGCAGTGCAGTGAGGTGCGACTCGCCGCCAAACAGTCGCTGGTATTCCGCCAGCGCGCTTTCGATCTCGCTGTTCTTCGGTAGCAGCGCCGCGCCATCCGCAACGCCGAAGCGCTCGGCCGCCTTGCGCTTGGCGACGAGGAAGTCACGGATACCGTGCTCGGCCATGATGCGCGCCGCTTCTTGCGCCAGCGCACGCCGCAGATTGTCGCCGCGCGTCGGGTGTCGCTTCACGTGGCTCTCGCCCCTAGAAGATCGGCTCGCTGCTCGCCTGCCCCTCCGGTCCCTGCGCGGGGTTCCCGGCCTGATCCGCCGAGGGCAGGTGATTCACCATGAAGAGCTCCGGGATGCCGTCGGGATTTTCAGCGCTCACCAGCGTGCCGCTCGCGGTCGAGATGCGCAAGGTCACGAGTCCGTCGGGCATATCGCGGCGCTGCTCGGGGACGCCCTGCAAAGCCTCGCGCATGAACTGGATCCAGATCGGCAGCGCCGTGCGCGCGCCTTCCTCGGCTTCCCCGAGGCTGCGCTCCTGGTCGAAGCCCACCCACACGGTGGCGACGAGGTTGCGGGTAAAACCGTTGAACCAGGTGTCCTTGGCCTCATTCGTCGTGCCGGTCTTGCCGGCGATGTCGCTGCGCCCGAGGGCGAGCGCGCGCCGGCCGGTCCCGCGCTTGATGACATCCGCCATCATGTCGGTCATGAGGTAGGCGTTCTGCGCGGTGATGACTCGCGGGGCGGCCTCGGACTCCGGCAGCGGCGCAGGCTCACCACGCGTGACACCCCCGCGCGCGGCCTCGGCGCTCGCGCCGGTGCGCCCCCCCGTATCGGAGACGCGCACCGGCTGCGCCTGGGTGCTCGTGCCCGCATCGCTCTCATCGCACTGCGGGCAAGCCATGCGCGGGGAGGTACGCCAGACGACCTTGCCACTCGCATCCTCGATGCGGTCGATGAAATACGGCGAGACTTTGTAGCCGCCGTTGGCGAACACCGCGTACGCACCGGCGACATCGAGCGGTGTCGCCTCGAGCGTGCCGAGGGCGAGCGTGAGATCGTGCGGCATGGTCTTCGGATCGAAGCCGAAGCGGCTGATGTAATCGATCGCCGTGGGTATGCCGATGTCCTTCAGCACCCGTATCGACACCAGGTTGCGCGAGCGTACCAGCGCTTCGCGCAGGCGCGTCGGCCCGCCGAACTCGCGCGTCGAGTTCTCGGGGCGCCACTCGTCCTCGCGCGAGGCGCCCCCGAGCACAACCGGGGCATCGAGCAGCACGGTCGCCGGGGTAAGGCCGTGCTCGAGCGCCGCCGAGTAGAGGAACGGCTTGAAGCCCGAGCCCGGCAGGCGCCGCGCCTGGGTGACGCGGTTGTACTTGTTGGTGAAATAGTCGAAGCCGCCGACGAGCGCCACGATGCTGCCGTCATTCGGATCGAGCGCTACCAGCGCGCTCTGCGCCTCCGGAATCTGCGCGAGATGGGCGTGGCCTTGCGTGTCGGCCACCACGTAGATGACGTCTCCACGGCTGAGGACCTGCGCCGCATCCTTCGGGGCCGGCCCGACGCCCGAGTTCTTCAGCTCGCGGCGTGCCCAGGACAGTCCGTCCCAGTCGATCTGCACCATGCCGAGCAACTTCACCCAGGCACGTACGTTTTTTTCCGCCACGCTGGTCACGACCGCGGGCGAGAGATTGCCGATGGCGGAATACTCATTGACCAGGTCGTTGTAATCCGGCTCACCATGTGCGGGCAGCTCGACATGACCCGCGGGCCCGCGCCAGCCATGCCGGCGGTCATACTCGATGAGACCGATGCGCACCGCGCGGTTGGCGGCGCTCTGCAGCCGGCCGTCGATGGTCGTGTACACCTTGTAGCCGGTGCTTTCGGCGGTGGGCCCGAAGCGCTGTCGCAGCTCGAGGCGTGCCATCTCCGCGACGTAGGGCGCTTCCACTTCATAGAGCGGCGCATGGGCGCGCGCGGCCATCGGCTCCTTGTTGGCGGTCTCGGCGGTGGTGGCGTCGATGAAACCGAGCTCGCGCATACGCCGCAGCACGTAGGCGCGCCGCTGCGTGGCGAGCTCCGGGTCGACGATCGGGTTGTAGCGCGAGGGCGCCTTCGGCACTCCGGCGATGGTGGCTGCCTCGGCCACATCGAGCTTGTCGAGCGTCTTGCCGAAGAAGGCCTCCGCGGCCGCCGCGACGCCATAGGCGCGCTGGCCGAAGAAGATGACGTTCAGGTAGAGGCCGAAGATCTCCTGCTTGGTGAACTCATGCTCCATGCGGTAGGTGACGAAGGTCTCCTGGAGCTTGCGGCGGTAGGTCTTGTCGAGGTTCAAGAACATGTTGCGGGCGGCCTGCATCGTGATGGTGCTTGCCCCCTGCGTCTTGTCGCCGGAGATGAAGTCGACCAGCACGGCGCGCACCACGCCGAAGTAGTCGATGCCGTGGTGCTCGAAGAAGCGTTCGTCCTCGGCCGCGATGAACGCGTGCTTGACGAGCTCCGGAATCTGGTCGTAAGTGACCGGGATGCGCCGCTGCTCGCCGATCTGCGCGATGAGCGCACCGCTGCGCGTGTATACGCGCAATGGCACCTGCAATTCGACATTGCGCATCACTTCGAGCGAGGGGAGCGAGGGCACGAGATACACGTAGCTGCACGCGAGTGCGTAGGCGCCAAGAAGTGTGACGAGCGTCACGCTGCCAAGGAGAATCACGAGCAGGCGAAACCAATTCCATTTCACAGAAACAACCTACCTCTGCTTGCGCTCCCTGCGGGGGGACTGCATAGTAGCCGCTGATTCCTGGGCAAACTCACCGAAAGGTGGGGACGCAAAGCCTCCGGTCTACGGGACGTAAGTGCCTATGACAGCGGGGTTGCTGGTCCGAACGTTAACGCACTCCGATCACGCGGGTCACGCGCCGCGTCCCCGGGGTCACGCTCCGACCGACCCACCCCGCTCAGCACCTGGCTCTCGGCTCCCGCCGGCGGTGGAACTTCGTCCCCATGCAGGGCACTTGGACAAAGCGAGATCACATTCGTTGTGGTTTGGCAACGCGTCGTGCGCCGCGCGTGACGCTTTTGGCAGTCCCTGCAGTCCGCGTCGCGGGCTACAGACAAGCACGAATTTCCGTGAGGCTCCTCACGTTCAATTTGACAGTGCACTGATATATAGTGCGCCGGACTTTAAAATAGGGCGGTCATTTTCAGGCGTAATATCCTGAAAAGGAAACAAAAATGTTCCTTCTACAGCGCAAATACCGCCCCCTCCTGGGACTTGACATAACGACCTCCTCGGTGAAGCTCATCGAGCTCGCCATGGCGGGTGGCCAGTACCGCGTCGAGGCCTATGCGGCAGAGCCCACGCCCCAGAACGCCATCAATGAGAAGGCGATCGTGGATGCGGAGGCTGTGGGCGAGGCGATCCGTCGCGCGGTCAAGCGCGCGGGCGCCAAGAGCAACGAGGTGGCGGTCGCCATCTCCGGTGATGCCGCGATCACCAAGGTGATTCAGATGCCGCGTGCGCTGCGTAGCGGCGATCTCGAGTCACAGGTCGAAATGCAGGCCGATCAGTACATCCCATTTCCGATGGATGAGGTGAGCTACGACTTCGAAGTGCTCGGGCCGAACGACAAGGATCCGGAGAGCAACGACGTGCTGCTCGTCGCGACCCGCACCGAGAACGTCGAGCAGCGCCAGGCAGCGGTGAAATCCGCAGGCCTCGCCGCGCGCATCGTCGACGTCGAGGCCTTCGCACTCGAGAACGCCTGCAAGCTGATGACGCACCAGATGCCCGATGGCGGCATCGATCGCACCATCGCGGTGGTCGACTTCGGTGCAAGCAGTACCACCTTCAGCGTGCTGCGCAATCTGAAAGTGGTGTACACGCGCGACTTCGCCTTCGGCGGGCAGCAGCTCACCGAGGAGATCATGCGCACCTACGGTCTCTCGATGGAGGAGGCGGGCCGCGCCAAGAAGGAAGGCGGCCTGCCGGGCAACTACCAGTCGGAAGTGCTCGATCCGTTCATCGATGACATGACCCAGCAGGTGAGCCGCTCACTGCAGTTCTATCTCGCTTCCGGTTCCGGACGCGAGCAGCCCGAGAAGATCCTGGTGTGCGGCGGCTGCGCCAACATCCCGGGTGTTGCCGAGGTGATTTCCAGCCGCGTGGGTATTGCCGCCGAGAAGGGCGACCCGCTCGGTCAGATGAAGCTGTCCTCGCGCGCCAAGGCGCAGGCCGTGCAACGCGACGCCACGGCGCTACTCACCGCCTGCGGTCTCGCACTGCGGAGTTTCGACTGACATGCCTCGTATAAATCTCCTTCCCTGGCGCGAAGCGCAACGCAAGGATCGCAAGCTCGCGTTCCTCGTGGCGCTCGGCGTGGCGGCGCTCGCCGCCGGCGTCACCGCATTCGCGGCGTTCCTGCTGTATGGCTCGATGATCGAGGGGCAGCAGCGGCGCAACAACGAGCTGCGCGCCGCCATCAAGACGCTCGACAAGGAGATCGAGGAGATCAACAGCCTCGAGAGCGCGAAGCAGAAGTTCATCGCGCGCATGGAGATCATCGAGAAGCTGCAGCGCTCGCGGCCGGAGATCGTGCACGTGTTCGATGAGATCGTGCACTCGCTCCCCGAGGGCGTCTACCTGACTTCCGTCAAGCAGAACGGCATGCGGCTGAAGTTCGAAGGCATCGCGCAATCGAGCACCCGCGTCTCCTCTTTCATGCGCAACATCGATGGCTCGCAGTGGCTGCGCAATCCCGAGCTCGAGGTGGTGCAGACCAGCAAGGGCTCCGGTCCCGGGTCGAGCTTCACGTTGACCGCCGACCAGGTGACGACTGCGGGAGCCGATGGCGTGAGCAGCAAGGTCGCCAAGGCCAAGATCAGGAAGGCCAGCGCCAGTGGGCAGGAGGCGCGGCAATGAACCTGCTCGATGAACTGCGGTCACTCGATCCGCGCGATCCGGGCCGCTGGCCGATGCCGGCGCGCGCCGGCGCGGTCGCCGTCGCGTTCGTGGCGCTCTCGGTGCTGGGAATCTACGTACTGGTGTGGAACGAGCAGCGTCCCGAGCTGCAGCGCCGCCAGGAAGAGGAGCAGAAGCTGCGCCAGGAGTTCCGGGAAAAGCACGCCAAGGCGGTCAATCTCGAGCTCTACAAGCAGCAGCTGAAAGACATCGAGCGCTCCTTCGGCGCCCTGTTGCGTCAGCTCCCGGGCAAGACCGAGGTGCCGAGCCTGCTGGTGGACATCTCACAGACCGGACTCGCTGCCGGGCTGCAGGAGAAGCTCTTTCAGCCCGAGCCCGAGCAGAAGAAGGACTTCTACGCGGAGTTACCCATCAAGATCCGCCTCACCGGGAGCTATCACCAGTTCGGTGAGTTCGTGAGCGGCATCGCCGCGCTGCCGCGCATCGTGACGCTGCACGACATCGACATCAAATCCGACAACAAGGACGCGTACGACCAGTTGTCCCTCGAGCTCACGGCGAAGACCTATCGCTACATGGACGAGGACGAGATCGCCGCGGGCGAGGCGGACAAGAAGAAGGACGTCGCCCACCGGCCGAAGCCGGCGGGCGCGGGGTGAGCAAAATGAATGGTGCGATCGCGGGGCCTGGCCATGACTGACCACACTTATCGACCCGGATTGCGGCTGCTGAGCGTGGCGCTCGCTTGCGGCTACGCCGCGCTCACGGCCTGCTCGAGTGCGGATGACGAGCTCGCGCGCTTCATCGCGGATACGAAGAAAGAGCCCGGCGGCCGCGTCGAGCCGCTGCCGGAGATCAAGCCGTACGAGACCTACGTGTACGCGGCGCAGGATCTGCGCTCACCCTTCCTGCCGAGCAGCCCCGGCTCGGGAGCGGGACTTGCCGGTGTGCGCCCCGATCAGAAGCGCAGCCGCGAGTTTCTCGAGCAGTACTCGCTCGACACGCTGCGGATGGTCGGCACGTTGCGCCTCGGCGGGCAGATGTACGGTCTGGTGGAGACCAAGGACGGACTGGTGCATCGCGTCACCGCCGGCAACCACATGGGGCAGGCGGAAGGCAAGATCACCGACATCACCCCCTCCAAAATCAGTCTCATCGAAATCGTTCCGGACAGCCTCGGCGGGTACATGGAGCGCCCCGCCGCGCTCGGCCTGAACGAGTAAAAGGTCCAGCAGGGAGTTCTCAGCATGCACTCGTCCAGCCTGATGAATCGTCTCCTCGGCGCCGCCGCGACGGTGGTGCTCGCAGCGGGACTTGGCCTGGCAGCGTCAGTCCCGGCCCGCGCCGCGGATCAGTTGGCGCTGCAGTCGGTTGATGTGCAGCCCCTGCCGGGACAGCAGCTGCAGGTCACCATGCGCCTGTCGGGGCCGGCTCCGCAGCCCCTGTCGTTCACCATCGACAACCCGGCGCGCATCTCCTTCGACCTGCCCAACACCACGCTCGCGATGGCGTCAAAGCGCATCGACGTGCATGCCGCGGGACTCGACACCATCGTCGCGGCCGAGACCAAGGACCGCACGCGCCTGGTGATGAATCTCGACAAGCTGGTGCCGTACGACACACGCGTGGTCGGCAACAATATCGTGGTGATGCTCGGCGGCGGCAGCGCCACGACCGCCACGGTGACGAGCGCCGCCCCAGCGCCGCTCGCGACGAGCGGTGCGCGCGAGCTGCGCGCCATCGACTTCCGCCGCAGCGCCGATGGCGCAGGCAGAGTGATGGTGAAGCTCTCCGATCCGCACATCCACATCAATTTGCACCAGGTCGGCAACCAGGTGGTGGTCGACTTCAGCGACGCCAACGTGCCGGCCAATCTCATGCGCCGCTACGACGCCACCGACTACGGCACCCCGGTCACCGGCTTCGACGTGACGCGCGTCGGCAACGGCTCGCGCATCTCGATCTCCGCCAACGGCGACTTCGAGCAGCTCGCCTATCAGTCCGATGACCAGTACGTCGTGGAAGTCTCGCCAAAGCGCCGCGCTGTCAATGCACAGGAGGAGAAGCCGGTGTACTCGGGCGAGCGGCTGACCCTCAACTTCCAGGACATCGAGACGCGCGCGGTCCTGCAGCTGCTTGCCGATGCCAGCGGCCAGAACATCGTGGTGAGCGACTCGGTGAGCGGCAACGTCACCCTGCGCCTGCAGAACGTGCCGTGGGACCAGGCGCTCGATATCGTGCTGCGCACCAAGGGACTCGACAAGCGCCGCCAGGACAACGTCATCATCGTCGCTCCGCAGGCCGAGCTCGCGGCACGCGAGAAGGCGGACCTTGCCGCGCGCAAGGACGTGCAGGAGCTCGCGCCGCTGCGCTCCGAGTACCTGCAGGTGAACTACGCCAAGGCCAAGGACATGGAGGCGCTCATCAAGACGCAGAGCAATTCGCTGCTCTCACCGCGCGGCAGCGTGACGGTGGATGATCGGACCAACACCCTGCTGCTGCAGGACACCTCCGACCGGTTGGCGGACATCCGCCGCCTGGTGGCGACGCTCGACATCCCGGTACGCCAGGTGCAGATCGAGGCGCGCATCGTCATCGTCAGCAACGACTTCAAGCGCGACCTCGGGGTGATCTTTGGCTTCACCAACTGGCACAAGAACGGCAACGGGCTGGTGAGCACCACCGGCAACGCGGCCGGCGTCGACACCATGACGAACACCTACATCACCGGGCAGAACGCGATCAACAATGCGATCAACGCCGGGACTACGCCGGTGCCGCTGCCGACCTACGGCATTCCGGCCGCAGCCAACCGCTACAACGTGAATCTGCCGGTGAGCAACCCGGCGGGTACCTTCGCCCTCGGCATTCTCGGCAACAACTTCATCGTCGATCTGGAGTTGAGCGCGGCACAGGCGGAAACGCAGGCGAACATCATCTCCTCGCCACGCGTGGTCACCGCCAACCAGAAGGAAGCGACCATCGAGCAGGGCGTGGAAATCCCCTATCAGCAGTCCGCATCGAGCGGCGCCACCACCATTCAGTTCAAGAAGGCGGTGCTCTCGCTGAAGGTGACGCCGCAGATCACCCCCGACAACCGCATCATCATGGACCTCGACGTGCGCGATGACAGCGTCGGCAACGTGGTGGTGGCCTCCGGTGGCGTGAACGTGCCCTCGATCAACACGCGCGAGATCGCGACCCAAGTGCTGGTGAACGACGGACAGACGGTGGTGCTCGGCGGCATCCTCGAGACCACGCAGCGCGAGGACGACACCAAGGTGCCGTACCTGGGCGACATCCCGGTCCTCGGTCACCTGTTCAAGAACACGAGCCACCAGGACAACAAGGACGAGCTGATGATCTTCATCACGCCGAAGATCGTGCACGAGGGCGTGAACGTCTATAACTGACCAATCGGGTCATCAGGGAGCTGGGTGCGGCCGCCTTCGGGCGGCCGCACTCATTTTGGGTATCCTGTCGATCGAGATGATCGGCAAGAGCAGCGTGTTTCTCGTCGGCCCCATGGGTTCGGGCAAGACCGCCGTCGGGCGCCATCTGGCACGCGTACTGCATCTGCCCTTCCACGACAGTGACAGCGAAATCGAGCGGCGGACCGGGGTCGACATCCCATTCATCTTCGAGAAGGAAGGCGAGGCGGGCTTTCGCCAGCGCGAGCGCGAAGCGATCGAGACACTCACGGCACTCGAGGGCATCGTGCTCGCTACCGGGGGCGGCGCCGTGCTGCTGCCCGAGAACCGCCGGCTGCTGAGGGAGCGCGGCTGCGTGGTGTATCTGCAGACGTCCGTGGCACAACAGGCCGAGCGTGTGCGCCACGGCAGGAGCCGTCCTTTGCTCGCGAACGCAGACCCGGCCACGCGACTCGGCCATCTGATGGACGCGCGCGCCCCGCTCTACAGCGCGGTCGCCGACCTCGTGATCCCGACCGATGGCCGAAGGGTCAACAGCGTGGCCGAGCACGTGCTGCGCGAGCTGGCCGCCGCGCGCCGGCGCTAAAGCACGCCGCGAAATTTCGCTTGCCACGCTTGATGAAAGCTCATCGATCAGCAAGACGCCAAATCTGGCGGGGACCCGCCAGGAGCATCACGCGTCCCGGGGCGGCCCCTCGCGTATACTGAGCGTGCCCCTGTTGCATGCCGCACCGTGAACGACGTGATCGTGGACACTCTGAACGTCGAGCTTGGAACCCGCAGTTACCCCATTCTGATCGCCGGCGGCTTGCTCCATCGCCCGGAGGTCTTCCAGCAGCACCTGCAGGCTCGCGAGTTGCTGATCGTGAGCAACACCACCGTCGCGCCGCTCTACCTGCCCGCGCTCACGGCCAGCCTCGGCCAGCGCCGCGTGGTCGAGGTCATTCTCCCGGATGGTGAGGCCCACAAGACACTCGCCAACGCCGCGCGGGTGCTCGATGTGCTCATCGCCAATCGCCTGGCGCGCGATTGCGCCGTACTCGCCCTCGGCGGCGGGGTGGTCGGAGATCTCGCCGGCTTCGCCGCGGCCTGCTACCAGCGCGGGGTCGACTTCGTGCAGCTGCCCACGACGCTGCTCGCGCAGGTGGACTCCGCGGTCGGCGGCAAGACCGGCGTCAATCATGCGGGCGGCAAGAACCTGATTGGTGCGTTCCACCAGCCGGTGCTCGTGGTCGCCGACACGGCGACGCTTGCTACCCTGCCGGCCCGCGAGCTGCGTGCGGGACTTGCCGAGGTCATCAAGTACGGGCTGATCGCCGATGCTGCGCTGTTTGCATGGCTGGGAGATCACCTCGGTGAGCTGCTCGCGGGTGACCCGGCCGCTCTCGCACACATCATCCGCCGTTCCTGCGAGATCAAGGCGGCGGTAGTCGGCCGAGATGAGCGAGAGCGCGGCGAGCGCGCGCTCCTCAATCTCGGCCACACCTTCGGACACGCCATCGAGTCGGCGACCTCGTACCGGCAGTGGCTGCACGGTGAAGCGGTGGGCGCCGGGCTCGTGATGGCGGCCGCCATGTCCGCCGCCTGCGGTTTTCTACCCGACGCTGAGGCCGAGCGCGTGCGGCAACTCGTCCGGCGCGCCGGTCTTCCCACCCGCATCGATTCGGTGACGGCCGCTGCGGCACTCGAGCACATGAAGATCGACAAGAAGGTGCTCGGCGGACGGCTGCGCCTGGTGCTGTTGCGGGGAATCGGCCAGGCTTTCGTGAGCGCGGACTATCCGCCCGAGACGCTGACCCGCACCCTCGCGACGTACGTCGGAGGCCGTGCGTGAACGATGTCACGGTTGGAGGGCCGCTCGCTCCTTACGCAGCGCACGATGAGCAGTCGCGCGGACGGTACTACCCCGAGCCGAAGCCGGAGTTTCGCGGCGAGTTCCAGCGCGACCGCGATCGCATCATCCACTCCAACGCTTTCCGCCGCCTCGTCTACAAGACCCAGGTGTTCGTCAACCACGAGGGCGACCTGTACCGCACACGTGTCACGCACTCCATCGAGGTGGCGCAAATCGCGCGCTCGGTCGCACTCGCGCTCCGGCTGAATGAGTCGCTCACCGAGGCGATCTGTCTCGCTCACGACCTGGGACATACTCCCTTCGGCCATGCCGGCCAGGACGCGCTGAATGAGTGCATGCGCGACTACGGCGGCTTCGAGCACAACCTGCAGTCGTTGCGGGTCGTGGATGAGCTCGAGGAGCGCTACGCGGCCTTTCGTGGGCTTAACCTCACTTTCGAATGCCGCGAAGGGATCCTCAAGCACTGCTCGTTGCGCAACGCGCGCGAGCTCGGGGAGCTGGGTGAGCGGTTCATCAAGCGCCGACAGCCGGGCCTCGAGGCACAGATCGCCAACCTTGCCGATGAGATCGCCTACAACAACCACGACGTGGACGACGGAATCCGTGCACAGCTGCTCGACCTCGCGGCTCTGGGCGAGGTCCGCATGTTCCGACGCCAGTACGAGGCGGTGGTCGCGCATTACCCGGAGCTCAACGAGCGCCGCCTGGTGCACGAGATCATCCGCCGCATGATCAACCACCTGGTGGTCGACTTCATCCGGACCACGGAGGCTCAGCTGGCGCAGGTGCAGCCGCGCTCGATCGATGAGGTACGCGTGCACTCCAAGCCGCTGGCGATGCTGAGCGACGCCTGCTACGAGGAGCATCTGGAGCTGAAGACCTTCCTGCGCGAGCACGTCTATCGCCACTACAAGGTCTTGCGGATGACATCCAAGGCGCGGAGGGTGGTCCAGGAGCTGTTCGAAGGCTTCTTCAAGGACGTGAGCCTCATGCCGACCGAGCACCGCGACCTCGCCCTGCAGGCCGAGGGTGCGCATGGTGCCGCCGGCCGCGCCCGAACGGTCGCCGACTACATCGCTGGCATGACGGACCGGTACGCGATTCTCGAGCACCGACGGCTTTATGAGCCGAGTGAAAGAACTTAAGCGAGAGCGGCCTGTCCGTTGCGCCGTTCAAACCACTTTGCAGAGTCCAATCTAAATAACAGCGCGATGGTCATCGGCCAATAACCAAACACTTCCGACTCCAACCTCATGCCTAGTTTCTCTAGAACTCGGAGACTCGGCTTGTTATCTGGGTAGACCGTTGCAACGATCGATCTAAGTCGTAGGGCATTAAAGGCGGCATCAATTGACGCTGCTGCAGCTTCAGTCGCGTAGCCTTGGTTCCAGTAGCGTTGCTGCAAAGCAAATGCAACTTCTATCTCCGCGGTATGAGGAAGCGGTCGTACTCCACAATAGCCCACGCAACCCTCTTTTCCGCGCTGCACGACTGCAAGAGTCCCCCATCCTCTCGTGGCGAACGCATCGCGCATGACTCGTACTGATTCCTCGGCAGCCTGACGAGACTTCACATTACCGATAAACCTAGTTGCCTCTTGATCAGCAAGTAACTGAGCTATTCCATCGACGTCTGACTCCCGAAAGGGTCGCAACTCTAGTCGAGGGGTCAAAATTGGGACTTTGATTTCGCGTTTCGTGGTCGTGTGCAATAGCTGTTGCACCGCGGGGTCGATACGAGTCATTAGGCATTCCTCTCGACGCGGCGCTCGTTGGCCGAATTGTTTGCCCTCATTGAGCGCGGCTCCCCAGTGAACCCATAGCAATGTAAAGACACCTCACGCACAGGACCGGAATCCTCGGGGTGGGTATGGTCTTCTAGCCAGTTGTCGACTCCCTCCAGAAAGGCCTCTGTGCGCTCCCGTGCAATCACACGCCAAAGTCCGACCCACTTCTCAGGAAGGAAGAAGACACGCGCATCGCGATCGATGTCACGAGCGTGTGGGTTCACAGTATCTGCGTTACGCAAAGAGATT
>Ga0210408_10004299_pt1 | contig 12774 bp, 10 predicted proteins | sample IncBWH4MmetaG_FD_155471 | JGI IMG/M metagenome (GOLD analysis project Ga0210408, IMG submission 155471) | Forest soil microbial communities from Barre Woods Harvard Forest LTER site, Petersham, Massachusetts, United States - Inc-BW-H-4-M | ecosystem: Environmental > Terrestrial > Soil >...
GCCGTCGTTACTGAGAGAGAGCGATGAAAGCCATCGGAGTCGAGGCAGTCGGCGTCACCAAGCGGTTCGGCGCGTTCACGGCGCTCGACGACGTTTCGCTCAGGATCGCCAAGGCGAGCGTGCATGCGCTGCTCGGCGAGAACGGCGCCGGCAAGTCGACTTTGGTCAAATGTTTGCTCGGCTATTACCAGGCCGACGAAGGCTCCTTCATCGTCGACGCGCGCGAAGCCACCATCGAGCGCCCGGCCGATGCCGATCGGCTCGGCCTTGGCATGGTCTATCAGCACTTCACGCTGGTGCCGTCGATGACCGCCGCGGAAAACCTGGTCATGTCGCGGGCCGACGTGCCGCAGGTGATCGACTGGAAGGCGGAACGCGCGCGGCTCGAGACGTTCCTGGAAAAGATGCCGTTCCGCGTGCCGCTCGACGTGCCGGTCGGGCAGCTTGCGAGCGGCGAGCGCCAGAAGACCGAAATCCTCAAGCAGCTCTACCTCGACCGCCGCTTCCTGGTGCTCGACGAGCCGACCTCGACGTTGACGCCGAGCGAGGCGGAGGAGGTGCTGGGCTTGATCCGCGGCATCACCGAACGCGGCGACATCACCACCGTCATCATCACGCACAAGCTCAAGGAAGTCGCCGCCTTCGCCGACGAGGTGACCGTGCTGCGCAAGGGCCGGGTCGTGGGCGGCGGGCACACGCGCGACCTCGGCCCGGCCGAATTGACCGCGCTCATGATCGGCGAACTCGAGGTGACCGAGAACCCGGACCGGCGCGGCGCGCCGGCGGAAACGCCGCGCCTGCAGCTGCGCGGTCTGCGCAGCGAGACCGCGCTTGGGCGCGCTCGCGTCGACATCGAGGCGCTCGATGTGCGCCCGGGCGAGATCCTCGGCGTTGCCGGTATTTCCGGCAACGGCCAATCGACGCTCGTCGAAATCCTCGGCGGGCAGCGCAGGCCGGTGGCGGGCGACATCCGCGTGTCCGGCGCGCCTTACCACGCGACGCGCGAGGAGGCGCAGGCGCTCAAAGTGCGCGTGCTCCCGGAAGAGCCGCTGCGCAACGGGTGCGTGGCGTCGATGAGCGTGCGCGACAATCTCAACCTGCGCCGCTTCGACCGCGCCAACGACGGCAAGAAGCGCGCGTGGCCCGACCGTGCCGACATGGCGGAATGGGCGCGCGGCATGATCGCCGCCTACGGCATCAGGGCGCCCTCCGACCAGGTGCCGATCGCGATGCTCTCGGGCGGCAACGTGCAGCGCAGCGTGCTCGCGCGCGAGCTTGACGGCGAGGTCGCGCTCCTCGTCGCCGCCAACCCGTGCTTCGGCCTCGACGTGAAGGCGGTGAGCGAAATCCGCGCCCGCATCGTCGCCGCGCGCAACGCCGGCACCGCGGTGCTGCTGCTTTCCGAGGACCTCGACGAAATCCTCGAACTCTCCGACCGCATCGTCGTCATGCGCGAGGGCGCGATCGTCTATGAGACGCCGGGCGCCGGCGCCGACGCGCGCACCATCGGCGGCCACATGGTGGGAAGGGGATGACTTGTTTGCTACACTTTCTCGTCATCGCCCGCGAAAGCGGGCGATCCAGTAAACACAGACCTTCCAAATAAGAAGGCCAGTGGTTACTGGATGCCCCGCTTTCGCGGGGCATGACGAATGGAGGAGGATGTATCTAATTCACCCTAATATCCGCGTATTTGATAACCTTGGCCCACTTGTCGATTTCGTTGGCGATGAAATTGCCGAACTCCGCCGTGCTCATAGGCGAGGGCTCGACGCCGAGAGTAAGCAGGCGCGACTGCAAGGTCGCGTCGGCGAGGCTCGCGCGGGTCTCGGTCTCGAGCTTGGCGATGATTTCGGCGGGCGTACCCTTGGGCGCGGTGAGACCGTACCAGCCCTCGGCCACATAGCCCGGCACGGATTCGGCGATCGTCGGCACCTCCGGCAATATCGGCGAGCGGGCGGTGGTGCTCACGCCAAGTCCACGCACCCGGCCGTCCTTGATGTATTCCGACATTGCGCTCAGCGGCCCAAACGCGAGCGGCACCTGCCCGCCCATCAGGTCGGTCAGGTAATTCCCCTTGTACGGGACATGGGTGAATTTGATCCCGGTCATCATCATGAACAGCTCGGCGGCCGCGTGCGAGCCGGTGCCGACGCCGTTGGTCGCCATGTCGATCTTGCCGGGATTTGCCTTGGCATAGGCGATCAGTTCGGGGATCGTCTTGGCCGGGAAATTCGTGTTGACGACGATCACGAACGGAATGCGGCCGATGCCGACGACCGGCACCAGGTCGGTGCGAAAATCGAAGTTGAGATTGCGGTAGAGCGTCTGGTTGATGGCGTTGGTCGAGACCGCGATGAGCAGCGTGTAGCCGTCAGGCTCCGACTTCGCAGCCTTCTCGGTGCCGATGTTGCCGGAGGCGCCCGGCCGGTTGTCGACGACGACCTGCTGACCGATCCGGTCGCCGAGCCATTGCCCGACCAGGCGCGCGACGACGTCAGGTCCCGCGCCGGGCGGATAAGGCGTGATGATGTGCACCGGGCGGGTTGGGAAATCGAGCGCGGCGGCGGAACGCGACGAAGCCGCCAGCGCCGCGCCGGCCGCAACATGCAGAAACTCTCGACGACGAAGCTTCATGCAATCGCCTCCGATCGTTGGACCGTTATGATCGTAGCCCGCATGGAGCGAAGCGCAATGCGGGGAGTGCCTTATTCCTTCCCCCCAGTCGCGCCAACGGAACCAAGCCTTACCCATTCGCAGCGCCGACGAAGGCGGCAAGCTCGCGGTTGAAGCGCGCCGGGTCTTCGAAGAAAGGCGAGTGCCCGACGCCGTCGTAGAGCGAGAGCCGCGCGCCGGCAACGTGCGCTGCGGTGTAGCTTCCGGCGGCTGATAAGACGATGCGGTACATGGTGCCGTGGGTCACCAGCACGGGCACGCGCAGCGCACCGAGGATATCGCCCTCGTCACGCGTGCGCGCCATCACCAGCGCGCGTGCCTTCGCCGGGACAACCATCGTGTAGGCGAGGGTGGTGTCCATCTCCTCGCCGGCGGGCCGGCCGGCGAAGCAGGCGTGCACGAACCGCCGCGAGGCCCGCACATTCACCGCGAGGTCGTTCGAGGCCATCTCGGCGGTCAATTTGAGCTCCGGTCCCCAGAACGCGCGGTCCGACTTGGTGATGGCGGCGACGTAGTTGATGGCGGCGATGCCGTCCTGGCCGTGGAAACGCACATAATCGGCGACGACGCGTCCGCCGTACGACCAGGCGACGAGCGTCGGGCGTTTGAGGCTCGCCGCCGCAATGACGGCGGCGAGATCATCCGCCCACAGCCGGTCGTCGCGATAGCGTTCGCGCGCGAGCGGTTGATCGGACGAGCCGTGGCCGCGCAGGTCGTAGGCGACCATGCGAAATTCCGCGGCGAGCGCGGCATCGTCCATCTGCCGCCGCCACGCGAGATGACATTGCGAATAGCCGTGGATGAAGACGATCTCGCGCCCATCTGGATTGCCCCACGTATAGGCGGCGAGCGCGACGCCGTCGGGCGAGGTCACGGGAATGGGCTGCAGCGCCAGCAGCTCGAGCTTCGGCGTGCGCAGCGGCAGCATCTTGTCGCGAGGCATGGGGCCCTTCTCCTGAACGCCGGCCATTGTAACCGGGTTCGGATTGAGGAGGGACGCACGGGCCGCGGGGTTCCCCTCCCCCCGCGCGAAGCGCGGCGGGGAGGGGTCAGGGGTGGGGGGTCTTCTTATTTCATGTCGCTGGTTCTAATCGCGCGCAAGATCAACACAAAGCCGATTGGCTGTGTTCGAGCGAAGCCCGTCTTTATTTGCTCGGTTCGTGCGCTGAGCACAAGTGCCCCCCACCCCTGACCCCTCCCCGCCATTCGCTTCGCGAATGGGGGGAGGGGAACCGAGAGGCCGCGGCCGCCAAATAAAAAGAGGCCGGGCGTTTGCCCGGCCTCCTGGTTGGTTGGTTGGGTCGAACCGAAGCGAGCGATCGCTGAGGTGCTCAGTGCCGGTCGTTGTCGGCGACGTCGTCCCTGTCGTGATCGTGGTCGTTGGTTTTGTGCTGGAAGACGCCGACGCATCCGTTGGTGGCCTGTCCGCAGATGCCGGCGCCCACCGCCGTCGTGTCGCCGCCGGAACCGACGACTGAAGCCGGCGCCGCCTCCGGGACGAAGATGAAGTTACGCTTGGCGTCGGCCGCCACCGAATGGGAATTGGAGGACTGCGGGACCTTCTCGATCAACGTGTTGGTCGCAGCATCGATCACGCCGAGCACCGCTCCCCCGGCGGGGCAGCCAGCCTGCAGCCCGCAGTCCCGACTGGACCCTGTATAGTAGCGGTTGTCGCCTTCGTTGAACCAGACCTCGTCGGATCCGGTGATGTTGGCGACGGGGGTCTGCGTCCTGGTCACCGCGTTGAGCACCAAGGTGATCATGTCGCTCGGGTTGTTCTGCGGCGTGCAGCCCAACAGGATGTTTTCGTTCGGCCCGACGGTGGATCCGTTCGGCGAGCAGTTGTTCAGCGCGATCACCCCAGTCTTCTTCGTCGTATCGAAGGCGCCGAGCGTCGTGAACGGCTGCGTGATCTGCTTGGGATCGACTACGAGAACCCCGCCGTGGCAGGTGATCGATGCCGGCGAGGGGTTTATTTGACCGTAATTGCAGCCCGCCGGGTTGTTGGCGATCACCGGGATCGACGTGTAGAAGCGCTTCGTCCCCGGATCCCAGGAGGGTTGCTCAAGCGATAGCCCAGCGCCGGGCGGGATGATTGTCGGGTCGACGCTGATTCTGGAGATAAAGTCGACGTCGCTCTTTTCGGCATCGCCGTTCGCTGTGAACAGCGTCGCGAAGGGCGGATCCTCGGCGTTGTTGGCGGCGAGCAGCAGCTTGCCGTTCGAGTCCAACGCCATCTCGTCGACCCGCGTCGTTCCGCCGGTCGAGATCACCTGCGCGAGCGCATTCGCCGGCGGCGCGTCGAGGTCGTACACCCTGACCGTACTGTTGCCATCGCCCGCGTAGAGCCAGTTTCCGTGACTGGTCACGCCATCCGGGCCGGACTTGTTGTTGTTGACGGTGCCGTGCGGGGGAGGGTTCGGACTGCCCAGCACGACCCCGACGAATCCGCCGAGAGACCGCTTCCATGTCAGCGTCTTGATGTCGATCACCTGGACCGCGGCGTTCGAGCGGTCAGCGAAATAAAACTCCGATCGTTTCTCATTGACGAAGCTGATGTCGAATGACCGCAGCGGATTTCCTGGTATGAAGATGGCGGTCACGCATTTGGTCTGGATTGTCGCCGGCAGCGGCGGGGTAAAGACGCACGGCGCAGCATTAGCACCGGTCGCCGTCAACGACATGGCCGCAACCGCTCCGGATAGGCACGCGAGCAATTTGGATCGTGTGGTCATGGACGTCTCCTCATTCAACGTTTCGACTTCGGGACATCAGCTTTCAGCCTTCTTTCGGCGGTCTCCTCGATCCTCCTTCCGTGTTTGCTGGGGCAAAGGTGCTTACCGGCGGGGCGAACCTTATCCGGCCGTTGCCGCCGGTCGCGGCTGCCGCTTCGGCGCCCGGTGCGGGAAGCACCAGCGTGTCGGCGCGGAAGCCCGCTTTCTCGAAAGTCGCGCTGCGGCCGGCGATGGCGCGCAGCGTCCAACCGTCGTGGGCCTCGCCCGCCTTGAGACGAACCACGTCGTGGGAGACTTCGTCGGTGAAGACGCCGATTTCCACCGAGCCGCCCACGATCGTGCCCAGCAACGTGAGCAGCGGGTGATCCGGTCCCGACTTAGCCGGAGGACCAAGCTTGACCGGAGTGGATGCAAGGGCGGCAAGGACCGGCGGCGCCGGCGGGCGGCGCGAGGGAGAAAAGAGCGGACGCGCCTGGGTTTCGCTGAGTTCGCCGAGCGCAGTCGCCCACAGCGGATTGCCGGCGAGCGACACGCTCGTCGCGCCCACGAGAGATCCCGACGGACGCGTGGTCGGCACTCGGTCGAGTGAGTTCAGCGCCGGTTGCAGCGGCAGAAAAACAGAATCGCGCGCGGGCTCCTGCGCAGCAGCGGCCATAACAAAGCCGCTCAGCAGCGCTGCGACAGGCGCGGGCAGCCCAGATTTCCTCATCGTGTCCCGGCTTCTTGTTTTTTCGCGCCGTGGTGAGCGACGCGCAGAAGCATCCGAAGGAGGCAAATCGAGCGGGAGCGCCTCGATGGCGTTGCCGCCAGCGAGGCACACATTTAGACCGCGCTTGGAAGACCGTCCCCCCAAGCGTTCGCACAGAACTCTGCGCCGCAAAGTGAACCTTACTTTTGCGGCGCGTTAATGACCGAACTGAGGAATTCAAACAAAACGATTTTGTTCCGCGTCTTGTCGGGCAACCGACACGTGATCTCTCTGAGAAGACTCTTCTTCGATGCCGCGTTCGAACAGTGCGGAACTTTCCACCGGAGTGCCGGCGGCAGAGATTTTTATGTCCTCTGACGAGAGCGCATAAGGCGTGCCGTCGGCTTATGATGCCACTGCATGGCAGGTCCGATCAGCGGGCGCGGCTTCGCCTCATCGACGCGACACGTTCCGATGGCGATTGATTCAGAACGAACGGCTGAGCGGAACGTCGAACTAGCGCTTCGGCAGCAGCAGCACCGTTCCAGCCTTCAGGCCCCAGCGGTCGAGATGCGCGGTCGCCATGCCGTCGGGCGCGACCCAGTGGGCGTGTATTCGTTCGCCGCCATGGGTCGCGATACCCATGAGGTCGGCCGAGACGTAGAGGCCGGCCACGCGCCCCTCGATTTCCCAGCCTTTGCGCTCCACGGTGATTGCCATCGGCAGTCCCATGCCATGCGATCCGCCGGTGGGCGCCGCGTTGACGTGCATGGCGTAGGGAGCAATGACCCCGCGCCCCTGGAAGGGGAATGATTTCTCCGGATCGATGCCGCGCGATTTGGCGGTGGCGGCGAGATGGGACTCCATCTCTTCAGGCGCGATGTCGCGCTCGACCGTGACGCTTTCCCATTCGCGCGCAGATCCCATGGCGAGGAGCGCTGCTGAGTCCGTGGCCCCATCGGGCCGACCACCGGGCGTGCCGTAGCTGACAATGAGCTTGCCGTCGTAGATACTTATTTCCCCGCGCGCGTCTGCCACCGCGCCTATGCCGGTGGTGGGATGCTTCTCCATAACGTCGGCGAGCGGCACCTTTGCGCTGAAGTCGCCTTCCAGCATCAGCTTGCGGAACACGCCGAAGGTGCGGACGTCGTAAGGCTGGCGCGCGGCATCGGCCGCGAGTTCGCGCGTCGGATGCGTCTGCTGCGCCGATGCCGGGTCTGCTGCCGCGATCGCCAGCGCCGCCGCGATAATGAACGCTTTCCAGCTGCGCATGGCCCATCCGTTGGGAACGACCGTCCCTCTGACGCGTCAATTCTACCGGCGTGCGGCCCTCCGATCGTAACGAGGTTACCAACGCGAATCTTGTCAGGGCGATCGTTAAGCCGGCGGAATGCGTCGCCGGCCGGCTCGCGGCTCTACAGGCTTCCCGCCTTGGACGCTGCCGTCCTCGCGGGTTTCGTCTTGGTCTGATCCTCGCTCACGGCAGCGGCGTCGTGCTTGTTCGCGTCCACGCGCGCGAGTTTCGGCTTCGCCAGGCCGCGCTTCTCGACATATTCCTGTCCGTCGATCGGTCCGACATGCGGCGGGTCTCGATTGAGGTACGGCCGCCCGACCCCGAACTCCTTGCCGTGCACGTCGACCCACTTCCACAGAACTTCGCTTGAAGCGCAGCGCTCCGCGCGCGTCTCGCCCTTCACGCTGACAAGGTCGGCCGCCATCCCGTGACCGTACCCGCCGCGCAGGCTTCCGCCGTGGTAGGAGCGGTTGAATGCAGCCTTTTTGCCGCTGGCAAGCGTCTGGCGGTAATCGTCGCGGAATCCGCTGGTGATGCCGGGCTCGAGGCCTGCCTCATCCATGGCGCGAAGCGCGCGATAAAGCTTCAGCTTAAACCCGCGATCCATGCCGCCGATGACGTACTTCATCAGCGCCATACCGGCTTTTTCAGCCGCCTTCGGGTCCTTCCATCCGAAATCGTCGTCGACGGGCTTCTGAACGGTTTTGGCAACGGTCCGCGTTTTGCCCTTCTTCGTGACCGTCACCTTCACCTGCTCAGGGACGAGGATGCTGTCGACCTTCGGCGCGCGCTCGTAGAGCGCAAAAAGATAGCGGTCGACGCACTCGTCCGAGCCAAGACACGCCTCGGCAGTTATGACGGGAGGCTCCGGCTCCTTCGTCCGAACTAGCGCGGGCTCGGGCATGCGGAGCGACGCGACCTGGACCGGTTGCTCGGCTGGGGCAGGAACAGGAGCAGGAGCGGGGGCTGCCGCAGTGGTGACGGCTGCATCGTCGGCCGCCACGACCGGCGTATCGACGGCCGGGACAGCGTCCTTGGCGATAATAGTGTTGGGAGTTTCAACAAGCGGGGTGGCGGCCGGTGGTGCTTCGTCGGCAACGATCTTGGCCGTGGTGTCGCGGGAAGTCGAACGGACGTAACCGGCGGCCCCCCAGCCGGCGAGTACCAGTGCTCCGCACAACATCGTCAGTGCAACGAGTCGTCGTGAATGCATCTTCATCTTCTTCATCTTCGCCCGGTGCTGATCCTTGGCCGGCTGCACACAGCTGAGACCTGTTATTTCACTCCGATTGTCTGCCCCCACGGCGGTAAAAACATGACGGCGCAAGGGAATTAGCTCCAGGCTAGGCATCTTTTCCGAAACGTGTGGCCGAAATGCCACGTTTCGGGCCGACATTCTGTTCGTTTCTGAGGTTGGCGTATGCGCTCTCCACTAGCGAACGTCGCGACGCTCAGGCGTGTCCGCAAATTGACGCAGCGAGCGCCGCTAAGCGTCCACAAGGCGCAACTCATGCTCGTGTTGCGATCGCCCGGCCGTTGCCCTTCCATGCCTCCCTCCATTCCAGTAGGTTGCCGGCGGGGTACGGGGACTTAATCGAACTTCGAAAAAGGAAGCAGTCGACATGACTCGGATCTTCGTTGCAGTTGGCGTTGCATTGCTGAGCACGAGCTACGCCTGGGCCCAGTCGGCGGCCAATTGTGAGCAAATCAGACAGGCCGTGGCCCAGTACGGTTACGCGGCGGCGCGCGCGCACGCCATGCGGACTTACGGCGCCGAAGCCGTTGCCTCCGGCGACAAATGTCTTGGCCGCGGCGGCGGTCACGCGGTCGCGCGCCAAGTGCGATCTCATCACAAGACCAAGCATCACCATTAAGCACCATCACGCGTCGGCAACCCGCGGGCGCTTCGTCCGCGGGTTTGCCTTTTCTACTGTTCCTGGATCGCGGGCAGATAGCGCATGATCGCGTCGACGTCGCGCGTGCTTCGGGTCTCGTAAGCTCGTGCACTCGAACGACCCACGCCTGCCGTGAATTGATTTGGCGCATCGAAAAGCGCCCGTTCGGCTGATCAGGGCACGCGGCAAACACCGTTGATGCCGAGGCGCGGGCTGAGAAAACGAACCTTCTTTGAATTGTCACGCTATACTACTTTAATATAGGGGCGCCGGGCCCTGGAGCAGGGAGGATCCCATGGCGGGCACCCCACATTCGGCCCTGGTGCTGCAAGGCGGGGGCGCGCTTGGCGCCTACGAGCTTGGCGCGGCGCGCGCGTTTTACGAGGATCCGAATTTTGCGCCCGACGTGATCGCCGGCGTCTCGATCGGGGCCATTACCGCGGCGCTGTTGGCGCGGCCCGGCCGCGGCCGCAAACCGCTCGAGGCGCTCGAAGCGTTCTGGCGCGAGGTCACCGTGCCCGGAACCTTCCTGCCGCCGCCGCTGCGGCCGTATGCATCGTTCCTGGGCAATCGCAAATTCTACGTCCCTCGGCTCGATTTCCTGGTTTGGCCGACCTGGACTTATTTCTACGAAACGGCGCCGCTACGCGAGACATTGGCGAAACTCGTCGATGTCGACGCGCTCGCCGACCCCAAGGCGGTACCGAAACTCCTGGTCAGCGCGACCGACGTGGAGAAGGGCGAAATCGTCTATTTCCGCAGCGATGGAAAAGAAGGCCCCCTCACGCTCGATCACATCATGGCCAGCGGCAGCCTGCCGCCGCCGTTTCCGCAGACCGAGATCAAAAACAAGACTGACAATAAGAAACGGGCCTATTGGGATGGAGGGCTGTCCGACAACACGCCGCTCGGCGCGGTGCTCGACGAACTCGACAAGCTCGAGGGTGCGGCGGACGGGGAGCGCACTGTCTATGTCGTGAATCTGTTTCCGAAGCAGGCGCCGGTTCCGCAAAACATGATCGAGATCATGGCGCGGATGAAGAATTTGCAGTTCGTGAACAAGACCGAGCAGGACGTGAAGCTCATGTGCCGGTTCAACCAGGTCGCTGCGCTGATGGAGGCATTGGAAGGGCTGGGCGAGGGCAATCCGCTCAGGGATCACGACGCCTTCAAACAAGTACAGGCGCAGGGGTATAAGCGCGTTCCGCGCATCGTTTCGATCACGACCACCGAGGCCATGCATCAGTTCGACGACGCCGACTTCTCCCCCGAGGCGATCAAAAAGCGCGCCGACGAGGGATACGCCCAGACCAAGCGGGCGCTGCAAAATCCGATCGATCCTTGCGCCGACGTTTGAACGCGCTGACCAAGAAATTTGTAGGGTGGGCTAAGCCCGCTGAAGCGCGCCGCGCGAAGGCGGGCGTGCCCACGCGGGCGCGAACGCGAAGCGCCGAGGCATTCCAGTAAATCGCATCGCGAATGATTGCCGATTATTGCCGGCGTAATGACGCGCGAACTCGATGCTCCGCCATACCGAATTCGAAGCGAAAAGTATTGACAAGCTAATTCTAGAGGTGTTACCTTTGGGAATATTATCCAACCAAAGGAGTTATCCATGCAGTTCCAGCCAGGACAGAGCGGCAACCCCGCGGGCCGGCCGCTCGGCAGCCGCAACAAGAAAACGCTTGCCGTCGAGGCCGCCTTCGACGATCGGGCCGAGGAAATCCTCAATGACGTGATCGGCCGCGCCAAAGAGGGCGAGAAGACCGCCATGCGGCTGTGCATGGAGCGCATCCTGGCGCCCAAGCGGGAGCGTGCAATCACCATCGACCTTCCGGTGATCGAAACGGCCGGCGACGCGCGCAAGGCGCTGGCGGTCGTCACAGCCGAATTGGGCGAGGGCAGCATTACCCTCGGCGAAGCGACGAAACTGGTCGCACTGATCGACCGCGTGGTCAGGCTGATCGAGCGCGTTGCCAAGCTGGAGCAGAAGGAGCGTGACGCGGAAGAGGCGGAAGCTCTGGTCCGAAAAATGCGAGCGAGCAGAGAGGCTTACATCGCGCAGGACGGGGAATCTGAAGCTCACGGGGAGGCGACCGAACCCGGCGCCGCCGGCGATCCATCCCTGTATTCTCCTGTTAATTCGGAAAATGCGGGCGCCGTGGATGGCCTTGGTGCCACGCCCGGCAGCGTGGCGCGCCGGCAAACACCATCGGAGGACCCGCCACTCGCCCGCGCGGCCTGATCAGACGACAGACGTCAGAGGACAGACGACAGGCGACAGAGATCACATCTGATCTCTGTCATCTGACCTCTGTCATCCGAACACGGAACGCTCTAACGGGCTTCTCCGTTGTTTCCGGCACGGCGATTGCGGCAGGCGGCGTCCTCCTCGATAATCGCGGTTATGGGGGACGGCTCTGGAGACCGATATGCTGGACACGCCGTCCAAGGACGATCCGCCCAAGGACCCGCAGCCCGCGTTCCCCAAGCGTGTGCTGGAATTGCTCGGCTATCAGGAGAAGCCCGAGACGCAAAAAGGCCCGGGCCGGAACCGTCCGCGCAAGGAGCCGGAGGAGCGCAAGCAGCATTTTGCCGCCTGGTACATATTCGCCGCGTTCCTCGGCGTGATGTTCGTGCAGTACCTGTGGCTGCGTTACTCCCAGGTCGAGACGATTCCCTACAGCCAGTTCGAGCAGCTGCTCAACGACAACAAAATCACCAGCGTGCTGGTGGGCAGCGACACCATCCAGGGCACGTTGAAGGAGCCGCTGCCCGAGGGCCGCAAGCTCTTCTACACGGTCCGCGTCGATCCCGCGCTCGCCGATCGGCTCAATGCGCACGGCGTCACCGTGACCGGGGCGCCGACCAATACCTTGCTGTCGACGATTCTCTCCTGGGTGCTGCCGATCTTCATCTTTTATCTGATCTGGATGTACGGGTTCCGCCGCATGGCCGAGCGGCAGGGGCTGGGCGGGCTGATGACGATCGGCAAGTCGCGCGCCAAGGTTTACGTCGAGACCGACACCAAGACGACGTTCAAGGACGTGGCGGGGGTCGACGAGGCGAAGTTCGAATTGCAGGAGGTGGTGCAGTTCCTGCGCGATCCCAGCGCCTACGGCCGGCTCGGCGCGCGGATTCCGAAAGGCATTCTCCTCGTCGGCCCGCCCGGCAGCGGCAAGACGCTGCTCGCGCGCGCCGTCGCGGGCGAGGCGGGCGTGCCGTATTTCTCGATCTCGGGCTCGGAGTTCGTCGAGATGTTCGTCGGCGTCGGCGCCGCCCGCGTGCGCGACCTGTTCGAACAGGCGCGCAAGGCGGCGCCGTGTATCATCTTCATCGACGAGCTCGACGCGCTCGGCCGCAGCCGTCTCGCCGGCGCGGTCGGCGGCTATGACGAGAAGGAGCAGACGCTCAATCAGCTGCTCGCCGAACTCGACGGCTTCGACCCAAGCACCGGCGTGATCCTGCTCGGTGCCACCAATCGGC
>Ga0210408_10004301_pt1 | contig 12769 bp, 8 predicted proteins | sample IncBWH4MmetaG_FD_155471 | JGI IMG/M metagenome (GOLD analysis project Ga0210408, IMG submission 155471) | Forest soil microbial communities from Barre Woods Harvard Forest LTER site, Petersham, Massachusetts, United States - Inc-BW-H-4-M | ecosystem: Environmental > Terrestrial > Soil >...
ACAACGGCTTCTACGAAACGAACGAATCCGCGTCACTACATCTACGCCGCTGCGGGGAATTTCGGCACCGAAAGCCCGACTCGCATTCAGGAAATGGCGCCCACTCTCGCCGCTGCCAACGCCCTCTACGAGCGTCGTCTGACCGAGGCGGCGAAGATCATAGCCGCGACCCGAGATCCTCGATGAGCTTCTTCTCACGACAGTTTTGGGTCCCTCGTCGTCCCTCGAGACGAAGATCACGTGCTTGCTGCCGTTCTTAGCTGGTCCTTCGTTGATACGGGCGGCGACGATCGAGTGGAACACTTTGACGGGCCGCGCGAAGAAGACCAAAACCGGTGACGCCCACGATTGGCGCATTTTGGCATCTGCACCGGTGCCGACCGCGGCCGGGGCAACCCCCAGCACGAACGCGAATGACGTCATCAGGATCGGGCGAAGCCGCGTGCGAGTTTTGCCGCCCGCCGCCTCTTTGCGTAAGCAGCCGCCCGCCGCGTGTTGCGAGAGTGGGCCTGTTTTTGAGCTAGGGTGGAAGGCTCGGCAGAACATTCGAAATTCTCATGACTTTCGGTTTTGACGCAGGTCACGTATGATTGATTATGGCGGAACCCATGGACACGCCCGAAAGCGGGCGTCAGCTCGAGGCGTGACAAGCATGCCCCGCGTGACATACATCGAATTCAACGGCGCGGAGCACACCGTTGAGGTGCCAGTCGGCACGACGCTGATGCGCGGCGCGGTGGACAACAACGTACCTGGGATCGATGCCGACTGCGGTGGCCAGTGCGCTTGTGCCACCTGCCACGTCTATGTCGATGCCGCGTGGCTCGACAAGACCGGTCTGCCTGAGCCGGCCTCTCAGGAAGCCACCATGCTCAGCTTCGCCGCGGCCGCCCAGCCGAACTCGCGACTCTCCTGCCAGATAAAGATGCAGCAGGAGCTGGCGGGAATAGCGTTAAGAATGCCCGAAGGACAGCACTGAAGCCGGCGGGGTCCGGCACCGAGGAGGACTTCATGGACGCCAACGTCAATTCCGACGCACGCGAAGACGCCTATACGCGGCCGCTCGACAGCATTGATGTCAGCATCCCCGAACTCTACCAAAACGACGCCTACCAGCCGTATTTCGAGCGGCTGCGCCGCGAGGACCCGGTATATTACTGCGCCGACAGCAAATTCGGGCCGTATTGGTCGGTGACCCGCTACAAGGACATCATGACGGTCGCGATCAACCACCAGGTGTTCTCGTCGAAATGGGAGCTCGGCGGCGTCCGGCTCGAGGACCAGGTGCAGGGCTATGAACGCCCCAGCTTCATCCAGATGGACGAACCGGACCACGGCCAGCGTCGGATGGCAGTGAGCCCGGCAGTGGCGCCGGCGAACCTGCAGCGCATGGAGGGAACGATCCGCGAGCGCACCAGCCGCGTGCTCGACGAGCTGCCGCGCGGACGGCCATTCAACTGGGTGCAGGAGGTCTCGATCGAGCTCACCTCGCGCATGCTCGCGACCCTGTTCGATTGGCCGCTCGAGGATCGACATCGGCTGATGTTCTGGTCCGATGTCACAGTGTGTCACGTCGATACGCCGGATGCCCCGGTCCATTCGGAGGCGGAGCGCTACGCGGAGCTGCAGAAGATGGCCGCCGCGATGAAGGCGCTGTGGGACGAGCGCGCCGGCGGCAACGCGCCGCGCTTCGACCTGATTTCGATGCTGGCGCACTCGGATGCAACGCGGAACATTGATTTCCGCGAACTGCTCGCGACCTGCAGCCTGCTGATCGTGGGCGGCAACGACACGACGCGGAACTCTATGTCCGGCGGCGTCTGGGGACTCTCGCAATTCCCCGACCAGTATCAGAAGCTCCGGCAGAACCCCGAACTGGTGCAGAGCTTGGTGTCGGAAATCATCCGCTGGCATACACCGGTTCTGCATTTGCGGCGCACGGCGCTCGCGGATTTCGAGCTCGGTGGCAAGACGATCCGCAAAGGCGACAAGGTCGCCATGTGGTTTGTCTCGGGCAACCGCGACGAGGAGGCGATCAAGGACCCGCACGACCTGATCGTCGACCGGCCGCGGGCGCGCGAGCACATCTCGTTCGGCTTCGGCGTGCATCGCTGCGTCGGCAACCGTTTGGCCGAGTTGCAGCTGCGCATCCTGTGGGAGGAGATCCTGAAGCGCGACCTAGAGATCGAGGTGATGGACCGACCGACATATCTGCGTTCGAACCTGATCCACGGGGTTCGCGAGCTGCCCGTCCAGATCCACTGAGCGCGGGCCCCGCCCCTCCCTATCCCTCCCTCGCGAGCGGGTAAGGAAGGGCACGCAGCGAGGTGAGGACACGAGGCTTCGCCGCTAGGCGTTGGTGCGCAGCGCCCTTGATCATCGCCGCAGCGTTCTCGCCGTGGTGCGCGCGCAGTCGAGCAATTCGTCGTTGGTCTGGACATGGGGTGCCCGGCAGACTTTCTTCTCGGACGAACGGCTGCAACATGGGTGCGGCGAAATGGGCAGGGGCATGGCCGCTACACAATCGTCCTCGGGATGTCCTTTGCTGGCACCAAGCGTAACTGCCGTCGCGCACGGGTATTTCTGGAGCTGGGGGTAGACCGGCTGCAGCATCAGCCTGCCGGCGACAGCCGCCCTTGACCCTAAGCGGACGAACGGCAGTTGATCTGGCTCTTGGCCCCGATCATGCACCGGTTGCCACGCGCGGTCGACCGACCGATATTGGAAGGCTTTGATGTTATAATGTCCGGAAATGTGCAGGTTGTCGGACGCCGGCAATGACAAGGCCGGCCGCAAGCTCAGAGGGCCGGAGTCGGAAAACCTGCACAATAGCCGACGACAATGTGTAACCCAGTCGTAGTTTAGCCCAGTCGTGGTGTGAGCTGACTTGGCCATCGGTCTGAATCTGCCCTGCCAGCCGGACAGTCGGCCCTCATGTCGTGATGCAGCGAGGGAAACCAGCGGGCCCCGCATCAATGGTGCAAAGGGCCAAGGAGGGAGGAACACGGTGAGGTCTCAAACACTACTGTTTTCAGCCGCGGTAGTCGCTCTCTCGGCGGCCAGCGCCGCGGCCCGTGCGGAGACGACTCTGACGATCGCCACGGTGAACAACCCGGACATGGTCATGATGCGGAAGTACTCCTCGAACTTCGAGAAGGCAACGGGCATCGAGCTGAAATGGCTCGTGCTCGAGGAGAACGTGCTGCGGCAGCGCGTCACCACCGATATTTCGACGAAGGGTGGGCAATTCGACATCATCACGATCGGCATGTACGAGACGCCGCTCTGGAGCAAGGCCAAGTGGCTCACTCCCTTCGATGACACACCCGAAGGTTACGATCTGAACGACGTGCTCCCGACCGTGCGGGACGGCCTCTCCTACGAGGGCAAGCTCTACTCCCTGCCCTTTTATGCCGAGAGCACGATGACGTTCTTTCGCACCGACCTGTTCCAGAACGCCGGCGTGAAGATGCCGGACAACCCAACCTGGAGTGAGGTCGCAGAGTTCGCGGCCCAGCTGAACGACACGGCGAACGGCACCTATGGCCTCTGCATCCGCGGCCAGCCGGGCTGGGGCGAGAATATGGCCATCGTGGGGCTGTTGGGCAATGTCTGGGGCGGCCAGCTGTTCGACATGACGTGGAAGCCCGGCTACAACAGTCGGGCCTGGAAGGACGCCGTCAAGTTCTACGTCGACGTCGGCAACAAGTACGGTCCGCCAGGCATGGCGGGCAACGGCTTCAACGAGAACATGGCCCTGTTCGCCAGCGGTCATTGCGCCATCTGGGTCGACGCCACGGTCGCGGGCGGGTTCCTGTTCGACCCCAAGCGCTCACAGGTCTCCGACAAAGTTGGGTTCGCGCAGGCGCCGATCGAGACGTGGAACAAGGGCAATGGCTGGCTCTGGGCCTGGGCTCTGGGCGTTCCGACCTCAAGCAAGCACGTGAGGGAGGCCAAGCAGTTCATCGAGTGGGCGACCTCGAAGGACTATATCAAGATGATCGGGGAGAATGAGGGCTGGCTGACGGTGCCGCCGGGCACGCGCATGTCGACCTACGACAATCCGGCCTATCAGATCGCGGCGCCGTTCGCCAAGCCGACGCTGGATGCCATCGAGGCCGCGGATCCGATCCATACGACCAGGGATCCGAAGCCCTATGTCGGCATCACCTTTGCGACGATCCCGGAGATGCAGGCGATCGGCAACTTCGCGGGCCGGCAGGTCTCGGCGGCGCTCACCGGCAAGACTACGGTTGATGCAGCGCTCGACATGGCGGCGGAGAATGCCGAGCGCATGCTGCGACAGGCAGGCTACTACAGATAGAGCGAAGATTGCGGGCCGGGATCCGGGGTTCGCGTGTCCGATCCAGACCCGATCGCATGAATATGGCGGAGGTGCAATCAACCAACGACGATCCCGGTTTCCCGGCAGCGCCGGCCGTCGCCGCGCGCGGCTGGCCCCGCGCGCGGCAGCGGGTGCGGACATGGCCATTCATGGCGCCGGCGGTCGGGCTGCTCGCCATCTGGATGATCGTGCCGCTCGCCCTGACGCTCTGGTACTCGCTGCAGGGCTACAATCTACTCTCTCCCCCGCGGGGTTTCGTCGGCCTCGAAAATTACGACTACCTCCTCACCGACCCCGGCCTCCCAGTCGTCATTTGGAACACGATCGTGCTCGTCGTCGCGGCGTTGGTTGCGACGATCGTTCTGGGTACTCAGATCGCGGTTCTCTTCTACCAGCCCTTTCATGGCCGCGCCGTCGCTCGGCTGCTGATGGTGGCGCCGTTCTTCGTCATGCCAACGGTGAGCGCGCTTGTCTGGAAGAACCTGCTGATGCATCCGGTTTACGGCCTGTTCGCCTGGATCAGCCGATCGCTCGGCCTGACACCCGTCGACTGGTTCGCTGACTACCCGATGGCTGCGATCATCATCATCATCGCCTGGGAATGGACGCCGTTCGCGGCCCTCATCCTGCTGACCTCACTGCAGTCGCTGGACCGTGATCTGGTGGAGGCGGCGCGCATGGACGGCGCCGGGCCGATCGCGACGTTCATCTTCGTCACGCTGCCGCACCTGGCGCGGCCGATCGCGGTCGTGGTCATGCTCGAGACCATCTTCTTTCTCGCGATCTATGCGGAGATCCTGGCCACCACCGTCGGCGGGCCGGGGCTCGCGACGACCAACCTGCCCTTCTTCATCTACTCGCGCGCGCTGTTGGCGTTCGACGTCGGCGGCGCTTCGGCCGGCGGGATCGTCGCGATCGTCCTGGCCAGCGTCGTGACGTTCTTCTTGGTGCGGGCCGTCGCGCGGCAGCTCTAGGGCAAAGACGATGCGCCAACGCATAGCATGGGGTCTGGCGCGGGCTGCGCTGGGCTGGCTGGTCGCCGGCGTCATGGCCTTCCCGGTATTCTGGATGGCGCTGGCCGCCTTCAAGACCGAGCTCGATGCGATCGCCTCGCCGCCGCTCCTTTTCTTCACGCCGACTCTCGAGAATTTCGCCGAGATACAGCAGCGTGTCGACTATCTCGCGCATACCTGGAACAGCATCGTGGTCGCCTTTGGCTCGACTATCCTGGCCGGCCTCGTCGGAGCGCCCGCGGCCTATTCCATGGCCTTCATCCCAACTCGACGGACGCGCAGCGTCCTGCTGTGGATGCTCTCGACCAAATTCATGCCGGCGGCCGGTGTGCTCGTTCCGATCTATCTGCTCCTCATCAGCGCCGGGCTGCTCGACACCCGCACCGGGCTGCTCCTCATCACACTCCTGGCCAACCTGCCGCTCGTCGTGTGGATGCTTTATTCCTATTTCAAGGAGGTACCGCTGGAGATTGTGGACGCCGCGCGGGTCGACGGGGCACGGCCGCTCCAGCAACTGGGTTTTGTCGTGCTGCCGCTGGCAGCACCCGGGGTCGCCTCCACGGCGCTGATGGCGGTGATCCTGTCCTGGAACGAATCCTTCTGGTGCATTAACGTGACGGCGGTGAACGCCGGCACGCTCGCGGTCGCCATCGCGTCGTTCTCCAATCCCGAGGGATTCTTCTGGGCTAAACTCTCGACCGCGTCGCTCGCCTCGGTGGCGCCTATCATGGTCTTCGGCTGGCTGACCCAGCGCCAGCTCGCGCGTGGCCTCACCTTCGGGGCGGTCAAATAGGGGTGGACATGGCCGCAGCCGACCTTGATGGCCCTGGCCGCAAAGATCGAGCGGCACGGGGTTGACGCCGCCAACCGGCTGCTCCACAAGCGCTTTCCATTGCCGCGCGAAGCGCGGCAGGTGATTGCCGCCTCGTTGAAACGGGCTTAACAGCGACGGATAATCGCTGGCGCGACGGCGCTGGGGATTGTGGGCGGGGCGCGAAGCGCGGCAGGTGATCGCCGCCTCGTTGAAACGGGCTTAACATCGACGGATAATCGTTGGCGCGACGGCGCTGGGGATTGTGGGCTGGACGCGAGATGATGTAGTCGCGGGGAGACGCTCGTGACAGCGCTTTCGAGTTACGAGTTCTCGACGTTGCGTGAGGGAGAGTTCACGGTGTGCCGGGGCTCCGGCGACGGCTTACCTCCCATTCTGCTTATCACGCCTGTTGCGGCACGTCCCTCGGCCGAGGCTCTCAAGAGGCTCGAACATGAATACGCCCTCCGGGCGGATCTCGACCGCGGCTGGGCGGCACGGCCGCTCGCGCTGACACATCGCCACAACCGGCCGGCGCTGGTGCTCGAGGATCCCGGTGGCGAGCCGCTCGATCGATTGCTCAGTCGCCCACTCGAGACGACGCAGTTCCTGCGCATCGCCATCTCGCTCGCGGCCGCGCTCCGGCACGTCCATGAGCGAAACCTGATCCACAAGGACATCAAGCCGGCGAATATCCTCGTGGATATGACGAGCGGTGCCGCCTGGCTCACCGGGTTCGGCATCGCCTCGCGGCTGCCGCGCGAGCGCCAAGTCCCCGGGCCGCCCGAGATGATCGCCGGAACGCTGGCCTACATGGCGCCGGAACAGACCGGCCGGATGAACCGGTCGATCGATTCCCGTAGCGACCTCTACGCCCTGGGGGTGACGCTCTACGAGATGCTCACAGGCTCAATCCCCTTCACCGCCGCCGATCCGATGGCCTGGATACACTGCCACATCGCACGCCAGCCGGTGCCGCCCAGTGAACGGGTGCCGATCGTTTCCCCGCAGATCTCGTCGATCGTCATGAAGCTGCTCGCGAAGACAGCCGAGGACCGCTATCAGACCGCCGCGGGCGTTCTCGCCGATCTCCAGCGCTGCCTGACCGAATGGGAGACGGAGCGTCGCATCGAGCCGTTCCCGCTCGGCGCGCATGACGCCTCCGACCGGCTCATGATCCCGGAGCGGTTGTACGGGCGGGAGGCGGAGACCTGCACCCTGCTCACTTCCTTCGACCGGGTGGTCGCCGGCGGCATGTCGGAGCTCGTGCTTGTATCCGGATATTCCGGCATCGGGAAGTCCTCGCTCGTCAGTGAGCTCCATAAGGCACTGGTCCCGCCGCGTGGTCTCTTCGCCGCCGGCAAGTTCGACCAATACAAGCGGAATATCCCCTATCCGACGTTGGCCCAGGCGTTCCAGAGCCTGGTCCATCGAATCCTTGGAACCAGCGACGCGGAGATGAGCCAATGGCGCGCCGCCTTGCTGGAGGCGCTCGGCCCCAGTGGGCAGCTCATGATAAATCTCATCCCGGAGCTGGCGCTCATCATAGGCGAGCAGCCGGAGGCGCCCGAGCTTCCGCCCCAGGACCAGCAGGCTCGCTTCCAATTGGTGTTCCGGCGTTTCCTCGGCGTGTTTGCCCGACCGGAGCACCCCCTCGCGCTGTTCATCGATGATCTGCAATGGCTGGACTCGGCGACGCTCGATCTGATCGAGCATTTTATCCTTCACCCGGAGGTGCGGCACCTTCTGCTGATCGGCGCCTATCGCGACAACGAGGTCGGTCCCGCGCACCCGCTCGCGCGAATGCTGGCGCGGCTCCGTGAAGCCGGCGGAAGGGTACAGGAGATCGTGCTCACGCCCTTGATGCCGGACGATGTGGAGCGGCTGCTTGCCGACGCGCTGCACACGGACCAAGGACGGGTGCAGCCCTTGGCTGACCTGCTGTTCGAGAAGACCGCCGGCAATCCGTTCTTCACGATCCAGTTCCTCAGCGCGCTCGCGGAGGAGATGTTGCTGACCTTCGATCCCGACAAGGCGGCCTGGGGCTGGGACCTGCCGCGCATCCGCGCCAAGGGCTTCACCGACAACGTCGCGGATCTCATGACGGCGAAGCTGACCCGTCTGCCGCCAACCACTCAGAAGGTCCTGGGCCAGCTGGCCTGCCTAGGGAATAGTGCCGAGACGGCGGCGCTCACAATGGTTCACGAGGCAAGCGACGAAGCGATACATGCAGCGCTGTGGGAAGCTGTCCGAGCCGGCCTCGTCCTCCGTCGGGACGGCACTTACGCATTCCTCCATGATCGTGTCCAGGAGGCGGCCTTTGCGCTCATCGCCGAGGACGAGCGCGCGATGGCACATCTCCGGATCGGTCGATTGCTCGCGGCGCGCACCGCGACAGACCAACTCGAAGAGAACATCTTCGATATCGTGAACCAGTTCGACCGTGGCGCGGCGCTGATCAGTACCGAGCGGGAGCGCGAGCAGGTCGCCACGCTCAACCTCATGGCGGGCAGGCGTGCGAAGGCGTCAACCGCCTATGCCGCAGCCCTGCGCTATGTTGCCGTGGGGCGCGCCCTGCTGGGGGAGAATGGGTGGGAGCAGTGCTACGACCCCACCTTCGACCTCGAGCTCAACTGGGGTGAGTGCGAGTATCTGACCGGGGAATTGGCCGCAGCGGAAGAACGGCTCTCGCTGCTGTCGACGCGTGCACGGACCATTGTTGACGCTGCCGCGGTCGCCTGCGTGCGCATCAATCTCTATACGACCCTCGACCGGAGCGACAGGGCTGTCGAGGTGGCCCTGGACTATCTTCGCCGGGTTGACGCCCGGTGGCCGCAGCACGCGACGGCCGAGGACGTCCAGCAGGAATATGGTCGGCTGCGGCAGCGGCTCGGGTCCGGCTCGATCGAGGGGCTGCTCGACCTGCCGCCGATGACCGATCCCGACCGGCGCGCAACCATGGACGTGCTCACGGTGCTGACGTCGCCCGCCCTGTTCACGGATTTGAATCTTTTCCGCCTCGTTGTCGGACGGATGGCGACCCTCAGCCTGGAGCATGGCAACGCCGACGGATCGTCCCTTGCCTATGCATGGTTGGGCGGCGTCCTCGGGACGCACTTCGGCGATTATCAGACAGGGTACCGCTTCGGCAGGCTTGGCCTGGATCTGGTCGAGAAGCGCGGCCTTGATCGGTTCAGGGCCCGCGTCTACCTGGTCTTCGCAGTCCATGTCGCGCACTGGACACAGCCCCTGGCCACGAGCCGCGCCCTTCTGCGGCGCGCCTTCGAGACCGCGCAGGAAGCCGGTGACCTTTCTTATGCCGCTTACAGCTGCATTGACTTGACCGCGAACCTCTTCGCCTGCGGCGATCCACTCGATGAAGTCGAACGAGAGGCCGAAAATGGGCTCGAATTCGCGCAGAAAGTCAGGTTTGGCCTTGCCAGCGACTGCCTCACCGGACAGCTCAGGCTAATCCGGATGCTGCGTGGACTGACACCGGACTTTGGCTCCTTCAATGACGCAGCGTTCGATGAGAGCCGCTTCGTGCAGCGTGTTGAGAACAATCGACAGCTGGCCATTGGCGCGTGCTGGTATTGGATTCGCAGGCTGCAAGCTGGTGTCTACGCCAGCGACTCCGTACTTGCGATCGCGGCCGCAACGAAAGTCGCGCCGCTGCTTTGGACAGCGCCGACGCAGCTGGAGCAGTCTGAATATCAATTCTATGGGGCCCTTGCCCGGGCGGCGCGGTGCGATGAAGCTCCGGCCGAGGAGCGATCCCAGCATATAGCGGCGCTGGCGGATCATAACAAGCTGATCGCGGTCTGGGCGAAGAATTGCCCTGCAACGTTCGCCAATCGGGCGGCATTGGTCGCCGCCGAGATGGCGCGCCTTGAAGGGCGGGAGCTCGACGCTGAGCGCCTCTACGAAGAAGCCATCCGCTTGGCGAGCGACAACGGCTTCGTCCACAATGAGGCGCTTGCCAACGAGCTCGCGGCCCGGTTCCACGCCGCGCGGGGCTTCGAAACGATCGCCCATGCCTACCTTCGCAATGCCCGGTACTGTTATGTCCGCTGGGGCGCCGCCGGCAAGGTGCGGCAGCTCGAGGAGATGTATCCGCACCTCTGGGAGGACGAGCGAGCGCGCGATCCCACGAACACGATTGGGGCGCTGGTCGAACATCTCGATCTCGCGACCGTCATCAAGGTGTTGCAAGCCATCTCCGGCGAGATCGTTCTGGAGAAGCTCGTCGACGCCCTCATGCGCACGGCCTTGGAGCAGGCGGGTGCCGAGCGGGGCCTGTTGATCCTTTCGCGAGGGGCCGAACCGCTGATTGAGGCCGAAGCCACGACCAGCGGCGACACGATCGTGGTGCGCCTGGGCGACCAGCCCTTGACTCCGGCGGCTCTGCCGGAGACGATTCTCCACTATGTGCTGCGCACGCGGGAGAGCGTCATTCTCGACGATGCGGCCGCCCAACCTTCGTTTGCCGCCGATCCGTACGTCCGCCAGCGCGAAGCCCGTTCCATTCTCTGCCTGCCATTGATCAACCAGGCCAAGCTCAGCGGCGTGCTCTACGTCGAGAACAACCTGGCCCGCCGCGTGTTCGCGCCGACGCGGGTCGCCGTCCTGAAGCTGGTCGCCTCGCAGGCGGCGATCACGCTCGAGAATGCTCGCTTGTACGGCGATCTCGAGCAACGTGAAGCGAAGATCCGCCGCCTAGTCGACGCCAACATCATCGGAATCTCCATCCGGCACCTCGGCGGTCCGATTCTGGAGGCAAATGACGCATTTCTCCGCATGACGGGATACGACCGTGACGATCTCGTCTCCGGTCGCCTGAGCTGGACGGATCTGACGCCGCCGGAATGGCACGAGCGCGATGCGCGGGCGGTGGCTCAGCTCAAGACGACCGGGATCGTCCAACCATTCGAGAAGGAGTACTTCCGCAAGGACGGCAGCCGCGTGCCCGTGCTGGTCGGGGCCGCGGCCTTCCAACAAGATGGAAGCCAGACTGTCGCTTTCATGCTCGATTTGAGCGAGCGCAAGCGCGCGGAAGCCGAAGCCCGCGAGAACGAGCGCCGATACCGCGAGGCGCAGATGGAGCTCGCGCATGCGAACCGTTCCGCAGCGATGGGGCAGCTCGTGGCCTCGATCGCACATGAGGTCAACCAGCCCATCGGCGCGACAGTCACCAACGCCCAAGCGGCGCTGCGCTGGCTCAATCGTCAAACACCAGATCTAGAGGAGGTCAGGCAGGCCCTCACCCGCATCGTCAAGGATGGCAATCGAGCCGAAGAGGTCATCAGCCGGATCCGCGCGTTCATCAGGAAGGCGCCCGCCCAGAAGGAGCGCCTGGACATCAACGAAACGGTCCGCGAGGTGATCGAGCTCACCCGCAGCGAAACAGTGAAGAGCCGCGTCTCGGTGCAAACGCGGCTCGCGGACAGCTTGCCGCTCGTTCACGCAGATCGAGTCCAGCTGCAACAGGTGCTCCTGAACCTGATAGTCAATGCCGTTCAGGCCATGAGTAGCCTGAGCAAGGGACCGCGAGAATTGCGCTTGACCACAGAGGAGGCGGCTGCGGACGGCGTGCTCGTGACGGTGGGCGACACGGGGCCGGGCCTGGCGCCAGCGATGCTCGAGCACCTGTTCGAGGCCTTCTACACGACCAAGCCGGGCGGTCTGGGGCTTGGACTGTCGATCTGCCGTTCGATCGTCGAAGCGCACGGCGGACGATTGTGGGCGAGTGCGAGGGAGCCCCACGGTGCCGCTTTTCAGTTCACCGTGCCTGCCTACGTCGGCAGCACTTCGTGATCGGCGCGCCTTGTGTCCGAGATTGGCACAACCCGGCCGCGCTGGCCACCGGCCAGCTGGTCCGCTTACTGGGGTAGTGCGGCCTTTCGGGTACGATCTTTAGCAGCGGCCGCCCTAATTAGCCCGATTGGAACTCAGCGAGATTTGCCGGCCCGCACGCCTATATCTCACCGAGCTGGTACGAAACGGGGCCGGCTCGGGCCGAGCGGCGAACTGCGCGTGCGCGGTCAGTAGCCGCCGGGACGATGCCGCGAGAGGCGCTCGTCTCTAGGCGGACGCCAAGGGACCATGGTCGTCGCAGTGATCGCCGTGCGGGTGGTGAAGATGGCCGGAGACCCGATAATCCACATGGTCGCCGTGCGGCACCGCATCGTGGCCACATCCGGGCCCGTGGACATGACCCGCGTCGTGCCCACCGCAGCGATGGTCGGAGGTGCAGCTGTCGGGGTTCTCGCGTGATACCTCGACCACGTGCTCGTCGACATGACCTTCGTGCGGGTGGTGAAGCGTGCACGCTGTCCCAGGCGGCATTCTGACCTGACGGACATCCCCGATAGCTGAAGCCTGCCGGGTCAAGTCCGACCGGCTATTCAGGAGGCCGCATAGCGTCTTCACGCCGCCCCGATACGGGCGAGGTTTCTTACTTGGCTACTGAACAACTTGTTGCCACGGAACCGGGCATTCAGGTACCGAGGGGTAATAGCCCTGGTAGGTATCGCACCAATACCAAACTGTAGGTGTGGGTGTACCGGCATACGGGGCGTAATCGTAGCCGTAGTCATAGCC
>Ga0210408_10004305_pt1 | contig 12763 bp, 8 predicted proteins | sample IncBWH4MmetaG_FD_155471 | JGI IMG/M metagenome (GOLD analysis project Ga0210408, IMG submission 155471) | Forest soil microbial communities from Barre Woods Harvard Forest LTER site, Petersham, Massachusetts, United States - Inc-BW-H-4-M | ecosystem: Environmental > Terrestrial > Soil >...
ACAGCTGCGCGAGCGCGAACTTGCCCGAGCCATATTTCTCCAGCGCCAGCGCGAGGCCCGCCACCGTGCCCGGTACGCCGATGCTGAGCGCGGAATCGCGCGACTTCGCATTGTCGGGTTTGCCGTCTGGCCCAAGAAAGATTTCCGGCGTGGTCGCGCCGGGGGCGGTCTCGCGATAGTCGATCGCGATATCCTCAGCCCGCTCGCGCAAATGGATCACCATAAAGCCGCCGCCGCCGATATTTCCGGCGCGCGGATAGGTCACCGCCATGGCAAAGCCGGTGGCGACCGCCGCGTCGACTGCATTGCCGCCTTGCTTAAGGATGTCGGCGCCAATCCGCGCCGAGATCTTTTCCTGCGCCACCACCATGCCGTGTTCGGCGGCTATCGAATGGATGGTATCGGCGGCAGGCGGGGTGTAGGCGCCGCGGCCCCGCTCCTGCGCGGCGGCGGGCACGATAAAGGCGGCGGCCAGCGCAATTGTCGCCAATATTTTGCGCCGGCCGGCTATCAACGAGATCATCAAATTTCTGCCGCGGGTTCGGGTCAATTCAGCGTCGGCGCGATGCTATATGGGTTCCGATGCGGCAGGCAAAACGCCTGTTCGTGACCGGTATGCAGCTTTGGCAGGATTCTTTCATGGCGGTCATCACTTCCGACGCGGCCCAAATCGACACGCCGAAAATCTATCCTTCGCGTGCGGCCGTTGTTAGCTGGATTTTCTTCGATTGGGCGGCGCAACCCTATTTCACGCTGATCACGACCTTCGTCTTTGCGCCTTATTTCGCGACCCATGTGGCGCCGGATCCCGCGACCGGACAATCGTTGTGGGGTTTTGCCACCGCAGCTAGCGGCTTCATGATCGCGCTGATGTCGCCGGTATTGGGCGCGATTGCCGACGCCAGCGGGCGCCGCAAGCCCTGGATCGCCGGTTTCGGCGCGCTGCTCGTGATCGGCTCCTCGCTGATGTGGATCGGCAAGCCCGGCGACGTCGGCGTCATTCCGCCTTTGCTGCTGGCGTTTTCGATCGCAACCATCGGCGCCGAATTCGCCACCGTCTTCAACAACGCGATGATGCCGACCCTGGTGCCGCCGGACCGGATCGGGCGATTGTCCGGCACCGGCTGGGCGACCGGCTATGTCGGCGGCATCCTGAGCCTTGTTTTGGTGCTCGGCTTTCTCGCCGCCAACCCGGAAAGCGGGCGCACGCTGTTCGGCTTGAAGCCGCTGTTCGGGCTCGATCCCGTCAGCCATCAGGGCGATCGTATCTCGGGTCCCCTGACCGGCATCTGGTTCATCGTCTTCGTGCTGCCGATGTTTCTGCTGACGCCGGATTATCCGGCGAAGCGACCGGTACGCAAAGCCATGCGCGAGGGATTGGTCGAGCTGAAGCACACGCTGACCGAGTTGCCGAAACAGAAAGCGCTGGCTGCGTTCCTGCTGGCCAACATGATCTATACCGACGGCCTGGTGTCGTTGTTCGCCTTCGGCGGCATCTACGCCGCCGGCACCTTCGGCTGGGACACCATCCGGATCGGCGCCTTCGGCATCATCCTCGCCGTCGCCGGCACGTTCGGGGCGTGGCTCGGCGGCAAGCTCGACGACAGGCTCGGTCCGAAACGCGTGATAGCGGGCAGTATGACAATCCTGCTCGCAGCCATCGTCGCGATCCTCCTGGTGGACAAGGAGCGCGTCCTGTTCTTCAAGGTGGCGCCGCCGGAGCCGAACGGGCCGTTGTTCGCCGCCGCCGCGGAGCGCGCCTATTTGTTTCTGGGCTGCCTGATCGGCGCCGCCGGCGGACCGTTGCAGGCCGCGTCGCGCACGCTTCTGATACGCATGGCGCCAAGGGACCGCATCGCCCAATATTTCGGGCTGTTCGCGCTGACCGGAAAGGTCACGTCCTTCGTCGGACCGCTGCTGATCGGGATCGTCACCGCGGCGACCGACAGCCAGAAGGCCGGCATGGCGACCATCGTGCTGTTCTTTGTCGCCGGGCTCGCGCTGCTGGCAAGGGTGCGGGAGTAACACCGTCATTCCGGGGCATCGCGAAGCGATGAACCCGGAATCTGGAGATGATACGGCGCGTCATTCCGGGTTCGCGCTAACGCGCGCCCCGGAATGACGAATGCGTCAGTGCCTGAAATGCCGGACGCCAGTGAACACCATGGCGATGCCATGCTCGTCGGCGGCCTTGATCACCTCGTCGTCGCGCAGCGAGCCGCCGGGCTGGATCACCGCGGTGGCGCCGGCTTCGATGCAGGCCAGCATGCCGTCGGCGAACGGAAAGAACGCGTCCGATGCGACGACCGAGCCTTTGGTGAGCGGCTCGGCGAGCTTCAATTCGGCGGCGGCGTCCTGCGCCTTGCGCGCGGCGATGCGTGCCGAATCGACCCGGCTCATCTGGCCTGCGCCGATGCCGACGGTTGCGAGATCCTTGGCGTAGATGATGGTGTTGGACTTGACGTGCTTGGCGACGCGGAAGGCGAATTTGAGGTCGCGCAGCTCGGCTTCCGTGGGTGCGCGTTTGGTCACAACTTTCAGCGTCATGTCCTCGACCACGGCGTTGTCGCGGCTCTGCACCAGAAGTCCACCGGCCACCGTCTTGGCGGTCAGACCCGCCGCGCGCGGATCGGGCAGGCTGCCGGCGAGCAGCAGCCTCAGATTTCGCCGTGCGGCGACGATTGCGATCGCTTCCTCGGTCGCATCAGGCGCGATGATCACTTCGGTGAAGATTTCGGTGACCGCGCGCGCGGTTTCCGCATCCAGCGTCCGGTTGAGCGCGACGATGCCGCCATAGGCCGAGGTCGAATCGCAGGCCAGCGCCTTGCGATAGGCGCCGAGAAGATCGTTGCCTTCGGCGACGCCGCAGGGGTTGGCATGCTTGACGATGACGCAGGCCGCGGTGCGCGCCGGATCGAACTCGGCGATGCATTCATAGGCCGCATCAGTGTCGTTGATGTTGTTGTAGGAGAGTTCCTTGCCCTGCAATTGCCGCGCGGTCGAAACACCCGGACGCTTGTCCGGCGTCGCATAGAACGCCGCGTTCTGATGCGGATTCTCACCATAGCGCAACGACTGGATCAGGCGGCCGCCGAAGGCGCGGAAGTCCGGCGCGTCGATCTTGAGTTCCTTGGCAAACCAGTTCGAGATCGCAGCATCATAGGCGGCAGTGCGGGCATAGGCCTTGGCGGCGAGGCGGCGGCGCAGGCCAAGCGTGGTTGCGCCCTGGTTGGCGGCGAGTTCGTCGAGCACCGCCTGATAATCGCTGGCCTCGACGACGACGGCGACATCGTCGTGATTCTTCGCGGCACCCCGGATCATGGCGGGGCCGCCGATGTCGATGTTCTCGATGCACTCCTCGAAACCCGCGCCTTTGTCGACGGTCGCCTCGAACGGGTAGAGATTGACCACGAGCAAATCAATCGGCGCGATGCCGTGCGCCTTCATCGCTTGCGCATGTTCCTTGTTGTCGCGGATCGCGAGCAGAGCGCCATGCACCTTGGGATGCAGGGTCTTGACCCGGCCGTCCATCATCTCAGGAAAACCGGTCAGCTCCGAAACGTCCCTGACCTTCAAGCCGGCGGCGGCGATCGCTTTCGCCGTGCCGCCGGTCGAGACCAGTTCGACGCCGTGGCTTGCGAGGGCGCGGGCGAATTCGATCAATCCGGTCTTGTCGGAAACGGACAACAGAGCGCGGGCGATGCGGCGGGGGTGGTCGGTCATGAGGGATCCTGGCTGATAAGGGAGCCGGTAGCACGGTTTTGCAGGTCACGAAACCGGGGCCGGCCGCAAGGCTGGCATTGGCCACAATATTACAAAGGCAGTTCCGGCTCGCGCCGCGCATTGCGCCGCGTCGTGGCCGCCGACGCGCTCGAGCGCACAAAACTCCAGCGGATCGAAGGCGCATGGCGCGAATCCTGCCGGATCACGATCTGGGCGGTGCGACGCGGCCCGTCATTGCCGGCGAGGAACACGCTATCCTCCAGATCGACCTTGTCGTCGAGCGCCTCGAAGGTCCAGACGTCGCGGTTCGGCAGCACCAGCATGACGCCGCGGGCGTCGGAAAGCCGGCTCGCCTTCACCGCCGGGTGCAGGTGAAACCGTAGCGCATAATCGGTCTGGCTGCCCTTGATGCGGGCGCCCGGCGCCGGCGACACGGTGTCCTCGCCGTCGAGCCGCGATCCATCGGGCGCGACCATCAGCACTCGGCGGTGCACCACGCCGAACCGTGGCACATAGCCATCATGCGAGGTGGTCAATAGCACGCCATTGGCAACCGCCTCGCGGTAGCTTTCGACGGTGGTCGGCCCGCTGACGATCGGCGCGCCCTGCAACAGCCGCTTCATCGCAGACAGCTCGACGAACTGGCACGACGAGATGTCGTGATAGGTCAGGGTCGAATGCGCCGCGGTGCCGCGCGCAAAGGCGCGCCAATTGTCGCGTCCGGTGGCGGGCATCCCGCAATTGATGATGATGCGGCTTGGCCCTGAGGACAATTCGAACGACAGGCAGCCGGCATGGGCGTCCTGGCTGACGCTCGGCGGCGGCGGCGGACCGGTATCCATGACCACCGTCGTCGTGCCGGCGTCGAGGCGCTGGAAGCCGGTGTGCGGCATGTTCGCCATCGGCGCGCCGTGGGCGTCGTCATAGGCGAGCAAGGTCGCCAGGAGATCGGACGGCGTGCTGCTCATGCCGTTGAACATTGCAAAGCTGCCGTCGCCGTGACGGAAGAAACGCAGCATCGGCATCATGCGGTCGATCGCGTTCAGCAGCGCCGGCGGCGGCGCGATATTGCGCGCGGCAAAGGTCTGCCGCAGCGGCAACAGGTCGATCAAAAGCTCGATCAGGGCGCCGGGATTGCGCGAGATATGGCCGCCGTCAGGAAGAATCTGGCGCTGCAATTCGTCGGAAAGTTTTCGGGTGGCGCTACGGATATGTCGCGCCTGGTTGGCGAGGCAGAGCGAGGCGTAGCACAGCGCGACCAAAACCTGGAGCCGTGGCACGCCGTCGGCGATGTCGACCATGGTGTAGCGCAGATAACGGATCTCGCGCGCCAGGCCGCGCAGGTAGCGGCGATAGAATTTGCCGTCGGTGTCGCCGAGCACCAAGGGTGCCTGCGACAACAGGGAGATCACGCGGCGCGCCAGCACGTCGGCGCGGCGCGAAATCGGACGCTTGTGGCTCGGATTCGAAATCCAGTCGTCGACCAGCGAGCGGGCATTGGCGCGGGTCAGCGCGGTGTCGGCGGCGCGCAAATGCCGCAGCCAGCCAAAGCCGAGCAGCGCCGCTTCCCAATCTTCCGACGGCGGCTCGAGATCGAAGATCGAGCGGCCGTGGCAGGTCACGATCTTGCCGGCGAACACGAAGCGGCCGGCATAGATTTCGGCGGCGCGGGTGGCGTCGGCGGTGCGCAGATCATGCGGGGCGATGATCAGGCGATCGGTACGGCCCGGCCACAGCCGCGACAACGCCACCGAGCTGCCGCTTGCGCGGGCCATCATGCTCCGCGCAAAGCGGCCCATGATCAGCGTCGAAATGCGTCTGCGTTGAGCGACCGACACGCCTTGCCTTGAAAAGGGGAGGGGATTCCTGAGAGAATCCTTTTAATCCGGAAACGGGGTCAAAACACCCTCTTGAAAGCACGCGAATCAGCGCGGTCAAGCCAAAATCTGCTGCCAAATCAGGAATTAACCAGTGTTCTGCTTCTAACATTCGCGTCCGGTCGCCGCGAGTGTTTTCGTCAGCTCCGCCAGATCAGCCTTGCGGCGTAAAAGCCGTCGAACCCGCCCAAGCGCGGGTCCTGGTGCGGCAGGTGGCAGGGCAGGGTGCGCAGGTCGCCTTCCGCGGTGACGATCTCGGCGAGCCCCGAAACCTCGCTCGGGCCGATCGGCGCGCGCGCGAGCGAGGGCTCGGCAGCCAGAAGGGCTGCGACCGCCTCTTCGCCCTCTTCAGCCTCCAGCGAGCAGGTGCAATAGACCAGCGTTCCGCCGGGCTTGAGCAGCGTCACTGCTTTCTGCAGCAGGCGCTGCTGCAACGATGTCAGCGCCTTCAAATCGGATTCCTGCCGCAGCCAGGCGACATCCGGGTGGCGGCGGATGGTGCCGGTCGAGGTGCAGGGCGCATCGACCAGGACGCCATCGAAACCTCCGCCATGATCGGTGCCGTGCCATTCGACGGCATCGGCGACGATCGTCTCCGCCTCGAGCGCAAGCCGCGCCAGATTTTCACGCAGCCGCGCGACGCGGCCGGGCGAGCGGTCGACAGCCACAACGCGCGCGCCGCCGTGCACGAGTTGCGCGGTCTTGCCGCCGGGTGCCGCGCAGAGATCGACGATAGTCTTGCCGGCGAGATCGCCGAACAGGCGCACCGGCAGCGCGGCGGCGGCGTCCTGCACCCACCACTGGCCCTCGTTGAAGCCGGGCAGCATGGTCACCGAACCCTGCAGCAGCGTGCGGACGGTTTCGGTCGGCAGCGTCTCGCCGTGCAGACGGCTCGCCCACTGCGCCGGATCGGATTTGACGGTGATATCGAGCGAGGGTTCATGGCTGATCGCAAGCGCGATCGCTCTTGCCGTGGCCTCGCCGTACTGCGTGATCCAGCGGCGGAGCAGCCACGGCGGAACGTCGAGCGACTGCGATTTGACCTCGTCGATCAGGCCACCGCCCTCGCGCGCGCAGCGGCGCAGCACCGCGTTGACGAGGCCGGCATATTTCGCCGCGCGCCGGTCCGACTGCACCAGCCGCACCGACAGATCGACCGCGGCATGATCGGGCACGTCCATCCAGAGAATTTGCGCCGCCCCGATCAGAAGCGCGCTTTGCGCGCGCGGCGCGTCGGTCGGGATGCCGCGGTCGAGCAGCCGCGACAGCACATGGCCGAGCGTGCCGAGCCGCCGCAGGATCGTCGCGACCAGCCGCCGCATCAAGGCGCGGTCGCGATCGGCCAATGTCTTCAGCGCGGGATGGGCGGCGGCGCCGTCAAGCTGGTCGTCGAGCGTGCGGTGCTTGTGCAGGACGCCGTCGAGAATGTCCGCCGCGATCCGGCGCGCCGCGAGACCGGGCACCTCGGATGGCCGTGCAAATCGTCGAGCTGGCATGGAGCGGGAACATCTCGGAAGAAGCGGACAGCGTAGCGTGGTGCTCATGCCATCGGGTCAGGAAAAAGCACCTTTGGCACGGGAATATGCCAAATATAAGAATCGCCCCTTCCGATTCCAGCTTCGCGCTACGATCTAAATGACAAAGCCTCGAAGGCGCATGGAGGTTTGGCATGGCGGAAGAAGCTTCACACCCATCGGCGGTTTCAGCTCAAGGGGAACGCAAGGCGCTCACGCCTGCGGCACAGCGCGCGCTTGCAGAAGCCGAAGCGCGCAGAAAGGCCAGCGAAGCCAGCGCTCAGCCGATGGCCAAGGAGCTTCAGGGTCCGAAGGGTCCCGAACCGACGCGCTATGGCGATTGGGAGAACAAGGGCATCGCCTCGGATTTCTGAATGGACGTCTTCCCAAAGCGAAAAAGCCGCGGCTGGTGCGCGGCTTTTCTTTTTGCATGTCATTCCCGGGCGCGAGTGAAACGAGCGAACCCGGAATAACGGAGGTTAATGTCAGCGCGTCACCACCACGGCGGTGCCGACCGAGACCCGCTCGTACAGGTCGGAAATATCGGCGTTCAGCATGCGGATGCAGCCGTAGGAGACGAAGCCGCCGACCGAACCCGGCATGTTGGTGCCGTGGATGGCGTATTCGCCGCCGGCCAAGGTCATCGCCGCGACGCCCATCGGATTGCGCGGCGAGCCGCCGGGAATCACATCCGGCATGTTCGGCTTGTCGTGCTTGACTTCCTTCGGCGGCGCCCAGGCCGGATTGCGGTATTTGCCGTCGATCCGGGTGGTGCCGGCCCATTGCTTGCCGGCCTTGCCGACGCCGACCGGGTAACGCATGGCATGGCCCTGGTCGAGAATGAGATAGAGGTGGCGCTCGTTGGTCCGGATCACGATCGTTCCCGGCGAAAAATCGCCGTGCACGCCGACCATTTCGCCCCTCGCCTGGGCCGCGTCAGTCATCAGCAATCCCGCCCCGATGGTGGCACCCAGCGCCACCGCAATCCTCATCGACATCAGTTTCTCCGCTTTCGTTCCGATTTCTTTCGCTTTCGCCTAGCTCGCCCCGGCCGGGGGCGTGAAATGGCTGCAAACCCGGCAAAAAGCCGGTCCGCCCACCCATTTTTAACCGCGCGCGTTCACCGGATGGTTTCCACACGGGCCGCCGGACTCAGTTGTTGCTGGGGGAGAAGAGAAAATGTCGGAAACAAAGTAAATGACTTGAAAACAACACTCGCCGGAAAAAGGCTGCATCAGCGCCACAGTCACTGACATCAGCGTGATCGCCAGGTGTCAGGCTGCTGGCGCCGATGTGGCGGGTCTCCTTCCGTTCTCGCGGGGCGGCGCCGCCGCCGGCTCTTACGCCGACGCGCCCTTCTTGTTCTGGCGATTCTTGACGAGATCGTCGACCACCGCAGGATCCGCCAGGGTCGAGGTATCGCCGAGGCTTGAGGACTCGTCCTCGGCGATCTTGCGCAGGATGCGGCGCATGATCTTGCCGGAACGGGTTTTGGGCAGGCCGGGCGCGAACTGGATCAGGTCGGGCGAGGCGATCGGGCCGATATCCTTGCGCACCCAGGCCACCAGCTCCTTGCGCAGCGCCTCGGTCGGCTCCTTGCCGGTCATCAGCGTGACATAGGCATAGATGCCCTGGCCCTTGATGTCGTGGGGATAGCCGACCACGGCGGCTTCCGAGACCGCCTCATGCGCGACCAGCGAGCTCTCGACTTCCGCAGTCCCCATGCGGTGGCCGGAAACGTTGATCACGTCGTCGACGCGGCCGGTGATCCAGTAATAGCCGTCGGCATCGCGGCGGCAGCCGTCGCCGGTGAAATATTTGCCCTTGTAGGTCGAAAAATAAGTCTGCTCGAAGCGGGCGTGATCGCCATAGACGGTGCGCATCATCCCCGGCCACGACTTGGCGATGCAGAGATTGCCTTGCGCTTCGCCTTCCAGCACCTTGCCGTCGGCATCGACGATCTCGGGCACCACGCCGAAGAACGGCCGCGTCGCCGAACCGGGCTTGAGCCTGGTCGCGCCCGGCAGCGGCGTGATCAGGATGCCGCCGGTCTCGGTCTGCCACCAGGTATCGACGATCGGGCAGCGTTCGTCGCCGACCACGCGATGATACCATTCCCACGCTTCCGGATTGATCGGCTCGCCGACCGAACCCAGCAGGCGCAGCGACTTTCGCGAGGTCTTCTTCACCGGCTCGTCGCCGCCCTGCATCAGCGCACGGATCGCGGTCGGCGCGGTGTAGAAGATGTTGACCTTGTGCTTGTCGACGACGTTCCAGAACCGCGAATTGTCCGGATAGTTCGGCACGCCCTCGAACATCAGCGTGGTCGCGCCGTTGGCGAGCGGCCCATAGAGGATGTAGCTGTGGCCGGTGACCCAGCCGACGTCGGCGGTGCACCAGAAGACGTCGCCCTCGTGATAGTCGAACACGTATTGATGCGTCATCGCCGCGAACACAAGATAGCCGCCCGAAGTGTGCAGCACGCCCTTCGGCTGACCGGTCGAGCCTGACGTATAGAGGATGAACAGCGGATCTTCCGCATGCATGTGCTCGGCCGGGCATTCCGTCGTCACCATCCTGGCGGCGTCGTGATACCAGAGGTCGCGCGACGGATTCATGTCGACGGCGGCTCCGGTGCGCTTGACCACCACCACCCAGTCGACGCCGCCGGTCTTGGCGATTGCGGCATCGACATTGGCCTTCAGCGGCACCTTCTTGCCGCCGCGCAGGCCCTCATCGGCGGTGATCACCACCTTGGATTTGCAGTCGGTGATGCGCTGGGCGAGGCTGTCGGGCGAGAAGCCGGCAAACACCACAGAATGGATCGCGCCGATCCGCGCACAGGCGAGCATGGCGTAGGCGGCTTCCGGGATCATCGGCAGATAGATCGTGACGCGATCGCCCCTCTTGACGTTGCGGGTGCGCAGGATGTTGGCCATCCGGCAGACCTCGTCATGCAGCTGGCGATAGGTGATGTGCTTCGATTGCGAGGGATCGTCGCCCTCCCAGATGATCGCGGTCTGGTCGCCGCGCTTGGCCAGATGCCGGTCGATGCAATTCCAGGCGACGTTCAGCACGCCGTCCTCGAACCATTTGATCGAGATGTTGCCGGGCGCGAACGAGGTGTTCTCGACCTTGCTGAAGGGCTTCATCCAGCCGATGCGCTTTCCGTGTTCGGCCCAGAAGCCGTTGGGATCCGAGACCGAGCGGGCGTACATTTCCTTGTATTTTGCGTCATCGACCCAGGCGCGCTTCGTCCAATCCGCCGATACGTCGTAAATTTTCTCGGACATCGTCCCCTCCACTGACCTCGCGCACCCGTACACGCGGATTGCCGCGACCGTCTTGATTGTTGGCCGATTATGCGTCGCGGGGCGGCGCGGCGACAAGGCGGAAGCAGCTTGGACCTTGGTCGGCTCGGCCCTCCCCGTTTAATTTTTACTTGAGCGGAACAATCGCGGTCGCTTCTTGACCCATCGCAAAAATAAACATTATCGGGCGTATGGGTGCCATGAACGGTATCTAATAACCATTCCCGATCGATTCGTGACTCGCAATGCGCTCCGTTACCCCCTAAATGGCCTCCCCGGGGGCGAGCGGCCGCCGCCGGGAACGAAGCCGCAGGCTTTTTGCGGCATTCTTCCGAAACGACACGGAGCAGGGCGTCCAGGACCATGGTGGATCAGCAGAATTACGAGGCTGTGCGGCCCGTTTCCGCCGATCCTGCTGTGGCTCTGGCGGAGGCGCTCGGGCAATTGCCCAAAACACCCCCGGCGAAGCCGGAGCTGAACGGCAAGACTTCGGTCGAGGCGTTGGCCCAGGAACTCGGCCTCAAGCTCGGCGATCAAAACGAATTGACCATCCGCCGCATCAAGCGGGGCAAGAACTATTCCTTCATCCGCGCCAACGGCACGGCGATCCGCCATGTCGGCACCATCCGGCGGCTGAACGCGATGGCGGTGCCGCCGGCCTATATCGAAGTGCGTTACTCGCCCGATCCGAATTCGCACTTGCAGGCGGTCGGCCGCGACGCCGCCGGCCGGCTGCAATACCGCTATCACGCCGACTGGGAAAAGGTCCGCGAGCATCGCAAGGCGCATCGGCTGGCCAAGCTTGTTGCCGCACTCCCGAAAATTCGCCGCAACGTTTCGATGCACCTGTCGGGCGACGCGCCGACCCGGGAATTCGCGCTTTCGGCGGTGATCGAGCTGATCGCGCGCACCGCGATCCGCCCCGGCAATGAATCCTATGCGCGGCTCAACGGCACCCGTGGCGCCACGACGCTCTTGAAGTCCAACGTCACGCTGGAAGACGATTGCGTGGTGCTGACCTTCAAGGCCAAGGGCGGCAAGGCGGTGCGCAAGGAATGCGACGCCGCAAAACTCGTCCGCGCCATCGGCATCCTGCGCACTGTGCCCGGCAGGCGCATGTTCCAGTACCGCGATGGTTCCGGCACCGTGCGTGCGGTCTCCACGACGACGGTGAACGCGTTTCTGCGCGAGATCGCCGGCATCAAGATTTCGCTGAAGGATTTCCGCACCCTGATGGCGTCCGCCGTGGTGCTGGAATCGCTGTCGCGGATTTCGCCGGCGGCGAGCGCCCGCGGCCGCAAGCGGCAGGTGCTCGAAGCGGTGCGCGCGGCGGCGGATGAATTGTCCAACACGCCCGCGATCTGCCGCAAGAGCTATGTCCACGACACCATCGTCACCGCGTTCGAGGACGGCATCCTGGAGCGTTTCGCCGCCACCATGAAGGGTTACCGCTCGCAATCGAAGCGCGAAGCGCTGCTGGCGCAAGTGGTGACGGCCGCCGCGGCGGCGTAATTTTTCACCAATCTCATTTGATCTGATCGCCCTTGGTCTGATCACCGGCATCCTGCGCCGAGCGCAAGCGGTCGCGCGCGGCAAGGGCCTGGGCGTTGGCCGGCTCCAGCGCCACGGCGTTCTCATAGGCGAGCAACGCCTCCTTGGGACGGCCGGTTGCTTCCAATACCGAGCCGCGCCCGATCAGCCCACGCGGATTGCGCGGGACACGCTTGCTGAATTCGTCGAAGTCCTTCAGGGCGGCGTCATATTGCTGCTGGGCCTGCTCGAGCTCACCCCGCGTGAGATATGGATCCGGATTGCCAGGGTCGACCTTCAAGGCTTCATTCAAATCGGACATCGCCGCGGGATACTCCTTCTGCTTGAAGAAAGTGACTCCCCGGTAGTACCGGGCCCGCGCCGCGGCCGCGGGCGGAAAGACCTCGATCGCCTTGTTCAAATCCGCCAGGGCAGCGTCGTATCGGTTGCGGGTGATGTAGATCCAGGCCCGGTTCTGAAGCACGACAGGCGCATCGGCCTGGATATTCAGCGCTGCATTATAGTCCGCCAGCGCCAGATCCGGCTCCTTCAATCGGCGGAGGAATCCGCGCTGCGAATAGGCGGCGACCAGCTGCGGGTTGGGCGCCAGTCCGCTATCGATCAATCGCGTGCACGCTTCCATCAGCGGGGTGACATCGAGCGCGTTGGCGAAGCACGTCATCACGTCGTTGTGCAGTTTCTCCGGCCAGTTGGCGAGGATGGGGGAGCGTCTGATCGGTTGCGGTGGCGCGTTGGGCACTGGCTTTCCCCATGGCGCAGACGATGAGGCCACGCTGCCGGGCTTGTC
>Ga0210408_10004306_pt1 | contig 12761 bp, 13 predicted proteins | sample IncBWH4MmetaG_FD_155471 | JGI IMG/M metagenome (GOLD analysis project Ga0210408, IMG submission 155471) | Forest soil microbial communities from Barre Woods Harvard Forest LTER site, Petersham, Massachusetts, United States - Inc-BW-H-4-M | ecosystem: Environmental > Terrestrial > Soil >...
GACGTCGACTGGACAGGGCCTGAGATCGAGGAGAGCGTCATGAATCTCGTTCGGCAAAAGACCGCCGGCCGAGCTGGTCGCGCTTTTTAGACCTCTCAATTCGCAAAGGAGGAAGGCAATGTCGATTGATCGCCGCGAGCTTCTCAAAGCGGGTTTTGCATTGCCGGCAGTGGCCGCGCTGTCCAGTGCCGCCCGCGCCGACGTGGCTTTTGACCCGCAGCCGGGCGCTTGGCGCAGCTTTCAAATTGTAACGCGACTAGACATCGCAGATACCGGCGACAGGAGGCAGGCCTGGATACCGGTGCCTGCCGTCAACGAGCGCGACTGGTTCAAATCGCTGGGCAGCGATTCGACGAGCAACGGCCGCGTCGGCCTGGCGCGCGATCCGAAATACGGCGCCGAGATGTTTCACGTCGCATGGACCGACGACGAGAAGAATCCGTTTATCGAAGTCACAAGCAAAATCGCCACGCGCGATCGGGCTACCGATTTCACGAAAGCCGGCGTGCCGGCGCCGCTTTCGGCGGCGGACCGCGCCCTTTACACGCAAGGCACCGAGCTCATTCCAGTCGACGGCATCGTCAAGGAAACGTCCGACAAGATAGTCGCCAACGCCAATGCCGCGACCGATATTCAAAAGGCCCGCGCGCTTTACGAATGGATCGTCGACAACACGTTCCGCGATGCGAAGGTGCGCGGCTGCGGCATCGGCGATATCGCCGCCATGTTGAAGACCGGCAATCTCGGCGGTAAATGCGCCGATCTCAATGCGCTCTATGTCGGCTTGGCGCGGGCCGCCGGCCTGCCCGCACGCGATCTCTACGGCATCCGCGTCGCGCCATCGAAGTTCGGCTACAATAGCCTGGGCGCAAGTTCGGAGGTGATCACCAAAGCGCAGCACTGCCGCTCGGAGGTTTACCTCGCCGGCTTCGGCTGGGTGCCGGTCGATGCCGCCGACGTGCGCAAAGTCGTGCTGGAAGAGCCGCCGAAGAATCTTGCTATCGACGATCCCAGAGTCGTCGCCGCGCGCAAAGCGCTGTTCGGCGCCTGGGAAGGCAATTGGCTTGCGTACAATTTTGCGCACGACGTCGCGCTCGAAGGATCAATGGGTGCGCGGGTCGCGTTTCTCATGTACCCGCAAGCCGAGTGCGGCAATGCCCGGCTCGATTGTCTCGATGCCGATACTTTCAAATACACGATCACCGCAAAGGAGCTGACGTCGGCCTAGCTCAAGCCTTACGTCGCCATTGACACGTCAGCGATCTTCTTGGAGCCGCGATCATGAACATCATGCAGCCCATCCGTCTCAGCCAGCTCTCCCACGGCGGCGGCTGCGGTTGCAAACTTGCGCCGTCGGTTCTGCAGGAATTGTTGTCCGGGCACCCCGTCACGACGCGCTACAAGCAATTGCTGGTGGGTGTCGAAACCGGCGACGATGCCGGTGTCTGGGAGCTCGACAACGGCACCTGCGTGATCGCGACCACCGACTTTTTCATGCCGATGGTGGACGATCCGCGCGACTTCGGGCGCATCGCCGCGACCAACGCGCTATCGGACATTTACGCCATGGGCGGCGCGCCGATCATGGCGCTGGCAATTCTCGGAATGCCGGTGGACAAAATTCCCGCGGAGATGGTGCGCAAGATCCTCGAAGGCGGCGCATCGATCTGCGAGGTCGCCGGCATTCCGGTTGCCGGCGGCCATTCCATCGACTCGCCCGAGCCGATCTACGGCCTCGCCGTGATCGGTATCGGAGCGAAGGCCAACATCCGCCGCAACTGCGATGCGCAAACCGGCGACAAGCTCATTCTGACCAAGGCGCTTGGCGTCGGTATCTATTCCGCGGCTTTCAAGAAAGGCGCGCTGGGCCGCCCTGCCTATGACGAGTTCATCGCAACCACGACGCTGCTCAATCGCGTCGGCGCCGAGCTTGCGATGGAGCCAGCCGTTCACGCCATGACCGACGTGACCGGCTTCGGTCTCCTTGGCCACGCGCTGGAAATGGCGCGCGGCGCAGGTAAGACCCTAACGATCGGTGCGGAAGCGCTGCCCTGGCTCGGCGAAGCGGCCGCGCTTGCGCAACAAGGCTTCATCACTGGTGCCTCGGGACGGAACTGGAAGAGTTACGGCACGGAGGTCGTGCTTCCGGACGATACGCCGGAATGGCAGCGGCAGATGTTTTGCGACCCGCAAACGTCCGGCGGTCTGCTTGTTGCGTGCGCGCCGGATCGTGCCGATGCGCTGCTCAAAACGATTGTTGCGGCGGGCTATCCTGCCGCCCGCATCATCGGCGAGGTGAGGGACGGCGCGCCGCGCGTCATGATCGAGGCGTAGCGGCACGGCCGCGTCGCGGCGTTCCGCTCCGGGACTCACAAGCCGAGATACGCATTCTGTACGGAGGATTCGCCGGCGAGGGTTTTTGCATCCGCCGCTTGCACGATCAATCCTCCAGACAGCACATAGCCGCGGCCTGCCGTTCGCAACGCCATCCGCGTGTTTTGTTCGGCCAGCAGGATCGAGACGCCCATGTCGTTCAAACGACGCAACGTCGCGAAGATGTCTTTGACGACAAGCGGAGCGAGCCCCATCGACGGCTCGTCCAGCAACAACAGTTTGGGCCCGGACATCAGCGCACGCGCGATGGCGAGCATCTGCTGCTCGCCGCCCGACAAGGCGCCTGCCAATTGCGAGGCGCGTTCGCGCAGGCGCGGAAATAGATCGAAGACCAAGTCGAAGTCAGCCGCGACGGTGCTTTGCCGCCGCGGCCACAGCCGGCGATAGGCGCCCATTTCGAGATTTTCTTGCACCGTCATCGGTGCGAATACGCGACGCCCCTCGGGCACTAGCGCGATGCCGGCGGCCACGCGTGCAGCAGGCGGCACAGTCGTGATGTCGACGCCTGCAAAGATGATGGTGCCATGCGTTGGCCTTAGCAGGCCGCTGAGGCACCGCATCGTCGTCGTCTTGCCGGCACCGTTGGCGCCGATCAGGCAGACGCAAGCTCCTTGCGCGACCTCGAAGCTCAATCCGTGCAGAGCTTCCTTGCCCTCATAGGCCGCGTGAAGATCGCGAACCTCAAGCATCGTCGTCCTCGCCAAGATAAGCGGCAAGCACGGCCGGGTCGTTGCGCACAGCTCCGGGCGAACCTTCAGCGATCTTGCGGCCGTGATCGAGCACAAGGATGCTGTGCGAAATGTCCATCACCAGGCCCATATTGTGCTCGACCAAGAGCACGGTGAGGCCGTCGCGATTCAATTCGCGAATGAGCTCGCCGACTCGGAGCGCAGCATTGTGAGAGACACCGGCGGCAGGCTCGTCGAGCAGCAGAAGGCTCGGCGCCGCCGCCAGTGCCCGCGCGATCTCCAAAAGCTTGCTTTCGCCGAAGCTCAAGCTTGCGGCCGGCTCGTCAGCGCGCTCGGACAGACCGAGTTTTGCCAACAGTTCCAGCGAACGATCGCGGATCGCGCGTTCTTCCGACAGCGAGTGCGGTGTGCGCAAGATGGCCTGCACGGTGCCGCACTGCGATCGCGTGTGGCAGCCGACCATGACGTTTTCCAGAACCGTCATATCCTTGAAGATCTGAAGATTCTGGAACGTGCGGCTGAGCCCGCGCCGGGCGCGCCGGAAGGACGGCAGACGATCGATGGCTTCGCCGGACAGTACGATTTGGCCCGCGGACGGAGCGATCACGCCGCTGATCATGTTGAACAGCGTGGTCTTGCCTGCGCCGTTCGGCCCGATGATCGCCTTGATCTCCCCTTGGCGCACCGCGAAATCGAGATCGGCGATGGCCTGCAATCCGCCAAAGCGACACGCAAGGCCGCGCACATCGAGGAGCGTCGCTGCCCTCTCGCTCATGGCCGGTATCTCTGCCACAGGCAAGCGATACTGTCGCCGGCGCCCGCCAGTCCGCCCGGGAAGAATAACAGCACGGCAATCATCCCGGCGCCGAAGATCAAGAGTTGCGCGTCTTGGAATGTTCGCAGCAGCTCGGGAGCGCCCGTATAGATCAGCGCGCCAAGGATCGCGCCGCCGTAGCGCCCCCAACCGCCGAGCGCGACCATGGCCACCAACAATATCGAGGACGAAAAACCGAAGCTCTCCGGCGATGCATACAGATTGCTTTCGACATAAAGACTGCCGGCCAGCCCCGCCATTCCGGCGGTCAACACGAAGACGATGAGCTTGTAGCGGAATGCATCGATGCCAAGCGAATCAGCCGCGATTTGGCTGGTCGCAATGGCGCGTATCGCCCGGCCGACGCGCGATTGGATGAGATTGAGAAGCGCGAACATGACGAGGCCTGCGCAGAGCCAGACGATCGGAAATATCCGCGCCTGACTGCTGAGAGCAAAGCTTCCGAACGCGAGAGGCTTCACCCCCAGCAATCCGTTCGGCCCGCCGGTCCACGACACGAGCTGATCGAACAACACCGCAAGAATAGCGTTGAAGCCGAGGGTCGCCATGGCGAGATAGTGGCCCTTGAGTCGCAGCGCCGGAATTCCGATCACGAGTGCCGCAATCGCGCTCACCAGGCAGGCGACAGGAAGCCCAAGCCAGGGATTGAGACCGAGTTTCGCGGAGAGGATTCCGGCCGCATACGCGCCCAATCCATAGAAGCCGGCGTGACCGAGCGAGATCTGGCCGCAATAGCCGATCAGCACATTAAGACCGGCGATGAGAATAAGATTGATCAGAAAGCTCGTGCCAAGCGACACGAGATAGTCGTTCAAGCCAACCAGCGGGATCGCCAGCAGCGCCAGCCAGAATATAAATAGTAGCGAGCGACCGCCCATAAGGGCGCGGCCGCGCTCATCGCGCGCGGCGGTGTTGATCGGTCCCGCAATGGGATCGACCGCGTCGCTCGGCTTGGCCATGCGCGGCTCTCAGACCCTTTCCGCTTCCGACCGTCCCAGCAAGCCCGACGGTAGCGCGAACAGAATGATCAGCAACACAATGAATGCCACGGCGTCCTTGAAATGCGACGAGACATAGCCGGCCGCGAATGTCTCCAACAAGCCGAGCACGAGCCCGCCAACTAGGGCGCCGTAAAGGTTGCCGATGCCGCCCAGCATCGCCGCGCTGAAGCCTTTGAATCCGATCAAGCCCCCCTGATCGTACGAAGTGAAAGTCTGCGGCGTGATGATCGCGCCGGCGATGCCGCCCGCCAGCGCGCCGATGACGAACGACCACATCACGCTGTGCTGCACATTGATGCCGACAAGCGATGCGGCGTCGCGATCCGCGGCCACGGCGCGGAGCGATTTGCCGAGGATCGTCCGTTCGAAGAACACATGCGCGACCACGATAAAGGCAAGCGTGATCCCGATGATCCAGAGCGTTTGCGCCGGAACCCTGGCGCCCAAAATATTTAGGACCGCGTCGCCCGAGAATCCCGGATAACCGGCGGGGTCCTTTCCCAGCACCAGCATGACCACGCTCTTGGTGGAGATCGCCAAGCCGATACTGAGAAGCGTAATCAACATTGGGGCTGGACGCTTGAGCGGCGCCACGATCAATCGTTCCGACAACAAACCGACGGCCGCGACGATCACCACTGCGACCAAACAGCCAGCCCAAATCGCGGCATGCGACGCAATGACGGCCGCGGCGATCATGCCGCCGAGCATCACCCATTCGCCCTGTGCGAAATTGAGCGCGCCCGTGCTCTTGAAGATGACGTTGAACCCCAAAGCAATGAGCGCGTAGATGGCGCCATTGCCGACGCCTGCAAAAAACAACTGCAGCGCTGTAGCGCCTGCACTTCCCGCGCTCATCTCGTCCCAGGTGGTTGAGCTTGTTGGCTTGCGCGCCCGAAGCGCACAAATCGTTCACACATAATCCGCGAGATTGAACCGGCCATTCGCCCAATTGACAAGCACGATATTGCTTTTGGCGAGACCGGAATGATGCTCGGGCGAGAACGAAAAGATGCCGCTGGCGCACTGATAGTCGCGAATGTTCTCGAAGGCTTCGCGAACCTTTTCGCGGTCGGAGCCGCCATTCGAGAGGGCGATCTTGGCCAGATAGACGGCATCATAAGTCTGCGCCACGAACTGGTTGGGAGTGCGGTTGAAGCGACGCTTGAAGCTCTCGGTCAAGGCCGCAATCTTCGGCTTCACCGGATCGGAGTCGGGCAACTGGTCGCCGACCACGAACTTTTGGCTCAATAACAAGAGCTTCGCGGCGGCGCTTCCCGCAAGTTCCATGTATTTGCCAGTCACAAAGCCGTAGCTGTGAATGAACGTGAGCTTTTCGTCGAGCCCGAGCTGTTGCGCCTGCTTGAGAAACACCACGCCGGCGGGCGTGACGGTCCAGCAAAGAATGACTTGCGCGCCGGCATCGCGTATCCGGCTCAGTTGCGGAATGAGATCGGTGTCGCTTGGGGCGAACGACTCGAAAATCGCATCGAGGTTGCGTTCTTTTGCAACGATCTTGAGTTGTTCGGTCGCCCCTTGCCCGAAGCCGCTGGTGTCGGCGAGCAGTGCGATCTTCTTGAGCCCTTTCTTGTCGAAATAGTCCGCGGCGCGCTGCAGCACCAGATAATCATCGACGGTGCTCTTGAACGTCCAGTGATGATCGGCGACCGGATTGACGATGGCGCTTGCGCCCTCGGTCGAGACGAACGGAACCTTTGCGGCTTCCGCTATCGGCGCGATGGCGAGTGCAATGCCGCTCATATTTCCGCCACCGACGATCATCTCGACGCCGTCGTTGCTCAAGAGGCGCCGCGTCTCGGCGATCGCCTGCTGGGTCTGGCTTTGCGCGTCGTAGAAAATCCACTCGATCTTTCGGCCGCCGACGCCGCCGGCCTCGTTGATCTCGTCAACCGCCAATTGCGCGCCGTCCTTCATGTCCTGGCCGAGGAAGGCCGCGGGCCCGCTCACCGACAGGATGGTGCCGATGCGGATCGGATCGGCGGCGCCGGCGCGAAGGTTAGCCCACCCGGCGGTTGCAGCCCCGAGCAGGGCAGTAATGGTCGTTCGTCGAGAAAGCATCGTGCGTCACCGTTGATCGATCGCTTGTGTGCGCCCCACAATCAATCTCGCCATAGAAATTATGGACAAGGGAGTCAACGCATGATACCGGCCGGGATCATGAGTATTTTTGTTGCTGGCCGCATGAATTGGGTTCTTTCTGAAGAATATCGTTGTGAAGAAGGAAACCACGGTCGCTGCCGTCCGGACAAACGAAATTTCCTTCCGACTGGCTCGCCAAGGCCCACATTCGGTGAGAAGGCCCAAACCGGGGCCGGCGAATGAAACAGCGAAAGATGAACTTGGCGGCCTTCGTTGTGGCGGGGCCGGTTTCCGGCCATCACGGCGGATGGCGCTACCCGACCGCTGACCGCAACCTGTTGTCGCTGGAATACTACCGCAATATCGGCCGCATCCTCGAAGACGGCCGCTTCGATCTCATTTTCTTCGCCGACATTCTGGCGATTCCGAACCGGTATGAGGGCAAGCTCGACAGCCAATTGCGCTATGGCGCGCTCGGTTCGCTGCGGCTCGATCCGCTGCTCGTTCTCTCGGCGATGGCGGCATCGACGAAGTATCTCGGCCTCGCAAGCACCATCTCGACCTCCTATTTCCATCCCTTCGCCGTGGCGCGCGCCATGGCGACGCTCGACCATTTGAGCGGCGGTCGCGCCGCCTGGAACATCGTCACCTCCTTCCAGCAGGCGGAAGCCGCCAATTTCGGGCTGGAGGACCAGCTTTCGCGCGACGAGCGCTACGACCGGGCCGACGAGTTTCTCGATGTCGCCTGCAAGCTCTGGGATAGCTGGCGCGACGGCGCCCTCGTCCTCGATGCCGAGACGCCGCAATTCGCCGATCCGAGTTTAGTGCAGCCCATCGATCACCACGGCAAGTGGTTTACTGTGCGCGGGCCGCTCAATGTCAGCCGCTCGCCGCAGGGCCGGCCGGTTTTCATCCAGGCCGGAGCATCGGATCGCGGCCGCGACTTCGCCGCGCGCTGGGCGGAAATCATTTTCGTGACCCACGCTTCGGTCGACTCGGCCAAGGAATTCTATCGCGACATGAAGGCGCGGGCCGCCAAGGCAGGACGTGATCCCGATCAGATGAAAATCCTACCAGGCATGGTGCCGATCGTCGGCGAGACCAAGGCCATGGCAGAAGACAAGCGTAAGCTCATCGACGAACTTGCCGACCCGCAGGCGGGCCTTTCGACGCTGTCGTATCATCTCGACATCGACCTCTCGCAGTTTCCGCGGGATCGGGTGTTGCCAACGCTCGATGTGCCGGGTGTACAGGGCCATTACAAGGAAGTTTCCGAAATGACCCAGCGGCGCGGACTGACGCTGTCGCAGGCTGGCAAGCAATACGGCGTGGGGCCGTTGCGCGAATTCTGCGGCACCGGCGCCGACGTCGCCGACAAGCTGGAAGAGTGGTTCCGCGCCGGCGCTTGCGACGGCTTCATGCTGCAAACGCCCTACGTTCCGGGCGGCTTGGAGGATTTCGCGCGGCTCGTTATTCCCGAGCTGCAAAAGCGCGAACTTTTCCGCCGCGACTATGAAGGTACAACGCTCCGGGACCATTTGGGGCTGGTGCGGCCGCCGGCATGACCCGCCGCTCATCTCGGAGCTCGGCTCTTTTTGTGCGATTGACGATCAGCGAGGCAACCCATGGGCACGTTACCGCTATTGGTCGACACTGACTGGCTCGCCGCCCACCTCGACGATCCGGATCTCCGCATCCTCGACTCGACGACGAATGTCATTCGCGAGCCCGGCAAGCCCGACCGTGTCGTCGCGGAACGCGCGAAATTCGAGCAAGGCCACATCCCCGGCGCGCAGTTCGTCGATCTGCAGGCCGACCTCTCCGACCACGACAGCCATTTGAACTTCACCGCGCCGCGCGCGGAGGATTTTGCGCGCGCGATCGAGCGTTTCGGCATTGGCAATCATTCGCGCGTGGTCGTCTACGGCACCGGCAGTGTCTGGTGGGCGACGCGAGTCTGGTGGCTGTTTCGCCTGTTCGGCTTCGACAATGCCGCCATACTCGATGGCGGCCGGAAGGCTTGGACCGATGAAAAGCGGCCGGTCGAAACTGGGCCGGGCCGCCAATATGCGCGAGGCCATTTCACGGTGCGACCGCCGCGGCCGCTGATCGCGGACAGGCAGGATGTGCTGAACGCCATCGGCGACGGCGTAACCTGCACCGTTAATGCCTTGGCGCCGGGACTCCATACCGGCGCCGCGCCATCGCCTTACGGCCGCCAGGGTCACATCAAAGGCAGCGTCAACGTTCCCGGTCTGGCGCTGCTCGATCCGATCAGCAACCGCTTTGTGCCGCTTTCCAAGATCGAGCAACTGTTCCGCGAAGCCGGCGTGCTCGATCGTCAGAGGGTGATCCACTATTGCGGCGGCGGCATCACGGCGACGGCGACCGCCTTTGCGCTCGCGATGCTCGGGCGGCCGGATACGCTCGTCTATGACGGTTCGCTGCATGAATGGGCGCCCGATCAAACGCTGCCCATGGAGACAGATTGAGCGGGGGTTCGCTGTCCGCACTGCTCGCTGAGAATTTGAATGACGCGCGATCGCCGCATCCGTTTCAACGGCTTCAAATGTTCCACCGTCGCCCATACGACGGCGGGCTTGTGGAGACACCCGAACAGCCAATCGCACCGCTACAAGGAGCTGTCCTTCTGGATCGAGCTCGCCAAAACGCTCGAACGCGGGAAATTCGACAGCCTTTTTGTCGCCGACGCCCTCGGCGTTCTGGACATCTATCGGGGAAGTCCGGACCAGACCCTGCGCGAAGGACTGCAAACGCCGACCGACGATCCTCTGCTGGCCGTATCCGCCATGGCGGCGGCGACGCAGCATCTGGGCTTTGGCATCACCGTCGCCTCGCTCTACGAGCTGCCGTATTTGTTCGCGCGCAAAATGACGACCTTGGACCATCTGACCGATGGCCGGATCGGCTGGAACATCGTCACCTCCGCGCTCGACAGCGCGGCGCGCAATCTGGGCCGCGGCGAACAGATTCCGCACGACGAGCGCTATGCGGTCACCGACGAGTTCATGGAGGTCGTCTACAAGCTCTGGGAGGGTAGCTGGGAGGAGGATGCCGTCGTTCACGATCGCGCATCCGGCACTTACGCGGATCCGGCGAAGGTGCATGCCATCGGCCACGAGGGCCGGTACTATTCGGTCCCTGGAATTTTTCTCTGCGAGCCGTCGCGCCAGCGCACGCCCGTTCTTTATCAGGCCGGAACGTCAGCCGCCGGCCGGGCTTTCGCCGGGCGCCACGCCGAAGGCGTCTTCATCTCGGGACAGCGTCCCGACATTGTGCGCCGGCTGGTCGACAGTGTCCGCAGCGAGGCGCAAGCCGCCGGACGCGATCCGCGCAGCGTCAAATTTTTTGCGATCATGACCGTCGTCACCGCGCCGACCGATACCGAGGCCACCGCGAAATTCCAGGAATACAAGTCCTACGCGTCGATCGAAGGCAATCTGGCGCGCTTGAGCGGCATCACCCAGGTCGATATCTCGAAACTCGATCTCGACCAGCCGCTCGAATATTCCGACACGCCCGGCATCCAAGGTATTCTGCGAATTTCACCAAAGCCGACCCGACCCGGCGCTGGACGCCACGCGAGATCGCGGACTTTATGAGTGTTTCGAGCTTCGGGCCGGTTGTCGTCGGCTCCCCGGGAACGGTCGCCGGCCGGCTCGAGCAATGGGTCGAGGAAGCCGATATCGAGGGTTTCAACCTGGTCGACGTCATGTCGCCGGCAAGCTTCGGCGATTTCGTCGACCTCGTCGTGCCGGAACTGCAACGGCGCGGGCGGATGTGGCGCGACTACGAAGGCAACACGCTGCGCGAAAGTCTTTACAGCGCCGGTCAAAAGCGCGTCCGCGACGATCATCCGGCCGCACAATATCGGCGGCGGTGATCGCCGACGGCAATTAAGCGTCTGAATCCGCCAGACTGAGTTCTACTGTGTCGCGGCTTTGCCGCTCGATGAAGCGAACGGCAAAGCCCTCATCGAAGTGGCGCACGACGCGGCTCGTGAGCGTGCCAACCGCGAGAACCGTGCCAATCGCCGGAATGGTGTCCGCGGATATGGCGGCTCCGGAAACCGACACATCGAGAACGAGGCAGGTCTCCACATGACCGTCAGCCAGTATCATTCGCGAATGCGGGTCTTTCGGTACGAAACGACTGTCGGTACGCTGCTCCCTCACTTCGGAATTCTTGTGTTGCTGCAGCCACTCGATTTTCGCAGCGAGCTTGCGACGTTCGTTTTGCTTTACGTTGACGCACATGACGAATCCGCGCTGGAGCACGCACGTCACCATACCGTCGAGTTTTCCGAGATGGTCGATATACGCAATCACCCGTGCGTCCATTTTGGCGGTCACCGGAGAAGCGATGACGATTTCGCGGATCGAAGGGTTGACGGCGTGACAGCCAAAGACGCGGCGCTCGCCGCGTGCATCGCGTACATCGGCAAACGAAAATCGCCCCGGGACGCTGACGACGATCCTGCGAGCGTCCCGCGGGCGTTCCACGATGACGATGTCGTCGCTCATCGCGTTGGACGATCGGCTGCTATCGTCCGATGGACGAAACGGTCTAGTTCCCTTTGCGCGTTTCTCAGCGCTTGCCGGCGAGATACCCCGCCGGGACGACGCGCCATCATATGGAAATTTGTCACCACTGGAAAAATGAACGCGCGGACGCCGTGGTGAGCGGGCACAACAATGAGATTGCTGCTAGCGCTCGTCAGCAGATCGATCATTTGTCGGACATTGCCCTGCGGGATTGGCCACGCTGTCGCGATTCCACTGCTAAGATGCGCGCGACGCGCTGAGGCTTCGCTAAGCCGCTAAGCGCATTTTTTGTCGTTACTTTTACCCAATAGAGCGATCCAACCTACTTATGCGCTATTATTGCAACCAGCGCGCTAGAGAAGGACGCGCCATCGCCTTCAGCGGACGGAAATGACGACGCGCATCTGCGCGCTTAATTCCTGCGCTTCAGTATTGCGGTTGGCGCTTGTCGCGAAATGCCGCCAGGCCTTCGGCGAGGTCTTTGCCGCCAATGTGCTTGGTAAAGGCATCAATTTCCGCTTTATACCCGTCATAGCCATTCGCGTTGGAATAGGCGCGCGCGAGGCCTTTGATCTGCGCAAGCACTTCCGGGCTTTGCCGCGAGAACTGCAACGCGATGTCCTTGGCGCGCGCAAGAAGTTGCGCCGCGGGCACGACTTCGTTGATGAGGCCCCACTCCGAAAGCTCGCGCGCCGAGAACAAGCTCGCGCTGAAAAAAGCTGCATCCGCGCGATTGACGGGTATCTTCCGAAACAGGCGAACGGTGGCGCCGCCGGCCGGGACCACCCCGTATTTCGCATGACCGTCGCCGAGTTTGGCGTCTTCCGAAGCGACCAGAACGTCGCAACACAGAAGGAGTTCGAGTCCTCCGGCGACCGCCGTGCCGTTCACGGCACCGATGACCGGAACGGGCAGCGCTTCCAGCCTCGCGAAAACGCGCTGATTGTATGCGAGCGTTTCAATCAGCTTCCGCGGGTCGCTTTGGAGCTGGTTGTTAAACTCAAGCAAGTCGCCGCCGGCGGAGAAGGCCCTGCCCTGAGCGGTTACAATAACGGCTCGCAACGTCCGATCGGCTGCAAGCTGGTCCAGCACGCCATCTAGGCATGCATCACACTGGTCGAAAGCGCGTTGAGGGCATTGGGGCGATTCAAAGTGATGACGGCAATGCCGTCGGCGC
>Ga0210408_10004308_pt1 | contig 12760 bp, 12 predicted proteins | sample IncBWH4MmetaG_FD_155471 | JGI IMG/M metagenome (GOLD analysis project Ga0210408, IMG submission 155471) | Forest soil microbial communities from Barre Woods Harvard Forest LTER site, Petersham, Massachusetts, United States - Inc-BW-H-4-M | ecosystem: Environmental > Terrestrial > Soil >...
AGCCGCCGAGGTCGGTGCCCTGGCACGCACCATGGAGAGCATGCGCCGCAATCTCATCGACCTCACCAGCACACTGCGGCGGCGCGAGGCCGAGGCGCAGGCGGTGCTCAGCGGCATCGTCGAAGGGGTGTACGCGGTCGACAAGAACCGGGTCATCACTTACCTCAATCCGCAGGCGGCGCGACTGTTGGGTGTGACGCCGAGCCAAGCGGTCGGCCGTTTCTGCGGCGACGTGCTGCAGCCGCGCAACGAAGAGGGCCGGCGCCCCTGCGAGTTCCGCTGCCCGATCCTGCAGGCGCGCAGCGCCGGCAGCGCCAAGGCCGTCGAGCACCTCGGGGCGGCGCCGGGCGAGCCGCGCACCGCGGTGATCACCAGCGCCGCCCAGGTCGATGGCCTGCAGGTACAGGTGATCCGCGACGAGACCGAGCTCGAGGCGGTGCGCCGCGCGCGCGACTCGGTGCTCGCCAACATCTCGCACGAGTTCCGCACGCCGCTCGCCGCACAGCTGGCCTCGATCGAGCTGCTGCTCGCGGGTCTGGAACACATGCCGGCGGCGCAGTTGAAGGAGCTCGTGACCTCGCTGGAGCGCGGCACGCTGCGTCTGACACAGCTCATCGACAACCTGCTCGAGAGCGTACGCATCGAGTCCGGACAGCTCGGCATCCGCCACCAGAGCGTGGCACTCGCCGAGGTGGTGGAAGACGCGCGTGCCCTGGTGCGCCCGCTCCTGGCGCAGCGCCGCCAGACCCTCGCGCTCGCCCTGCCCGATGATTTGCCGCTGCTGGCGGGTGACAAGCCGCGTCTTACCCAGGTGTTTGTCAACCTGCTCGCCAACGCCAACAAGTTCGCGCCCGAGAACAGCACCGTGCGCATCGGCGCCGAGGCGCGCCCGGGACAGGTACTCGCATGGGTGGAGGATGAAGGCCCGGGACCCGCGGCGAGCGACGATGAGGCGCTGTTCGCACGGTTCCGGCGCGGTGGCGGCGCGGAACCGGAGGCGGCGGGGCTCGGACTCGGTCTGTGGCTCGTGAAGTCGATCATCGACCGGCATTCGGGCAGCGTCGCCTTCGAACGTACCGCCGCCGGCCGCACGCGCTTCACCCTGACCCTGCCGGCCGAGGACGGCGCATGAAGGTGCTGGTGGCGGACGATGACGCGGATCTGCGCGAGCTCATTGCCTTCACGCTGGCGCAATCGGGTTATCTCGTGCTCAAGGCGGGCGACGGACCCTCCGCCGTGCGTCGCTTCGAGGAGGAATCCCCGGACCTCGTGGTGCTCGACATCAACATGCCGGGCTTGAGCGGTTTCCAGGTGTGCGAGGCGATCCGCAAGCGCTCGCGGATCCCGGTGATGATGCTGACCGTGCGCGGCGAGGAGGAGGATCTGGTGCGCGCGCTCGGGCTCGGCGCCGACGACTATCTCACCAAGCCGTTCAGCCCGCGCACGCTGCTGGCGCGGATCAAGGCGCTGCTGCGCCGGGCCGGAATGGCAAGCACCGGACCGCTGGCCGCCGGGCGCGTGGCCCTCGATCTCGCGGAGCACACCGTGAGGATCGGCCGGGCCGAGCCGGTGCACCTGACGAAGCTCGAGCTGCGGCTGCTGCAGATGCTGCTGGCGAATGCCGGCCACACGGTGAGCTCAGATCGGCTGCTCGTGCAGGTGTGGGGACATCGCAGCGCCGGTGACCGGCAGCTCCTGAAGCAGCTGGTGCACCGGCTGCGGCAGAAGATCGAAGCGGATCCGGCGGCGCCGGCGCTGCTGCGCACCGCCGCGGCGGGCTACAAGCTGCTCGCCGATTGAGGCGCGGGCCGCGCTTCTAGTGCGCGGAGATCTGATCGAACACGCCGCCTTCGCTGAAGTGGGTGCGCTGCACCTGTGCCCAGCCGCCAAAGTCGGCAATGGTGGCGAGCTTGAGCTGCGGGAAGCGCGCCGCATGGCGCGCGGCGACCTGCGGATCGCGCGGCCGGTAGAAGTGGCGCGCAATGATCTCCTGGCCTTCCTGGCTGTACAGGTAGCCGAGGTAGGCCATGGCCACCTCGCGCGTGCCGCGCCGCAGCGCGACCTTGTCGACCACCGCCACCGGCGGCTCGGCGAGAATGCTCACCGACGGCACCACGATCTGCAGCTTGCCGGCGCCGAGCTCACGCACTGCAAGCTGCGCCTCGTTCTCCCACGCCACCAGCACATCCCCGAGTCCGCGCTGCACGAAAGTGGTGGTCGAGCCCCGCGCGCCGGTATCGAGCACCGGCACGTTCTGGTAGAGGCGGCGCACGAACTCGCGCGCGCCGGCATCGTCCGCGCCCGGCTGCGCGCGCGCCCAGGCCCAGGCGGCCAGATAGTTCCAGCGGGCGCCGCCCGAGGTCTTGGGGTTGGGCGTGATGACCGACACGCCGGGCCGCACCAGATCGCCCCAGTCGTGAATCGCCTTCGGATTGCCGTTGCGCACCAGGAACACGATGGTGGAGGTGTAGGGCGAGCTGTCGTCCGGCAGCAGGGTCTGCCAGTTCAGCGGCAGCAGCTTCGCCGTGCTGGCGATCGCGTCGATGTCGGCAGCGAGTGCCAGGGTCACCACATCCGCGGCGAGCCCGTCGATCACCGAGCGCGCCTGCTTGCCCGAGCCGCCGTGTGACTGATCAACATGTACCTGCTGGCCGGTCTTCGCCTTCCAGTAGCTGGCAAATGCCGCGTTGAAATCCACGTACAGCTCGCGCGTCGGGTCGTAAGAGACATTCAGCAGCGTCACGCGAGTCGCATTCGACTCAGACCGACCCTGGCAGGACGCGAGCAGCGTCAGAGCGCACAGCGCGAGAGACGTCGCCGCACTTCGCAGACAGTAGGCCGATGCCATCAGCGCATGCTAGCCGCGCTCGCAGGCGCTGTCAGTCGCAAGGCGGTTACGGTGGGGTGAGGCGGTAGCCGAGCGCCCGCAGCAGGTGCGGCTCGAGCGCACGCGCGCAGGCGCTGACGGTGCGAGGTCCGCCGAGCTCCGCCAGCTGCGTCATCTGCAGGCCCTGGTAGCCGCACGGATTGATGCGGCGGAAGGGTTCCAGGTCGAGGGCCACGTTCAGGGCGAGGCCGTGATAGCTGCCGCCCCGGCGCACGCGCACGCCGACGCTCGCGAGCTTGCAGCCGTCGACGTACACACCGGGGGCGCTGCGCCGGCACTCGGCGCGGATGCCGAACTGCGCCGCGAGATCGATGACGCCGCGCTCCAGCGCCGTGACGAAGTCCCGGATCCCAAGACCCGCGCGTCTGAGATCGAGCAGCGGGTACACCACCAGCTGTCCCGGGCCGTGATAGGTCACCTCCCCGCCGCGGTCGACGTGCACCACGGGGACATCGCCGGGCGCCAACAGGTGCGCGCGGCTCGCGTTCACCCCCAGGGTAAAGACCGGCGGGTGCTCGAGAAACCAGATCTGATCCGGGGTCGTCGCGCAGCGCTCTGCGGTGAAGCGCTGCATCGCGCGCCAGGTGGGCTCGTACTCGACCAGCCCCAGAGACCGGATCACGGGTGCGGGCACGGCGGCGCCCGCCGCAGCCACGCGCGGCGTGCACGCCGCAGCCGTGCCGCCCGGGGTCATGTCGCCAGGCGCCGGTTGTCGAGACCGGCGTTGTTGCGGTTCAGGGCCCGCTCCGCGCGATAGCTCGAGCGCACCAGAGGACCCGACACGCATTCGAGGAAACCGCGCGCCAGAGCGAGCTCGCGATAGCGGTCGAACTCCTCCGGTCTCACGAAGCGCTGCACCGCAAGGTGATTCACGGTCGGGCGCAGGTACTGCCCGAGGGTCACGATGTCGACACCGGCCGCGCGCAAATCCGCGAGCGTCGCGTCGATCTCCTCGTCACTCTCCCCCAGCCCCAGCATGAGACTGCTCTTGGTCAGAACCGCAGGGCGGCGACGCTTGGCCGCTTCCAGGACCTGCAGGGTCTGTTGGTAGCCGGCGCGCGGATCGCGCACCGGATGCGTCAGGCGCCGCACGGTCTCGATGTTCTGCGCAAACACCTCGATGCCGGAGTCGACCACCGTCTCGACAGCCGCCCGCACTCCCTGGAAGTCCGGCGTCAGAGCCTCCACCGCCGTGTGCGGATTGCGCCGCTTGATGGCGCGTACGCACGCGGCGTAGTGCGCCGCCCCGCCGTCGGCGAGGTCGTCGCGATCGACCGAGGTGAGCACCACGTAGCTCAGCCTCATCAGCTCGACGGTGCGCGCGGCGTTCTCGGGCTCGTCGGCGTCCAGCCAGCCATGCGGGTTGCCCGTGTCCACGGCACAGAACCGGCAGGCACGCGTGCACACCGCGCCCATCAGCATGAGGGTCGCGGTGCCCGCGTTCCAGCACTCACCGATGTTGGGACACTTGGCTTCCTCACAGACCGTGGCGAGGCGATGCTCCCTGACGAGGGTCCGCACGCTCTGGAAGCGCTCTCCCGTGGGCGCCTTCGCCTTGAGCCACGGCGGCTTGGGCGTCGGGGCGCGCTCACCGCCGGGGCCGCGCTTGATGCCGTCACGGATGGCGGTAAACCCTTGAGTCGTCAGGTATTTGTCACCGCTCCGGGCGCGCGCGACCTCCGCCACCACCGGGATGCCCTTCAGTTCCGACATGGGGTCATTGTAGCGCACGCAGGCGCGCATCCAGGCTCGCCAGACGCTCCACCGTGCCCACATCGCACCACTCGCCGCGATGCACCTGGCCGCGCACCACACCTGCGGCGATGGCGCGATTCAGCAGCGGCAGCAGCGGAAACCTCCCGGGGGTGCAGCCAGCGAAGAACTCCGGCCGGTACATACCGACCCCGGTGTAGGTGTGACGGTCGGTGTCGCGAGTCACCACGAGATCACCCTCGAGCCCGAAGTCGCCGCGCGGGTGGTGCGGCGGGTTGGGGATCAGCAGCAGGCGGGCGTGCGCATGCGCCTCGAGCGCCAGAGCTGCAAAGTCAATGTCGGTCCAGATATCGGCGTTGACGACCAGGAACGGCCCGGGTCCGAGCAGCGGCACCGCCCGGAAAATACCGCCGCCGGTTTCCAGCGGCACCGGCCCTTCATCGCTGTAGGTAATCGCTACCCCGTAGTCGCGACCGTCGCCGAGCGTCGCGCGCACCTGAGCGCCGAGCCACGACAGATTGATGACCACCTCGCGGATGCCGGCGCGCGCCAGTGCCGCGAGGTGCCAGGCAATGAGCGGCCTGCCGCCCACCCGCACCAGGGGCTTGGGTGTCGAGTCGGTGATCGGTCGCATGCGTTCGCCGCGGCCAGCCGCCAGCAGCATCGCCCTCATGCGTGCCCGTCCGCTGCGCGCGCGCGGCGGGCGGCGACCTGCGCGTTGGCGTGCGCCAGCTGCGCCACGACGCGCTGCTCGAGGAACGACCCGAGCGCGCTGAGCTCCGCGTAGCGCGCACAGGTGTCGCGCACGTAGTCGAGCGTGCGCGGCAGGTCGGGCAGATAGCCGGGCTTGCCGTCGCGGTACCACAGCCGACAGAAGATCCCGAGCACCTTGATGTGCCGCTGCACGCCGATCAGATCGAACCAGCGCAGGAACTGCGCCTCGCTTGCCCCGGCTTCACCGCCCTGGGAGCGCAATAGCGCGCGATGGCCGCTCACCCAGTTCACCACGCGCGCGCGCGGCCAGGCGATATAACAGTCCTTGAGCAGCGACACCAGATCGTAAGCCACCGGCCCGCACAGCGCGTCCTGGAAATCGATAATCCCCGGATTGCGCTCGCTCACCACCATGAGATTGCGCGCGTGATAGTCACGGTGCACGAACACCAGCGGCTGCGCGAGCGCTTCCCGGATCAGGAACTCGAACGCGGCGCCGAGCAGCTGCGCTTCATCGGGTGACGGCGTCAGCGACAGGTGCCGGGCGAGAAACCACTCGGGCATGAGCGCCAGCTCGCGCGCGAGCTCGGCGCGGCCGTACGGGGCGAGCTGTGCGCACGCCTGCGCCCCGTGCACCTGGATGGCCGCGAGCACGCGCAGCGCATCGGCGTACAGCGGCTCGGGATCGTCCCCGGCGTCGAGCCGCTCGAGATAGAGCGTCGCGCCCAGATCCTCCAGCAACAGCAAGCCGCGCTGCGCGTCGGCCTCATGCACGTGAGGAACGTGCGCCCCCAGGGACTCGAGCAGTTGTGACACTTTCAGATACGGACGCACGTCCTCCTTGCCCGGAGGAGCATCCATCACGACATACGTGCCGGCATTGCAGAACACGCGGAAGTAGCGCCGGAAGCTCGCGTCACTGGACGCGGGCTCGATGCGCAGCACCGGCAGGCGAAGTTCACGCGCCAACCAATCCCTAATCAGCGCAACTCGCGCGTCGGTCTCAAGCATGTGAAGCGTCGGGGTTTCTCGGGGCGTTCGGGCGTGGCGCGCCATTATAATGCCGCTCTTCATGGCGCGTTCGAGCCCATTCTGGATCGTGATCGTCGTCTCGCTTGGCGGCATGTTGCCGGCGGCCCGGGCCGAAGACCCTCCCTGCCCGACACAAATCGGGCAGCCGGCGGCCGCCGCGGGTGAAGCGCGCAGCAAGCCTGCCGCGGGCGACGGCCACATCGACGTCGCGAGCGACCAGGCGACCGTCGGCGTCGATGGCAACATGACGCTCACGGGCAATGTCGTCCTGCGCCAGGGCGAGCGCGAGATCCGCGCCAACCAGGTCGAGTACGACGCGCATGACACCTCGGTGAGCACCGCGGGCCACATCGACTACAGCGACTCCCTCGTGCATGTGACGGGTGCGGGCGGCAGCTACTCGGCGGCCGCCGGCGCCGAGTTCAAGTCGGCCGAGTTCGCTCTGCGGCAGCGCGCCGCACGCGGCGCCGCGCACCAGATGACCCTCACGCCCCAGGGCGTGATGCGCCTGCGGGGAGTCATGTTCACGACCTGCCCGGCGAACGATACCTCCTGGCAGTTGAAAGCCGACCGCATCGTGCTCGACACACGCAACCGGCTCGGCACCGGGAGCGAGGCGCAGGTCCGCTTCATGGGGGTGCCGCTGATCTACCTGCCGTGGGTGTCGTTTCCGCTGGGCAACGAGCGCAAGAGTGGCTTTCTGTTTCCGGGCATCGGCAACACCTCGAGCAGCGGCCTGCAGCTGTCGGTTCCGTACTACTGGAACATCGCGCCGAACGCGGACTTTACCTTCCAGCCCATCGAGTACAGCAAGCGCGGTCCCGATCTCGGGGGCGAGCTGCGCTTTCTGACGCAGGGCCAGCACGCCGAGCTCGACTGGAACTATCTGCCCCACGACAGCGACTTCGGCGGCTACCGCAGCCGCGTGCGGCTCACCGAGGTCGCCGAACTGCCGCACGAGCTGCACCTCGGCGTAAACGCGGAAAATGTCAGCGACACCCGGTACTTCGAGGACTTCTCCCAGGGCCCGGAGGGCAGCAGCACCGCCTTCGTCGAACGGCGCGCCACGCTCTCCTACCGCGGCCCGCACTGGAGCATCGATGGCGAAGCGCAGCAGTACCAGACTATCGACTACACGCTCGCGGTCACCGACCGGCCCTACGCGCGCGTGCCGCGCATTGCGGTGAGCGCCGACTACGGACTCGGGGTTGCGCAACGGCTGCGCTACGGCTTCGATTCCGAGCTGGTCGACTTCCAGCGGGCCACCGGGGTCACCGGCTGGCGGGCGGATATCACGCCGGTGGTCGCCCTCGATGTGACCGGCCCCGGATATTTCATGCGCCCCGCGCTCGCCTGGCGCGCGACCCAGTACCAGCTCGATAACCTGGCGCCCGGCGCGGCGCGCTCGCCCTCACGGACCCTGCCGATCGCGAGCTTCGACACCGGACTGGTGTTCGAACGCGACGCCGGTTCCGGACACCCGCGCAAGCTCACACTCGAGCCGCGCATCCTGTACCTGGACGTGCCGTACCGCAATCAGGATCAGCTGCCGGTGTTCGACACGGCGCTGCCGGATCTGCATCCGGTGGAACTGTTCCGCACCAACCGTTATGTCGGCGCCGACCGCGTGAGCGATGCCAACCAGGTGAGCGCCGGCGTCACCAGCCGCCTGCTCGACGCCCGCGACGGCCGGCAGTTCCTCGCCGCCACCGTCGGCCAAACCTACTACTTCCAGACCCCGCGGGTGACCGTGCCGGGGGAGGTGCCGACGCCGGGGAAGCACTCGGATTTCGTGGCGCAGCTCACCGTCACGGCGTTCCAGCACTGGAGCGCCGACGCCGGGGTGCAATGGGATCCGCAGACCCGGAGCAGCCAGCGGACGGAGGTGAGCCTGCAGTACAAACCGGCCAGCGATTCGGTGATCAACCTGGGTTACCGCTATCAGCGCGACGTGTTCGAGCAGGTTGAGCTGTCGGGCGCCTGGCCCATCAGGAGCCGCTGGAACGTGTTCGTGCGGGACGTGTACTCGGTGCGCGATCATGTCGGGCTGGAGCGTTTCGCCGGCTTCGAGTACCGTGCGTGCTGCTGGCGGGTGAGGCTGGGTGCCCGGCACTACGTGAATAGTCGCGACAGCAGCCGGCCCCAGGCGACCGGGGTGTGGCTGCAGCTGGAACTCGCGGGCCTCGCCAGTGTCGGATCGGCGTCGGACGCCTCCCTGGCCGAGGCGATCCGGGGTTACGCGCCCCCCGAAGCGGCTACTCCCAGGAATCAGGGCCCGCTGCGTGGGCTCTGGTAAAGGACAGTAAATCACATGCAGCGGATGTTGACTTCAGCCCTGATGCGGCTCGCGGTGGTGGCGGCAGCCCTCGCCGTGCAGCAGCCGGCGCACGCGCAAACCCGCGAGCTGGCCACCAAGGGTGAGCTGCTCGACCGCGTGGCGGCGATCGTCAATGACGGCGTCGTGCTCAACAGCGAGCTCGAGGCGCAGGTGGACGCCATCGGCGGGCGGCTGCGCCAGCAGAAGCTCGAGCTGCCGCCGCAGAACGTCCTGCGCCAGCAGGTGCTCGAGCGCCTGGTGCTGCAGGAAATCCAGATGCAGCGCGCCAATCACGCCGGCGTCAAGGTGACGGACGAGACCGTGAACGCCGCCCTGCTGGACGTGGCGAAGCGCAACGGCCTGACGCTCTCGCAGCTGCCGGACGCCCTCGCGAAGCAGGGCGAGGACTACGCCGCCTACCGCGAGGACCTCCGCAAGGAGATCACGCTGTCGCTGCTGCGCCAGCGGGACGTGCTGCAGCACATCAGCGTCACGCCGCGCGAGATCGACCAGTTCCTCGACAAGCAGACCAAGACGCCGTCCGAGCGCAACGAGTACAACGTGTCTCACATCCTGATCGCCGTGGCGCAGGAAGCGAGCCCCGCGCAGCTCGACCAGGCGGCCAAGCGCGCGGCGGACGTTTACCAGCGCGCCACCGGGGGCGAAGAATTCGCCAAGCTCGCGGTCGCCTATTCGAACAGCCAGACCGCCCTCGAAGGCGGCGCGCTCGGGTGGCGCAAGGGGAGCGAGCTGCCCACGTTCCTCAGCGACGTGATCGCCAGACTCAAACCCGGCGAGGTGAGCGAGCCGCTGCGCACGCCGACCGGATACCACATCATCAGGCTGAATGAGGTGCGCGGCGCCGGCCCGAAGGCCGTGGAGGACCAGATCCACGTACGGCACATCCTCATGAAGACCACCGAGCTCGCCGATGATGCCACCGTGCGGCAGAAGCTCACCGCAGTGCGCGAGCGGATTCTCAAGGGCGAGGAGTTCGCGGGGCTCGCCCGCACAACTTCCGAGGACCCGGGATCCGCCGCCGAGGGCGGTGAGCTGGGTTGGGCGGGGCCGGGAACGTTCGCCCCCGAGTTCGAGCAGGCGATCGCGGGATTGAAAGAGAACGAGGTGAGCGAGCCGTTCCACACGCAGTATGGCTGGCATATCGCGCAGGTGCTCGGGCACCGCCGCTTCGACAACAGCGACGAGCTCAAGCGCCGGCAGGCCATGGAGGCGATCCGCGCCGGCAAAGCGGACGAGGAGACGGAGCTGTGGCTGCGGCGCATGCGCGATGAGGCGTTCGTCGAATTCAAGTCATGAGGCCCCGCCCCTCACGCCATGATTCCGCGAGTTGCGTTGACGTCGGGGGAACCGGCCGGGATCGGGCCGGAGCTGTGCCTGGCGCTCGCCCGCGAGGAGCTGCCCTGTGAGCTGGTGTGCCTCGGCGACCGCGCACTGCTGAGTGAGCGCGCCCGACAGCTGAACCTGGCGGTCACGCTGCGCTCCTACACGCAGCGGGTGGGCGCGGCTGCCGCGGCGCACGCAGGCGGCAGCCTCAGCGTGGAGCACCTGCCGCTCGGTACGCCCAGCGTGCCAGGCCGTCCCGACACGGCCAACGTGCCCTATGTGCTCGCACTGCTGGAGCGCGCGGTCGCGGGCGCGCTGAGCGGCGAATTCGACGCCATCGTCACCGCGCCGGTGCACAAGACCGTGATCAACGACGCCGGCGTAGCTTTCCGCGGCCACACGGAATTTCTCGCACAACGCACGCGCAGCCCGCGCGTGGTGATGATGCTGACCGCCGGCGAGCTGCGCGTGGCGCTCGCCACCACCCACCTGCCGCTCAGGGCCGTGAGCGATGCCATTACCGCCGACTCCCTGTGCGAGTCGGCCACGATTCTGGCGCGCGACCTGCAGCGCTGGTGGGCGATCCCGGCGCCACGCATCGCCGTGTGCGGCCTGAACCCCCACGCGGGGGAAGGCGGCTACCTGGGCGACGAGGAGCTGCGCGTGATCATTCCTGCGGTCGCGCGGATGCAGGCGCGCGGCATCCGCGCCGCGGGACCGTTGCCGGCGGACACCGTGTTCGTGCCCAGGGTGCTCGCGGGCTTCGATGCGGTGCTCGCGATGTACCACGACCAGGGACTGCCGGTTGTCAAGCATGCAGGCTTCGAGCGCGCCGTCAACGTGACGCTCGGCCTGCCGATCGTGCGTACTTCGCCGGATCACGGCACCGCGCTCGATCTGGCGGGCAGCGGTCAGGCGGACTGCCGCAGTCTGGCCGCCGCGGTGCAGCTGGCAAGCCGTCTCGCCGCGCAGCGGCGCTGATGCCTCACGCCGCGAGAGCCCCCCAGGCGCCGCGCCGCAAGCGCTTCGGCCAGCATTTCCTGCATGACCCGGCAGTGATCCGGCGCATCGTGCGCGCGCTTAGCCCCCGCGCCGGCGATCACCTGGTGGAGATCGGACCGGGACGCGGCGCGCTCACCGGCGAGCTGCTGGCAGCGCCGGGGTGCACGCTCGATGCCATCGAGATTGATCGCGATCTCGCGGCGCTGCTGCGGGAGCGCTTCAGCGATGCGCCGCGCTGCGTGCTGCACGAAACCGACGCGCTGCAGTTCGACTTCACCGCCCTGGCGCGTGAGCGCGGCGGGCGGCTGCGCATCGCCGCAAACCTGCCCTACAACATCTCCACGCCGCTGCTGTTCCGGCTGCTGGCGCACGCGCCGGCGATCCTCGACCTGCACGTCATGTTGCAGCGGGAGGTGGTGGCGCGCCTCGCCGCGCAGCCGGGCGCTGCGGACTACGGGCGCCTCGGCGTCATGCTTGCGCCCCAGGTCCGGGTCGAGCGCCTGTTCGACGTCGGTCCCGGAGCCTTCCAGCCGCCCCCGAGGGTGTGGTCCGCGGTCGTGCGCCTCACCATGCGGGCGCAGCCGCTGTTCGTGGTGAGCCCGCACTACGCGGCCGTGGTGGCGGCGGCCTTCACGCAGCGCCGCAAGACCCTGCGCAACGCCCTCGGCCGGCTGCTCACCCGCGAGCAGATCAACGCCTGCGGGGTCGATCCCGGTGCCCGCCCGGAAACGCTCACGCCGCAAGCATTCAACACCCTGGCACAGGCCCTCGACCGCGCGCGCACCAGACGCTAGTCTTCCGGCCAAGCGGTGCATGGGGGACTCGTCATGACAGTTTACCGTCGCATCCTGCTGGTCGTTGACCTGACCGAAGGCAGTGTCGCGATCGGGCGCAAGGCGCAGGCGCTCGCCGCGGCGCTCGGCGCCGAAGTCGAGCTGCTGCATGTCGTGGAATTCGTGCCGGTCGAGCCCATGGGGGAAACCCTCATGCCGGCGGTGCAGATCGAAGAGGAGCTGCTCGAGCGCGCCCGGCAGCGCCTGGCGGCGCTCGCGGTCGAACTCGGCTTGAGCGGCGCTTCCTGCCGGGTCGAAAGTGGCAATGTCAAATCCGAGATCGTGCGCGTCGCGCGCGAGCGCCATGCCGAGCTCATCATTCTCGGCAGCCGCGAGCGTCACGGGCTGTCGATTCTGGTAAATCTCACCGAGGACACCGTGCTGCACGCCGCGCCCTGCGACGTGCTCGCGATGCGCGCCGGTCGCAGCTAGAAGGCCGGGCACTCCGGTAGAATCACGCCCATGAGCTCCCTTGACCACAAGATCCGTGTCGACGTCGAAACCAGTTACCTGGACGAGCAGTCCGACCCGCGCGAGAGCCGTTACGTCTTTGCCTACACCATCACCATCCGCAACGAGGGCCAGGTGCCGGCGCGACTTCTCACCCGCCATTGGGTCATCACGGCTGCCAACGGCAAGGTGGAGGAGGTGCGCGGCGATGGCGTGGTGGGCGAACAGCCGTACCTGAAGCCCGGCCAGGGTTTTCGTTACTCCAGTGGCGCAGTGCTGGAGACCCCGGTCGGATCCATGCAGGGCAGCTACCAGATGCTCGCCGACAACGGTGCGCACTTCGATGCGCCCATCCAGCCGTTCCGGCTCGCGATGCCCGGAATTCTGCAGTGACCCGCTATGCCATCGGCGACGTACAAGGGTGTGACGAGGAGCTGCGCGCTCTCCTGCAGCAGCTGAAGTTCTCGC
>Ga0210408_10004309_pt1 | contig 12760 bp, 8 predicted proteins | sample IncBWH4MmetaG_FD_155471 | JGI IMG/M metagenome (GOLD analysis project Ga0210408, IMG submission 155471) | Forest soil microbial communities from Barre Woods Harvard Forest LTER site, Petersham, Massachusetts, United States - Inc-BW-H-4-M | ecosystem: Environmental > Terrestrial > Soil >...
CACCTTTCCCAGCCCCCAGCTTCGGAGGAACCCGTTGAAAGACGTGTCCACGTGGATCAGCAAGAGGCGGCCCCGGGCCTCCAGGAGCTGCATGTCGTTCACGACCTCGATGCGTCGCCCGTCCATGTCGAGGATCGTGCGGCCCATGAGGTGCTTCCCGAGCATGATCCAGCCCGCCTGGTCCACGAAGGGCGGATAGGGGCCCCCGGAGGGTGGCGGCTCCACGAAGATCGCGTCGTCTTCAATCCGCGACACCCGCTCCCAGGGGACAAACTGGGTGGGAACCCCCCAGCCGAACTCAAGGTAGATCCCCGCCGCCTCCGGGTAGGGATCCTTGAGGGCAAAGACGAGGTCGCTCAAGCGGCCAATGCGGTCGCCGAGCTTCCCCGCACAGATGGGCCGCTTCATGAGCTCGGAAAAGAAGTAGAAACGGACCCCTCCCGGGGTCGGGGGCAGGTCGGAGACTCTCGCTACCTCAGGGGGAGTGGTGGCCACATGGCCTCCTAGGAAGACATCCGGAACCAGTCCGGGAAAAGCGTGCTCACGGCAAAAAGCGTGGACATGACGGTGACAAAGACCACGATCGACCAGTTGGCGATGTTCTGCCAGCGGGTATTGACGTGCTGGCCCATGAAGGAGGGATCGTTCAGGATCAGAATCAGGAACACGAGGGCCGAGGGCAGGAGGGTCACCGCCACGACCTGCACGAACATGGTGATGGTGATGAGGGGGGCGCCCGGGATCAGCACCACCGCCCCCGACGTGAGGAGCATCACCAGGTAAACGAAGTAGAACCAGGGTGCATCCTTCACCCCCTTGTTCAGGGAGTGCGCCCAACCAAAGACCTCGCCTACCGCCCAGGAGGTGGAGAGCGAGATGCAGAGCGCGCCCAGAAACCCGGCGTCGAAGAGGCCGATGGCAAACAGCCTGCGGGCCAGCTCCCCCTCGCCGGTGGGGAGGAGGGGTACGAGTGCCTTGGCCGTTTGCTCCGCATCCTCGATCACCACCGGCGGGTGGTGGTAATAGAAGGCGGCCCCCGTGGCCACGATGATGAAGGCGGCCACGACACAGGTCACCAGGGATCCCACGAAGGTGTCCACCTTCCCGTACTTCACGTCGTGGACGTCGAGACCTTTGTCGACCACCGCGCTCTGTTGGAAGAAGATCTGCCAGGGGGTGATGGTGGTCCCGATGTTGGCGAGGATGATGAAGAGCATCTCCCCGCTCAGCCCGCCCAATAGGTGGGGCGCGAAGAGGCCCTCGAAGACCTTCCCCCAACCGGGGGCGGAGGGGGTGGCCATGGCCCAGAAGGCGGCTGGGATGTAGACCAGGTTGAACAGGCAGAAAAAGAGCGTGAGCCGCTCAAAGGTCCAGTACTGTCCGGTGATCACGACCAGAAAGAGCACGAGGGTGACGGCCAGGAAGGTCACCCAAGGGGGAACGCCGAACAGGCGCATGGCCGCGGTCATGCCGATGTACTCGGTGACCAGGGTCAGCCAGTTGACAATGGCCAGGTCCACCAGCGAGAACCAGCCCCAGGTCGGCCCGAAGCCCTCGAAGATGGCCTCGGCGTGACCTCGTTTGGTAACCGCACCCAGGCGGACCGTCATCTCCTGGACGTAGTAGGCCATGGGGACGAGGAGGAAGAACACCCAGAGCAGGCTGAAGCCGTACTTCGATCCCGTCACGGCATAGGTCGAGATTCCGCCCGCGTCGTTGTCGGCGACCATGGTGATGATGCCGGGGCCAAGGACAGCGAGGAAGACAAAAAGGCGCCGCTGAAAGCGGTTTAGGCGATGGAAGGTCTTGCTGATCCAGTACACGGATAGTTCTCGGTGTCTCGTTGAAGGTTCGGCGGCCGTGCGGACGACCGCGTGCTTGCCCCATCTCTCGATCGGAGCGCATGACCGGCCGCGACGCCCGGCGGCCGGTTGCGACCGAGCAGAGGCAGCCCAAGCCTCTTGGACCTGACTCGGCGTCGGTGCGTGGTACCGTGGCACCCTGACTCGCCCAAATGACGGGCGCCACGGCCAGGAGGGCAGGAAGTCAAGAACGTGGAGCGTCGACATCCCCGCCGACGCTTGGCGGACGCCGCGGGAAGCGTGAACGGCACGTTGAGGACGCCGATGGCGAGCTGCATCAGCCGTGCTCCGGGTTAGCCAACCACCCCCGAGCTTCCGCTTTGGAGGCGGAGCCGAGGGGGGGCCGGGTCAGCGCAAACCGGTCGTCAACCCCGTCGCCACATTAAGGTTACACGAAAACGCTGTCTGGCCAGGGCGGGTTGGGCCGGATTCTTTGGCCGCTTCACGGGAGCCGCGGCCCCCCCCCACGGACGGGTTGCCGGGCGGCTCCGAAGGGCGGCCGGAGACCGCGGTCCACTCGTATCGTTCCTTTTCCTGTTTCGCCTGACCGCGGGCCCGACGTGGTAGGCTATCTGTGCCTTACTGGAGAACCGCGATGTTTGGCACCCTTGGCGCACCTGAAGTCCTGCTCATCCTTATCGTGTTCGTGCTCATCTTCGGCACGAGTCGCCTTCCCCAGCTCGGAAAGGGTATTGGCGAAGGCATTCGGAACTTCAAGAAAGCGATGAAGGATGAGCCCGAGCAGGGAAAGAACGGAAAGAAGGAGACGTAGACCTCCTGCTTGGCGGACCGCTGTCCAGGCGTCTCCGCCCGTGGATTCCCTATTGTCCGGCGGGGCGGGTTCCGATCAGGCCGACGCTCGCCTCCGGAACCGGATGTAAAGGAAGATCAGGATGATGGCGACGGCGGCGGTCATCGCCAAGTGAAACTGACCGAGCCCCACCTGCGACCACCTCTGGCCAAGAGCGTAACCCAACCCGATGAAGGTCGTTGACCAGAGCAGCCCCCCACTGTAGGCGAATAGCGCAAAGACAGGCAGCTCCAGCTTCGACGCCCCCGCGACGTAGGCGGTGAGGTGTCTCACGCCCGGCACGTAGTAGCCGAAGGTGAGAGCCCACCGGCCCATTTGCTGAAACCAACGGTGCACCCGCTCCATCCGCTCGTCGGTGACATGAAGGTAGCGGCCGTAGCGTTTGATGACATACAACCCGAAGGTACGTCCGACCGCGTAGCTAAGGGTGATCCCGCACAGGCTGCCCAGAAAGGCAGAGGCCAGGCTCGGAATGGGCCGGAGCTGCCCTTTGTAGATCAAGTAGCCCACAAACAGCAGGAGCGTCTCGTCGGGTATGGGCAGGCCAATGATTCCGAGCACGAGGAGAGAGAAGATCGCGGCATAGCCGTAGTGCGTTACCCACTCCAGTGCGGTTTCCATCAACTGTCCACAAGGCCGGTCCTCAGACGCCGACCCTCCTCGCTGGGCCGCGGGCCCTAATTTAAGGTCGTGACCTTCTCGCCGCCCCTCTAGCCGACCGGGCCTCAGCTTCGGGCCTCGAGGTCCCAGGTCGAGCACGACCCAGACCCGCGACCCCGTCGCTAGGATTGGGCCTCGACGCCAACCCGCGGGGGCGTCAGCCTCCCTCAGCGGTCGGGCTTGTCAGTCTCGAGGCCTCTCTCCCGCCCGCTCTGGGTTGGTTAAGTCGACCCGGCGGCAACACTCCGCTGGCTTCACACGTCGCGTCTTTTCCGGGGGCCCATCTCCAAGACTCACTATCATATGACCTCCCCGACCTGAGTCAATTTTCGAAAGAGAACGGGAGCTCGCGGCGCTTTCAGCAAGCCGCGGGAGCTGGGTCCGCCCGGAACTGCCCGGCTAAAGTACCGGGCCCCCTCGAATTGGGGCTGTCTTTACCAGATCCTTATGACCGCGAGGCTAGTGTTTACATTTTCCTTACGCGGGAGAGGGTAGGGTCTTTTGAGGGCGTGCCCGCCACCCCGGGCACGCGGGACCTGAGCATGGTCCGGTAAAAACCCGGGTGAGACTTCGCGCAGGCCGCCCCCAGTGCGGTCTGTGATCCTAGAGGCACTTGCATGAGGCGAGATTGTGGGAAGATGACGGCTCGACACGGCGGGTGGTGCTGCCCAACTGGGGCCGAGAGCCGACCCTGGAGCTCCATCCGTGTGCCGTCCGCCCTCCTCATCGGGTTCTTGCTCTTCGCGGGAGGGGCCTGGCTTGGAGCCGAGGAACCTGATGTCCCCCTCAAGCCCGAGACCTCCCCTGGCGTGCAGCCCCCGGGAGTGAGCGCTCAGATCCTTCTGCTAAGAGAGCGAATCGAACGGCTTGAGGACGAGCTGAGGAGCGGCCGGCCCGAGGGCAGGTCGTCGCTCCCAATCCTTGCCGCGCCGGCGTCAGAGGCCAAGCCCGCACCCGACGCGACTCCCACCCCCGTACCACCGACGACGGCGGCCAAGGCGTCGCCCGCCGCCGAAGTCGAACCGAAGGCCCCGGAGGTGAAGGCGGCGGAACCGTTCGCGTTTGCGGACTTCTCGTGGGTGCCCGGCAACTATGGGGCCGCGGAAAGGCCGCTCACAACCACGGCATTCACCGGAGAGTTCAGGGTCGACACCGCGTATCACTACAGCTTCAACAAACCGCAGGACGACACCATCTCCGGCTCGAGCGAGGTATTCCGTCACAACGAGTTCCAGCTGACCCAGCTGGGCATCGGCGGCGACTTCAATTACAAGAACGTGCAGGGCCGGCTGATGACCCAGTTCGGGATGTACTCGTTCACGACGCCGCGTAACGACGCGAGCCCGGGGCGCGGGCAGTGGACCCTGGACGGCGCCTATCGCTATATCGCGGAGGCGTACGGCGGCTACCACATCAACAAATGGAACGGCATCAACATCCAGGCTGGCATCTTCATGTCCTACGTCGGTCTCTGGAGCTACTACCAGTTCGACAACTGGACCTACCAGCCTTCCTACGTTTCATCGAACACGCCCTGGTTCTTCAACGGCATGCGCGTCCAGATCTTTCCGAGCGACAAGCTGAAGATCGAGCCCTGGTTCATCAACGGCTGGCAGTCATACGGCAAGTTCAACAACACGCCGGGGGTCGGGCTGCAGGTTCTCTGGCGCCCGAACGGCTGGCTCTCGCTCCTCGGCAACCAGTACTACGGCGCGGACACGCTCGCCACCCCCGACCGCAAGCGCGTCCACACCGATGACAGCCTCATGATCAAGTACTACGACCAGGGCAGCGTCAAAGCCGCGGCCTCGCTCACCATCGATGCCGGATGCGAGTGGGGCGGTGGCGTGAGCTGCTCGGGCGGCACCGCCGCGAGCCCGTCCCAGTACTTCCTGGGCTTCATGGCCTACAATCGCCTGTGGCTCGATCATGGCCGCTACGGTTTCACCGTCGGCGGTGGTGCCATCACCAACCCGGGGCGTTACCTGGTGCTGGTGCCGCCCATCAACGGAGCGACGGCCTTCTCGGGAACACCGTACTTCACGGCAAACCCGGGCGACGGGTTCAAGGCCTGGGACATGCAACTAACCGTAGACTACATGCCTAATCAGTTCGTCACCTTTCGGCTGGAAGGAACTCATCGGGCGGCAAACGTCCCCTACTTTTCGGGGCCGGGAGGGGTGACGCCTCCGGGAGGCAACACGGGGCCAGCGGGCTCAATGGTTCCGGGTTTCACTCCCGATCTTCGCAAGTCGGAGAACCGGGTCACATTTGCTCTCCTCGTAAAGCTCTGATTCCGAGCCCTGGGCTGCTCAAGGGTCTCGGACGAGGTTCCCATGCTCGATTTCGTGTTGCTTCTGACCACTCTCGCCTTCTTCGCCCTGTCCTGGCTGTACGTCCGGGGCTGCGACCGACTCTGAGGAGACCCCATGAGCCTTGAGCTTTTGCTGGGCCTCGCCATTGCCCTGCTGGTGCTCGTTTACCTCGTTTACGCCCTCTTGCGCCCGGAGCGCTTCTGAGTGATGCCATGACCGCGAACGGATGGCTGCAGATCTTGCTTTTCTTCCTCGTGATCCTGGCTCTCACCAGGCCCATGGGAAACTTCATGTTCCGCGTCCTGGAGGGGGACGGACACTGGCTCAAGCGCATCCTCGGACCCCTGGAGCGGGCCGTCTACCGGCTCTGTGGTATCGATCCCCGACGGGAACAGGGCTGGCGGGAGTACACCCTCGGCGTGCTTGCCTTCAGCGTCTTCGGGCTGCTCGTCACGTACGTGCTGCAAAGGCTTCAGCACCTGCTCCCCCTGAACCCGCAGAAGTTCCCCGCCGTCGAGCCGGGCCTGGCCTTCAACACCGCGGCCAGCTTCACCACCAACACGAACTGGCAGAACTACACGGGCGAGGCCACCATGAGCTACCTCACCCAGATGGCCGGACTCGCCTGGCACAACTTCACCTCCGCGGCGGTCGGGATTGCGGTCGCCCTCGCCTTGGCCCGCGGGATCACGAGGCGATCGGACGGAAAGGCGCCGGGGACGATCGGGAACTGCTGGGCGGACGTGGTCCGCTCGACCGTGTATGTCCTACTCCCCTTGAGCGTCGTTTTTGGTCTGGCGCTCGCCTCCCAGGGCGTAATCCAGAACCTCGCCCCTTACAGAGAAGTGGCGACGCTCGAGGGCGGTAAGCAGGTTCTCGCCATGGGCCCGGTGGCGTCGCAGGAGGCGATCAAGCAGCTGGGAACGAACGGGGGGGGCTTCTTCAACGCCAACAGCGCCCACCCCTTCGAGAACCCCTCCCCCCTCACCAACTTCCTGGAAATGGTCCTGATCTTCATGATCCCGGCCGGGCTCACCTACACCTTCGGTCGAATGGCCAACGACCGCCGGCAGGGCTGGGCACTCTTTACCGCCATGGCTCTCTTGTTCTTCGTTGGGGTCACGGTCGCGTATTGGGCGGAGTCCAAGGGCAACCCGGCGCTGGCGGGGTTCGCCGTGAACCAGGCCGCGGGCAACATGGAGGGGAAGGAGGTCCGCTTCGGGGCCACCGACTCGGCCCTGTTCGCGACCGTCACCACGGACGCCTCGTGCGGGGCGGTGAACGCCATGCACGACAGCTTCACACCCCTGGGGGGTCTCGTTCCCCTCTTCAACATCCAGCTCGGGGAGGTGGTCTTCGGCGGGGTGGGAGCGGGGCTCTACGGGATCCTGGTCATGGCCATCCTTTCCGTCTTCATCGCGGGTCTGATGGTGGGGCGGACGCCCGAGTACCTGGGCAAGAAGATCGAGACTCGAGAAGTCAAGCTCGCGATGCTCTACGCGCTGGTGTTCCCGCTCATCATCCTCAGCTTGAGCGGCTGGGCTGCCGTCGCGCCCTACGGGACCTCCGCTCTCGGCAACGCGGGACCGCACGGGCTCAGCGAGATCCTCTACGCCTTCACGAGCGTGGCCGGAAACAACGGGTCCGCCTTCGCGGGCCTGAACGGCAATACCCTCTTTTATAACGTTGTGCTGGGGCTGGGCATGCTGGCGGGACGCTTCTGGATGATGATCCCGGCCCTCGGCCTCGCGGGCGCGCTCGCGGGAAAGAAGGTCAGCCCCCCGGGGCCGGGCACGTTCCCCACCAACGGGCCCTTGTTCGTGGTCCTTCTGGTGGGGGTGGTGGTGATCGTGGGCGCCTTGACCTTCTTCCCGGCCCTCTGTCTGAGCCCGGTGGTCGAACACTTCCTGGCCGCGAACGGAAAGGTGTACTGATGGCTGCCTCGAACGTGCGCGCGGTATCGGCCTTCGAGCCCACCCTGCTCAAGCGGGCAATCCTCGAGAGCGTGCTGAAACTCTCCCCCCGGCAGGTGGCCAAGAACCCCGTGATGTTCGTGGTGGAGGTGGGGAGCGTGCTCTCGACGCTCGTCTGGGTGCGCGACCTCGTCGCCCCGGCGGCGGGCGCCCCTCCCGCGTGGTTCACGGGAAACGTCGCCCTCTGGCTCTGGTTCACGGTCATCTTCGCGAACTTCGCGGAGGCGGTGGCGGAAGGACGGGGCAAGGCGCAGGCCGCCGCCCTCAAGGGCCTGCGCCGCGACACCATCGCCCGCCTTCTCCGGAACAACAAGGAGGAGCGCATCCCCGCCTCCAATCTGCGTAAGGACGACGTGGTGGTGGTGGAGGCGGGGGAGCTCGTACCCGGTGACGGCGACGTCATCGAGGGCGTCGCCTTCGTGGACGAGTCCGCGATTACGGGAGAGTCGGCCCCCGTGATCCGCGAAAGCGGCGGCGACCGCTCGGCGGTGACGGGTGGCACGCGCGTCATCTCGGATCGGATCGTGGTGCGTATCGCCGTGAACCCGGGGGAGTCTTTCCTGGACCGGATGGTGCAGCTGGTGGAGGGGGCGAAGCGCCAGAAGACTCCGAACGAGATCGCGCTCCACGTGCTGCTCGTGGGTTTGACCATCATCTTCCTCATCGCCTGCGTAACCCTCGTTCCCTTTGCCGTCTATTCGGGGGTCGGCATTTCCGTACCCGTGGTGGTGGCCCTCCTTGTCTGCCTCATCCCCACCACCATCGGCGGCCTGCTCTCCGCCATCGGGATCGCGGGCATGGACCGTCTCGTCCGCAGCAACGTGATTCCCCTGAGCGGCCGGGCGGCGGAGGCCGCGGGCGACGTCGATACCATCCTCTTGGACAAGACGGGCACCATCACCCTCGGTAACCGCATGGCCACCGAGTTCCTCCCCGTTGGGGGCTGTAACCCCGGGGAGCTGGCGGAGGCGACCCAGCTCGCCAGCCTTGCCGACGAGACGCCGGAGGGGCGCTCCATCGTCGTTCTCGCCAAGGAGAAGTACGGGCTGCGGGCGCGGGAGATCCATGAGTTGCAGGCCACTTTCATACCCTTCTCCGCGATGACGCGGATGAGCGGAGTGGACCTGGACGGCCGCCAGATCCGTAAAGGGGCTCCCGAGTCCATCTTGACCCACGTGCGGTCCCTCGGCGGGAGCGTCCCCGCGGAGACGGACGGCATGGTCCGGCGGATCGCGGAGTCGGGGGGGACCCCGCTCCTCGTCTCCGAGGGCCCCCGCCTGCTGGGCGTCATCCACCTCAAGGACAAGGTGAAGGGAGGGCTGCGCGAACGGTTCGAACGCTTCCGGGCCATGGGCATACGCACGGTGATGATTACCGGCGACAACCCCTTGACGGCGGCCGCCATCGCTGCCGAAGCGGGGGTCGACGATTTTCTGGCCGAGGCCACGCCCGTCCAGAAGCTGGAGTTGATCCGGGCCGAACAGGCCAAGGGCAAGCTGGTCGCGATGACGGGGGACGGAACCAACGACGCGCCCGCACTCGCCCAGGCCGACGTCGCGGTGTCCATGAACACGGGCACCCAGGCGGCCAAGGAAGCCGGGAACATGATCGATCTCGACTCGAACCCCACGAAACTCCTGGAGATCGTGGAGGTGGGGAAGCAGCTGCTGATGACGCGGGGGTGCCTCACCACCTTCTCCATCGCCAACGACGTGGCCAAGTATTTCGCCATCCTCCCCGCTCTGTTCATGGGGGTGTTCCCGCAGATCGCTCCCCTCAACATCATGCACTTGGCCTCTCCGCAGAGCGCGATCCTGTCCGCGGTCATCTTCAACGCGATCATCATCGTGCTCCTGATACCGCTGGCCCTAAAGGGCGTGCGGTACCGCCCCCTGGGGGCGGCCGCGGTCCTCAAGCGTTCGCTGCTCATCTACGGAGTGGGCGGTGTGATAGCGCCCTTCCTGGGCATCAAGCTTATCGATCTTCTCCTCGAATTCGTCCGTCTGGTCTAGGAGGCAGCCCATGCTCAAGACGCTGGACATCGCATTCCGGCTGACCATCGTCACCCTGGTCCTCACGGGCCTGGCCTATCCCTTGGCCATGACCGCCCTGGCCCAGACCCTCTTCCCGGCCCGCGCCAATGGGAGCCTGGTCGCCGGGCCCGGGGAGCGGATCGTGGGCTCGGAATTGATCGCACAGGCCTTCGCGGGCCCGGCCTATTTCCATCCCCGACCCTCCGCGGCCGGGGATGGATACGACGCCACCAACTCCGGTGCCTCCAACCTGGGCCCCACCTCGGCCAAGATCCGTGATCGCGTTGCGGCCGAGCTGGCCCGCCTGAGCAAGGAGAATCCTGGCGCCCACGACCCCGTGCCCGCGGACCTCGCGACCACGTCGGCCAGCGGCCTCGATCCGCACCTCTCGCCCGGCGCCGCCCTCTGGCAGGTGCCACGAGTAGCCCAGGCCCGGGGCGTCGACGAGGAACGCGTGAAGGCCTTGGTCGGGGCCCACACCGAGGGCCGCGACCTCGGTTTCCTGGGCGAAGACCGGGTGAACGTGCTCTTGCTGAACCTCGCCCTCGACCAGGAGCTCGGACGCCCCGCGCCCGGCGCGAAGGCCGCCCCCTGACCCTGGGGCCCTAGACCGGACTCAGCAAAGAGGATAGCTTCCCCACGACGGTGCGTAATGTGCGCCTACCTCCAAAGGGCGCCCAAGGAAGGCTTGGTTCCGATCGTGTCCGCTGAGCGTCCCAACCCGGACGAGCTCCTGCGCAGCGTGGCCGAGGAGGAGCGCCGCGCGCGGCGGGGAAAGCTCACGGTCTTCTTCGGCGCGGCCCCGGGGGTCGGCAAGACCTACGCCATGCTGGAGGCGGCCCAGGGCGAGCGCCGTGAGGGCCGGGACGTGGTGGTGGGGGTGGCGGAGCCCCACGGCCGACAGGAGACGGCGGCTCTGCTCGAAGGCCTGGAGGTGCTGCCGCGGCGCCGGGTGCCCTACCGATCCATCATCATCGAGGAGTTCGACCTGGACGGGGCCCTCGCCCGGCGGCCCGGCCTGCTCCTTGTCGACGAGCTCGCCCATACCAACGCCGAGGGCTCCCGGCATGTGAAGCGCTGGCAGGACGTGGAGGAGCTGCTGCAAGCGGGCATCGACGTCTACACCACCCTGAACGTTCAGCACGTCGAGAGCCTCACGGACGTGGTGGCCCAGATCACCGGCGTGACCATCCGCGAGACGGTGCCGGATTCGATCCTGGAGACGGCGGCGGAGATTCGCCTTGTCGACCTCACGCCGGACGAGCTCCTGGAGCGGCTGCGCGAGGGCAAGGTCTACGTGCCCGAGCAGGCGCACCGCGCCATTGAGAGCTTCTTCCGGAAGGGGAACTTGATCGCCCTGCGCGAGATCGCGCTCCGTCGCACCGCGGAGCGGGTAGACGCGGAGATGCGGCAGTACCGGCGCGCCAAGGGGATCGAGACCACCTGGGCGGCTTCGGAGCGGATTCTGGTGTGCGTGAGCTGGAGCCCGCACTCCGCACGGGTGATCCGCGACGCTTGCCGGATGGCGCGCGGGCTTCATGCGCCCTGGCTCGCGGTCTACGTCGAGACCCCGGCTTCGATCCGGCTGTCCAAGGAGGACCGCACTTACCTCTCGCAAAACCTCAGCCTCGCCGCCCAGCTGGGAGCGGACGTGGAGACCCTCAGCGATGAGAGGGCGGCGGAGGCGATCGTGCGCCTGGCCCGGGAGCGGAACGCGACCAAGATCGTGGTGGGCAAGCCCCGAAACCGCGGATGGCGCGAGCGGTTGGTCGGGAGCTTTGTGGACGATCTCGTCCGCCACACGGGCGACATCGACATCTACGTGACGGCAGGGGGTCCGGAAACGGCGCAGTGGGTCCCGGACCGCCGGCGGGACCCGGAGCCGGGGCGGGCCGGCTATGCGGCCGCGGCCGCGCTCGTGGCCCTCGCCACCGGCCTCGGCTGGGTGGCGTTCGGCCCGGACTACCTCACCGACATCGTCATGGTCTATTTGCTGAGCGTGGTGATCGCCTCCCTGCGCCTGGGCTACGGCCCATCCCTTTTCTCCGCCGTCCTCAGCGTCCTGGCCTTCGACTTCTTCTTCATCCCCCCCTATTTTTCCTTCAGCGTCACCGACCTCCGGCACGTGGTCACCTTCGTGGTCATGCTCCTGGTGGCGGTCGTGATCAGCGATCTCGCCCGCCGGGTCCGCAACCAGGCGCAGGCGGCACGGGAGCGGGAGAGGCACACGGCGGCTCTTTATGACATGAGCCGGGAGCTGGCCCGCAGCATGGAGAACCAGGGCCTGATCGAAGGGGCGGCCCGGCACATCGCCCGCCTCTTCGACAGCGCGGTGGCCATCTGGGCGCCGGACGAGGCGGGTGGGCTCAAGGTCCTCTTCCGGACGGACGCGAACATGGACCTCGAGGCGAAGGAGGGGGGCGTCGCCCAGTGGGTGTGGAGCAACGGGCGCGAGGCAGGGCTCTCCACGAGCACGCTCCCGGGCGCGCTGGGACTCCACCTTCCCCTCGTGACCTCGCGGGGAAAGCTGGGGGTTCTCAGCATTGTCCCCAAGGACCGCACCCGCCTGGAGGATTCGGGGGAGCGACGGCTGCTGGACGCCTTCGCGGCCCAGACCGCCGTGGCCTTGGAGCGGGTCCGCCTGGTCGAGGAAACACAGCGCGTGCGGTTGGAATCCGAACGGGAGCGGCTGCGAAGCGCGCTCTTGAGCTCGGTGTCCCACGACCTTCGCACCCCGCTCGCCGCCATTGAGGGAGCGGCCACGACCCTCTTGGACCGACAGGTGTCATTCGACTCCAGCGTGCGCCACGACCTCCTGGAAACCATCCGCGAAGAGGCGGAGCGGCTCAACCGACGCGTTCGCAACCTCCTCGACATGACCCGTTTGCAAGCCGGGGCCATCACGTTGAACAAGGAATGGCAGCCACTCGAGGAGGCGGTGGGGGCCGCCCTCACCCAGATGGAGGAGAGGCTGCGGGGGCGCAGGGTCCGGACGGATTTGCCGGAGAACCTGCCCCTCGTGCCCCTCGACACCGTGCTCGTCGAGCAGGTCCTGGTCAACCTCCTCGAAAACGCGCTCAAGTACACCGGGGCCGAGGCCGAGATT
>Ga0210408_10004310_pt1 | contig 12757 bp, 12 predicted proteins | sample IncBWH4MmetaG_FD_155471 | JGI IMG/M metagenome (GOLD analysis project Ga0210408, IMG submission 155471) | Forest soil microbial communities from Barre Woods Harvard Forest LTER site, Petersham, Massachusetts, United States - Inc-BW-H-4-M | ecosystem: Environmental > Terrestrial > Soil >...
GACGACGGCGCGCGCCCGGTTCGCATCGCGCCCCCAAAGGCGTCTCTTAGATGACCAAGCGCCGAGGATCGGCGAAAAGGGCCTCGTAGCGGGTCAGGAATCGCGCCGCGTCTGCGCCGGTGACGACGCGATGATCCCAGGAAAAGTTGAGCGACGCCATCGGGACGGGCGACCAGCCGCCGTTCTCCCAGATCGGAACGGTCTCGACGCGGCTCAAGCCCATGATGGCTACCTCGGGCGGATTGACGAGCGGCGTGAATTCGCCGCCGCGGATGCCACCCAGATTGGAGATCGACATTGATGCGCCGCCCAGGTCGTCAGGGCGCAATTTGCGGTTCTGCGCGCGCCCTGCTAGCTCTGCTATCTCGGCGGCGACGCTCCAGACGCCTTTGCGGTCGGCGTCTCGGACTGCCGGCACAACGAGACCGTGCGGCGTGTCCACCGCCACGCCGACATGCACATAGTGTTTGATGACGAGGGTCTCGCCATCTGCGGTCAGGGAGGCGTTGAAGCGCGGGAATTCCACGAGACAGCGCGCCAGCACTTTCACATGGAAGGCGAGCGCGGTCAGTTTGATGGCGCGAGCGGCCGCCTCTTCCTGCAATGCACCGCGGAACGCCTCAACGCGGCGCACGTCCGCCCGACCATGATTGGTGACCTGCGGGATAACGGACTGCGAGGCGGACAAATTGGCTGCCGCGACTTGGGAGAGTCGCGGAACCGGCTCGCTGGTAACCGGGCCCCATCGGCTGTGGTCGGCATCCCAAAAGCGGAGATGGTTCTGCTGACCGGCCGTCACGGTCGGCGCCCTCGCATGACGTTCCACGTCTTCACGCGACAAGGTCTCGCGGCCCGCGGAGCTCGCCACGGCGGCAAGCTCGATTCCCGAACGCCGCGCCTCGGCCCGCACCGCGGGGCTAGCAAAGAAACTCATGGGGCGCCCCTCACCAGTTCGCAGAGATGTATTGGGTCTCCATGAATTCGAACATGCCTTCATGCCCTCCCTCGCGTCCCAGGCCCGATTGCTTCATGCCGCCGAACGGCGCCGCCGGGTCAGACACGATGCCGCGGTTCAGCCCGACCATGCCGAAATCCAACTGTTCGCAGACCCGCATTCCTCTCTTCATATCGCGCGTGAAGACATAGGCGACGAGACCATATTCGGTGTCGTTGGCGCGAACGATCGCTTCGTCCTGATCTCGGAATGTCTGGATCGCCGCGACCGGCCCAAAGATCTCCTCGCGAACGCATTCCGCGTCGGCCGTCACTTTCGCGAGAACGGTCGGCGGGTAGAAGAAACCGCGCCCGTTGGGGATTGCGCCGCCGAGGCGCAGCTCCGCCCCTTTGGCGACTGCATCTTCGACCAGGGCGGCCACCTTATCGCGCGTTTCGGCGTTGACGAGGGGACCGACGTCTATGCCATCTTCGAGGCCGTCGCCCATCTTGAGCGCAGCCAATTTTTTCGTGAGCTTATCCGTGAAGGCCTCGGCCACGTTCTCATGCACGTAAAACCGGTTCGCCGCTGTGCAGGCCTCGCCCATGTTGCGCATCTTGGCGATCATGGAGCCCTCGACCGCGGTCTCGAGGTCGGCGTCGTCGAACACAATCACCGGCGCGTTGCCGCCAAGCTCCATCGCCGGGGTCACAATGCAATCGGCGGCCGAGCGCAGCAATTTGCGTCCGACCTCCGTCGAACCGGTGAAGCTAATGATGCGCACGCGAGGATCGTGCAGCAAGTGGTCAATCAGAGCGCCCGATTTCCTTGAGGGCAGTACGTTGACGACGCCCCTGGGCACGCCAGCCTCTTCGAGCAACGCCGCCAGCTCCAACATGGTCAGCGGAGTGGCGGACGCAGGCTTGATGATCACCGGGCAACCCGCGGCGAGAGCGGGCGCGATCTTGCGCGTGCCCATCGCGGCGGGGAAGTTCCATGGCGTCACAAGCGCCGCGACGCCCGCTGGCTTATGCTGCACAACGATCCGAGCGCCTGAGGCGGGGGCGCGAACGATGAGGCCGTCGGCGCGCACAGCCTCCTCTGAGAACCAGCGGAAAAACTCGGCCGAGTACGCCGCTTCGCCCATTGCGTCGGCGCGAGCTTTGCCGTTCTCGAGCGTAATGAGACGAGCAATCTCTGGCAGCCGGGCCGTCATCAGTTCGAAGACCTTGCGCAAAATCTCCGAACGTTGGCGCGGCGAACGGGCCGCCCATTCCGGGAACGCGCCTTGCGCCGCGTCGAGGGCGGCGTCCGCGTCGGCGATCTCGGCCGACGCTACGGAGGCAAGTGTTTCCTCCGTAGCTGGATTGACAACGTCGAAGCGCTCTTTGGCGGCGCCTTCGCGCCACCGTCCGTCAATATAAAGTTCAGTGTACATCGCTGCTGCTTCCAAGTTCACAGAAGATGCCGAAGCGGTTCGGCGAGGCGACCGGCGAATTCGGAGATCAATTCGATCGCCGCCTCCGGCCGCAACTGCGCGGGGGCGCATTCAAGCGTGATGAACGTCTCGACGCCACGCCGCATCACGCTGAGCGTCGGGGCGGCTTCCGCGCCGAGGGAGAGATCGGTGACTGCGGCGCCGCGCAGATCGCGCAGCACGAGCTCTGGATTGGCCGGCGTGTCGACCGCCTTCGCGCTGCCGAGGCCCGAACGATCGGCGTTGACGAAGCTGCGAGCCGCGCCAAAAGCATAAGCGGCGACGACCAGCTCAGCGTTCGAGGCGCTTGGGCGGAACGCCGCGGCGGCCATGCCGGCCATGACAGCGATCTCCTCGGTCGGGGCGCCGGTTTCGGCACGCCGCCAAGCGCAAAATTCCGCGAGGCCGTCCTTGGCCAGAGTCGCGGTTAGCCGCAACGGAGACGCAGACGGCGCCGTCGCCGCAAAAGTTGCCCCGCCAGCGGGTTCGGGAGCCAACGCCCTGAGCTCCTCCAGATGCTGAACCAGATAAGGTTGTGGCCTTCCAGCTTCGGCCAGCTTCGCGAGGTCGAGTCCTTGCTCCGCCGCAAGCCGGCGCGCTCGTGGCGAAGCAAATATGCGTCCGTTCTTGCTAGGCGAAGGGGAAGGCGAGGGCGCCGGCGCCGCCGCGACTGCTGGCGTCCGAGCGGGAGTGGAGGTCTGGGTGCGTTCCGCTGGGGGCGACTTAACGGCCGGTGGAGTGGCTGGAGCGCGCGCAGCCGGCGCGGCCGCTGCAACGGAGCCGTCGGCAATTCTGGCGATTACCTCGCCAACCGGAACCTCCTCGCCCGCCGCCGCCGATACGTCCGTCAAGGTGCCGTCCGCGTCGGCCTCGACCTCCATCATCGCCTTGTCGGTCTCGACCTCCATCAGCACGTCGCCCGCCTTCACCGGGTCGCCCGCCTGCTTCAGCCATCGCACGATCAAGCCTGTCTTTTGCGCCATGCCGAGCGCTGGCATGATCACATCACGCGACATGGAAGGGCTCCCCCTTCATCATGAGCCGGGCGAACTCCGCGACAACTTTTGGCGTGGGCACCGTCAGATCCTCAAGCGGCGGCGAAAACGGCACCGGCACATCCATCGCGCCGACCCGCCGCACCGGCGCATCCAGATAGTAGAACGCCTTCTCATTGATGCGGCTCGCGATCTCCGCTGTCACCCCAAAGCTCTGATGGCCTTCGTCGACGATGATCGCTCGGCCCGTCTTGCGCACCGAAGCCAGGATCGTCTCCTCGTCCAGCGGCACGATGGTGCGCGGATCGATCACCTCGGCGCTGATGCCCTCCCTATTGAGCGTCTCGGCCGCTTGCCGGGCCACCTGCACCATCGAGGATGTGGCGACAATCGTGATGTCCGATCCCTGCCGCACCACGTTAGCGACGCCGAAGGGGATCAGATATTCTTCCTCCGGAATCTGCGACTTGTCCTGATACATCAGCTTGTCGTGAAAGATGACGACGGGATTGTCGTCGCGGATCGCGGTCTTCAAGAGCCCCTTCGCTTCGTACGCGGAGGAGGGCAGGGCGACTTTCACCCCCGGGATGTGCGCGACTAGCGCGTGCAGCGATTGCGAATGTTGCGCCGCCGAGCGGCGCGTCGCGCCCAGATTGGTGTGCAGAACCAGCGGCGCCTTCAGCTTGCCGCCGGACATGTAGTGCGTTTTGGCCGCCTGATTGCAGAGCTGATCCATCGCCAGGAACAGGAAGTCGCCGAACATCAGATCGACGATCGGCCGCGAACCCGTCATCGCGGCGCCGACCGCAATCCCCATGAAGCCGGGTTCGGAGATCGGCGTGTCGACAATTCGTTCAACGCCGAATTCCTGCACAAGCCCGGCAAGGGTCTTGAATGGATGCCCGGCTTCGGCGACGTCCTCGCCCATCACAAACACGGTCGGATCGCGCCGCATCTCCTCGGCGATGGCTTCGCTAACGGCCTTGGCCAGAGTGATCTCTCGCATCGCCATCTCAGGCTGCCTTTTCGACGAAGACATGCATTGTGACTTCCTCAAGAGGAGGATAAGGCGCGGCCTGCGCATAAGCGACGGCCTCCTCGGTTTCCACCTTCACTTCCGCTTCGATCGCCTGCAACTGCTCCAGACCGACGATCTTCTCGGCGACCAACCAATGGCCGAAGAGAAGGATCGGATCGCGTTCAGTCTTCCAGAACGTCTCCTCCTCTTTCGTTCGATAATAGTCTCGGTTGATGTCGCCGACGTGGTGGCCGTGGAATCGATACGTGTTGAGCTGAAGAAAGAAGGGGCCCTCGCCCCTGCGGGCCCGGTCCACCAGTTGCCGCGTTATGCGGTTGACGGCCAGCACGTCTTGTCCATCGACGACGTGCGCCTCGATGCCGAAGGCCTCGGCGCGCGCGGTTATCGGGCCGGCGGCCATTTCGTCGACCTTGGTGTATTCGCCATAGAGATTGTTCTCGCAAGCGTAGATGACAGGCAGCTTCCATAGCGCGGCCATGTTCATCACCTCATAGACCAGGCCCTGGCCGAGCGCGCCGTCGCCAAAAAAGCAGACCGCCACCGCTTTGGTGCCGAGGCGCTTGGCCGAGAACGCGGCTCCGGTCGCAATTCCGGCGCCGGCCCCGACGATCGCGTTGGCGCCGAGATTGCCGTGAGCCTGATCGGCGATGTGCATGGAGCCGCCCTTGCCGCGGCAGTAACCGTCGACCTTGCCGAGAAGCTCGCAGAACATCAGCTTGATCTCGGCGCCTTTGGCGAGGCAATGGCCATGGCCGCGATGAGTCGACGTGATCTTGTCGTCATTCTCAAGCGCGGAGCAAACGCCGACCGCCACAGCTTCCTGCCCGCTGCTCATATGCGTTAGCCCCGGCATTTTCGCAGAAAGATAGAGCTGATTGGCGTTGTCCTCGAACGCGCGGATGCGAGCCATCTGGCGGTACATCCTCAAATACTCGTCCGAATTTGGCGTCTCCCACGCGGCTTCCGTGGCGCGCTTCGTATCTATCATCGAGCTCATCGGCGGCTCCCGCGCGGTTTCCACGCCGCGCTCAGTAACGGTTGGCGGTTACTGGCTCTTCGGCGAGGAAGAGCGAGCGTGATGATACTGCAACCCTGTCGGTGACGACCACGCCAATTCGGATCGGCGTCGGAAGGGTCCAGGATGCGCGGGGTGTCGTTCACCATTGTTTCCTCTTCTCGGGATCGCGGGGCAGATGCGCCCGGCGCTGCGCGACTTGGCTGATCGCCGACCAGTCGACGTCTTCAAGGCCGTCGGCGATCGCCTCCAGGAACACGTCACGCAGCGCGGCGCCGAACGGCAACGGCACGTTCAAGGCTTCACTTGCGGCCAACGCGAGGTGGAGATCTTTGAAACCGAGTTTTAGGCGGAACCCAGCGGGTTCGAAGCTCTGATCCGTGATGATCTTTCCGTAGATTTGGTAAGCGGGGGAGGCGAACAGCGTCGAGGTCATAAGTTCCAGCAAAATCTTGGTCGGGATGTCATAGGCGTTGGCGAGCGCCGAGGCTTCGGAGAGCGTTTCGATCGCCGAGGCCAGCATGAAGTTGCCGCATATTTTTACGACATTGGCCTGGCTCGGCCGGTCGCCGACGATCCAGGTCTTTTGGCCGATGGCGTCGAACAGCGGTTGCACTTTGGCGATCAGGGCCGGATCGCCCGCGGCGACGACGTGCAGTTTCGCGGCCGCGGCGGCCTGGGGACGCCCGAAAACCGGCGCCGCGAGATATGGGGCGCCGGCTTTCTCCTGCAGGGCAGTCAATTCCTCAGCTAGAGCGACCGAGATCGTAGCCGAATTGATGTGGATCGTGTCAGTCTTCGCGGCGAACAGCCCTCCCTCTACGACGACAGCGCGCACGGCGGCGTCATCAGAGAGCATCGAGACGAATGCGTCGCCCTGGAACGCGGCGTGCGGGCTGTCGACCACGTGTGCGCCGAGTTCGCGCAAGCGGTCCGCCGGCTCTGGTCGGCGACTCCACACCCTGACCTCGTGCCCCGCCTTCAGGAGATTGGCCGCCATGGTCGATCCCATTCCGCCTAGTCCGACAAAGCCTACTTTCACCGCCGCCTCCTCATCCGACCTCAGTGCGTGTCCAAAGAAGCTTCGGCCGACCCGTTGCGCGACGACAATACAACGCCTTCAAGGATCCGCAGATGTTCACGATCGCGGCCGCGGTGAAGCGGTGGGCCTCTCGCCCAGCGCGGCCGCCGCCTAGGATTCGCAACATATCCAATCTTATCCTCTTGGCGCCTTGTCAGCCGACCCCACCCAGCAGCGTGGCGCGGATCGAGTCAGCGGAAGCGTTCGCGTGCTCGCGGTCGAACTCGCGATCGATCCGCCCGTGGGTGATCAGATAGGAACGGTCCGCGATCGCGATCGTCTGCACGATACTCTGTTCGGCCATTAGCACCGCGAGCCCGCGCTCCCGCTGCAGCCTCTTGATGTTTGCGAAAACATGGTCAACCGACACCGGCGCGAGTCCGACCGACGGCTCATCGACCAGCATGATGCGCGGCTCGGACATTAGCGCACGGGCGATCGCGAGCACCTGCTGCTGGCCGCCGCTCATCGTTCCCGCCCGCTGCTTGCGCCGCTCGGCGAGCAACGGGAACGTCGAAAGCGCAAACTCGAGATTTTCGTTCAGGCGCGCCCGCGCGCGTTTGCCTGATCCGCCGAGCGTCAGATTCTCCTCGACCGTCAGATGCGGAAACAGACGCCGCCCCTCCGGCACGAGCGTCACGCCATGCGCCACGATCTGCTCGGCGCGGAGGCCCCGCAGCTCGATCGCTTGACCCTCCCACTCGAGGCGAACCGAGCCCGAGGTCGATCGAATCAAACCCATAATCGCATTCAACAACGTGCTCTTTCCATTGCCGTTGGTGCCGAGCAATGCGACGAGTTCGCCCTGCCGCACCCCGAGCGACAAGTCGCGGAGGACGGACACGGCACCGTAGCCGGCGGACAGATCCTCGACGACCAGCCTATTTACCAAAATACACTCTCCGCACCTCCGGATTCCTTCTTACGTCCTGCGGCGCGCCGTCGGCGATGATTCTGCCGGTCTCCATACAGATCAGTCGCCGAGAAAAGCGCATGATCGCATGCATGATGTGCTCGATCATGACGACCGTGACGCCCTGATCGTTGAGCGTGAACAGCGTTTTCAGCACCTCATCGATCTCGTTCTCCGCAAGGCCTGCCATCACTTCGTCCGCGATCAGAAGGCGCGGCTCGGCCGCGAGCGCGCGCGCGAGCTCGAGCTTGCGTAGCTCGAGGTGAGTGAGCGATTCCGCGGGATGGTCGGCGCGCCCGTCGAGGCCAACCAGCGAGAGCAGTTCGCGCGCGCGCGTCGCATCGCGATGAGGACGATGCACATAGTCGAGTGGAACCCTGATGTTCTCGAGTACGCTGATGCCTACGAAGGGCCGCGGAATTTGGAAACTTCGCGCAATCCCGAGGCGGGCGCGTCGGTACGCGGGCAAGCCCGACACGTCCGTGCCGTCGAATATCACCGCGCCTCGGTCCGGGCGCACCACGCCGGTCACGCAATTGATGAGCGTGGTCTTGCCCGATCCGTTCGGACCGATGATGCCGAGTTTCTCACCGCGGGCGACCTCAAGAGTGACGCCGTCCACCGCCGCGAGCGCACCGAACCGCTTGCAGAGATCGCGGACGGCGAGGATGGTATCGCTCATCGGGGTCGACCCCAGGCCACCGCCTGGCCGGCTAGGCCAAGCAAGCCCTCCGGCGCCAGGACGACGAATCCGATCAGCACCAGACCGACGATCAGCAGATTGATTTCCGAGGGAATGGTGACGGTCGCCGCCTGCTCGACGCCGCTCAAGAGCAGCGCGCCGATGACGGGCCCGGTCCAGTTGCGGGTGCCCCCGATCAGCGGCATGGCGAGCGCGTTCAGCGCATAATTGATCGAGAAGGCCGAGTCCGGCTCGACATAGGACGCATAATAGGGGTAGGGCGCGCCGGCGGTCGCCAGCAGCGCTCCGCTGATCGTCGCCGCCAGCAATTTCAATCTCAGGGTCGGCACGCCCGCGCATTCCGCCGCGTTGCCATCGGCGCGAATGGCGGCCAAACCGCGCCCTATCCACGAGCGTTCGATCCAACGCGCGATCGCCACACTCAGCACCGCCATCGTCAGCATCGCGAAAAAAACGTAGCTGACCACGTTGGGGAACCAGATCTGCGGGTGAGGCGCCATGACAGTCGCTCCTCGCGCGGCGCCGACAAAGCTCCAGTTGACGATGAACGTGCTGACGACCGTGGTCAGCGCGAGCGTGCCGATCGAGAAATAGACGCCCTGGATGCGCAGCGTCAGATACCCCATACCGAGGCCCAAAAGACCGCCGACGCAGGCTGCGCCGAGAATCTGCGCCCACAGCGGCGCTTGCAGGGCGTTGAACAGGAAGACCGCGGCGTAGACGCCGACGCCGACGAAAGCGCCGCTGCCAAAATTGACGAAGCCCGCGTAGCCGCCGAGAATGTTCCACGCCGTGGCGATGACGACATATTGCAGCGCGATGAAGCCGGCGTAGAACACATAGCCGTTGCCGACGACGCGCGGCGCGACCGCGCCGAGCGCCAGGACCGCGATCGCCGCCGCGACGAAATGTCGTGTCTTCATCGCGCGATCCCGAACAGGCCCGAAGGTCGGATCGCGAGCGTTCCAAGCAAAGCGGCGAAGGCTACGCCCGGCGCCCAGGTCGCGCCGACGAAGGTGATCACAAGGCTTTCCACGACGCCAATGGCGAGCGCCGCGACCAGCGTGCCCGGCACGCTGCCCATTCCGGCCAAAACGACGATCGCGAATGTGCGCCCGATGTATTGAGTGCCCGAGAATGGATCGACGGGGCTCACGACGATCAGGGCCGCGCCGGCGAGCGAAGCGGTGGCCATTGCAAGTCCGAACCCGTTGGCTTTCGCGCGGGTCGGGCTGAGCCCGCAGATTCTGAGCGCGTTGGCGTCGTGGGCAACCGCGCGCAGCGCCAGCCCGGCGCGCGTCCGCATCAGCATGAGCCACATGCCAAGCCCGACCGTCATGCCTATGACGAACGGAATGACCAGGCGGTAGGGCATCGTCGCCGGGCCGATCCGCAGACTCTTGCCGATATAGGGCGCGTTGACGGAGGTCAGATCAACGCCGGCGACGAGGATCAGCGAGACCTGCAGCACCAGCGCTACGCCGAAGAAGAAGGTGAAACTCTGCAGCGTATCACTGCAGCCTCGGCGCTCGAAGGTCTGGAAATAAATCTGATAGAGCAACACGCCGCCGAGGTAGAACAACGGCGTGAAAAGAAGACCGGCGATGATCGGGTCGAGGCCGAACGAATTGAGAAGCTGTGCGCAATAGGCGCCGAGCACGATGAAGGTCGGGTGGGCGACGTTGGGAATTTGCAGAAGTCCGAACGTGATCGTCAGGCCGAGGCTCGCGATGGCGTAGACGCCGGCGAGCAAGAGCCCGGAAATGATCGCGTTGAGCGCGAGATTGAGCGTCATGCGTCAATCACTCGCAAGGGCTCGCCGGTCGTGCGAGGCGCGACCGGCGGTGCACCTTTTGGGCGAGAGTTCAATTCCTTGCCTTGCTGTAGGGAGCAGCCAATTTCCAGGTTTGCAAGGCTTCCGGTTGCAAGATGACCTGCTTCCCCGGCTTGCGGAACTGGTCGAGGTTATTGTCCGCCACATCGCGATACTGGTCCCAGATGATGCGGCTCTCGACCCAGTTGCCGTCGGGTCCGAATTTGATCGGTCCGACGATCGTGTCGGTGGCGTTAGCGTGCAGCCATTTCGCCATCTTGTCCTCATCGACGGTGCCGGCGGCCTTCACCGCGGCGGCGATCAATTGACCGCCGGCGTAAAAGAACGGCGGGAGGAAATGGCCGAGCGCATCGACCTTGTCGCGCTCGGCGCCCTTCTGATAACGCTCGAGAAATTCGCCGACGCCGGGAAAGTTCATGGTCGGCGCCGCCACATAGGTGTCGTAGTTGGTGACGCCGTTCAGCGCCGAGCCAAGGCTCGCAAGCTGCTGGGCGTATTGAACGCCGACCATCGCGCCCCCGAACATCTGCACGCTGTCGGCGATGCCGATCTCGGAGATGCCGCGTATCAGCGCCGCCGATTCCGCTGGATAGGAGGCGACGAAGACGTAGTCGGGCGCTGCGGCGTTGACGGTGCGCAGGATGCCGGAGAAGTCGACGGTGTTCGGCGGATAGTGCTGAACGGACAGCACCTTCATGCCGTATTCTTCGGCGATTTTCGCTCCTGCGCTCGCGGCGTTGGCGGAGAATTCAGCGTCGGAATTGACAACGACCAGGGTCTTGTATCCCTGTCGCTTGGCGAGATCGAAGTAGCCGCGGCACCAGTTGGCGCCCGGCTTTGGCCCCCAGGGCGCGACCTCGAAGAATTTGTCGAACCCGAATTTGTCGTTCTGACCAATCTCGAACTGGCCGATGACGAAGCGGTTGCGCTGGACGACCATCGGCATGACGACTGCGGTGAGATTAGTCCCGTAAGGCAGCAGCAGCAGGTCGACTTTGTCGATGTCCATCAGCTTGGCGTAGATACCGGGCACGTTGCTCGCCTGGCTTTGGTCGTCATAGACGACGAACTCGACCTGTCGGCCGACCAGGCCTCCCGCCGCGTTAACGTCGCCGCGCCACAGCTCAAGCGCCGCGAGCCCAGCCTTGCCGCCCGACGCAATATTGCCGGTCTGCGCAATACTGAAACCGATGCGAATCGGTCCTTCGGCGGATTTCGCGAGCCGGATCGGAGCCGCGGCCGTGACCGAGGCGGCGGCCGCCAGCTTGCCGAATGTTCTGCGGGTGATCGGGCGCATTGGTTCCTCCATTTTTTGCTTTTACGACTGGGTCTGACGCCGCCAGAAATGCTGCGCGCAAAACATCGGCGCCGCAATCGATGGATGCGTCACTTGTCGAAGTTGTTCTTCTTGCCTTTGCGAACATAGGCCACGGTGTCGCCGATATGCTGTCTGCCGTGCACCGCCGCCTTCTTTGCCAGATGGGCGAACATCTGGATGCCGAACCCGCCGTCGAGGTCGTTGGTGATCCGCTGCCGCCACGGACGTCGAACGATCTGCGTGGTAAGGCGGCGGGTCGTCCGCGGCTGGGTCATGATGTGGTCGGCCAGCGTATAGGCGCGTTCAATCAGCTTCTCACGCGGCACGATCTCGTTGATCATGCCATATTCTAGGGCGGTCTTGGCGTCGATCGCCTGGCCGGTCAAGAGCGCGTAGGCGGCACGCTTGACGCCCAGCAGTTCCTGAAAGCAGCTATGAATGCCGTCGCCCGGGACCGAGCCGATGTCGTAGTGCAGATCGTACAGGATCGCATCTTCGGCGCAGATCGTCAGATCGCACATCAGACACATCTCAGTGTGGAAGCCGGGCCCGTTGATGACGCCGATGGTCGGGATCTCGAGATCGTTGACAAGCGAGCTGACGTTGATGCGGCCGTCCTTGTACGCGTATTCGTAGGCCCAATAGGCGAGATCCTTCTGCTCGAGTTCGAAACCCTCCGGATCGGCGTCCATCATGAAATCTTCGCCGCTGCCGGTGAAGATAAGGACCTCGTTCTTCGGATCGGCGCCGATCGTCTTGAAGAGCTGGCCGACCGACCGATGATTTTCGACACTGAGCTGGATCGGGCCGCCGCGCGTGTGCGCCTGAGCCAGGATCACGCCGTCGGATCGGCGCTCGAGTTTGTAATGGTTTTTGAAGCGCTCCTTGTATTCGTCGAAGTCCGGAGTGGGGACAAAAGGCTGCAGCGACATCGCGTCTTTCCCTTTCTGATGGTTTCGACCCGCCGGTCAGACCGGTGCGTAGGCTCCAGGGGCGGCCTCGAACGACGGCGCGCGCGGCGGCGGCCGGTCGATCGCGAGCCCACTCCAAACAGCGTCAAGAATGTCCTGGGTGCCAAGTCCGTAACGACCGAACAGATATTCCCGGCTGCCCGATTCCGCGAAGACGTCGCGCACCCCGACGCGACGCAGCGGCGAGGGAACGCCGGCCTCGGCCAACACTTCGGCGACCGCCGAGCCGAGGCCGCCAATCACAGTGTGGTTCTCCGACGTCACGACAATCCGGCTCCGGCTCGCCTCGGCGACGATCGTCCCGGTGTCGAGAGGCTTGACGACTGGCGCATTGATGACCATGGCGATGACACCGTTCTCTTCCAGCACGCGCCCCGCTGCCAGCGCGGGTGGGATCATCATGCCAGCCGCGATGATCAACGCATCGCCGCCTCCGCCCCCGTGCAGGATCTGCGCGCTGGCGAGATCGAGGCGGTG
>Ga0210408_10004312_pt1 | contig 12745 bp, 8 predicted proteins | sample IncBWH4MmetaG_FD_155471 | JGI IMG/M metagenome (GOLD analysis project Ga0210408, IMG submission 155471) | Forest soil microbial communities from Barre Woods Harvard Forest LTER site, Petersham, Massachusetts, United States - Inc-BW-H-4-M | ecosystem: Environmental > Terrestrial > Soil >...
AGATGTCTTTTATGTATGCGAACGCGTTTGAATGATGTGGGTATTCCTTTATCATCCACTTCGTCTACCATCCCAATTTGCTTAGACTTTGATTTCCCTGCACGATCCTCATGCTTATCCACTATACGAAACGTGATTGGATCAAGAACATACATCTGCGGCCAGATAACAGGGCCATCAAATTTTTCCCTATCCAGATTTTCGTGAGAAATATTGAATTTGTACCTAACGCGTCTGCCGAAGGACTTAATTCTTGATTCTAATTCAGCCCTTAGCTTGGGCGATAAGTCGTTCCAATGCGCTGATTGCTCTAGCATAAAAAAATGATTTTGATTTGGTTTAAAAATGAGCAGGGGTTGGTGATCCCCCTGCTTTATGATGATCTTAGATAACGCGGAATTTCAAGAACAACTGAACACCTAATGCTTCCAGACCCTGTGCTGTGTACCAATCGGTATGGAGTTGCAATAAGGAGCTTGTCGGCACATCCGCAAGGGCGTCTGTCCTCCATTCGGTGATAATCCCGTTCGTGGCTCCGTTTCGACCACTGAAAGGGCTTGATGTGTGCCTGATTTGCAGGTATGGCTCTCGTCCGCCGTCTACTGTTTCCAGTTGATCCTTCGGAACGAAGTAGATAGAACCATTGATGTCAGGGCGAATGGTGGCAGAAAACAACTGCGGATGATCGAAGATGGGCACATGGATGAAGTCGATCTCAGCGCCGCCATAGTTTACATGGTCTACATTGAAGTCAACAGAGTTACCGTCGATGATAAGACGGACGGAGTTTACGCCAGAGGAACCCAGATTTTTGAAGAACTTATCCAATACCCTCTTAGCGCGGGAACCCATGAATCCCATTTGCTGCATTGGCGACTTCACAGAAATCCAATCGTTGATGATATTGTCGAGTTCTGTGAACCCGAATGTTCCCAACACGGCAGCCTGATCGACCAATCCATAGGTAGTTGTGTACCAATCCAAGCCGCCTGTCATTTGAATAGGCAAGCCAGAAACGGGGTCAGCCAAGAACGGGTTCTGATCCCCGAACTGCGTCGCCGACTGCACACCGGAAAGCATCTGTACGGAAATGTCTCCGTTTAACTTGATTACTTTTTGGATATGCTGATAGGGAAGAATGTGGTAGTCTCCATTAACCTCTACTTCGATTTTGGCTACTTTCTGTACGTCAGAAATTTCGTCAACTTCTTTGAAGATTTGAATGAGGTTAAAGAACTTGGTCAACCCATACCGACGGTTTACCGGGGCGGTTGATTTTTCTGCGAAGGCGTTCGAACCGAACTGGATCAAATCGCCGTTCGTTGCGAAGAAAGGAACGCTGTTATTACCCGTCCTTACGGTCAAGGTAGCCGTTCCTGATCCGAACGTAACAGCCTGTACGCGGGCCTGTACGCCGATGTTATTGGCATTGGAGCTTTGGATCAAGTCGCCGACGCGTGGGAAGGTGGCCGCCGTATTGATCGTAAACTGGATTTGAGCAAGGCCCGTAGAGGTTACGGAGCTTACCGTACCGACCTCATAAACATTGTTGTTGATGAAGTTGTGGTAGTTATACATCTTAGCGGGCTTATACCGACCCACTATTTTCATAATGTCGGTAAAGGCCCGGTCGCGGGCTACATCGTAAATGTTAGGGTCGATGTCCCTTTGATCGAGAAAATTGATGGCAGAGACAAACGATTTAATCATCGTCCCCTGCGTCACTAACGATGGAAGTGCCATTGTAGAGGGTTGTGAATGTGAACAAATATTGTTATTCACAACCCAACGCGATCCTAATTATCGCCGCCGCGTGTAATACGTCCTCGCTTTGCCATGACTGCTGCCGGATTTGTTGATTCGACCTCAGCATGAGCGGGCGCACCTGCGCCGGGCGGTTTGGCATTTTCGATGGGAGCTATGGCTGATTTGCCACCAAGAGTTTTGAAGTGTTGCGCATACGCATTCATAAACCCCATTCCGTATTCCGCGATAGCCGATATAAGCCATTGTTTAGCTGTGTCCGGCTTACCATCTGCGGTATTCAATCGCTTTCCTAATGCCTCTCCATTAAACATGACTTCGGATAGGACTTGCGAATTAATAGGAAATTCGAATTTGTCATCCCCTTCACCAATAACCAATTTGTTGTTGGTTACTAAGGATTGACTATATGGGTCGTTGCGTATTTCTTGAATATATGCTTCATTATCCTGCTGACGTTGCAATTCCACCGGGTCTGGCCCGCTTGGTTTTGCCTCAGGCGCTTTGGGCACAAGGTAATTCTGCTGTTCTGCGATTAGCCCCTGGCGGATGGATTTAACATCTGCCATAAGCTCTATTCGACCTTCCTCTACGTCCTCTTCGGAATTTAGTGCGGGGTCGAGTTTGTACCGTTGAACAACTTTTACCTTATAGAGCGTTTCCAACTGCTTGGCGTCCAATTCGAGATTCTGCATTTGAAGCTGATGTCGCATCACATCTTCGGGTGCCATTTTACCGTAATCGGTTGACAAGGCTTTTAAGAACGGCTCTACATTGCCATTTTCTTTCCAGTACTTGATAAGGTTCAACATTTTAGGGTCGAGTTCCTTATTTTCGGACAGAAAAGAGGCCATTTGATCGCCAAAGCCCAACTCTTTAAAAATTGCGTTGGGTTGCTGTTGTTTAAGAACTTCCTGCCAACTTGGTACTTTAGCCGGTTCCTCTGTTTGAGGTTTGGCGGCCTGTGGTGCCTCTGTTGGCTTAGGAGATTCCGGCTTTGCCTGTTCAGCAGGTTGCGCCTGAGTCGCGGTCGCGGGTGCAGGCGCGGAAGCTGGTGTGGGTTCTTCCTTTTTCTCCGTTGTATTGATCTTAGGGATTGCTCCCTCGTTTCCTGGTTGTGATAGTCGGCCCGATTTAGCCATGATACTCGCTAGGTCTGTCACTGCTGCTCCTGATCCGGCTGGCGCTTCGGGTGCCGCTACATCGTAAAACTTTCTAATGGACATTTTGATTTGGTATTAAAATTAGGAAAAATAATTGAATTGCAAATTTATTTTATACTTAGTTCAACAGGGCGGCGATTTGGTCAAATATGGCGCTTACACTACCTGCGGCGGCAGACCCCCCAATGGTCGTTATTTCGGACACTTTCATGGTTACGGCAGATGTGGGGCCAGCCGCATGGTAAATAGAAAATGATGTTGCATCTATTTTCTGAAGAAATACCTGAAGATTTGTCAGCAATACGGCGCTCGTTACCGTATTCACCATTTTCAGCGACGTATTCTGTTTTGTAATAACCCATCCCATTGTAGTAAGTTTTAAAGATGATTAAAAAGCTAGTTTGGCTTCTATAACAAGGTCGCCAATATTATAATCTCGCCTACGCCTTTCTTCGCCAACATGATAATTATCGCCAAGACGTTCGTGGTTGTTGTTCGAAAATACAATTTCTCCACGGTCTTTCATAGCCATAAGGTCTTGCTTTAGTTTACGCATGGCTCCTTGGTTTGTCCATAACTGTGGCATGGGCGGTTTCTGGATCGGATAAAGAGATTTTAAGAAGTCGTTTAGTTTAATAAAATCTCCCGTGTGCCTGCCTTCCAGAAAGGCAAGTATTCTTTTTTCGTGAGATAGTTTCCTGTCTGCTTCCGGTTTTGTCTCTAGTTCTTTTACCGGATGAAGAACCTCTGTTTCCAGGTTAACTACATAAGACGGTTTTTCGTCCATGACAAGAGTAGACAAATCCTCCGTTTCAATAATTGGATCAGTCTTTGGTAATGTTTCCCCGTTTTGATTTGGCTGTTCTTTTGACATATTATTCTGTTTTAGATGTTTCTGCGAGTTTTGGTATATTTTGTACGTGTGACGAAATAACCTTGGCCTCTCCCGTTGTCTGTGCTACGCTTTGCTTGGCAAGGTTCTGCTCCCTGATTCCCTGTAAGGTGTATTGCTGCTTGATTTGTTCTTTCTGCAAGTCGCCTTGGATTTCCATTTGTTTCATGCGCTCCTTGGATTGCAATTCCATTTGAAGGGTCTGCATTTGGCCTTGTTGTGCAATCTGGGCGGCTTGTTGTGCCCCTTGGTTCTGCGCCTGAATTTCTGCCTGTTTCTGATTGGCGGCCTGTTCCTGAGCCTTCTTAACGCGGTAAGAAAGGATAGCCATGCTCTGCTTCGCATTGTGCGTGCTGATAACTAATATGGCGTCTGCTGTGCTTAATAAACCATTGTCTATATCCTGTTGTACCTGTTGCATGATCCAAGCCTTTTCCTGCTCTGTGCTGGCTTCCTCTAACATAATTCCATGCTCCCTGTCTGCGATGGCTGGATCAATAGATACAAATTTAAGGGCATTGGAATTTAAAGCTCCCTTGTACGGCATAACGCCATCCACTGGCCCTTTTCTAATACCCTGCTTCATGCGAATTAAAACATCTTGGGCAAGCTGCTCTGTAAGCCATTGCTCTGCAAATGCCAAAGGATAGAGGGCGTCGTCAGTAGAAATATTAGCCGTCTCATAACCCGGAGTAAGCGTCTTGGGATTCGGGTCGCCAGATGTAATGGCATTGTATCCGGTCATGGATTCCATTTGCGCAATAGTCTGCACAAGGTCTTGGTAGAACCCAGCTAACTCAGCCATTGCAGTATTGGAGATAGGGATAACGGGTTTCCAGTTAGGCCCCATTGGTTCGCCAGCCAAATCTTTGCTACGCCCCACCAACACCCCTGTGTCGAAGAACATTTGCAAAAGCTGCTTGGGGGACATATTCTTACCACCCTTGTTCAAGGCTACATTTTCCAATGCCTCCAAATCAATCCACCAACCGGAAGGGACTGCCCTATTTTTAAAGTTCTGTATCTTATAGCACGTTAGTTGGTAATCGTCAATGTAAGGGATAAGACGCTCCATCATCCCTTGCGCCTTCATCTCGTAGAAATTATACGCATAGAACTTATACGACAATGACGTTTCGGCTTTCTTCTTTGGATCATTGCTTCTTTTTTGATCCCAAGCCAGTCCCCAATCATAGGTATAATCCGTTCCAACGATCCATTTTACTTTATATACGGACTTGACCGTTCTCCTATCGTACCTATCTTTTGCTTGTCTGCCACGGTTAAAGTCAGCCCTTCTGTAATCTGTTAACTTCCCATTTTCGTCCACTGTCATTCTGAAATTATAGTCATCATAGCTATAAAATTCCAGATCAAGTACTTTGCATTTGAATTTATCGTAAGGCTTAAACCAACCCGTTGACCTACCGATCATAGCCGGATTACCCCATCGTCCCGCCAACGTGCCAGCAAATTCCTGTAATTGCTTTTCATCGAACATGCGGCTTCCGTCGTCATTTTTCAATAATGCCAGATCAACAAGGCTAACATCTATAACCTCCCCGGCATGAACCATATCGTCAAAGTTGGAATGCCTGCAAAAGTTGGTGATAACGCATTCCGGGTTTACTTTTCTGAATTTGGCATGGTTATCGTCTCCAAGCCATTCCTTATACCCGGTTACGCCAAAGTCAAAAAGGTCTTCGTAGAATGTGCGTCTTACGTGCTTGTACTGATTCTCGTAAAACCCAAGTTCTATGGCGTTTTCCGCGTCCTCTGCTCTGGAAAATTGCTCTCCCATCGTGATACGCATTTCCAATTCCTCTATATCCATCGGGTCGCCGGCTTCCAAAGATATAAGCGGGTGATTAGCCATTTCGGGGTTCTGCTGCTGCACCAATTTGCGAACGGCCAACTTAGCTTTCATCTGGGAATAGTACTGATCCAATTCCGATTTAGCCATCATATCCACTGGGGTAGCCACTACACCCATTACCTGTTTCATCAAACGGGAAATAGCCCGATCTCTAAATGTGGATACAACTGGCCTCACGCTCCAATCAATCGACATCCACGTTTCGTTAGTCACTTCATCAACCCCAAGTTGTTTTTTATATTGACTAATAGGCTGCTTCCCCAACCCGTACATGCGGAATTTTTCATAGTCCCCATTGTTGTTATAAAAGCAACCCTTGGGATACGAAAATTGCCAATCATAGTAGGCTGCCTTAGCATATCGCATACAGAAAGCTGGGTCGTTCTGCTTAATCTTTGGGTCTATGCCGGAATCTGGGTACGGGTACTGAGACCCAGAGCCTATTTGTTCGTATCTCATATTGCTTTATTTAAGGGCATCAAATCTTCAATATTTTGTGTTTGGTCTTGCCGTCTGGCGTATCTCTTACCTTTCACGGCTATCAGTGTAATTCCGGCAGCCATCGGTCTGTCAAATTTTTGCGTATCCTCTACCTTGAACCCAAGCCACCCTACATCCTTTCGGATCAATTTCTTAAACCTCACTTTTTTGATGAACTCGTTTATATAGGCTGACGTATAGTTGCAAATCAACTGTACGATAGTGCCCTTGCCATCCGTGTACACGCCTGGGGTATCCTCCCCCGGAAGTGTCATTAAAAATCCTTCACAATCATTGTCTTTGAAGTAACTTTTCCAGTGATCTACGTTTCTTTCAAATAGAACCTGGCAACCGCACCACCAAACCATTTTTAAAATATCTTCATTTGATTCCCTTGTAGTTTCGGTTCTATAAGCGTACTCCAACGTAAATGTATCATTAAATGGGTCATCTGGATAAAGTTCGTCTTTTATTTGATAATTATACGCTACGCAATCGGATCGTCTTTTGTCTTTTGTCTTATCGAACTTGAACGGGTCGCACCCAATTCGATTAGCGAAATTATTATTTGGGATGAACTTTCCGTTATTGTAAGCTACTTTATTTGGCTCTTTAGGAAGCCACCCCATTGCCTTTTCAAACCGACCATTTGGATTTGCCACCCATATAACCCTGTTTGGAACGAGTGTTTTCGCCCCATTGATTCCCTTTTCTATAGTCAACCGATGTCCGCCAGCCCATTCCAAATTTCCCCTTTCGGTAATATCACTTCTCCAAGATATGTCGTCGTATTGAATATTTAAAAGTTGTGGGTCGTATAAAGCATTTTGCCCATCTGCCGTGAACGCCTCCCTGAAATTCATCGGCTTCTTTCTTTTTAAAGACGACAAATCTCTTGTCTTTCCTTCTTCTTCCAGTTTTTTACGCGTATTGATTAAATACGTTTTTGCTCTTTCTTCGTCAGGAAACCCATACCTATCAAAATACATATACTTGTAGGCCGGTTGGAAAATAGTATAAAGGCCGCTAAGTGTCATCCCATTGTCGTCTCGTATTAGGGGATTACTTTTTTGGGTCAATTCGTGAAATTCATAATTCTCATCCTCTCCGTCCTCCACTTCGACGGTCGTAGTGTACCAATGTTTCCCCTTAATTTCTCCATCTATCTCCGTACAATACCTAGTGGTATTCTGCCTTTCAAGAACGGATATTTCACGCCTTGTTTTTCCTGTCTCATCGGATAGATATGTGTGCAACTCTGGCCCGTCATAGGCAGATGCCTCCGATGTTTTAAAGTCTATCCATGAATTAAGGGCCTCCTCCGTTTGTTCCGTTGCTGCCAATGCACCCCGTCTTGACGTATTGAAAAAACGTATTTCATCTCCTGGATCATCTCCTTTCATTAGGTCGAAGGTTGGCCTATAGAAATGAGGAAGTTTTTGCCACGGATGGACAAATCCCTTTTTAAATACCTCCCAAGCATCATCATCTTTTTTAGACTGTATGCCGCAATGGTGATCCGAAAGACGGGAAGTGCGTTCGTACCCAAAACAGGCCGATCTTGCCGTCTTGCCTGACTTCCTCATCGTGATTTCATTGATACCAAGGCAAAGAGGGTCTTCGATACAATACTGCACTACGTAGAATGTTTCACGGTCTGGCTCCCTATAGCTAAGATACTTACCTTGGTATTTCCACCAATTCAGATAGAAGTAATGTAGCTGTGTTATATACGTGCAAACTCCTTTGTTGTAAAACCATACACCGCATAGACGCCTATTCCATTCTTTTATGCGTATATCTTCCAGATAAGGATCAACGTAATACCGATCAAACTTCTGCCTTTCTTCTTCTGCCTTTCTTTTTATGTTGTAATCCGATGTCAAGGCGATTCGCTCCCAATATTGTTCCGTCTCAATATCGGATCGTTGTATTATGTCCGTTTCCTGTAATTCACCAGTAGCTACATTAATACCGTACCCTTCCGGCGGCAACCAGCATTTGAAAACGTACCCGAAACAATTATCGGGAACCTCCACTAACTTACCATTTTGTAGTACCTTAAACAATTTTAGCTATTGATTGTGGACTAATAGGTATTTTTCGTTTTGTGTCTTTTTGTTCATCTCCTGTTATTCCGGCTATATCCCCAAGTGATTTCAACGCCAGAGATAAATCAGCCGCATCCTTCCATATTGTTTTCAATCTGTCAAATGTTTTGTCTTTTGGATCATCCAAGGATATAGTTTTCAAATCAGTGTTGTTAAGCGTTTCAGCCATTTCCCACATCTTACGATTGAGGGCGTAATACAGCTTCGCCGCCCCATTTTCTTCGTACTTGCTTAATAGTTTTTGTAATTCCTGTACGGTTTGCATTAGAAAAGACCCTCCTTTTTAAGCCCTTCGGCCATTTTTATTCTTGGTACGACATTTTTCCAACTTGGGGCCAATCTCAATCCTTCTGCCGGTGCCACAGATAAATATTTATCACCAGCCAAAAGCCCTTTGCTGTTGTAGTAATCAATCATTTTATGCCCAGTGCCTTCCCCGCCGTTAAAATTTATTAGCGTAAAGAATTGCCTCGCTTTGTCGGATAGAGTTATACCCTTCTGTTTTGCGTATTTATCAATATCATCTTGCTCGTATTTCACGTAGGCTGCTTTGGCCTGCATAGCATCTTCTGGTGTCTTGAAATAAGCAGAATTTACAGACTGCCCGTTTTCATTCTTCGTAGTATGCGGCTTATAATCAAAATCTTTCGGCAGATACCCTCTTTTTACCAATTCCGGGAATTGGTCATGAAAGTTATCCAGTCCATAATTATAAAAACCATCCACTTGATATTTTGGGTCTGGTGGTTTCCCATCCCCCGTTGAAATTTCTCCATTTTTATCTGGGAATAGGCCACTCATTCCTTCTTCCATAGCCGACGAATACAGCAATGCTGGATCAAGCCCTAATTTACTAGCTGCTTTTGTGGCCGAATCCTTGGCGGTATCTGTGCCACCTTCTGGGACTTCATTTACACGCAATACGGTATCCCCCCTCCCAGGCAACGTACCGTATTTTTGCCTAAACTGTTCTGCGTATTGTAGTCTTGACTTTGGGTCGTCATAATTTGGCCGTTGCAGCGCGCCAGCGGGAGTTGAATTGATAGGCTGTGCGACGGGTTGCTGTTTAGGCTCTGTAGCAGGCGAAACGTTACCTGATTTAAATTTCAAATAATCTTCCACATTCGTTCCAAAATTTTTATCCCCGGAAACAAACTGCGGATACCTTAGTTTAGCAGTATTTGAATCAATCGTTCCATTTATATCGCTGGATATATTCAAGAAATTAGGAGACATGCCTGTTCTGGCCGTTTGCAATTGCTCCGGTGTTAGTGTTGAAAAAGATGTTCCTTTTCTGAATTGATTGTTTTCGTATTGAATGAAGGGAACCATTTCTGGCGTTATAGAGAAGTTTGGATTGTTCTGCTTATACTGATTCAAAAAGTTTGTACCAACCTGCGGATTATTCAAATCTATGTTTCCTTGTTTGCCTAAGTAGTCAAGGAACCCATTCCAATCCGTCCGCTGTTGTGGCGTGGTGGGCACATATCCCTTTGGGGGCTTAGGCGCATTAGGCGGGTCGCCACCGCCCGCCGCGACTGTGGGTTGTATTTCTGGGGTTATTTCCATTCTTTAATTTGATATGATCCACCTGCGCCGCCGCCACTACCAAGCCTCCTACCCGCATCATCATCCTCTCCATACCCCATCATGGTAAGTATAGAAGCTGCCTTACCGATACCCACTCTATTTTTTAAATCCTCTACGAATTTCTTACCGGAATAGGGGTCTTTCAGGGCTTCATAAATTTTACCCGCTTCATTGAGTGTTGGAACTGATTCAAGGGCTGCTCCTCCTGTAGCGGCAGTAGCCTTAGCCAACGCCTCCATTTGCGAAGCACCCTTATCGTCAATGAAGTGGTTATACACCGTACTCCATGTCCCTCCCATTTGCATGGATTGGAATTGCGTATTATGCTGTACGTCCTTTGGAATATCTTGGCCGCCCAATTCCATTTCGTTAATCTTGGGTGCGTTCTTTCTTTCTTTGTCGGGGTAATACCGGCTATAAAGACCGCCAATTGCCGATCCGCCCAATATGAACCCAAGCGTCCAATAAGCTGTTCCGATTTGCCCTTTTTTCAACTGCCGCATGAGTAAGTCTGATTCCTCTTGGCTCATATTCAAAATACCTTCTTTAATAGCCTTGTTCTTATTCATGGCTTCTGCCATTGTCAATGGCGTCCTAATCCCCAATCCAACTCGTTTGATAATATTAACCGGGACGGTATTGACAGGAACAAAGAAGTGATACAAAGAGGCGGCGGTATATTGCGCATTGCCTTTAACCTTGTTCCATGTGTCAGGCATGTTGGCGTTTACTACCCCCGATTTTTCTAGTTCATTGAAGAACTTTTTTATGCCACTAGCCTTACTTGCGCTATTCTGGAATATTTCGTATTCAGCCGTCTTGTACGCAGCTTGTCTAGCGCTCTCTAAAATCAAAGGATGTGTCCCATCTATTGAATTATCGGCATAAAACTTCAAATGATTGAGTACCGCCGCCTCAAAGGTGGCCCTCTTTACTGGGTCTTTAATCATCGCATGAACATCGGCGGCGAACAGATCGAGAATGGGGACGTGATTTTTATTTGAAAACTTGCCAAGCTCCTTGGATAAAGTTGTTTCTCCTGATTTCGCTTGCTGAAAGATACTTTGCGCCCATTTTTTCGGATTTAGGAACTCTTTATAAAACTTAGCTTCGGCAGCCATATTAATATTGCCTTCTATGGGGGCATTCTTGGCAATGTTCGGGAACAACCGTTTGTTCAATTTACCCAATAACTGCTCTGCGGGCCGGTGAATGAATGATCCCAATACGGCGGCGCTGGCTAGTTTGGTGTAAACGGCGTTCGCGCCAAAGAAAATAACCCGGCGTCCCCACCTATTTCCCCAATCCAGAAAACGCATGTACTTGCTCTTTTGGCTGTCGTAAGCCACTTGCTGCATATTTCGCAACTTCTGTTGGATGTTTGCTTTCTCCCGGTTGTTTTTTATCCATTCTGGATCGGATTCCCATTTGCGAGTAGGAAGTTTTAGCGATGGGCCAACTCCTTTGTCTATTTTACGCTGGGCGGCTTCACCCTCTTTTTTCAACTTATCCGCTTCGGTATATTTACCTTGTACGATGTCCTTGATGTCATCCTTGGAAATACCATCTACGACATCCTTTACCAAATCATGTATCTTATCAACGGCTTCACCTAATTTAATAACCCCCTGCTCACCGAAACTTTTAAACAACTTGATAATATGAGGTGCAACGGCAGCTAATTCAATAGCGCCCGGAACAACGGCAGAGTATCCTTTTTTGCGTACATCCTTCAAGGCGTTGCTGAGATCGGATAAAATATCCTTTCTTTCCCTTGTAAAATCCTGATCCGTTTTCTTCCCGCCAGATTTTTTGTATTTCTGATTCTGTTTTAAAAGTTCGTTTTCGGCCTCCAATTTCTTTACCCGTTCTTCGATGGCTTGGTTTTTAGCCGCCAATTCATCATGCTTTTGTTGTAAATCGGAAAGTTGTTTTTTAACCGCTTCCGGCATATCATCACCATAGATTGTTTTTATTCGATTGATAGAGTTGATAAGCTGGCCTTGTTCGTTGACCGCAATTTGTCTTTCTTCCCCATACTTGTGCCAGATGTTTCCTCCTATTCGTTCGGCATCTAAAGCGCGTTGCATTTCATCGTAGTGGTTCAATAACTTTTGCTTGATGCTGGCCTGATCTTCGATAGCTCCCTGATCGCCTTCTTTTACTTTTTCATCTAGGGATACAAGTAGCTTATTGAGTTCGGCCCCCCGATTAACCAGCCCACGAATATATTCCCGCATGATCGGTTCGTCATTGGGGGTAATGGATTTGTCGTAAATACTTTTGTCGCTCAGGAGTTGGTCTATGATTTCAAGGGGATGCCTCGTTCCGTCCCGCCAAGCATTCAGGCTTTCATCATCGCTTCGATCTTTTGGAATTTCTACAGGCGGCAATCCGTTTTCATTCCGGATAGCGTCGGCCACTTTATTCTTGGTGCTTATTTCTTTTCCGGGCGGTTTGGCAGTTTCATCATCCCCGGATGGCTGCGGCGACTGGCGTTGTAAATCATCGCCGCGTGTTTCTTGGCTTCTTTCAGGGGCATTCCCTCCTTCTTGAACTTGTCCCTGATCGCCTCGTATTGGGCTGGCATTCGCTTTAGGTTTTATGTCAGTTAATGGGATTTCGTGTTTGATGTGTTCGCCTTCCGGGTGTGCAACAACAACATGATCGTCTCCGACATGGACAATGGGCCTTTCTCCTTCGAAATGCTTTGACCCGACCATTCCGCCGGGCGCTAATTTATCCCCGTTCAATTCACTGTGAATGATATTTGATGTATGCACAGCGCGGGGGAGATCGGACGTTATAATCTTGGGCACATCTCCACCCGTTTGCCTTCCTAGTTGATTGCCTGATTCGGCAGCCTGCC
>Ga0210408_10004313_pt1 | contig 12741 bp, 12 predicted proteins | sample IncBWH4MmetaG_FD_155471 | JGI IMG/M metagenome (GOLD analysis project Ga0210408, IMG submission 155471) | Forest soil microbial communities from Barre Woods Harvard Forest LTER site, Petersham, Massachusetts, United States - Inc-BW-H-4-M | ecosystem: Environmental > Terrestrial > Soil >...
TCAGCATCGCAGCATTCTTGGATTCTTGAATTCTTGAATTCTCGAGTACTTGAGTTCTTGGCTTTCAAGCACCATGGGATTCGACGTGCAGCTTTGATAGCTCGGAGCGATTGATTTTTCCGCGATTATTGAATGGAAGCTCTGGCACGATTTGAATCTCGCGAGGAACCTGCCAGCTGCTTAAGCCCTCACGACAATGGCTTTCCAATAACTGTCGCGACAGACTTTTCGAGCCCACGACATACGCCACCAAATCTTCGTTGCGGGTTGCCGACGGAATTCCGAAGACGATTGCATCGATAACCCCAGGCATTTTCCGGAGATGTTCTTCGACGACGGATGGGTGGACCTTATTGCCGGCGACATTCACGAATTCTGTGACACGACCAACGAGACGTATTCCCTGATTTGACCATTCTACGAGGTCCCCGGGAGAGAATTGCGTACCGTCGAGCATGTCCGCGTCTGAGTCCGGGAAATAACCATCGGCAACATTCGGTCCGCGGACACTGATCCGGTTAGCGTCGATTTTGACGACCTCAACTCCGTTCATGGGTGTGCCGGCAAAGCCGTACGGCTTTGCCGCTTCGTCGTCGCGATCGTAAGCGATGCCGCCGCACTCCGAAGAACCGTAAAAACTGTGGATCTTAAGACCGAAACGCCGGTGGAATTCGCGCGAAATCTCAGGTGCCAAGGGCGCGCCGGCCGAGATACAGAGGCGAAGGGGGAGGGGTTCTGCGGCGCCGGATAGCGATCCAAGTGCCTGAAATAGCGCCGGCGTTCCAGGAAAGACCGTCGCTCCAGAGTTCCGTAGATGATGATAGACCGCTCGTGGCATCCGATCCGTTGAGCAAATCAGGCCGGTTCCCTGAAAGAGCAGGGGCGTGATCAGGTTGCTAAACCCATACGAATGCGAGAATGGGATGACTCCGAAGTTCAGATCTTTCGGTCGAATGCCCATCGTTTCGCAGATATTTCGGCAATCAGCGAGAAGTTGTGACTCACGGAATCGCACGGCTCTCGGAGCGCCTGTGGTACCGGAAGTGATCTTAAGCAGGTCGGGTTTGGGACCGTCCCAGGGAACTTGTGGACGATCGAAGCATTCGATGCTGCTCGCCCGGACCAAACCTCGCGCCTGGATGAGCTCCAGAATTCTGTCAAGCTGGGCTTCCGGTACGTCCGGCTCGATTGGCGCTATTACGAGCGCTCGATCCCAACCGGCCAGGAGAAATGCGGGCCAGGAGGGATCATTCCCCAATGCACCAACGACACCGTCGCCTGCTGAAAACCCCGACAACCGAGCTCTCCATTCGGCCCGTTCTTCTTCCACGTCCTGGAACGTCCGCAAAATTGCGCCATCTTCTGCGAAAAGTGCTGCCTCCCGGCTTCTGTCTCTTAATACCCGTTTCCAGAAACTGTCGAATGGTTCCACTTGCGTGACGTGAACTGTGTGATAGTTTTGACCTCTTTTTATAGACATGAAGGCTGACATCCATCCGAAATATTTCGATACGACTATCGTCTGTGCATGTGGCGCCGTCTATCGCACTCGGTCGACTCGTCGCGATATCAAGATCGGCATTTGCGCTGCCTGCCATCCGTTCTTCACCGGTGAACAGAAGTTTGTCGATACAGCCGGCCGCGTCGAAAAATTCGCCCGCCGATATGGTAAGACATTGATGGGCAAGGGCAAGTCGAAGTAGATTTTTGCAACTGGCTTTGAAACGGTGACAGCGCCTGTCGCGCTTTCACCGTTTTGGTTTTTATGGATTTTGGGCCTTTAATCGAGCAGAAGCGGAGGCGATTCCAAGAACTGGAGAATCAAGTCGCGTCTTCTTCACTTTTTGAGAATCCGAAACGCGCTAGGGAACTGATGCGTGAACATGCAGCGCTGAAATCTCTCGTAGAGGATTGGGAGGTCCTGGAGAAAAGTGCGCGTGAGCTGGAAGAAAATCGCGAAATGGCAGTCGGCCCTGACGCGGAATTGGCAGAACTAGCCCAAGGCGAAATCCCGACTCTCGAGAAACGGGTGACTGAGCTCACCAGGTCGGTTCAGTACTCGCTGTTGCCTCCAGAGCCGCACGAAGATCGCGACGCCATCGTGGAGATTCGGGCCGGGACAGGTGGGAGTGAGGCCGCGTTGTTCGCCGCTGATTTGTATCGGATGTACAGTAAGTATGCCGAGCCTCACGGATTCAAGATCGAGGAGTTGGAAAGTAGCCCCTCGGAGCTGGGCGGGCTTAAGGAAATCATTTTCAAGGTTAGTGGCGCGTCCGTCTTTCGGGTGCTGCGCTACGAGAGCGGAGTTCATCGCGTGCAGCGGGTACCGATGACGGAAGCTCAAGGCCGAATTCACACCTCGACTGCAACTGTGGCCGTCCTACCCGAAGCTGAGGAGGTCGATATTGAAATCAGGCCCGAAGACCTTCGCATCGAGGTGAGCCGGTCGGGGGGGCCGGGTGGTCAGGGAGTAAACACGACGGACTCTGCTGTACAGGTCTTGCATATCCCCACGGGTAAGATCGTCCGTTGTCAGGACGGTCGCAGCCAACAGAAGAATAAGGAGAAAGCTTTGGCTATCCTTCGTTCCAGATTACTCGAAGAAAAGCAGCTAGCGGAAGCCGAGAAGTATTCGGCTCACAGGCGGAGCTTGATCGGATCTGGCGGCAGAGAGGAAAAAATTCGGACCTACAATTTTCCACAGAACCGGGTTACTGATCATCGAATAGGTCTGACACTGTACAATCTGGACCTTTTTATGGAGGGGCAGCTTGACGAAATGGTGACGGCACTGCAGGTCAGTGACATGGAGCAACGGTTGAAAGAAGCGGGATTGGAACCGGCTTCGGCGTGACTTTGTATCCCTCAACGTGACGGTTCTCGAAGTCCTCCAAAACACGGCGGCGTACTTCGCCAAAAAGCAAGTTGAGCATCCGCGCCTAAACATCGAGCATCTTTTGGCAGACGCCCTCGGCAAGAAGCGGATCGAACTTTACCTCGAGTTTGATCGGCCGCTGTCCGAGCGTGAGCTGGAACCGCTCCGAGAGAAGGTGCGAAGGCGAGCCGAGGGCGAGCCGTTGCAACATCTGTTGGGTCACTGGGATTTTTTGGGCCGCAGATTCAAAACGGATCGGCGAGCTCTAATCCCGCGGTCGGAAACAGAACTCCTTGCCGAGGCGGTGCTGAAGAAGCTCACGATCGGCGAGCCCAAAGCGATTCGGCTGGTGGATGTTGGCACGGGTAGCGGCATCCTGGCGATTACCTTTGCGTTGGAACAGCCGGAACTGGAGGTTGTCGCTGTTGATATCTCGGATGATGCGCTCACCTTGGCTCGTGAGAACGCAGAGAGACTTGGGGTGCCAGATCGAATCGCGTTCTGCCGTTCGGATCTGCTCGATCGGGTTGATGGCCCTTTTCATTTGATAGTGGCGAATCTTCCGTACATCCCCACCGCAGATATTCCAGGATTGCAGCGTGAGGTGCAATTCGATCCCACCCTCGCTCTCGACGGGGGAGAAGATGGATTGACAATTATCAAAAGACTAATTGAATCGATTCCTGGCAAAATAGCGTCAAACGGTCTGGTTGCTCTTGAGCTCGGGCAGGGTCAGGCGGAAAGGATGCGGAACTTTTTGGCTCGCCAAAACTACCGGGACATCTCCATTATGAAAGATTACCAAGGAGTCGAGCGGATTCTCATCGCAAGGTATGGATAAAATCGTCGTTCATGGGGGCCATCCTTTGGCGGGAACGGTCAAGATCAGCGGGTCGAAGAACTCGGCCTTGCCGATTCTGGCCGCTACTCTGCTGACGAAGGATCCTTGTGTAATCCAGCGCGTGCCTGACCTGAGCGATGTGCATTATATGCTCCAGATTCTAGCGCACTTGGGAGCGGATGTGGAGCGGGCCAGTGGTACCGTGACGGTGAAAGCCGAGCAGGTCAACAGCGTGGCTCCTTATGAAATTGTCCGGAAGATGCGCGCGTCGATTTGTGTATTGGGACCCCTCCTTGGACGAGAAAAGGAAGCAACCGTTTCGTTGCCGGGTGGCTGCGTGATTGGAGACCGCCCGATCGACCTGCATCTTCGGGGCTTTGAGGCGCTGGGCGCCGCCGTGCGTGTCCACGGCGGTAATGTCAAAGTTTTTGCTCCATCGCTTCACGGAGCGACGATTTCGCTGAAGGGCAAGTTCGGTACGACCGTTCTGGGCACGGACAACGTCGTTATGGCTGCGGTTCTAGCCGATGGCACGACGATCATCGAAGATGCCGCGCGCGAGCCGGAGGTTGTTGATCTCGCCAATTTTCTCAACAAGATGGGTGCGAATATCCAAGGGGCTGGTAGTTCGCGAATTGTGATAGAGGGCGTGAAAGAATTGCACGGCGCAGAACACGAGGTCATCCCGGACCGGATTGAGGCAGGGACATTTCTCATCGCCGGTGCCATTGCAGGCAGGGAAGTCACCGTCAACCGGGTCAAATCGGACCACTTGAACGCGGTGACCGATGCGCTCGTGGCTTGCGGATTTCGTGTCGGCGGAAATAACGGTTCACTGACGATTCACGCAAATGGAAGTCTCAAACCTTTGGATCTGAGGACCCAGCCGTATCCGGGTTTCCCGACGGATATGCAAGCTCAAATGTGCGCTCTCCTCTCGACCGCTGCTGGGGAGAGTTCGGTAACGGAAAGTATTTTTCCCCAACGTTTCATGCACGTTTCCGAATTAAAACGAATGGGTGCAGCAATCGACCTGGATGGCGCTACAGCTAATATTCGCGGCGTAGATAACTTGAGCGGTGCGCCGGTTATGGCAAGCGATCTTCGGGCATCGGCGGCATTGATTCTTGCAGGATTGTTGGCCGACGGGACGACGGAAATTAGTCGCGTTTACCACATCGATCGCGGGTACGAGATGATCGACGAAAAGCTCGAAGAGCTCGGGGCGCGTATCGAAAGAGTCAAGGTGTAGCAAGGGAAGTACTCAAGAATTCAAGAATTCAAGAATGCTGCGATGCGGACCTCGGCGCGAGACTGTTGGTTCTTCTAGAGTGCTGAGTTCTTGAGTGCTCGAGTTCAGCCTGCATCGCTCACAAATCGCTAAAGATTTGTGAGCGATACAGGCTAGATAGCCGCGCGGCCATCGCGTGAGGTGACCAGACTCCTCGTGAGCGAAGTAGCCAAAACGATCGACCCGCCTACGATCGACCAGAATGATGGGTGTTCGCTGGTGACAAGCATCACCCAGATGGGATTCAGGATCGGTTCGATGATGCTGATAATGGATGCATCGAGAGCCCTAACGTGGCGGATCGCCAGGGAATAAAGCAGGTATGGAATAGCCAGTTGTACGATGCCCAGCAGAAGCAACCAGGGACCGTTCCGCTGGATATTCATGAGAGGAAACATCCAAGGCAACGCAAACAGGAGCGTGATTCCGTTACCCAGGAGTACTACTGCCTCAGGCGATCCCGCTCGCTGATGCCGCATAAGAACCGTTAGCCACGCGAACGCAATGCCGCTGACGAGCGCAGCGATTACGCCTGAAAGACCTTGTAAACTGAGCCGATCGAGGAAGAAAAGAGCGATGCCGGTAAGGGCGAGCAGGATGATCAGCCAATCCTGCCATTTCGTGCTCTCGTGCAAAAACAGCGGACTGATGATCGCGATATAAATAGGCGCTGTGTACTGGAGGAAAATCGCGTTCGCGGCGGTTGTCAGCTTAGTGGCGACTACAAAAAGAATGACCGTTGCTGAATAGGCGATCGCCCCCGGGACAGATTGCCATGAGATCTTTCGGATTACGCCGGGCATTACCAGGCCGATAATCAACATGGCGATCAGGCTTCGGGCACCGGCTATCGCTACCGGCGTCCAATCGATGGACTTGATGAGGACGCCCCCCAGGGACCAAAGGAACGCGCTCGCAAGCAATAGGGCAACGTGTTTGTTCAAAGCAGAATACCAGAAGTCAGGAGTTGCAGGAGTTCAGGAGGCAAATACCGATGACCGGGAACAAATACAGCCGTCGAATCGAGCGCTAGGCGAGTCGAATTCTTCATTGCATAGAAGTGGATGAATCATCACCCATAGACCGGAAAGCTCGCCGTTCTATCTGCAACTCCTGAACTCCTGCAACTCCTGACTTCTCGAATTTCGGGGACAGGACTCTACTTCAACGCGCGGAAGGCCAACGTCGCATTATGTCCACCGAACCCGAATGAATTATTCAGAGCCAGGCGAACATCTTTTTCCCGCGCCACATTCGGAACATAATCCAGATCGCAATCCGGATCCGGATCGTCCAAGTTGATCGTTGGAGGAACAATTCCGTTCTTGATAGCCAGGACGCAGACGGCACTTTCCACCCCACCGGCACCACCGAGCAAGTGCCCGGTCATCGATTTGGTGGAACTGACTAAAAGGCCGTTTTTCGCATGATCACCCGCCAGTAGCTTGATAGCTTTAGTCTCGCAAACATCTCCGACCAATGTCGACGTGGCGTGTGCATTGATGTAGTCCACTTCTGTCACGTTCGCGCCGGCGTTATCCAAGGCTAATTGCATCGCACGAGCGACGGTCACTCCGTCAGGCCGCGGCGAAGTCATGTGGTAGGCGTCTGAGGTCAGGCCATACCCGGCCAGTTCGCAATAAATTTGCGCCCCACGTGATTTCGCATGCTCGTACTCCTCAAGAACAAGAATCCCAGCGCCCTCGCCCATCACGAATCCATCACGGTCGCGATCGAACGGTCGCGATGCCTTCTCGGGTTCGTCATTACGGGTACTCATCGCCCGCATCGAGCAAAACCCGGCGATTCCAAGGCCGCAAATTACGGCTTCCGCCCCACCCGCGAGAAAGATGTCCGCGTCCCCGTAACGGATCATGCGCCAGGCTTCTCCGATCGAGTTTGCCGCGGTTGCGCAGGCGGTGACAATCGAGAAATTGGGCCCCTCGAGGCCATACTCCATCGAGATCAGCCCGCTCGCCATGTTGACGATCATCATCGGGACCATGAATGGCGAGACGCGAGAAGCACCCTTGTTCATGAGAACCGTATGTTGATCCTCGAGGCTCTTAAGGCCGCCGATACCGCTCCCGACAAGTACGCCAAATCGGCTGCGATCGACCTTTTCCAGATCCAGGTCGGTGTCTTCGAGGGCGAGTTTAGCCGCCGCCATCGCCAATTGTGCAAATCGATCGGCGCGCCGGACGTCCTTCGGATTCTTGAAATACAACGACGGATTAAAATCTGGTACCTCACCCGCAATGTGGCAATCAAAGGTAGAGGCGTCGAACTGGGTAATCTGGCGAATACCACTCTTGCCATCCACCAGGTTTTCCCAAAACGATTTAAGATCGCTTCCGATCGGAGAAACAACTCCAATACCGCTTACAACGACTCGTCGGTTGCTCATGAGGACTCTGATACCGCGTTAGACTGCAATCTCCTGTTAAGCAACAGAAATCTAAACCAGGAGTCAGGAGTTCCTGGAACCCATCCCAACCATTTGTACCTGTTGGAAAAGTTTTCCTTCGGTTCGAATCGAGGGAGCTATAATGATTTCCGTTTCCTGGAACTCACGAAGATTGGCGGCGCCGACGTTCCCCATACAGGTCGTGATCGCTCCGACGAGATTCTGACTTCCATCGTCTACATCTGCCGGGCCGAAAAGGATTTGGCGAAGAGGGCCGGTCGTTCCGACCCGGATCCGTGTCCCGCGCGGCAGATTGGCATGTGGTGTCGCCATCCCCCAGTGGTATCCTTTACCCGGCGCTTCGATCGCTTTCGCGAAAGCGCTGCCGATCATCACCGCGTCCGCGCCGCAAGCCAGGGCTTTACAAACGTCGCCTCCTTTGCTCATTCCACCGTCCGTGATGATCGGTACATAGCGACCTGTTTTCTTGCAATGGTAGTCGCGCGCGGCCGCGCAGTCTACTGTAGCGGTCACCTGGGGTACGCCTAACCCCAAAACGCCACGAGATGTACAGGCTGCCCCCGGACCGACACCGATGAGTGCACCGGCAATGCCACACTCTATGATCTCCAGGGTGACATCATACCCAACGGTGTTACCGACAATCACCGGGCACTTCATCTGCCGGCAGAAACCCTTAAGATCGAGCGATTTGTACTCTGTCGAAATGTGCCGGACCGTGGAGACGGTGCTCTGGACGACAAATACGTCGACCCCCGCTTCCTGCGCGATACTTCCATAACGCTCTGCCTTTTGCGGGATCGAACTGACAGCGGCGATCACACCCGCGTCCTTGATCTCTTTAATGCGCCCGGCAATCAGGTCCTCCTGTACCGGTTCCTGATAGATCTTTTGCAGGAGGCCGGTTACACTCTCTTTGTCTGCTTCCAAGATTTTTAGCAATACCTCTTCCGGATTCTTATACCGGGTTTGCACTCCCTCCAGATTTAGTACGGCCAATCCGCCGAGCTTACCCATCTCGATCGCAAAAGGTACGTCAACGACCCCATCCATCGCGCTGGCCAGGATCGGAATCGCGAGCCTGAGTGGTTCCTCATTTTTCCGTGATATGCTGAATGCGATATCAACTTCGTTTGGATTGATGGTCACTCTGCCCGGAACCAGCGCGATTTCATCGAAACCGTATGTCGTCCGGGCTTTTCGATTTCGCCCGATGAACATTGCCATAAGGTTAAAGTCCTCCAATTGTAAATCTCTCGTTCAAACTGCCGCAGCGAGGGCATCGCGGGAGCATGGTGTTGGTTTTATCTTCGAAAATAGAGGCACAAATGGTGCATTGAACCCAATAACGCAAGGCCTCTTTCTCGCGCCGCCTGCGAAGCCGTTCGTAAACTATCCAGAGCGAAAAGACGGCCGCAAGAAAAACGAAGAGATAGATAAAGACCAAGACAGGCAACTCAACCCGAATCATGGTTGGATTCCTCCCCAGTGCAGCGTGATAACGCCCCAATCTCGGCGCGGTTCTGGCTTAAATTTCACCGTCCGAATGAAATCCTCTGCTTTCTGGTCGAGTTGGCCGGTTCCGCTCGATTGCCTTAGAAAAAGGAAATCGACTTCTCCCGCAGAATTAACACCGATGAACATTGAGGTTGGCTCTGAAAATGTGGAAGTAGTCGGCAACGCAGGTAGAGAAACCGGGACGCGCGGTTGCAGAGTTGAAGCGATATCCAATCGGCTGGAAAAAATTCTTGTTGGAACCGCATCCATTGGTCGCGACCGCACCGGCAGAAGCGTCTCGGGAGAAAAAATCGATGGGATGCCCTGCTCTCGCGGGCCGGGAGAATCAGAAGGCTTCAACTCGACCGAGAGGCTGGAATAAATGGGCTTGTACTGGGGCGTCAACTGCGCCACCAGACGCGGGTCGAACCTGGGTGCGCTGACGTTCGCCGGGTTGTTCATTTCGACCCAATCCAGCAAGCTCTTATCCTGCGGATTATTTGGATCCAGAACGGTCACTTGCGCAGAGGGCGGCAGGAGGGTGGTGGTGGTTGGATAGACGACGCGGAAGATGTAAAAACAGAAGATGTGCCCGAATAGAGATATCCCGATCAGAACGGGGAGTCGATAATTCCATTGGCTTTTTCGCCAATCGAAGATGAAACGCGCTTCCTGCTGATTCATTTTTCTTGCGGCGAAGTCGCGAGGACGACCGAATACCCTTTTTCAAGGCAGAGGTTCATGACCTCGATGACAGATCCTTGAGGTGTCAAACGATCAGCCTGGATGATAATCGAGCGGTCTGCCACATGATCTTCCTCCAACCGATGTGTGAGTTCCTCCAGTCTTATTTGCTGATCGCGATAGTAGATCAGCGGATAGGGGCCCGCGGTGATGCTAACGATGATTGGATTCTTTTGCGGACCCAGAGTGAACTTAGAGAAGGGGAGATTCACGCTGATTCCCGGATGCAGAAGGAAGGTAGAGCTGACGAGGAACAGCAGCAACAGCAATAAAAATACATCCACCAAGGGAATAATGAAAAATAGGAACGGATTCAGGTGGATTGACCTGGTCAGTTTCATCGATGCTCTCGGGAAGACTTTGACTCCGGAGCAAATTCAATAATGGACGAATCGGCTTCGCTCTCGGAAAGAAGGTTAACTACTTCGATCCCGGCCCGTTCCATATCGTGGAGCAGAGCATTCAGACGCGCAGAGAGATGGCAATACGCGAGAATGGTTGGAATAGCCACCACCAGGCCCGCGGCAGTGGTGAGCAAACTCTGGTAGATACCGCCCGAAACGTCCGCCAGCGTCGCGTAACCGTTGTTTGCGGACAATTGTACGAACGACTGAATCAGACCGGTCACGGTCCCGAGCAATCCGATGAGCGGACAGATGTACCCGATGGCAATGAGCAAACCAAGGTTCCGCTCCAGCCGAGGAACCTCCAGTTGCCCGGCTTCTTGAACGATTTCTCGAAGCTCCGTTCGCGGCAAATGGTGCCGGATGAGCGCCGCGTGGATAACTCTGGTAACGGGCACCGAAGCGGCTTGACACTCAACGCGCGCCTCCGCAAGGTTTCGTTTTCTGATCAGATTGGACAAGCCCTGAAGAAACTCGCCCAAATTAATGTTCGCGCGGTGGAAGTAAAGTAGTCGCTCTGCAAAGACAGCAATGGAAACAACGCTACAAACAAGGATGAGCCACATCAATGGCCCCCCTTTCTGCATGTAGTCTATCATCCGGAACTTATAGATGAGCAACGAGCCACCTGCAAGAGCTTGGAAAGGGATCAGTCTTGGCCTTTCTTCAATCGTCCTCGAACTCGTCCTCGTCCTCGATCTTTGAACGTTGTCGCTAGAAACGGTTTGGATCTAAGAAACCGGACATCGATAGAACCGGTTGCATTGACCCCAACCCCAAAGATCGAGGACGAGTTCGAGGACGAGATCGAGGACGATTGAAGAGGTCGCCTCAACTGCCCGCAGCAGCACCCCCTCTTCCGGGCGCCGGCAGGAGCTGGCCGCGTTCTTTGTTGAACTTGTGTAATAGCAACTGAGTTACGGCGTCGAGTGTGGAAAAGACATTCACACCGGTGTTTGCGGAGGATTGGAAACTTTGGATGCGTCTTTTTCGGTTGTTTAGCAGGTACTCGAGGTAGTTTGTGGGAACCACATCTTGAAGGTCGCGCTTGTTAAACTGCAAAACGTATGGAAGCGCATCGACCGAAAGACCTTGCTTATGGAGATTTTGCTCAAGATTGCGAAAGCTCGCCACGTTCTCTTCCATCTTGTCCCATTGAGAATCAGCCACGAAAACAACTCCATCGACGTTTCGCAATACGAGCTGGCGCGTCGCATTGTAGATGACCTGCCCTGGGACGGTATATAGCTGGAATTTCGTTTTGAACCCCTGGAGCATGACGGCGTTCAGCGGTAGAAAATCAAAAAACAGTGTGCGGTCGGCGGCTGTCGCTAGGGAGACAAGATCGCCTCTGTATGCAGGCGCGATTCGGGAATGGATATAGACCAGGTTGGTGGTCTTCCCACAGAGCGCAGCTCCATAGTACACGATCTTAAACTGGATCTCTTTACTGGCGTAGTTGATGGTCGGCATTGGCTGATCACTATGGTCTAACCCGCTATGAGCTCGTCGATTCTTAAAGCAGGTGATTTTTGCGGGTTAGAGTCACAAGCTCGCTAATCACCGCTTGGACCTTTTCCCGTACGCCTGGCTTGAAGGGACGGTTGTCGTGGAGAACGGTTAAACAGAACTCCCCTTGTATGAATGTACTTAATTGATCCCGGCCGCAATACAGGGTGATCGCATCCAACCTGCCAAGGTGCAGGTTCGCCAACTTCGATCGCGCCTGTTCGAACAATTCAGGCATCAAGGCTGAAATCGCTTGCTCCTGGCTTGGATCATTAAGGCTTCCCGCGAGCTTCAGCCCTTCGGTGGTATTCAGCAGGCATGCTCGAAGACCGGGTAATTCGCCAACCATTCTGATTGTTTTGGCTAAATCCAATGTCTCATCTGTCATGAATATCGACTGCAGCCTTTCTGAGTCGACCTTGACCGGAATTTCCGACCTGAGCGGCGAGGGAGGAGACGAAACATCTTGTTTATCCTCGTCCGCACTGAGTACGCTGGAAGAGAAACCCGGTGTGGCGGCCTCATCTGGTACAGGCGCCTCTTGCTTATCCGGCATCGGGCCAGGTCCGGGTGACGTTGGCGCGTCCCGGCCAAGCCGTTTCGCATCCTCCTCTTTCTGTCTGCTGAAAGGGGTTTGGATTGATGATTCTGGATAATCGATCTCTTGATCTTCCCTGAGCTTGATAACCTCTGGCGGAAGACGCACAAAGATTTCTCGCAGCGGAATAGGAATCTCTGCGGTGGGTTCAATGGCTTCAAAGTAAGGCTTCAGATCGTTTGGTAACGCGCCGCGAAACATGGCAGCTGAGATAACGACCCGGCCTTGAGGCAGTTGCGATCGAATCACCTCCAGAGGCAAGACAATTTCGGCGTTGGTTTCGCTCAGGGCCCGGATTGAAGGTTGTTCAAGACCGAGCGGAAAGTCGGAGAGAATAGGCCCGAGCCGGAGCCTGATCTCCGTTTCGGCGTTTTCGGCCGGCCCGGTGAATTCAGATCCGACAGACGAAGAAGCTGAGGCTGGGGCGCCTTCTGCGGATATGCCCGCGGGGATTTCGGCGTTGCCAGACTCTCGCGCTTGGATTGGATTCTCCAGCGGCTGCGCCGCAGGTTGGTCCGGCGGCTCGGCGACCGCAGCGGACAACTGGCGATTCA
>Ga0210408_10004315_pt1 | contig 12740 bp, 11 predicted proteins | sample IncBWH4MmetaG_FD_155471 | JGI IMG/M metagenome (GOLD analysis project Ga0210408, IMG submission 155471) | Forest soil microbial communities from Barre Woods Harvard Forest LTER site, Petersham, Massachusetts, United States - Inc-BW-H-4-M | ecosystem: Environmental > Terrestrial > Soil >...
GAACAATCTCGTCCGGGATTTCTGGTTCACTTGATTTTTGGACATCGTTCAACGCAAGTACTTAACCTTCTCCGGATGCGGCGTGAGCGCAGCACCCGCTTTTCGACAGGACCTAAGATGCTACTCAGGATGGCCTACGGACGGAGAAAAATCTTATGGCTCCGGTGAGGTTATATCTGACCGACGAGTTATCTGCATGTAAATCGTCTTCAGAATCATGTAGGCGGAAGACCAAAACTGCTTAAGGATTGGATTCCTGAACTTGGCATTCTGTCATGAATTCCGGACCACCAACGATCGGATGGTGGCACCGATTACAAGCAAATCAAACCCTCGAAACCAAGAAAGGTTCGATCTAAATGGTCCTGTCGTCTAATGTTGACCTGGATTCCATTGGGTCATAAACGAAGATGCAATCGCGACCGGCTTTCTTGGCTTGGTACAAGGCCTCATCAGCAGCGCGCATTAAATCTTCTGAATTATCGCCGTGTATCGGATAAGTTGCGATGCCCGCTGATACCGTAATTGTGCCAAGCGTCTGGCCGCGATGATGAAGGGAAAGGTGCTTAGTTGCTTCGCGAATGCTTTCTACGCACTTACGAGTTCCTTCGGTATCTGCTTCGGCGACGATGAGGGAAAATTCTTCCCCTCCATAGCGGCACGCCAGGTCTCCAGCGCGTACCCGACTTTTAATCACTCCAGCAATTTCCTTGAGCAGGATGTCTCCAATCTGGTGACCGAAGGTATCGTTAAAATGTTTGAAGTGATCCAAATCAAGCATCACCAAGGAAACGTTGCGGCCTGTCCGATTCGCACGGTGTAGTTCCCGCTTTAGTGACTCTTCTAAGTAACGACGATTGTAGAGGCCGGTAAGGGGATCACGAATCGATTGATTACGTAGTAATTCCCGGAGTTTGAGGTTTGCCAGGGCTAAAGACACACGCTCTGCAACTGCATTGGCCCGACGTTGAAGTGTAGCTTGTTCATGCTGTACCGCTTGTGACGAGGCGTCAAGGCTCATCTTACCTTCCACGTAAAGGACACCCAAAGTTTCTCCCTGCGCGATCAAAGGTACGCAGAGGTAATTCGTGGTGGCGGATGCGCGGACGTGAGAGCAAGGCAATGGCGAGCCGGGGCCTCCGTAAGACTTCCCACGCCGCAGCCCCCAGCAATCATCAGGACGAAACATGGGATCGGTTGTTGAGCAGTTGTTCCAAGTGGCGACGGATTCCACGAGATCACGTGATGAATTGAGGATGCAAAGCGCGCCCGGGCGGAATCCGAGAATGCCACATAAGGCATTCTTGCTCATCTCGTAGGCTTCTACGATTGTCTGGCAACACTGCAGCGAATCACCCAATTCGCTCAACTCCTTACTTTCTCTGGTGAGCTCCTCTGATTCTAGCAATGCGAACTTTAACTGCTCGTCGGCTTTCTTGCGCTCGGTGATGTCCCGTAAGAAGACGACACCGCCACGTTTTTCACCCCTCTGGTTAAGCAGCGGGGCTCCAGCCGCCAGCATCCATCGAGGCTCGCTCTCGTTAGTTGGGCAAACGCATATCTCTAATCCGGTTGTAGAACCTCCCGCCAACGCACGGCTGAGCGGCAACTCTTCGGTTTTGAACAACGTTTCGCGATCGTTCTTATACAGCCCTAGTAATTCCGGATATTTGACGTTTAGTTCGTCCGCAGGAGCGCCCGCGCTATAGCGGACTCCGACAGGATTCCGTAGAATAATCTTACCTGAAGTGTCCGAGACGATAACCGCGTCGCTGCAGCTATCCAAAATCGACTGCAGAAGTTCCCGCTGTTCAGTAGCAGCATGTTCTGCCTGCTCGCGGCGCGAGAGCTCACGGTTGAGAAGTCCGAGCGCGGAAACCAAGAATAGAAACACAGAAATACCCAGAAATATGTTTATTCTTAATCCTAGTTGGTAACTCGCTTGCGCTGCGGCAGACCGCTCCTGGAGAAGCCGTCTCTCCGCGCCGTCGAAACGGTCTAACAGATCTGTGATTTGCGTTGACATCTTAGTGCTCTGGTCATTAAAAGAATCCTGCTGTTGGCGGTCATTGCGAGTTCTCTGATGCAATTTAAGGGACGCTTCTAAGAGTGAGAGTCGCGCCTTAAGGAGCGGTTCCAGTTGTGCGAGACTTATCTGTTCTTGAGTGCTGTCTACCGTTAATTTGCGGAGTGTCCCGAAGTCCACTAGTGCTGATTTGCTCGCGAGGTCAAAAGCATCGATTTGCGCTGAGTCTCCCCAAAGGGTAAATGCTCGTCGAGCAACGGAGGCCTCGTAAATATGGGAACGCAATAGCTCGCTCGCTTCAATGACATCCCGGCCGTGAGAAACTAAATGGTCCTTTTCTTCCGTACGGCGGTTTCCTTGTATGGAAAACCAGCCAATCAGCGCCAGAGTCGTCAATGCGACGAAAAACGTTATATTCGTTTTATTTTTCAAGCTCAAGGGTATCACCCAACCTAATCGTGACGCGCGGGCTTAGAGGTCATCGGAAAGTTCGCGACTTTTCCAATCTTAAACCTCCTCGAGCAACCGATGTTGACGGGACCGGTGCTCATATCCGACTAGATGATGGCATGCATAGTGACTCGCAGCCAAGGAGTGTCTACTGGTATAGGACACTACTGCAGAATCCAATCGCCTTCCTTCTGCTCGAATCGGAACGCATAGCGAGGGTAAGGTGTGTCGCAACCCTCGGATCTAACTACCTGTGCCTTGCCGACGAAGTTCGCCTCGCCGCTAGCTAGGTATACTACAACTGTAGATCCCTTCGTCAGTAGAGCCGTGCAACCACAAAAGAAGGCGCTCTTGCTGACGTTCTCTGTTGTGCTCACTTCTTCGAAAGACCTTTCATTCATATCTGTTCCTCGCAGTTTCAGCTTGACTTGTAGGCGGATGCGGAGTTCACTTCTCCGCTCGGGCTGGGCGGCGTGCAACACCCTGTCCAAGTTGGCTCGCAGAGCGTCGAAGTCCACTGGTTTCTCGAAGTACGCGGTGGCTCCGAGCTCTTTGCAGTATAATTTTGTGGTTGCTCCCGCCTCGCCACTAATAATGATGATAGGAATCAATTGCGTGGAGTTCATACATTTGAATGTCTGGCAAAGTTCGAACCCGGAATAATTGGGCATTCGTAGATCGAGGAGGATGGCGCTAGGTTTGCCTTGCATGGCCATGGCAAGAGCCTGTTCTGAGCTTCCCGTATCGACGATCTCGTAGCGGTCTGCGAGATTTATCCGCAGAAGACGGCGCATAGCCTCCTCATCGTCAACGATCAACAATTTATCCATCGTGCGGTCGCCTCCTATCTGTTCAATTTGACTTCAGGTCCAGCACCCACCGAAGATTCGGTGACTGTGGTACTTTCTGTTTTTTTGGTGGTACTGCTCTCATCCAATAGCTCACGCACTTTGCGGAGCAGCGTTTCCTCTGTGATGGGTTTATGGAGTAAGTGGGTACCCTCTTCGAGGACCCCATGGCCGGCGATAAAGCTGTCGGTGTAACCGGACATATAAAGGACCTTCATCCCCGGATGACTTGGAGCTAGGCGTTCTGCCAGGACGCGCCCGTTTATTCCCGGCATCACTACATCCGTGAGGAGCAAATGAATTGGGCCGGAGTGCTGAGCGGCTGCCTGCTGGGCTTCAGACCCATCCGCGGCCGATAGGACCTCGTATCCATTTTCCTTCAGAAACAACTTCGCCAGCATCCGCAGAGGCTCCGCATCTTCAACCAACAAGATGGTTTCGGACCCGCGTACGGTCAGCGGTGTCTGGGTGCTCTGGATCTTGGTCGCAATAGGTTGTTCGATTCGAGGCAAGTAAATCTTGAAGGAGGAGCCCTTTCCTTTCTCGGAATCAACGGCGATGTAACCATTGCTCTGTTTTACTACGCCATAGACCGTGGCGAGACCCAATCCCGTTCCTTTGTCTCGTCCCTTGGTGGTGAAAAACGGTTCGAAAATTTGCGCTTGGATCTCTGGGTCCATTCCTGTGCCCGTATCCGTAACGGCTAGCATCACATACTGTCCTGGGACCGAACCCGGATGTTCTCTCGCAAAAGCCGCATCGAGGTCCGAATTTGCTGTCTCGATTCTTAATTTGCCTCCATCCGGCATTGCATCTCGGGCGTTGACAGCAAGATTCATTACTACCTGTTCGATTTGTCCTGAGTCCGCTTTCACCTGGCCGATAACCGGGTCGAGGATCAAATCCAACTGAATGTCTTCCCCGATCAAACGGGGCAGCATTTTTTCCATCTCTGACACCAGGGTGTTCAAATTTAAAATGACCGGTTCGAGAACTTGCTGTCGACTAAACGCCAGAAGCTGTCTTGTCAATGAAACAGCACGCTGGCCGGCTTTCTCGATTTCCTCCGCGTATTCATAGGAAGCTTGTCCGGTAACGAGATTTCGTTTCAAAACCTGGATATAACCGATGATGACCCCAAGGAGGTTATTGAAATCATGGGCGATTCCCCCGGACAGACGGCCGACTGCCTCCATCTTCTGCGCCATGCGGAGCTGCCGCTCCAGCACTCGCCGCTCTGTCACGTCTTCCGTAAAACCTTCAATGTAATCGCTACTCTCGTCCTTTACACTTGAGCCGCTGCACCTCACGGTAATGAAACTACCGTCTTTCCGTTTCCATTCGACTTCTATGTCCTTAAGATGTTGATCTCGTAGAAACATTTCGTTTATTTTTTGGTGCTCGGCAGGATGACGGTAAATACCGGTTGCAAAGTTAACCGCTAATAATTCGTCTTGCGACTTATAACCCAGCATTTTTTCGAGGGCCGGGTTGACCATGAGGAGCTTGCCAGCCAAATCCGCTTTAAAAATGCCGTAGGGTGCATCTCCAACCAAGGAGCGGAAGCTTGTCTCGGATCGTTGGAGTGCCTCCACCGCGCGCTTCCGTTCTGTAATGTCGCGATTGACAATAACGATTTTTTCCGGCTCACCTTTGGAATTCCGGATCACGCTTGCCGTGGAATCCAGAACCCGCCACGTTCCGTCCTTATGGCGGATGCGATACTCCAACGGTCGGCCAACCCCTGTGATCCGAGCTTCTGCAGCCGCCTCCTTCACGCGTTCTTTATCGTCGGGGTGGATTTGTTCAAAAGAAGAAGACCGGCTCAACTCCTCCGGAGAGTACCCAAGGACTTTGTTGTAGGAAAGGCTGTTGTAAATCCGGTTTCCATGTGTGTCGACCACAGCAATTAAGTCGGCGGCATTTTCACTGATGAGCCTGAATAGCTCTTCTCGCTGGAGCATCTTGCGCCGAATCCTGTGGATCTGCAATTGCTGATAGAGCGTGTAAATATCGAATAGCAAAACAAGCCCCACAAGGCTTCTCACGATTTGCGGCAGTAAAAGAAAAGTAGATTGGTCGGTTTCCCCTCCTTCGTGACCGGGGAGTAGAAATGAAGCGAGCCCGGCGGTCAGCAGCAGTGTGACCGCAACCGCCGCGGACCACAGCCACCACTCACGCTTCTCCATCTTGCCAAAACTTATCGAGAATGCCTCGCGTGACTCCTTGTTTTCGGCTTGCGACCTATCTCCGATTAGCGCCCGCTTCGCGTTCTTCCCTGAGGTTAAGATATCACTGACCATGGCTACCCCTATTCTGCGCTGGGTAAGGTCCTCGTGCGGTAATGTCGTAAGTGCAACGTAATTTGATTAAGTCTACTCCTTTCTTTTCCCCGGCAGGTTCCGCAAATTGGAAGAAGTTTCCAGGAAGCCCCAAGGGCATTCCGGCGAAGATGCCTCTGAAATGGATGCTGAGGTTTGCCCTTAGAATCGCTTCCCAGGTTTCGCTCAAAAAACATGGGGATGATTAGTCTGAGCCTTAGGTGGCGGGCGTATCTCGGTCTCGATAAGCTGTGCGGTCTCAATGGGCCAGGGACACGCCAGCGACATCAATCAAGTCACCTTCGCTCAAGTGAGTCGGTCCAGTATGGCGTCTCCCATTGATTAGTGCCACCCGCCTGCCTAAGGAGGTAAAGTAATACCCGTCTTTGCGCTGGCTAGTTTGAGCAGCACCCTGGTATATGTAACATCTTATTAAACATAGAGTAGTTATCATAGATTTATTGATCGAAGGAGGCTTGCTCGATAGTATATGTTTCTTTTCCGTTTCGCTGCCTAAACGAGAAGTTGCTGGTGTCATCGTATCGAGGAAGACCGGAAAAGGCGGACAATTGCTTGTGAAGCTCCGACCTCCACTCAGGCGAATCAAAGAAAGCGATCGGTAACTAGTGACGGTGATGCTTCAGAGGATGGCAAGGGTGTACGCCAAAAGATCGCTGGATATCTTCGATCCACTCGCGGCAGAGGAGCGGCGCCCGCGAACGCAATCGACAGGCAGAGCAGGCCAATTGTTCCATCGAAATTCTAGAGTTACCGGACTCATAAAAGGCATTGTCCAATATGTAATTGTAATCTAATATCCTTATATCATTAACTTAGCCCGAGTTCGTCTCGGAATTGCTCACATTCTGTGGAGGAACAAACCATGATTATAGGTGATCGATTGCGTACGTTGCGAGAGGAAAAGAAGTTTTCGCAAGGTGAGATTGAGAAAAGAACGGGACTTCTCCGTTGCTACATATCTCGCGTGGAAAATGGACATACAGTTCCCGCTGTTGAGACGCTTGAGAAATTTGCCCGCGCGCTCGAAGTCCCAACCTACCAACTGTTTTATGATGGCGAAGAGCCGCCCAAGCGATTGAGTCCAGCGAAGCGGAAAGCGGATGCCAAGCTGTTCGGGGCGTCAGGTAAAGAAGCACGAGTGCTGGCAAGGTTGCGCAGTCTTCTCGGTCGAACGGATCCGAAAGACCAAAACATCCTGTTACATATGGCCCAGAAGATGGCGCGGCGAAAGGCTGTTTAAGCGGGATTGGTTTGAAGTCGAACACTCTGACGCCTGTGAGGCGCCGGCTTTGCTCCCACGCCGACCCCCGTCCTACTTCACGATGCCGTACACTGTTGCCAGACCATGGCCCGTGCCCTTACCCAAATTCCTTCGTCGTAAAAGGGTTCGAAGATTTGTTCGATCGTTTGGGCGTCTATTCCATTGGCCCACACTAGAAACGTGTCTCCGCGCATCAGCATGACTAGGACAATCTTAAAGTTCCTTTGGTCGATGCAGTGGACAAACCATCCGATTCGTGAGCCCGAGCCAGAGCATCATCCGGTTTTTCTTGAGAACGGCTCGTCGTCAGAAATCCTGCCACGTCGTGCCGTGCCCCGGGTCACTGCGGCGGCATGCCGTCGCGCATTTCCGGCCGCAATGACTTAATGTCACGTATAGGCTTGATGCGCGGCTCGAAACTGTCCCGCTGCTCGAGTGTTTGTGACTATTGTAAATCATAGAGTGTGCCATCATTGACGATGATCGAAACGAGTGCGCCCGACTGGAGCGGCGTCAACAAGATTCCTTCTCCAATACTTGACATCCTGACAAGTCCACCACGGGTTGGCGGCTCGGTGGGCATGGAACCGGGCTGTTCCTGGAATTTCTCATACCCTGCGAGTTCAACCAGACCTAGCGTCCGGGCGTGGTTCGAAACAGTATCAAATCCCATGCTCCGGTCGGGCTCCTCAAAGAATGCGTTGTTGGAATGCGACAGCGCTTCGGTATGTCTGCTGCTGGCTAGCCACGAATAGCACATATAGAGGTCGCTTTGTTTCTGAGTTCCCAGCCGCGTGATTCTTAATTCTCTTGTAACTTCGCGCCGCCGAGGCATTCGCCGGGAAATCCAGGAGCCCCAACGATGCTTTCGACAGGCACGATAATGACTTTAGCAATAAATTTATGGACTGTTATTCAACGGGACGTATCATTATCTCATATAATAATGTAGACATCCTCCGATCGCCAAATGGACATAAGCTATACGGACCAGCCCACTTGGTTGAAATCGATACATCACTCATCCGCAGTAAGTCGCGCACGGGGTCGGGTGGGTCTCAGCGATCTAACCCGGTGAAAAAAAACAAGACACCGATGCAATTCCTGAAGGAGGCTCCGCCGATGGCGGTTCGTCGAAAGACCGTCATGATCGTAGCCATCACATGTGTTGGTTTGGTCGCAGTGCTGTACGCGGCCTCGCGGTCTTTCCTTCTGGGCGGCTTTGTTAAGCTAGAGCAAGCGAGCGCTCGCGATAACGTGCAACGGGTTTTGAACGCTCTGGACCAGGACTTGGCTGCAGTGGACCGATTCCCATTTGATCGCGCGGCGGCGGACGAGACATACAATTTCATGGGGGTCCTACTCAGGAGCTTGTCCAGTCGTTGTTCGGTAAGGATTCGACAGGTACACCGACGACGCGTCGATTTAGCTTTGTCGCCTTGATGGACGCCTCGGGACACATCCTGGCTTCGAGAAGCCGCAATGTGGCCACGAATACTGTCGTTGACTTTCCAGAAAGCCTTCGGGTCCACCTCTCTCTGACGGATCCCCTCTTCAGGTATGCTGCGACGACGAATAGAGTGAGCGGAGTCTTGCTGCTTCCGGAAGGGCCCTTACTTGTCGTTTCGCGCCCTGTGGTAAAGACGAACGGGGAAGGGCCTATCCGCGGTTTCTTACTAACCGCACGCTACCCCGAATCGGGGGGGAACCTTCGTGCACTGGAAAAGACGACCAATTTCTCCCTTTCCGTCCGGAGGTTCGATGAGGAACGGCTTCCGGACGATTTTCGGGAAGCCTGCTCGAACCCATCCACAGCGGGAGCAACCTACGTCCGCCCAATGAACGAAAAGCTACTCGGCGGTTACACGATGCTCAACGATATTTACGGTAACATCCGGAAGCTCTAACTTTACGAGTGGTTCTTCTTATCCCGATTCCTACCACCGCGAGCCGAACCGTTCTTAATGGTTGCTAAGACTTTAGTGAACTCCTGACTGAGCGCCTTTTCCGCGGCTTTTGATTTTCGCTTTCCATGCGCGATACGACTCATGTAAGAAACGTCAAGCCCCAAATCGTGAGCCACTCGTGCATAGAGACCTCTGAAAAGCGAGACTGCGGTTGCGCATCGTGAGGTTGCAGATTTTTTCATACGCCACCCCTCCCGAACCGAAGATGTCTCGTGAGCCCAACGCAAAGAAAAGATTGGTGGTTCAACCATTGAGTCCCAAGCTAGTCGATGCATACCCCCTTTCTATATGGTCGTCAACACATTTGTCATGAAAAATGTCAAGACTCTTCAACTGGTACCTATAATGAGCGCTAGCATATGTCGTGGATGGGTTAATGTAGGTCACTCACTCAGCGAGGACATGCGCGATGGAATACGAATGCCCTCCACAGGCAATCATACGTAGAGAATCTTACGAAGCGAGATGGCCGGTGATTATGGTGCGGGTTCCCACTTTTTCATGCTTCCCGCCGTTCAAGCCGACGATGGCACCAAGGCCCTGCATGACTAAGGATTCGCAGGTGTTCGTTGTGATTCTCCGACTGCTGATACACAGGACCTGTGTGTGCGATCGTCAACACATGTGTCATTGCAAATGACTAGATCAATCCCGGAGATTAGATTAAAGTGGCATATAGTGAAAAGTATCGTATATTATGTTTATGCTAATGATATGCGCCATTTGGAAGGAGGTGACGCGTGGAATATGAGAGTACTCGGCGGACACCGCGTCATTCCCTTGTGGTCGATATTGAGGTGACTGATGTCCAGTCTAAGATTCAAATTAGGGGGCAAACGAGAGAGTTAAGCCTATCCGGATGCGGCATGGAGGCATTGAGACTCTTTCCAAAAGGAACGAGCGTCAGGATTACAATGTCCCACAAAGGCACAGAGGTAAAGGCGTTCGCCAGGGTGGTCTATGCCAGCGCAGACTTGGGGATGGGGTTTGCGTTCACTAACATCGACGGAGAAGATGAATATATTCTAGAGTGGTGGTTCGCGGAACTGCAATCGGCTTCCACCCTAGAATAGTTCATTTTCTCAAACGGCGTGGTTGTATGCGGGAAGTTCGGCCGCTTAGGCAACGATCTCGGCGGGGACGGTAGAGACGTCCCGGGAGTTTCTGGAAGCGAAACCTTTACCGTACTCTAGGCTATCAGGATGACGGGGACACGCTGAGCCAGATTCTGAATTCTAGGGTTACCCAGAAGTTCGCCGGTAGCTTCGAGGACCATGAGATTGGGAATCCTGCCCGATGCGAGGGCGCGATTAGCGTCGTTCACCGGATCCATCCCGAGCGCTTCGATACTTATCTCGCATAAGTCGGCGACGACAGCGGTGCATATTTTCTAATCGACTGTAATTTCATAAACAACTGGCATTGTTTTCATCCGAGCGACCAATTGGTGGAGCACAAATAAGGATATTGTGCCTCTTGAAATGTGTCATGGTCCCTTTAGAGCTATTTCCAAAGAGAGGGAGCGTCGGTGTTGAGGTATCCTCCCGAGGAACGGAGGTAGGGGTCCCAGTGGGGTGTTCTAACCTACCGTTTCGATGCGAGCGAGACAGAAATTACCTGCAGTATGGAAGGTAGGTTGGCATCGGCCGATTAGCTCTCGAGGTATGGCGAGTGGCGGAATAATACGGCCGGACGGTTGCGCCGGCCATCAGTAGTTGCTCAAATCAACAGGCGCGGATAGTATGCATTACATGGAGTGAATCAATTGCAAGTTGGTGAGCAACCGATTAGGGTCCTGGTGGCCGACGACTCAGCCGTTTCCCGGAAGTTCGTTGAGCACACGCTCAGTGAAAAACGGTTCTCCTTGGTTTTCGCCAAGAATGGGCGGGAAACGCTCGACCTTTTCGCGGAGCATCATCCTGCTCTTGTGATTGTCGATTGGATTATGCCCGACTTGATGGGAATCGAATTCTGCAAGCAAATTCGGTCGAAACCACAAGAATCCTACACCTACATCATACTTCTGACCGGAAAGTCAGAGAAGGAGAGTGTAGTTGAAGGGTTGGCAGCAGGTGCCGACGACTACCTTACTAAACCTTTTCATCCAGACGAGCTTTTTGCTCGGGTCGGCGTGGGCCTCAGAATTATTGGACTCCAACGAGAAATTGAAGTTAAGAATGCCATGCTGCAAGAACTCGCCCTCACCGATCCTCTGACTGGCCTTCCAAATCGGCGGGCCATTGAAGACTGGGCGACGCGGCAACTGAGCGGGGCGGCCAGGTACGGGTTTTCCTTCTGGATTGCGTTGGCCGACTTGGACCATTTCAAGGCTGTCAATGATACCTACGGACACAACGCGGGCGACACGGTCCTGAAGGTCTTTTCTCAAATTTTGAAAAGCAAATCTAGAAGTAGCGATATTTGCGGCCGGATCGGGGGCGAGGAGTTTCTTTTTGTGTTGACGCACGCAACCAAGGAAAACGCAAAGTATGTGATCGAGTGTGTCCGCGCCCACCTTGAGGCAACGAAATTCAATTTCAACGGCAACAACCTGACTGTGACCGCAAGTTTTGGGCTTGCCGGCTTCGAGGGAACGGCGGCTCCGGACTTCAATCGACTCGTCGCCCAAGCGGATTTGGCTCTATATTCAGCAAAGCGCCGGGGTCGCAATCGAATTGAAATCGAAGAGGCTCCATGCGTGTAAATAGAATTTGTTTACGGAGGGGAACGAAGTCGAATCAAGGCGTGACCTAACCAAGTGCGCGCCTAACCAGGGAATCACCCGCAACGACAGCTCTGTATGCCTCGAATTATTTCGAGAGAAGCAATCCAAAGTGATGGTTTGAGTGGAGCACGCAACTGTTGCCGTGGTTGATCTTGACGCCAGTTGGCAAACTGGATTTCCTCCCGAACTAGCGGCACATGCAATTTGCCAGGACGTCGGACCAAACGACGCGATTAGCGTGAGTCTCGCCGTTACGATCTACGACGCTGCTGGCAGGCCACAAGGGCCATACTTGTGTCTCGTCCTTACGAATGTGTGCTATCGCGTCTTTGATGCATGGTGCAATGTGCAGCTTGAGGCCCACGCTGTTGCGATGCATGCGCTTAGAGTGGTCGACCTGTGCAGCGCATGCTGGTCCGACAAGAATAGTCTCGTCGATTTTGCAAACAAAGTACACTAGGGTTCAGCAGCGCTGTGTGGGATGTCGTATATCTATGATTGTCGAGGAGGGCAGCGACTCGGAAACAGAGCGCGTTGAATGGGTGCCCAACTGGGAAGTCCAATTACTCCCTGAACCGCAAGTAAAACCCATGAAAAGTTAAGCCGAGGCCGCCCAAGAGCAGCAACGGCCATAAATAATCCGCTACCACCCGAGCAATCGGAAATGGCACGTCCATCGCGCTGTAACCTCCAGTAAAATAATGGATCACCGCAGCAAGCAGTATATAGAGCAATCCTCGACGGATTTGGTCGCGCTTGGCGACCGAAGAGAACCGAGCAATCCGAATCTCCGGAAGAGTTTCGCGGCAATGAGGGCACTGCGAGCGGTTCCTCGATAACCACTTGCCGCAATAAGGACACTGGCGCGTGATATTCAATTGCTCCGGCAATCTCGTCGATGTTGCTTTTTGCCTCGTGCCCATCGGACTTGGTGTTCCCGTGTTCCAGCTTGAGTGGACAGCGCTTTCACGTCAATGGAACCAACCTGTTTGTTTCTCTAGGGGTCAATAAAGGTCTAGATCTAAGCGTTGAGCGGTAGCTTGCAAGCTCGGTCTACATTCTGATCTTCAATAAACTGGGTCCCGCCGAGAAACGGACCAGAGGAGGCGGATCTCTGCTTT
>Ga0210408_10004316_pt1 | contig 12740 bp, 15 predicted proteins | sample IncBWH4MmetaG_FD_155471 | JGI IMG/M metagenome (GOLD analysis project Ga0210408, IMG submission 155471) | Forest soil microbial communities from Barre Woods Harvard Forest LTER site, Petersham, Massachusetts, United States - Inc-BW-H-4-M | ecosystem: Environmental > Terrestrial > Soil >...
CATGACATGGCCGTCCGCCGCCTGGTGGCTGCTGGAGCCCAACCGATTACGTGGCTTGGCATGGCCGGAGAACTGCAGCGTGATTGGGCGCGAACAGAGAGGCTCGGAGAAGTTGCGCAGATTCTGTTCGACCATGCAGGCGCTTCTGGTTCTGTACTCGCATGGGAGATGCAGCTTCTGGGTGCCCCGCAATTCAAGGGGGCATAGAGGGTCTGGGCAGACGATGATCAAACGTCGTCTGCCCTCGTCAGTCGTTTGCCGAAGGAGGCAATCCTATGGATGCGTCGCCCCTAAGAATCGGGTATTGCCTGTCGCTCTCTGGTGTACTGGCATCGAATGGCAAAACAGCTCGACTAGCTCACCAGATCTGGCAAGAGAACGTCAACAGAAACGGCAAGCTCCTCGGCCGGCCAGTGGAACTCGTCTGCCTCGACGATCAGACCAACCCGAATCTTGTCGCTGATATCTACCAGCGTCTTCTCGATCTTGACAAAGTCGATGTCGTTGTGGGCGGCTACGGAGACAATTCCGTCGCGCCGGCGATGCCGTTGATTGTGGAACGCAAGAAATTCTTTCTGGGCCTCATGGCGCTCGCTGTCAACGCAAAGTTTCACTACCCGCAATACTTCGTGATGATTCCAACGGGGCCGCACCCAAACCTGGCGTTGACTGAAGGCTTCTTTCAGATCGCAGGGCAACAGAGCCCAAAACCCGAGACGGTTGCCATCCTCGTCGCCGACGCACCTTTCTCGCAAAGCCCGGCTCAAGGAGCCAAGGAAAATCTAGCGCGGCAAGGCATGCGGGTGATCTCGGAAGGCAAGTATCCCTTATCAACGACGGATTTCAAGCCGTACATGGAGGATCTGAAGAGGGTCAATCCTGATGTTCTCTTTTTCTGCTCGTACATCAACGACTCAATTGGACTCGTCAAAGCGATGAGCGCAGTTGGACTCTCGCCCAAGCTTGTGGGCGGAGCCATGATCGGACCGCAGAACGGAGTAGTGAAAGCCGAACTTGGCGCGCTTCTCAACGGTCTCGTGAATTACGAGTATTGGCTCCCTGTGCCGAGCCTGATGAACCCGGAAATCCAGTCGTTGATTGCGACGTACCAATCCCGCGCCGAAAAAGCAGGCGCAGATCCTCTCGGCTACTACGTGGCCCCGCTGGCATACGCCCAGATGCAGGTGCTGGAGCAAGCCGTCAGGGCTGTTGGCAGCCTCGATGACGCGGCGCTGTCGGACTACACGCGAAAGGCAACATTCGAAACGGTGGTCGGGAAGGTGACGTTCGGAGAAGGCGGGGGTTGGGCGCAGCCGCGCGTGCTGACAGTGCAGTTCCAGAATATCGAAAGCAACAACATCTCGGAATTCAAGAAGCCCAACACTGAAGCGGTGGTCTATCCGTCTGAGACTGCCTCCGCCAGCGTGATCTATCCGTACGCGAAGGCAAAGCAATGACCAAGTTGTCGTTCGCCACATGCGCGATGGGAGAAACTCTTCACAAGGAGAAACCCGATGCATCCGCCGAAGACGGCCGAAGAACAACGGAACGCCGCAGTCATTCGTGAACTGTACGCGTCAGCCGAAGCCGCCGCTAAAGACACTCCAAAATTCGTATCGCTCTTCGCGGAAGGCGGTTATTTCTATGACGTCGGCGCAGGAAAGAAGTATTACGGAAAGGACGTCGACTACGTCGTGGACGTGTACGCCTCTGCTTTTCCGGACATGCACCGCGAACTTTACAGCATGTATTTCGACGACGATGTCGTTGTTGTGGAGCTTTCTTTGAACGGTACACACAAGGGAGACCTGGTGATTCCTGAGGGAGTGATTCCGCCGACTAACCAGGAGATGCACGCCCCATGCTGTGACGTCTTCCATCTCAAGGACGGGAAGGTAGTCTCTTTCCACTGCTACGTTGCGGTGCCGATCCTCCTGGGGCAACTCGGCGTGTTCAAGAACCTGAGCGCTGCTACCCGGAGATGAGAAGGTTATGACCGGCGAGAAGCAAATTGAAGTGAACTTCAGCGGAAGGATTTCGGGCTCTGGGGTAGGGGTGCGGACAGTTGCTCTATTGATCGTGGGAGTGTTTTGGGCGTTCGCTACTCCGAGTCTTTGTTTTGCTCAGGTCCAGCTACCGGCCGTGAATCTGGGTCAAACGAACTTCGAGGATGGATTTGGCCTTCCAGGCTGGTTCATAGAGGAATTGCCGGAGGGTTACGTCGCAGGCGAACTACGGGACGGCCATGGGAATACTATTCCAGGCAGAAATCGGCTCACCACTTATAGCACCACCACGCACGTGGCCTATATAAGTAGGAAGCGTGTCCTCGGGGGATGGCTGTCAGGAGAGGTTCTGCAGCCACTCGTCGATGTTGATGTAGAGCTGGCGAATGGCACTTCTTCCAGAATGCGCGGATTCGCGGATCTGATCATTGGCGCTGGATTGCAGTGGGCCCCTAAAAAGATCAGGAACGGCGTGTTTGTCCACCGCTTTGTTTTCGATGTTACCGTGCCGACCGGCACGTACAGAGATTCGCGACCGGTAAACATCGGCAATCATTTCGTCGTCATCAATCCCTACTACGCACTCACTTACGAGCGCAAGAAACTAGAGTTCAGCGCACGACTCCACTATCTCTGGAATTCAACCAATAACGATCCGTACGTGGGGTTTGGTATTAGGAACATGCAGCCGGGACAGGCGTTTCACGCCAACTACGCGACTTCCTACGAACTGTGGAAGGGCGTGAGGCTTGGTTTTAACGGGTACTGGCTGCAGCAGGTGACCGATCACGGAATCAACGGCATCGCCGTGCCGAATTCGCGGGAGCGCACGATCGGCCTCGGGCCTGGGCTTCAGTTCGGCGGCCGAGACCTCTGGTTCCGCCTGAACAGCTACATGGAGACGGATGTCCGCAATCGTCCGAGTGGGATCGCGGTCACCTTCCGTATCTCGAAAGCTCTGCCGAGCAAGAGGACGGAATAGGCAGCACGATGGAGGCAGAGACTTTGCAGAACTTAAGAATTTCGTTCAACGCGGACGAAAAACTAAACAAACGAAAGAGAGGAGCATCATGAGCATTCCAGTAAGTACTAAGACAAAGTGGGGCATACCATGAATGCTCAGCCTAACGACCTGTTGGTCGGTGCCGACCTGATTGTGCACAATGCAAAAATCACTACACAAAACCTGGCACAACCGGAAGCGCCTGCATTGGCCGTAAAACGAGGAAGGATTTATTCAGTAGGCAGTAATGCCGAAATCTTTAGTCTGAAAGACGACAACACAAGGCTAATTGATGCCGATGGCAGACGCCTGATACCAGGACTGAATGATGCACATATTCATGTGCTGAATGAAAGGAACTACAATTACGACGTAAGGTGGGATGGGGTACCTACGCTGAAGCAAGCACTGGAAATGTTGAGCGAGCAAGCCCAAAGAACTCCGGATGGACAATGGGTGAAAGTGATCGGTGGATGGTCGCCATACCAATTTAAGGAAAGCCGGCACCCAACCGTAGAAGAGCTTAACAAGGCAGTACCGAACAGACCGCTAATCGTACAGTATGCCTACAACCGGGCTTTCTTAAATGAGCTGGCAATGCGTGCGCTGGGAGTCGGCACTCCCCAGTTCCCGATGCTGCCTGCTATTGTGCTTGAGAAAGACAAGGGCGGACATTATACCGGGGTAGTGGAAGGTAATACGCTTACGTTCTTAGCTATGGAAGGAATGGTGCCGCAACCTTCTTTTGAAGAGCAGGTAAGTTCGCTCATTTATGTTATTAATGATCTGAATCGGTTCGGCATCACCTCCGTTGTTGAGGCAATGAGTCTCATTGCTTATCCCCAAGGGCATGCTCCCCTGCAGGCATTAGCACGGGACAATCGCCTGAATATCCGTTTCTCATTTGTTGATCTTGGGTTTGGTGACCCCAGTAGCAACTCCTGGGTAGATGCAGAGATTAAGGCCATAACAAGAAGGTCCCCCATAAGCCCTGGAGAAAATATTCATCCGGCCATGGTACATGGTCATGAGTATGAAGGTATGGGTGAAGCGCTTAGGGCTGAATTGCATGATCATGAGAATTTCGACAAACCGGCGGTCATCATCGATGGGGATACAATGCGCCGATCCGTCGAAGAAGATGTGACCAGACTGGCAGAAAAAGGGATCCGAATGCATATTAGTTACAACGAAAATATAACGCCTTTCCTGGATGCTTTGGAAAAAGTGAATCAACATACGCCTTTGGATGGATTGCGTTGGAGTATAGAACATGCCGAGACTATCACCCCCGAAAACATCGAAAGGGTCAAAAAACTTGGTGGCGGTATAGCCCTGGACGATAAAATGGCATTAAATGGGGATGCTTTTGTTAAAACTTACAGCAGGGAAAAGGCTTTGCAAACGCCTCGTTTACGGACCCTGGTAAATAGCGGTATTCCTTTGGCCCTGACTTCGGATGGATTTAGAGCCTCTTGCTACAACCCCTGGCTTGGAATTTGCTGGACAGTTTCCGGTAAGTCCGTATCGGGTTCGGAAATGCTGGCCAAAGACAACCGTTTGAGTCGGCAAGAAGCCCTCAAATTATATACGCTGGGTGCTGCCTGGTTCGAGCATCAGGAAAATGAAAAAGGCAGGATCGCACCGGGTAATCTGGCAGATTTTGCTTTGCTTAGCGCGGATTACTTTACTGTACCGGATGATGAAATAAAGAACATCTCTTCTGTATTGACTGTAGTGGACGGCAGGGTTGTATTTGGTGCCGGGAAGTACAGCAACTTATCGCCCAAACTACCCGAGCCACTCCCCGAGTGGTCACCGATAAAACACTTTGGTGGTTACTACAGTGCGAGATAACTGACAAATAGATACGCGTGGACGGTCGAAGGCACAAGCCTGAATGGGGAGCGCAATTATTCACATACATCGCGGGCGAGGGCGCACCGGACCCCGCAGCCTGGATAAATTCAGCTTTGTGATTTGGATCAACTCGCACAGCGGTCAGCGACAGTATCCCTTCCGACCATAACGCGGGCGATCGAAGTAGTCAAAATCACTTCATAGTCGTTGGGTTCGACATGAACCGAGAAAACAAACGAAAGAGAGAACCATCTCATCTCGACAAACTCGACGCCTGACCGTAACCCGAGAGGGCTCTTATGAGAAATGACAGCGCCAGCGTAGCGAATCCAGAAGGGTCGATGGCGCAGCTTCTGGCATCGGCTGAACGGGAATTGTCCGCGTTTGTTACTGCGGTCAATCAGTTGTTCGATGCTGAGCAGGGGCGGAAGGCAGCGAAAAGCTGGATAGAGCAGTTGGAACGGACGGATTGGCCGAACGGAGCGTCGGCTATCGACTGGCGCGAGGTAACTATCGCGGCAGCGGCTAGGCTTGTCAGGCGCGACCAAGGTCAGGTCTCAAGGAGTTAGGCGGAACGGTATGCTTGAAAAATGTTCAAATCCCGATTGCGATTTGCCGTTTGACTACCGTGAAGGCCGACTGATTCGATTCTGCCCGACCGATACAATGTCTCCTGGACAGCACCCCTGCGTGGAGCACTATTGGCTCTGCGGAAAATGCTCAGAACGCTATGTGTTCGCGTATGAGGGCGGCGCGGGCATGAAGATCGAGCTCCGTCCGGCCGCAACCCGAACCAATTCCCTTCACAGTAATTCTGTTACCACGAACTAACAATAAAGAAAGAGAGAACGATCTCATGTCGACCGACTTGACCGGCGTGCTTCAAGAGGTTTTGCAGAACACAACGAATCTCAAAGTGCTCCGGCAACTCATGACGCCGGACGCCACCTACGTTTCATTGAACTTCGAGAACCCTGAGCTGAAGAAAATTGAGCACTGGACTGGCACTCACAAAGGGCCTCAGGAGCTTTGCGATGTCTTTAGCAAAATCCAACGCTTCTGGAAAACACTGGACTTCAAGGTCACCGACACCATTGAGCAGGGTAGCCGCGTCGCCTTCTTCGGCTCTTTTACCTACAAATCGAACGCGACCGGGAAGGAGATCACATCTCCGTTCGGCCTGTTGGCGCGCTTCGAGGGGGATAAGGTCGCCTACGTCCAATTTCTCGAGGACAGCTATGGCACTGCAGGCTCTTTCAAAACAGGGGGCGCCACACGGTTCCACAGCGATCCCTCGGGAAATGAAGTCGAGGTCTAACGCCGAGCGAGTCGTCGCCGTCAATCAGATTTTAAACTGTGGGAGTTCAAAATGACCACCGAATCGACTGAAGAAAGGCGCTATGACTTCATCGTTGTGGGAGCGGGCGCGGCGGGTTCGGTGCTTGCCGCGGAATTGTCCGCGTCCGGCGCGCAAGTCCTCGTCATCGAATCGGGAGGACCCGATGACGCACCGACCATCGCGAACCCGAGCGTCTGGTTTTACAATGTCGGCGGGCCGCTCGACTACCACCTGCCCGTCAACCCATCGGCGCGATTGAACAATCGGAAATTCAACATGGCCCTCGGCCACGTACTTGGTGGAGGCACCAGCATCAATGCCATGGTGTGGATGCGGGGCATGGAACGGGACTACGACGGGTGGGCCAAGAACGGAGCGAAGGGGTGGGCCTTCGCCGACGTGCTTCCGGACTTCAAGAGTCAGGAGGATTGGGAAGGCGGCGTCAATGCCTGGCGCGGAGCGGGCGGCCCCATCCATATCCGCCGCCCAAAAGATCCTCACCCTACAGCGCCGGCCTTCCTCGATGCCGCACGACAGATGGGCATGCCCATTCTGGATGACGTGAACGGACCGATGCGTCCCGGCGCCGGTTACATCAACATGAACATCGCCGCAGATGGAACTCGCGTAAGCGCCGTTGGCGCCTTCCTGCGCCCGGCGCTGTCGAGGCCCAACCTCACTCTGCTGCTCAACACCAATGTGGTGAAACTGAACTTCAAAGGCACTCGTTGCGTGGGCGTCAGGTTAATGACAGACGGCGGCGTAAAGGATATCGCGGCAGACAAGGAAGTGATTCTCGCTGCCGGGGCTATCAATAGCCCCAAGCTTCTGATGCTCTCAGGCGTCGGGGAACCAAAGGCGCTTCGCAGCTTTGGAATTGACGTCGTTGAGAACCTCCCCGGCGTTGGCGAGAATCTGCAGGACCATGTGCTCGTGTCCGGCGTCGTGTTCAAGTACAAAGGCAAGATGCCGGATCGGCCAGCCGACAGCAATGCCGTCGAGGCAGAGGCTTACTTGTCGAGCGGTCCTTCCGGTGACACAGACATTAGTCTTGTGCTTCATCAATTGCCAGCGGTTACGCCCGAGGTAGCCTCACGCTTTGGAACTCCTCCACCGGACACGTTCACAATCGCGCCAGCTCTTGTGCAGCCCACCAGCAAAGGTTCTGTCCGTTTGGCGAGCAAAAACTTTCAGGATGCCGCCGTAATCGATGGCAACTATCTCGGCACCGACCGCGATTTTACGGCCGTCCTGCGGGCCATCGAGGCCGCGCGTGAGCTCGGAAGTCAACATGCCTTCGACAATTTGCGGGAGAGCGAACTTATTCCAGGGCCCAAAGCCAGCGCCGAGGAGATCCAAGAACTTGCCAGACTTGCCTCTGCGAGTTTTGGGCACGCAGTTGGTACGTGCAAAATGGGGGTGGACAAGCTCGCTGTTGTGGACCCAGAGCTTCGCGTGCACGGCATTTTGGGTTTACGCGTGGCGGACGCCTCCGTGATGCCACAGATTATTACGGGGCCGGGGACAAACGCGTCGACCCATATGATTGCGGGCCGCGCCGCCAAGCTGATTCTCGGCTAAAAATAGGAGGAAGACAGCATGGGTAAAATGGTCGACGAAAAAGCGTTGGATTCACTCTTCCGCGAAGCACGGTCGTACACCCAGTGGCAGCCGCGACCGGTCACTGATCAGACGGTGAGAGAGCTGTACGACCTCTTGAAGTGGGCGCCAACCAGTGCGAACTCCTCTCCGGCGCGGTTCGCGTTTCTCCGGTCAAAGGAAGCCAAGGAACGATTGCGCCCGGCGCTGGCTCCTCTCAACGTCGAAAAGACCATGACCGCGCCCGTAACGGTCATCGTCGCCTACGACATGAAGTTCTACGAGCAATTGCCGAAGTTATTCCCTCAGAATCCTGGGATGGCGAAGCTCTTCGAGGGCAATCCGGAGCTGGTAGAGACTACCGCGAAACGGAATTCTAGTCTGCAGGGCGCGTACCTGATCATTGCTGCGCGGGCGCTCGGTCTCGATTGCGGGCCCATGTCCGGCTTCGATCACGCCAAGGTGGACGAGGAGTTCTTTGCTGCCGGCAAGCCCTGTTTCGGCTGCGATCAAGAGTTCTTCCCTGAAGGGCACGTCAAGACGAATTTCCTGTGCAACCTTGGTTACGGAGATCCAAGTAGCTTGCACCCGCGACTCCCGCGCTTGCCATTCAGCGAATCGTGTTCGCTACTGTAATCAAGGGATGCACGACGTGAGCAAGGGCTAGTCCCCTGAAATGCCTGATCCGTTTCCTCGTTCGTCTAACTGTATTTTATTTTGCTGTCCGAAGAATATTGAACAGTGCAAGAGGAAACTTGCGCTTCAGGCGCTTCCGAACGGGTCTTCAGAAATGACAGCCACCGGATGAGAGACGCGTCCAGCGCATCTTGGATACCTTTCGTTTGCGCGGGAAGCGAAACCCCTTCCCACGATTCTTCCGTACGAACATGCGTGCCCTCGGGGGTGACCGAAAAGCTCCACACGTTGATTCCGAGAATACCCCCTGTCTCGCCGCTCCAAGCAAGTTGTCTAAGCGGAACTGCTTCACTGATGGTTGAAGGAATTGCCATTCCGGCGGTTTCCCAATGAAATACGGTCCCGACCGCAATCGGTCCGGTAAGGTTGGCCTTCGCAATTTCAGGATTCCAATCAGGCCACCATACAGTGTCGAGCGCTTGCTCACGAGGAAGGCGCGTCCTTCTCAAGTGTCTGCGCCCACAGAAGTGAGGACCCTTGGGAGTCGCGGACTACCTCCTTCATGGAGCCAATTGGAGCCTGATCGAGAAAGGTTGTGAACGCTAAGTCACTGAAAAATATGGTAGGCCCGTGCGGACTCGAACCGCAGACCTCTACCGTGTCAACAACAACTTAGAAGAGCGCGGGGACTGCCAAAGTTCCCGGAAGTCGTACAAGACATCGCACTCTGTGGGTTGGAGTGTCGGTTGGAAATAAACACGGAGGCCTCGCCTTTCTGTATCCTCTTTCACAGCACAAATAAACTGTTCAAGCTCTGGATTTGTGCGAGCAAGTCAAAGTCTTTAGACATCATTGCGCTCGTCAGGCCAACTGCCCACGGGCATAAGCTCTTCTCCAATGCAACAGTGGCTGGAGGAGGGTCCATGCGAGTCCGTTATCAACGGGGATATCTGCGGCTTGGACAAAGGAAGCCGCGACCTGATCGTTGGGAGTTCCTTTGGTGGGACAGCAAACCTTCCGGAGTGCGCTTCCTCTGCGGCGATTACAGCGTGCTGAAGATCGCCCGAGATTTGGCTTAGCGGAATGAATTTGTAGCGTTCGCGATACGGCTTGTGGTGAACCCAGGCCTGCAAGCGGCGCTGGATGTGCGCCGCGGTGGTCGGAGGGTCGATCCACCGGGCGGCCACAAGGATCTGCGCGGCAAGCGACCAAAGAAGCGCGACGCCGATGACAAGCCATCCAACAAACGATCGGAGGAAGTCCGTCCGAAGCGGGGCCTGGGCGTCCGGGGTCTGCGTCTCTGTGTTCGGGATTGCAGTCACAATTCAGAATAATAGCCTGGGCTGGGTTGCCGCTGATGGATGAGCTTGAAGATGAAGGCCTTAGGATTTTACTTGGAAGCGATTTGTGACTTGGGCATTGAATCTTCTCTTCTTGGAAAGACATCCAAGCTAAAGAGTGGTTTTAGAAAGAGGGCCCCATGGACGCATTGGTCCGGCCGCTGATTGCAACGCTGCTGCTTGTTCAGGTCTCCATTGCTTCGCCACAACAAGAGACCGCGAGTAGGCAGCCGCAAAGTTCGGCGATCTTAAATCCGGTAAGCGCTCTTGAAGATGGGACGCCCGTCACCTTGAGAATCTCGCAAACGGTATCATCAGCCGACGCCCATGTGAATGACCGCGTGGAGTTTGAAGTCGTTAACGAAGTCCGGGTTGCAGACACTCTAATCATTCCCAAAGGCGGGATCGCTTGGGGAACTGTCACGGAAGCGCAGCATAAGCGACGATTGGGACGTGGCGGAAAGCTCGAAATTGTCATGAACTCTGTCAGACTCGGGGATGGGGAAACGGCCCCCTTGCGCGCGACGAAGGAAGCGCAAGGAGGCGGTCACCAGGGCGTTATGACTGCCGGAATTATAGCGACGGGGCTTATATTCTGGCCCGTGGCGCCGGCACTTCTCTTCATCCATGGCAAGGACATTACGATTTCAAAAGGGACGGAAGTTCCAACGTTCATCAACGGCAATTTCGCGCTGGATATGGTGAAGTTCAGGGCGCCCGCTCCAGTGCAGGCAGCCAGTGAGTCTCAGGCCGGCACGAACTCAGATGTCGCCGTTACATCTAATCCGCCGGGAGCCGACATTGAGGTAGATGGGGCGTTCGTTGGTGATACTCCGTCTACGATTGCTGTTACTGCGGGAGATCACAGGATCTCACTCAAGAAGCCGGGATTCGTTCCTTGGGAACGGTCAGTGAAGATGAGTGGCGGCAAGATACATATCACCGCAGAATTGCAAGCCAGCGGCGAAACACCGACGCAGCCTGCTCAGTAAGGGCGCAGCGTTTAGCTTAGGTTGAATTCTTGGGTCGCCACTCCTTCGCACTTGGCGCTTTCACAAGATTCTACAAAACTATCTACCCATTTCAAGCTCTGCAGTTCGAACACGGTGTCGTTTCTTGCTAAATCCGGACTGCTCCTTCGCGCATCGTACGATTCCTGCTCCTTGCTAAGGAAATCCAGGACCTAGGTCGGAGGGCTTGCTTAGATTTGGTAGGGGCGGTGGGGATCGAATACCACGGCTCTGTGTCTGCACATCTATCCATTGGATTACCTGGCATGAGGGCCGGATTTCTGCGTCGAGTCAAGTTCGGCTAAGAACTTACCGGCGCGGTCGAGCTCCTTCCATTCCTGAGGGTCGTGCATTTCGGAGTCGAGATAAATCTGCGTGACCTCCAGCAACTTGTGCCCAAGCCAACTCTTAATTTTCATCAGGTCGAAACCAGAGCGCAGCCAGTTGGTAACCGCAGTCTTGCGATGCCGGTGGAGATAGCGTTCCTGACGCGCGGGCTCGGCGACGGATGAAACGGATCAGTTCCGCTTAGCCGACCATCCGGCAGTTTGGCCCGATCAACGATACAAGCGCGTAGAACTAGAAATATTCTATGGCCCGGATATCACAACGACCGTCGCTTCATCTTCCAGAAACGCGACGCTTACAGCCCGTCCCAATCCACCGGACCTCTGGCCGCCAACGCAACTTGCCCCAAATATCTTTTGCAAATTGTCGCCTCCAGTTTTGAGGAAGTTGACGGTCCGCCAGCGCGCAGTGAGGGTCTCGGCAAGATTCTTCGGCACGCCCCTGTCCAGGATCCTCCTAGCGCGCGCGAACTCTCCACGGCGCCATGCGGCTGAACAACCCGTCTCGCACGACGAGCGTGTGAAACAAAATCGCTCCAAAATGGGCGATAAACGCCAGGAACAAAAGGTAAGCGAGAACGGTGTGCGTCCTCCTCAGAAACGCGTACAACATCACGCTGTGCGGAAGAATCGGCGGAAGATGCAGCGGCCCGTACAGCACGATCGGAAAGCGCGTCGCCGACAACATCCCCCACCCGATTAGTGGCAGCACAAACAGCAGCGTATACAACAATACTTCGGATGCGTGTGCGACGAAGCGCTCCTGGGACGACATGCTGGCGGGAAACGGGGGCAGAGTACTGAATTGGCGATTCACGAAACGAATCACGACTACAATAAGGATGGCGATCCCCAACGGGCGGTGAATGGAAACCAGGCGATGGTAGTCGCCGAGCGATGCGACCATCGCAACGCCAATCCCCAACATGGTCAGGACCATCGCGGCCATCAGCCAGTGCAGAATTCGCATGAGAACTGTGAATTGCCGCTGCTCGCTCGCCATGCTCATGCTCACTTTCGGATATCGGAAGGCGTGATCGCGCTCGGTCTTTTCGCCTCGCCCGCGCGTCTTGTGAACGACTGCGAATAAATCGCCGACCGAGCGCTGAGCAGAGGATCGTCAGATGGCGCCATGCCGCTCGGCACAACCAATGGGTCGAAATTGATGTCCCGGGCCGGACTGGTTTCCTCGCTTTCGACGTGATCGAAGGTTAGCGTTCCCACATCCACCTGCTCCCGCCCGTTAGGCCACGCCACGGTGGCGTCGTTGGTCGCATCTCCCGGTTGCCCCAGAGTGACGATCAAGTGCCATTGCAATGGATGCTGAAGGATGCTCGCGATGAGCCTATCGAAAAGGTAATTCTTGTCCGCTTGAGCCGGCCCGGCCGTGCTCGCGGCCACAAACGGCTGCACAGGTGCCAGCGACCAGCGCACCGGGATCGACGTGCCGGCCGCGTCGATAAACCGGAAAGCGTTGAGACTGTTGTATGCGCTATTGTCAAATCCAGACGATACTGAATGGCTCTGGATAACACTTAACGCCCGCACGGTTTCGGGATGGCTTGCGGCAAATGCCGCCATTTTTTCCGGATCGGGTTTA